>JACDJC010000511.1_pt1 | contig 44409 bp, 39 predicted proteins | sample 7454191 | NCBI WGS metagenome assembly JACDJC01 (sample SAMN14253291, study PRJNA609438) | sludge metagenome | isolation source: sludge after 25d culture with pyrite and EDTA | collected 2018-12-20
AATTTTCCGGACAATGCGACAACAGCACCGCTGCGTTTACCCTCGGATCGGTGGATGTGGACCATTGCCGCTGGCTGGAAGTGTGGGTGTCACTGAAAACGCCCGCTGCAGTGGCGTCGTACCAGAGTTTCCTCGCCAATTACGCGGGCGCGCAACACGACGCAGGCCGCTTTGTGTATCCCCCACACGCAAGCTTGTATGGCACCCGCGAATGGATGGCCTTGAACCACGTGGTGCCAAGTGATGTGACCTTGAATGTGATTCTCGCGGGCGCGTTCCTGGTGTTGTGTATCGTCAACGTGGCGGGGCTTCTCACCGCACGTTTCTTGCGTCGGCAGGCGGACGTGGCGATTAGACGCGCAATGGGGGCATCGTGGCGGCAGGTGTTCACGCAACACCTGGTCGAGGCGGGTTTGCTGGGGTTGGTGGGCGGGGTGCTGGCGCTACCCTTGACTTGGCTGGGAATGTGGATCGTGCGCAAGCAACCGGTGGCCTATGCACCTGCTGCACAGTTCAGCCCCGGCGTGTTCATCGCCTTGCTGGTGTTGTCGGTGATGGTTGGGACGCTGGTTGGCATCTTGCCCGCATGGCGGGTATGCCGATTGTCGCCTGCCACCCAGATCAAGCAGGCTGCATAGGAAGCCGACCATGTGGTTTATCCTGAAACCCTTGCTGCGCCACCCGCTGATGCCGCTGCTGGTGATCTTGCAGGTTGCGTTGGCCTGTGCTATCGCGACTAATGCGCTGTTTCTGTTGCAGCAGAAGCTTGCGCCGATCCTGGCGCCGGAGGGAGTTGCCGATCCGTCGCACCTTCTGGTTCTATCGAATATTTACGTGCAGGGCGCGCCGCTGGCGGTCGCGGAGCTAAGCACCGTGGTAGCCGGGTTGCGGACAGTTCCGGGGGTCGAGCAGGCGACCTATTCGGCGGCCTTTCCCATGGTTGGCACCATGCTGATGGAGGCGAATGTCTTGGGAAAGGATTCGCACACCAAGGCCAGTGCGGTGATGTATGTGGGCAACAATCTGGTGGATACGCTCGGGTTGCGTCTGGTTGCGGGGCGCAATTTCACGCCAGACGAAGAAGCGGTCACCCCCAGTAGCAACATGGTTTTTCGTGCGAATGGCCCGGTTATTGTCACCCGAGCGCTGGCCGACAGGCTCTATCCGGATGGGCATGCACTCGGCAAGACCCTCCACTACGCGAATTCGCCGGACGGTAGCCGCACGATTGTGGGAATCGTGGCGCACCTGATGCGGAATCGCTTCACGCAGCGTCCGCAAGAGCTTGACTACACCCTGTTGTTCCCAGGTTGGGTAAGGCAGTTTCCCATCGCGATCTTCGCGGTACGCACAAGCGGGTTCAATGTGATGCGTACCTGCAGGACACTGGAGTCTGTTATCCAGCACAACGTTGGCGACAGGCTGGTGCCGGGAAGCGAGGTGCAGTGCGACACTTACGCGAGCCTGCGCGACCAAATGCTGGCGCAGCCGCGCGCGGCGGTGTGGCTACTGGCCGGTGTCACGCTGATCGTGTTGATCGTCACGCTGACCGGCATCGCAGGCATGACCGGCTATTGGGTGCAACAGCGTATCCACAGTATCGGCATTCGGCGCGCATTGGGCGCAAAACGCAGCGACGTGTTACGCGAACTGTTGATTGAAGACCTGATCGTGGTCGGTGTCGGTGTGATCGTGGGATTGATCGTAGCCTATGGCATCAATCTCTGGCTGATCCGGCACTACGAGTTGTTGCGCCTGCCGTGGACATATCTGCCGCTCGGCGCGGCACTGTTGCTGGTATTGGGCCAGCTCGCGGTGCTGGTGCCGGCGCGGCGCGCGTCCAACATTCCGCCCATGGTGGCAACGCGTGCGGTGTAGAAGGAGCCAGCTGCGTTAACGGTTGGTGCTCTATCGCGTTATGTGCATGCGGCTCAAGCCTGTGGCCCCCAACCCCCAAGACCCGTCACCCCATGCCTGAAAGTCTGTCAGGTCTCCTCCGAGGGCCTCTCCTCCAGGTGAACCATCTGCAATGTGTCGGCGGTGCCCTGCGCCGCCCCGGAGGTGGACAACATGACGACCGGATCGCCGGGCTGCGCGAGCGCCTGTGCGTACAGCCAGCGGCTGGCCAGGCGATGGCAGGGGTGTGGTTCAGACTCCGTGGCCAGTAGTGGTGACACGCCCCAGACCATCGCCAGACGGCGGCACAGATCCTCGGAGTCAGCCACGACCACCAGCGGCGCCGCGGGTCGGACGCGGGCAATTCCCAGTACGGTCGCCATGTCCGTGACCGGGGCAACGATGGCCCTGGCGTCGAGGCGGTCGGCGAGTTGGCAGGCAACCAGGCTGATCGGGTTTTCCGTTGAGGCCGACTCGTTTGCCCGCATCCAGTCACGTGCCACGCGCGCGACGTACTCGGTTTCCGTGGCTGTCAGCACCCGCTGCAGGATCTCCACAGCGGCTACCGGGAAGTGTCCGATGGCGGTCTCGGCGGACAGCATCACGCCGTCGGTGCCATCGAGCATGGCGTTGGCGACATCGGTCACCTCGGCGCGCGTGGGGCGTTCCTGCAGGACCATGGATTCGAGCATCTGGGTGGCGGTGATCACCGGGCGTGCATGGGCGTTGGCCAGGGCGATGATGCGTTTCTGCACCAGCGGTATCTCGGCCAGATCGGTCTCCACCCCCAGATCCCCGCGGGCCACCATCACGCCATCGGCCGCCGCCACGATCGCGTCGAGGTCGACCAGGGCCTGCCGCTTTTCGATCTTGGCCATCAGCAGGGGCTGCCGGCCTGGCGGGAGCAGTGCCCGGACGCGGATCAGGTCATCGGCGGACTGGACAAACGACACGCCGACCCACTCTGCCTGTTGCGCCAGCGCGAAGCCCAGATGCCGGCGATCGTCGTCCGTCGGCATGAGCGCGGAGAGCTCGGAATCGGGCACGTTGATGCCCGAGCCCGACGTGACCGTCCCGCTGACGAGTACCTGGCAGACCACCCGCTCCTTGTCGACGGTTTTCACCTCAAGCCTGATCGCCCCGTCCGCGAGGTATACCGACTCGCCCACGCGCAGTGCCCGCAGCAATGCCGGATGCCTCACCAGTAGCGCGTCCGGGGAATCGGCCTCGAGCGCCAAGACCACGTCCTCGCCCAGATGCAGTTCGCGCGTGTCGTCTGGCAGCTCTCCCAGCCGGAATTTCGGTCCCGGCAGGTCCACCAGGACGGCTACGAACTGCCCCGCCTGTTGCGCCAATCGACGCACCTGCTGAATCCGGCGAGCGTGGCTGGCATGGTCGCCGTGCGACATGTTGAAGCGGGCGACGCGCATCCCCGCGTGGATCATCCGCTCCAAAACGCCGGGTCGATCGGTTGCCGGACCGAGGGTGCAGACGATCTTTGTCCGATGCCAAGGGGGTTGGGACATCTCTATCTCCGAGTACGCGCCCACCAGGTCCGTTTCGTCCTGGTGGTCGCAATGGCGGCACCCTTATTGGTGACGTGTGCTCCAGCGCCGGCGCACGTTGGTGCGGGATTGCGTGTCGACCCGCCACCGTCCAGTGCCGCCTTCGGAGGGATTGTAGGGAAACGACAATGATCTTGATGTAGATCCCATGCCCTCGAACCCCGTCCGGATGCGGGCACGCAACCTGCAACATCCTTCCACGGTCTTGCGGCAGGCGTCATATGCCAGTGCGGCGGTGGTTACCCGCCACGCGGACACTGTCCCCGATCGGCAGGCTCAGGGTCTCCTTGACCTCTTCCATCACGATGTAGCTTTTGGAGTCGCGCACGTTCGGCATGGTCAGCAAGGTACTGCCGAGCAGTTTGCGATAGGACGCCATTTCGGAAATGCGTGCCTTGATCAGGTAATCGAAATCCCCCGAGACCAGATGACACTCCAGTACATTGGGCAGGCGGAGCGCCGCCGTGCGGAAGCCCTCAAAAATGTCGCCCGACTTGTACGCCAGGCTGATCTCCACGAACACCAGCAGGCCGGCACCGACCAGTTGGGGATCGACTCGGGCGTGATATCCGGTGATGACGCCGTCGCGCTCGAGCCGGCGCACGCGCTCGGTGCATGGCGTGGTCGACAATCCCACGCGCTCACCCAGCTCGGTGAATGAGATGCGGCCGTCCTCCTGCAGGATTCGCAGGATGTTCTGGTCGATTTTGTCGAGTGGACGGCTTGATCTGGTCATGCTCTCCTCGCGGGCTGGTGGGGAAGCAGTGATTTTACGTGTGATACAGGAGAAATACGCGAAAAAAACCGCCTCAATCATTCCTATACTTCCCGGTTGGCACCGGTGCATGCGTGCAGCGGCAAAACCACGGTTCGGGAAACGACAATGCGGGTACTTGTTCTGGGTAGCGGCGTGATCGGTGTGTGCAGCGCGTGGTATCTCGCGCGAGCGGGTTTTGAGGTTACCGTAGTGGATCGCGAAAGCGCCCCGGCGATGGAAACCAGTTTTGCCAACGCCGGCCAGATCTCGCCTGGTTACGCTTCGCCCTGGGCCGCGCCGGGCATACCGCTGAAGGCATTCACATGGCTGTTCCAGCGTCACGCGCCGCTGTCGATCAAACCAGGGCTGGACCCACGCCAGTACCTGTGGTTGTTGCAGATGCTGCGCAACTGCACGGCCACGCGCTATGCGATCAACAAGGCGCGCATGGTGCGGCTGTCCGAATACAGCCGCGACTGCATGGATGAGTTGCGCAAGGAACTGAACCTGGAGTACGAGGCACGCCAACTGGGCACGACCCAGTTGTTCCGCACGCAGGCTCAACTCGATGGTGCGGCCAAGGACATCGCGGTGCTGGAACAGTACGGCGTGCCGTACGAACTGCTTGATCGCGCCGGTATCGTGCGGGTGGAGCCTGCTCTGGCGGCGGTGACCGACAAGTTGGCGGGGGCTTTGCGTCTGCCTCACGATGAAACCGGCGATTGCGAGTTGTTCACCCGGCGGCTGGTCGAACGGGCGCAGGCACTGGGCGTCGAGTTCCGTTTCGGCGCCACGGTGACCAGCCTGGAACACGACGGGCAACGTGTCAGCGGGGTGTACATCGACGGCCGGGTGGAGCGGGCTGACTCGTACGTATTGGCGCTGGGCAGTTACACGACGCAGATGCTGGCTCCGTTGGGCATCCGTCTGCCGGTCTATCCGCTGAAAGGCTATTCCCTGACGCTGCCGATCACCGACCCGGCGATGGCGCCGATGTCGACGATCCTGGATGAGAGCTACAAGGTGGCCGTGACCCGTTTCGACCAGCGTATTCGCGTGGGCGGCATGGCCGGGGTCTGCGGTTTCGATCTGTCGCTGTCGCCGCGTCGGCGCGCCACGCTGGAAAAAGTGGTCAGCGATCTGTACCCGCGGGGCGGCGATTTGACCCATGCCACGTTCTGGGCCGGTTTGCGTCCGGCCACGCCCGACGGCACGCCGGTGATCGGCGCCACGCGTTTTGCCAACCTGTATCTGAACACCGGCCACGGTACGCTTGGCTGGACGATGGCCTGCGGTTCGGGCCGATATCTTGCTGACCTGATGGCGGGCAGGCGGCCGCAGATCAGCGGCGAAGGGCTGGATATCACCCGTTATGGCGTCCGTCAGGCGGCGCCAGCGAGCACCCCGGGGGGTGTCTGATGCGTCCGACGCGCGCGCTGATCGACCTGGAAGCGCTACGCCACAACTACCGGTTGGCGCGCGAACTGGGCGGGCGAAAGGCGCTGGCGGTGGTCAAGGCCGACGCTTACGGTCATGGCGCGGTGCGCTGTGCGCAGGCGCTGGACGACGAGGCTGACGGCTTCGCCGTGGCCTGTATCGAGGAAGCACTGGAACTGCGCGAGTCGGGAGTCCGCTCGCCGATCCTGTTGCTGGAGGGCTTCTTCGACACCGACGAGCTGGACCTGATCGATACCCACGACTTGTGGTGCGTGGTGCAGGGGGAATGGCAGATCGATGCCATCGGGCGCTCGCGCCCTGCCAAGCCGCTCATGATCTGGCTGAAACTGGATTCGGGGATGCATCGCCTGGGCCTGGATGCTGCGAACTACCGCGCCTGCGCGCAGCGCCTGCAGGCCATGCCGCAAGTGCGCGAGGTGGTGGCGATGACCCATTTTGCGTGTGCCGACGAACTGGACAATGAACGCACCATCGAACAGCAGGCACTGTTCAATCGGGCCTGCGCAGAGCTCAAGCTGGCGACCAGCCTGGACAATTCCCCGGCATTGCTGGGTTGGCCCGGCGTTCGTGGCGACTGGGCCCGCCCGGGACTGATGTTGTACGGCGCCACGCCCTTCGCCGGCCCGCACCCGGTGGCCGATCGACTCCGTCCGGTGATGAGCGTGGAGTCGGAAGTGATCAGTGTGCGTGAGTTGGCGGCCGGTGAGCCGATAGGCTACGGCGCGCGCTTCGTCACCGAACGACCCAGCCGCATCGGTGTCGTTGCCATGGGCTATGCCGACGGCTATCCGCAGTTCGCCCCCGACGGCACACCGCTGGCGATCGACGGCCAGCCTGGCGAACTGGTGGGCCGGGTCTCGATGGACATGCTGACCGTCGATCTTACCGATCATCCCGCCGCCGGCCTGGGCAGCCACGTCGAGCTGTGGGGCAATCAGGTGCGCGCCAGTACGCTGGCCGCTCGTGCCGGCACCAGCACCTACCGGCTCTTTTGCGGCCTGAAGCGCATGCCACGCCGCTACCTGGGTGATCACTCGCGTATGCAGTCGCGGACATCTCCCGACTGAGACACGGAGCGTTGTTCAGTCGGCGTTGTCCGGCTCGAAGAAACTCCAGCGAATGTCGGTGAATGCCGCTTTCATCGCCGCCTCGACGGTGTTGATCGCGGCGATCAGTTGCTGATCGTCGGCGGCCGGCTGCATGGGCTGCATTTGCGCCTTCACCGCGACCATCACGTCCGGGCCCATCTGCAGGGTGATCAGGTTCAATACCTGGGCGATTTCGGGGCGGCTTTCGAGGAAGCCCATCAGCTCGTCGCGCCGGTGCGGTTCCACGCCTTGGCCGATCAGCAGCGCCTTGACCTCGATCGCCACCAGGACCGCCACCACGATCAGCAGCACGCCGATCGCGATGGTGCCGGCGGCGTCGAACATCAGGTTGCCGGTGAGCATGGTGGCACCCACGGCCAGGGCGGCCAGGCACAGGCCCACCAGGGCCGCCAGGTCCTCGCCGAAGATCACCAGCAGTTCGCTGGAGCGGGTCTGGCGGAACCAGGTCCACAGGTTCTGGTCGCCGCGGGACTTGTTGACTTCCACCAAGCAGCCGCGCAGCGAGATGCCCTCGACGACAATGCCGAAAACCAGTACGCCCATCGCCAGCCATGGCCACTTCAGGGGTTCGGCATGGGTCAGCTTGTGGATGCCTTCGTAGACCGAGAACATGCCGCCCACGCTGAACAGCAGGATCGCGACCAGAAATGACCAGAAGTACAGGGCGCGACCCCAGCCCAGCGGATATTCGTCCGACGGCGGCCGCCTGGCCTGGCGGATGCCCAGCAGGAGCAGCCCTTGATTGCCGCAATCGGCCAGGGAGTGCACCGCCTCGGCCATCATCGCACCGGAGCCGGTGACGATGGCGGCGACGAGCTTGGCCACGAAGATGGCGAAGTTGGCGCCGAGGGCGAGCAGGATGGCCTTGATCGGGTTGGCGTGGGCGGATGACATGTGGCTTCGGTTTTCGGGAATCAGCCGCGCAGTCTACCGGTGTCGCGGACAGCCGTGCACGCGATCAACGGATCCCCACACCCACGCCCAGTCCGAAGTGGACATTGCTGCGTCCGCGGCCGATTTCCTCGGCGGTCCATACGTGCGATTGCCTCACGTCGACCAGCGGAAACAGATAATCCGCATCGCCCACCTTGCCGGCGCGGGTGCCGTTGAGCCTGCCGTCGACCGTCATCAGTGCGCCGGCGGGATAGTCCAACGGCTCGACATAGCCGCGCCGCACCGCGATGAAACGACCGCTGCCGCTGTCGTTGGCCCGCGGGCGCTGTGACGAGTCCAGCGGGTAGGCGAGCAATTCGATCTCGCTGTGGTCGGCGAAGTTGGTGACGTGCACGATGCGCCCGCCCCATACCACGTCGTTGCCGCTGTAACGCTCGGGCGTCTGCGCCACTTGCGCAGGGGTGGCGATCACGGCATTGACGCTGGTCTTGTAGATCGGCGCCGGGGCGCACGCGGCCAGGACGAGCAGGGCGGCGGGCAAGACAAGCCGGATCGATAGCGGGGCGAGGTGGTTGCGCATGGGCTGGGCTCCTGGTCGGGCGCGGGCGGATGAGTCCAGCTTAGCGGCGGTTCGGCGCTCGCGGTAGTCGCGAGGCGGGCAGGGGACTCGGTGTATTCAGCTGACTGCGGGCCTCATCCAGCAGCCAGTCCAGCCTCCACGTGGCTGGTTGATCCTGTGCCAGCAGGACAGCCAGTGTGCGCAGCGGTTCGCGCAGGATGTCGTCGAGGTTCCACGGCGCATTGAGGATGGCCATGCCCGAGCCGTTGAGCCGCAGCGGCGAGTCATCCGGATGCACCAGCAGCTCGGCACGCAGGATGCGCTTGACGTCGCTGTGTTGCAGGCGGCGCAGGAAGGGTTGCACCTGGCTGCGCAGCTTGATCGGATACCACACCGCATAGATGCCGGTGGGCCAGCGTTGCAGCGCCGGCTCGAGCGCCTGTTCGATCAGCTTGTACTCGGCATCCTGCGCCTCGTACGGCGGGTCGATCAGGCCCAGGCCGCGCTTTTCCTTGGGTGGCACGAGTGCCTTCAGCGCTTCGTACCCGTCGCGTTGGTGCACGTGCACCTGCGGGTTGCCGCGAAACAGGTCGCGCAGCTTGCAGGCCTCTTCCGTGTGCAATTCGCACAGCTGGGCGCTGTCGCCGGGACGCAGCAGGCGGGCCACCTGCAACGGCGAGCCGGGATAGCGTTTCAGCCCCTGCGCGTTGTCGTCGCTGCCGAGGATGCCGGCGCGCCAGCGCTGCAACAGCGGTGGCACCTTCTCGGCGGGGTGCAGGCGCGCGATGCCGTCCTTGTGCTCGCCGGTCTTGCTCGCCTCGAAGCCGTCCAGCGGATAGCGGCCGCTGCCGGCATGGGTTTCGATGTAGCAGAACGGTGTCGGCTTGGCCTGCAGCGATTCGATCAAGGCCAGCAGTACGGTGTGTTTCAGCACATCGGCGAAATTGCCGGCGTGATAGGCATGGCGGTAGTTCATGGCGTTCACGATAGGCAGGAACGACAAGTATAGATGGGTCGCCGCCACGCTCTGCGCGCTGCATCACAGCGCAGCGTGATTTCCCGCGCGCGTCGCGTGCTGCAGGCTTTGCGCGTTGCCAGTGCCATCAGGTTCGCCCGGGGCGTTCACATGCTGGCGCGGGTAGCCCGAAAATAATGCGCGGGATGGCGGGTGGCGGCCAGCACGGTCACGCGGAGCGGACACGGGCATTGATGACGCACATGGCAGGTCCCGGGGAACGTCGGTCACCGAACGCCTGTGGGAGCCAAGTCCAGAGTTGAATGCCCCAGGTCGTCGCGATACCGTCCCCGCATGCCTGTTTCGCTGTCGTCCTGCTGACGCCGGTGGTTTCCGTCATCGGTTACCGAATCCCTTCCCGGATTCGTGCGCCTTCACCGGGTACTGCGGTGCCGTTGCGACCACCGTCGGCCTGGTCCGCCCCACCCATCCGGGCGGGACAGCCCGTTTCCGGTCGTCATCGACGGCGCGGGTGACGGACCGTCGCGATCGGCATCACTTCGATACGTGCTTGCGTGGACTGAATCATGAAACTCTTTTTTCCTTCGGTGATCGACCTCTCGCGTCGACGTTTCGTGCAAGGTGTCGCCCTGGGCGGTGCCGCCGCCAGCCTGGGCCTGCTCAGTTCCTCGCGTGCCTGGGCCGTCGGCCGTGATGCACCGGTGGCCGGCTCGTTCCATCCCCATGTACTCAGCGGCAGCGAATTCGCGCTGGAGATTGCGCAAACGCCGGTCAACTACACCGGGGCGACCCGACTCGCCATGACCGTCAACGGCGGCATCCCCGGGCCGATCCTGCGCTGGAAGGAGGGCAGCGTGGTCACCTTGCGCGTGACCAACCGGCTGCGCGTGCCGACCTCGATCCACTGGCACGGCATTCTGCTGCCGTTCCAGATGGACGGTGTGCCGGGGATCAGCTTTGACGGCATCGCGCCGGGCGAGACCTTCGTCTATCGCTTCCCGGTGCGCCAGTCCGGCACTTACTGGTACCACTCGCACAGCGGCTTCCAGGAGCAGGTCGGACTGTACGGTCCGATCGTGATCGAACCGGCCGGGTCGGAGCGCTACCCCAGCGATCGCGACTACGTGGTGATGCTCAACGACTGGAGTGATGCCGATCCTAACCACATCTTCGCCACCTTGAAGCGCCAGAGCGACTACTACAATTTTGCCGAGCCCACCGCGCCGGAGTTCTTCCGCGACGTGCACGAGTTGGGACTTCAGCAGGCACTGGCCAAGCGGCGGATGTGGAACCAGATGCGCATGAGCCCCAGCGATCTCAGCGATGTCAGCGGCTATACCTATACCTATCTGATGAACGGTACCGCGCCGGCCGGCAACTGGACCGGCCTGTTCCGTCCTGGCGAGAGGATCCGCCTGCGTTTCATCAACGGTTCGGCGATGAGTTATTTCGATGTGCGCATTCCCGGCCTGAAGATGACCGTGATCAGCACGGATGGGCAGGATGTCGAGCCCGTGTCGGTGGACGAATTCCGGATTGCCGTGGCGGAGACTTTCGACGTGCTGGTCGAGCCGCAGGAGGATCGCGCCTATACCGTGTTCGCGCAGTCGATCGACCGTACCGGCTACGCCCGCGGCACGCTGGCACCGCGAGAAGGCATGCAGGCCGAGGTACCCGCGATGGACCCGCGCCGGCGCCTGGCCATGGTCGACATGATGGGCGCAATGGCGATGGACCACAGCCCATCCCTTCCCCCGCATGTGGAGGAAGGTGGCCGAAGGCCGGGCGGGGGCGAGCATCACGCCATGCCGGCCATGCAACACCACGACATGGCCGGCGAGGCAATGGTCAAGGTCCGCCATGCGCGCACCGAGTACGGCCCCGGCGTGGATATGCGGGTCGACATGCCGCGCACCAATCTCGACGACCCGGGCGTCGGTTTGCGTGAGAACGGGCGCCGCGTGCTGACCTATGCGGACCTGCACACCATCGGCGGCCCGATCGATGCACGTGAACCATCGCGTGAGATCGAGCTGCATCTCACCGGCAACATGAATCGCTACATGTGGTCGTTCGACGGGGTGAAGTTTTCCGATGCGAAACCGGTGCACTTCAACCGCGGCGAGCGCCTGCGCCTCGTGCTGGTCAACGACACCATGATGAATCACCCGATCCACATGCACGGCATGTGGAGCGAGCTGGAAAATCCGGACGGCCGGTTCCAGGTGCGCAAGCACACCGTCAACGTGCAGCCCGCACAACGCGTCACCTATGCAGTGACTGCGGACGCGCCCGGACGCTGGGCCTATCACTGCCACATGCTCTATCACATGGAAGCGGGCATGTTCCGCGAGCTGGTGGTGTCATGAGTGCGCCGATCCGATGCAGCATCCGCCCGGGTTTTGCGCGTGCGGTGCTGGGTGCGGTCACGTTGATGGCGCCGCCACTCGCCGGTCTCGCGCAAGATGCGCCGGCCTCGCCAAGCACCTCGGCATCGATGGACATGGAAGCGATGCCGGGCATGGATCACGCCCCGGTGGCCGGCGCGACCGAACGCCCGGCGTCGGAGCATGACTCGATGGCCGGCATGGACATGGGCACGATGCAAGGCGGCAGCGCACCGCCGGATGCGCGCAGCCCTGACTATTCCGATGGCGTGGGCTACGGGCCGTTGAAGCCGCATCTGCACGGCAACGCCGCCGTGGGCATGCTGTTGCTGGACCAGCTCGAAACGGTTCACGGCCGGGACGGCAACGCGCAGGCCTGGGAGGTGCAGGGTTGGTATGGCCGCGACGAGAACAAGTTGTGGTTGCGCAGCGAAGGCGAGGCCAGCAAGGGCAAGGTCGACGATGGCGATGTCGAGGCACTGTGGTATCACGCCATTGCCGCCTACTGGGGTAGCCAGCTCGGCGTCCGCCACGACTTCGGTGCAGGGCCGGGCCGCGACTGGGTGGCGTTTGGCGTGCAGGGTCTCGCCCCGTATTGGTTCGGACTGGAAGCGACCGGCTACGTCGGCTCCTCCGGGCGCACGGCGGCACGCTTTCGTGCCGACTACGAGGTGCTGTTCACGCAGCGACTGATCTTGCAGCCGGAACTGGAATTCAACATATACGGCAAGAACGACCCGGCTCGCGGCATCGGCAGCGGCCTGTCCGATGCGCAGTTGGGTGTGCGACTGCGCTACGAGATCCGGCGCGAGTTCGCACCCTACGTGGGTATCAACTGGGTGCGTCGCTTCGGCACCACCGCAGACTACAGGCGTGCCGATGGACAACCCGTGTTCGACCAGCAGCTCGTGGCCGGTTTCCGTATCTGGTTTTGAGGAAAACCAGGAGATGAGGAAGTGGATCAGGCATCAAGATGAGCGCGATGGCGGTGTGGGGCATGGCCGAGCACGGCGATCCGGCCATCTGGAGCATGGTGGCGCTTATTGAGAAGCGGCCGAGCATGACCCCGGCGCAATGCAAGGCGATCGTCCATCCGGCTTTCCTGTGGGCTCAGCTTGCCGGCAAACTCACAGCTTGACCCGCTTCAACAGTTGCGCGTTGACCGCCACCACCACCGTGCTCGCCGACATCAGCACCGCGCCCACCGCAGGTGTCAGCAGGATGCCCCACGTCGCCAGGACGCCGGCGGCGAGGGGAATCGCGAAGATGTTGTAGCCCGCCGCCCACCAGAGGTTCTGCACCATCTTGCGATAGGTGGCCCGGCTCAGCGTGATGATCCGGGGAATGTCGCGCGGATCGGACCGCACCAGCACGATATGCCCGACCTCGACGGCGACATCCGCGCCTGCGCCGATCGCGATCCCGATATCGGCGGTGGCCAGGGCCGGCGCATCGTTCACGCCGTCGCCGATCATGGCAACGATCTTGCCCTCGCCCTGAAGTTCCCGGACCTTCGAGGCCTTGTCCTCCGGCAGCACTTCCGCGAAGACGGCGTCGATGCCGAGTTCCCGGGCGACGGCATCGGCCACGGCCTGCGCATCGCCGGTCAGCATGACGACCTGGATCCCCCGTTCGTGCAGCGCCGTGATGGCTTCGCGACTCTCTTCGCGGATCGCGTCCGCCACGGTGTACACGGCCAGGGCCTTGCCTTCGCGAACGAGATAGATCGCGGCCTGCCCGCGCTCGGCCGCGGCTCCTGCCGCCTCCACAAGTGCCGGCGGCACCTGCACATCTTCCGCCCTGAGCAGCGCCGGGCCGCCCATGTGGTATTCCGCGCCGTCGATCGTGGCCGCCACACCCTTGCCGGTGATGGCGCGGAAGCCGTCGGCGGCAGGAACGTCGATGCCCTTGTCCTCGGCAGTCTGCACGATGCCGCGGGCGATCGGATGCTCGGACTCGGATTCGATGCCGGACGCGATCCGCAGCGCCTCGTCCTCCGTCAGCCCTTCCACGACGGACATGGCCACGACCCGGAACTCGCCGAGCGTCAATGTGCCGGTCTTGTCGAAGATCACGGTGTCGAGGTTGCGGGCCTCCTCGAGTCCACGCCGGTCCCGCACCAGAAGTCCATTGCGGGCCCCCAGCGTCGTCGAGATGGCCACCACCAGCGGTACGGCCAGACCCAGCGCGTGCGGGCAGGCGATCACCAGGACCGTCACCATCCGCATCACCGAGAAGTCGATCGCGGCTCCCAACGACTGCCACACCACGATGGTGAGGACCGCAGCGCCGACCGCTACATAGGTCAGCAGCCGGGCCGCGCGATCGGCGAGGTGTTGCGCCCTGGACTTGGACTTCTGGGCATCGGCCACCAGCCGCATGATGCCCGAGAGCCTGGTCTTGTCGCCCGTCCGGGTGACCTCCATGCGCAGCGATCCCTCGCCATTGATCGTGGCGGCGATCACCTCGTCGCCTTCGCGCTTTTTCACCGGGCGGGATTCACCGGTGATCATCGCCTCGTTGATGTCGCTCTCCCCCCTCCGCACCACGCCGTCGGCAGGCACGCTCTCGCCGGGACGGATCAGCACGAGGTCGCCGTTCTCGAGGGCGCTGACAGCAACCTCTTCCTCGCCCTCATCGGTAATCCGCGTCGCGGTGTCCGGAAGCAGCTTCGCCAGTTCCTTTAACGCGCCTTCGGCCTGGTTGATGGACCGCATCTCGATCCAGTGGCCGAGCAGCATGACCGTGACCAGGGTTGCCAGCTCCCACCAGAGCGCACCCGCCTCGATCAGGCCGAACTGGACGACCCAGGAGAACAGGAAGGCGACCATGATGGCGAGCGAGATCAGGGTCATCATGCCCGGCAGACGGTCTCTCAGCTCCCGCCATGCCCCTTGCAGAAACACCAGGCCACCGTAGACGAACACGACTGTGGCGAGCAGGGGTCCGATCCAGTCCGCCCCCGGAAACGCCGGGGCGCGGTAGCCGAGAAGTTCCTGGATGTGGGTCGACCAGACGACCACCGGCACGGTGAGCGCGAGCGAAAGCCAGAAGCGGTCCCGAAACATCGCAGGGGAGTGGCCTGCGTGCTGGTCATGGTTCCCCTGGCCGGAATGATCGGGTGGGGATGTCGTTCTGGCGGGCAACGCGGCTGCCGTGCCGTGGCCTTCGTGACCCTTGCCATTCGAGGCAGCCGGCGGGGCTGCGGCGACGCGCTCCGCCGGCTGCAGCATGGATTGGATATCGGCGATCCCGATGCGTGTTTCGTCGTAGTGGACCGTGGCGTTCCCCGCCGCGCGATCGACCGAGACGCTTTCGACGCCCGGCACCTCGCCAATCCGCTTTTCCACTTCGTCCGGGCTCCGTGCCGCCAGCAAGTCGCCGACCTCGATCACGCTCGTTTTCATTTGGTAGTCCCTACGGTGGGCGCGACCCAGTGGACCGGGCGCCAGCAGCACTCGCCGAGCGCGGCAGCGTTCCCGCAGCGTATGCGCTACTGCGTATAGCCCAGGTGCAACGTAATCTTGTCGCCGGCCTTGAGTGAGGCCATCGACCGGGGCGGGAAGTGCACGGTCAAGGCCATGCCGCCTGCGTCCACTCCGACCTTGCCTGACTTGGCGTCGACCGATGTCACTGTAGCCGGCATCATGTGCATGCTACCGTTCTTGTCGTGCATCGACTTGTCCATCATCCCCTGCTGCATGGAGTCCATGCGACTTGAGGATGCTGTCGGTGTCATGTCCTGCATCTTGCCCTGGTCCATATGTTCCGTGCTGCTGCCCGCAGGCGTCGGCGCCATGCTGTCATCCTGCGCCATGGCCGTAGAGACGGCCATGGCAAGGCCGAGTGCGGCGGTTGCGACGAGAATTTTTCGTGAAAACGCCATGATGACTCTCCGTTTGAGATGGATCCCGGCACGCTGCCCGACCGGTTGCGGCGTGCACCCAAAGGAGGCTACCCGGCCCGACATGAACGAAAGGTCACGCTGCGCGGTGTGACGCACTGCCCGGAGCGTGGCGTCGGCGTCGGCGTATTCGTACTTGGCGGTGCGGGCACCGATGTCGAGGGGTTGGTTCGGTCATCGTCGCGGTCAATGCGCTGCTGCTGCGTCGCCTGAAGCTGGAAGATTGGACCGATGCGGGTGATGACTTCATGTAGACGACGGCGCCATGGAGCGAGCCTGCCAACATCGGCCGAGAGTCGGGGCGGTTCGTCCACATCATCGTTCGTGACGGGAGATACAAATGGAGCGACATGAACAGTTGTGGGAAGACAATCTGATCGAGCATCGACAGTACATCGTGCACCATGGTCAGAATGTACCGGAAACCCGTAACCGGCGGTGGCATGGTTCGGGGATGGTTACCGGCGATTACATGTAATACCGTTGTAAACAGAAACCGCGTCCAGCCGATGATGCCTGCAACCCACAATGCTGACGAAACGCTGCTTGACGCGCTGCAAGGGCATGCGCTGCGCTACCTGCTCGACGAGGTCGATCCGCGCAGCGGCCTGGTCGCGGACAGCACCGTGCCCGGTACCGTGTGCAGCATCGCGGCGGTGGGCATGGCACTGGCGAGCTATCCCCTCGCGGTGGAGCACGGGCTGATCACACGTAACGAGGCCGCTGCGCGCACTCTGCGCCTGCTGCGTCTGTTCCATGACGCTCCACAGGGTGAGGCGGTCGATGCGACCGGATACCGGGGTTTCTACTACCACTTTCTGGACATGCAGACCGGGCGAAGGGCTTGGGAAAGTGAGTTGTCCACCATCGACACCGCGCTGCTGCTGGCGGGCACCCAGGCCGCGGCTGCATTCTTCGACACGGACGCCGAGGACGAGCGCGAGATCGACACGTTGGCCGATGCGCTCTATCGGCGTACGGACTGGCAGTGGGCGCTCGATGGCGGCCTCACGCTGACCCATGGTTGGCGCCCGGAGTCCGGATTCCTGCCCTATCGGTGGGAGGGGTACGACGAGGCGCTGATCCTGTACGTCCTCGCGCTGGGCTCGACCAGCCACCCGATCCCCGTGGAAAGTTATGCCGCGTGGACTGCAAGCTACACGTGGAAGCGCATCTACGAGTACGAGCTGCTCTACGCCGGGCCGTTGTTCATCCATCAGTACTCGCACCTGTGGATTGACTTCCGCGGCATCCGCGATGCCTACATGCGCGGCAAGGACAGTGACTATTTCGAAAACTCACGCCGCGCCACGCTGGCACAGCGCGAGTACGCCATCCGCAACCCGCTCGGCTTCGCGGGATACGGCAACTGCTGCTGGGGATTCACGGCCTGCCATGGTCCGGGGCCGGCCACGTTCCATGTCGATGGCATCGAGCGTCGATTCCTTGGTTATAGCGCGCGCGGCGCGCCCTACGGGCCGGATGACGGAACTATCGCCACCTGGGCCGCGGCGGCCTCGCTCCCGTTCGCGCCTGAAGTGGTACTGCCGACACTGCGCCGCTTCAAGGAAATCCACGTCGGCGCCACCAGCCGCTACGGATTCGAATCCACCTTCAACCCCACCTATCCGTTCGCGGATGGCCACCAACCCGGTTGGGTCTGCCCATGGATATATGGCATTGACCAGGGGGCGCTCGCGCTGATGATCGAGAACTACCGCACCGGTTCGATTTGGGAACGGATGAAGCGATCCCGCTGGATCGTGCGCGGGCTGCGACGCGCCGGCTTCGACGGCGGATGGCTGTGCACCACGACCACGGTCGCAAGGCAGGAAACGACGTGATGACCAGCCCCGCAGTCCGCATATCGTGACGCGACGAGCGAAACCGCTTTTGGCGAGCTGATCGACGCACTGTTCGCCGATTTCGAGCGGATGCTGTTCGCCGCCGCTTCGGTGGCCCGAGTGCACCGCGCACGCGTGCTTGCATGACGGCGCCGAAGCTGCGGTCAAGGTGCGCCGGCCCGGAACAGCAACGGGCGAAATGTTTCCGCCTTGCACCAGGTTCAGGTTTTGTCCGTCGCGTCGCGATCCAGCAATGCCTTGCGCTCTTCGTACTGCTCGGCGGTGATCTCACCGCTCGCCAGACGCCGCTGCAGTACTTCGCGAGGCGACTCGCGCGGGCGCCTGTGTCGTTCCCTCGTACGCGCCCAGCCATAGAAAACAATGACGCCGAGCAGTGCCAACCAAAAGATCCACCAGAGAAAGTGCATGCCGCCCATGAAGAAGCCGCCGTCGTGGTACATGTGGTACATGGGCGACTCCGTTAGCCTTCGGCCTTCAACGCCGCGATGACATGCTCGACGGCGCTGGTGAAGTCCCGACCGTCGATGCCACGATGAAAGCCGTAGCTGGCTGCAGGTGGCTGTTGCGCTGTTGGTGTCGTGTCAGGTGAGACATGCATGGTGGTCGCCTCACTTTGTCGCCGGAGTCGTCTGCATGCGGTCCATCATCATCTGCATCATGGACTGCATCATGTCCATGCGCTGCTCCATCATCGCCTGGCGGGCGGCCATGTCTGCCGGATTACCCGTCGCAGCGCCTGCGCCCATGCCACTGCCCATCATGCCCTTGCCGTCCATGTTACCCATCATGCCCTTGCCGCCCTTGCCGCCCATGCCACCCATCATATGCATTCCGCTCTGCATGAGCTCCATCTGCTTGGCCATCAGCGCATTGCGCTCCTCGGGCGTTTTTGCAGCCAGCATTTCATCGTGCATTTTCTGCATTGCCTTCATCTGGCTGGCATAGTCGGAGGAGGTGGCGCCCGCGCGCATACCCGCGCCCGGGCTGCCCGATGGCGACTGAGCAACCTGGGCGACCGTGTCAGGCGCGGGGTGATGGCTGTCGTTCTGATCGCCAGCGGCGGCCCAGGCGGAGGTGGCCAGGGCTGCGCTGGTCAGAAAGGCGATAGACGCAAAGGTACGAATGCGGGTCATGTTGAATTCCTCGTCAGCTATAGACAGGGACGACGGTGACGGGTCGCCCTGTATAGAGTGCCGGACTCCGTTTGGAGCCGGGCATCGAAGTCTTGGGAGTCTTGGGCACGGACGACACCAGGGAGGACAAAACAATGGTAAAGCGGTGACTGGTGTTTCACGTGCGCGTGCTCCGCAGTCGGAACAACAAGAGTGTGGGGTTGAGCCTGTGAGCCGGGCGTGAGCGGATTCCTGCCCGTTTCGGTTGATCCCGCACAACTGCAAGTCAGCGGACGTCGACGAAACGCCCGAGAGCTTCTGGTCGAAGTCGCGGTACGTTTGTCGCCACTGTCCGAAACTCCCGATGTCGTCGCCCACCGCCGGCGTCATTTTTCATCGCCAGCGCGGTCTCCGGACTGCTGGAACCACCACGCTTTTGCTGGCGAAAACACGCCGTTGTCAGATCGGTAGATGCCATCACAAGATGTCCACTGGATCATGACGCCGCTGCAGCGATGTTGTGTGCTCGATTCAGCCAGTAACACACACGCTTATGTCCGTTCTGCCATGGTGGCTTCATGTGCTGTCGCTCGTTTCGCTGCTGTTCGCGGCGCTGTGCGCGTTGATCATCATCTGGGATATCGCGCGCGGACATCGCCAGCACATGTGGATCATGAACGTGGTTTGGCCCGCGACAGCCCTTTACGCTGGGCCGATCGCGCTGTGGGGATATTTCGGGATTGGTCGGCTGGCCACCAGGCAGCGCGTGCAGGAGGCCAAGGCGAAGGGCGAAAAGCTTCCTGCGTTGCGCAAGCCCTTCTGGCAAAGCGTGGCCACCGGCGTCACCCACTGCGGCAGCGGCTGCACGCTGGGCGACCTGATTGCCGAATGGTTCGTGCTGGCCGTACCGATAAGCTTGTTCGGCAGCACGGTTTTCGGTACGTGGGCGCTTGATTACGTGTTGGCGCTGACTCTCGGCATCGCGTTCCAGTACTTCACCATTGCGCCGATGCGCGACCTGTCGGTCGGTAAGGGCATATGGGCGGCGCTGAAAGCCGACACCCTGTCGCTGACGTCTTGGCAGATCGGCATGTATGGCTGGATGGCGCTCGTGCTGTTCGTATTCTATTCGCCCGAACAACTGCCCAAGACCGGGCCGACCTTCTGGTTCATGATGCAGATCGCCATGCTGTTCGGCTTCCTGACCGCGTACCCGGTGAACTGGTGGTTGCTGCGCAAGGGGATCAAGGAGGAAATGTAGCTCGGCAACTCGCACGATTTGCGCGAGGCGCCGCATGCGAATTCGCAACTTGGAGAGCGGCCCCCATCCGCCCTGTCGGGCACCTTCCCCCGCGTTGCGGGGGAAGGGCTGATTCATGCAACCAAGCCGTAGCGTATCCGCAGCTCTACCTTTCACCGTTTACGGGGGAAGGTGTCCGACAGGGCGGATGGGGGCGCTTTTGACCAACGGCAGGAAGATAGTCGTCTCATCAAGCTCTGCGTCAAACAGTTGTCCTGTCGACGGATTGCAGTCGCGTTGCACACAGCTGATGGCGGCGATTGAACAGCCGGCGGAACGCCAGCAGGATCACCGACAGCGTTCCGAGCGCGGTGGTCGCCGCGATCATGAACATGATCACGATCTGGTAGCGCACTGCTGCCGCCGGTGCGGCGCCGGCCAGCATCTGGCCGGTCATCATGCCGGGCAGGCTGACCACGCCCATCACCATCATCGCGTTGATGGTCGGGATCATGCCGGTGCGCAGTGCCTCGCTGATCAGCGGGCGCGCAGCCTCCCAACGGGTGGCGCCCAGGGCCAGGTCGCCTTCGATCACGCCGGACTCGCGTGCGACGCCCTGCATGAACCGGTCCAGCGCCAACGATACGCCGGTCAGCAGATTGCCCAGTACCATGCCCAACAGCGGAATGGCGTACTGAGGTGCAAACCACGGGTGCACCTGGATGATGCCGGCCAGCGCCGCGCCGGTGACCACGAAGGCGGCACCGAGGATCGACAGCAGGCTGTTCCAGTAGATTCCGGGAAAGCGGCGACGGGTGCGCCGCACGGCCGCCACGCTGGCCAGAGACGCCATCACCACGCCAATACCGATCACCGGCAGCGGCGTGCTCAGCGCGAACACCGACTCGAGTATGAAGCCGACCAGCAGCAACTGCACCACCATGCGTACACTGGCGACCAGCAGGCTGCGCGCCAACCCCAGACGCAGCCACACCGAGATCGCCAGGTTGAGCACGATCAGCAGCGCGGCGAAGCCGAGCTGCCAGTTGTCCAGGTTGATGTAGTCGGCGTTCATGCGGGCGTCCCCAGCGACCGCACGCGATCACTGACGCGCTGCAGTTGTTGGCGGTCGTGGCTGGTCCACACGCAGGCACGTTGCGATTGTTCCTGCAGCCAACGGGTGACGAGCGTTTCGACGGCGCCGACGGCACGGGCGTCCAGCGACGCGGTCGGTTCGTCCAGCAGCAACACGTCGGGGCCAATCAGCAGCGCGCGCAGCATGGCCACGATCTGCGCCTCGCCACCGGAGAGTCGTTCGGTGCGCTGCTGCAGAAAGCTTTCGTCACGACCCAGCATGACGAGCAGTTCCCGCGCGCGGTTCGCGGGAAAGTGCCGGTGCCGGTGCACACGAAATTGAAACGGCACGCGCAGTGCGGCCTCCACCTGGCCTTCGGGCAGTGCCGGGCGCTGCGGAACGTAGACCACGCACGCGCGGTAGGCCGGCATCGACCACTCCGACAGCGGGCGACCCTGAAATATCAGCTCGCCGGTCTGCACCGGTTCCAGTCCGGCCAGGGTCCGCAGCAGCAGGGTCTTGCCGCTGCCGGACGCGCCGGCCACGGCCAGGCGTTCGCCCGCGTGCAGTACCAGGTCCAGGTCCTGCCACAGCGTGCGGCCGCCCACGGCCAATCCAAGCCGCTTCGCCTGCAGCAACACCGCCGCTGAGGATGATTCGTTGCCGGTAGGGAGGGCGTTGGCCGAGGTTTCAGGAGGAGGCATAGTCGCCCTGGTTGGTGGAAACAGACTGCCAGATGGTCCGATGGAATCGTGGCACAGATTGATTTGCGCATGGGTGATGCATGTTGTCGTCGATGAGCGGCATCTCCGGGTGTAGTCTGGGTGCGAAGTTTTGCTGCGACCGTCGGTATGCGGGTCTGGTGCTGCGGTCCACGGACAAGCGGGGAGGTCACCATGAAGTTCTTGCGGAATTTGATCGTGCTGATCGTGATCGTGCTGATTGCGGCGGGCGTCTACATCTGGTCCGGCAATTACAATATCGGCGCCGACTCGCCGCACTGGGCGGTGACCAGCAAGGTGATCGGCGCACTGCGCGAGCGTTCGATCGAGGCGCGTGCCAGGGATGTGCAGGTGCCTTCGCTGGATGACCCGACGATGCTGAAGGAGGGGGCCGAGCATTACGCTGGAATGTGCACCGGCTGCCATCTGGCGCCGGGCATGGGTGATTCGGAACTGCGCACGGGGCTGTATCCGAAACCGCCGAACCTGACCCATTTCGCGCCCAAGCCGGCGGAGGCGTTCTGGGTGATCAAGCACGGCATCAAGCTGACCGCCATGCCGGCCTGGGGCAGGACGCACGACGACCAGAAGATCTGGGCCATGGTCGCGTACCTGCAGAAGCAGCCGCACATGAGCGTGGAGCGCTACCGCGAGCTGACCGGTGATGCGGAGCACGTCGAGGCGCATGAGCACGATGCGATGGCGGGTATGCACGACGTGCCGGCAACGCCCGCGTCGACACCTGCGCCCGCAGCTTCCGTGCACCGCTGACAGTACGCGCGGGGAATCGTCATGGGCCGCGTCTGCTGATGCGGCCTCGGGTCGCCAGTCGTGCGGAAGGGATACGCCGGGCGTACTGCGTCGTCGTATTCACCACCGGGGCATCGCCGGGTGTGGCGTGTACGGTCTGGGTGCTGCTGCCGGCTTGACCCAAGTCAACCCACCGGCCTTCGCATTTGCACTACAGTGGTGCTCGCATGAAACGCCTTTTCCGCCTGCATGGAGTCACTCGCCGCCGCCTGGTGTGGCTGGTCACCGCGATGCTGCTGTGGCAGCAGATGGCGGTGGCGGCATATGCCTGTGTTGTCCCCGTGTCCGCCCCGGACGCCGTGACCCAGGTGCAGGCGGCGTCGATGGTGATGATGGGTGCGGATTGCGAGCACATGCCGGAGGCGCCGGTCGAACCGCTGTGCATCAAACATTGCCAGCCGGATCATGTCACCCAGGTCGAGGCGCGCGACGTATCGGTTCCGCTCAATGCCTTGACGGCATTGCCGCCGACGCCGTTGTCCGTGGCGGCCGTGCTGCCACCGTCGGACCGGACGCTGGCACGCCTGGACCGCCTGTTGGCACCCCCACCCGCACCCCGATTGCTGTTCTGTTCACTCCTGATTTGATCTGACCCGTCGCTATCCACCGACGCGGCGTCGCGCCCATGTGGCACGGCGCAATGGACAGACCGAAGGAGTGTTCACTCATGTTTCCCATGCATATCGCCCGGCACCGGATGGTGGCGGGCCTGGCTGCGTTCCTGTGCGGAGTCGTGGTCACGGTGGCGCATGCCGCCGAACCGGGGCTGACGCTGGAGGCAGCGGTCCGGCAAGGCCTGGCGCGGGCGCCGCAAATTGAGGCGCGCGCGGCGGATGTGTTGGCGATGCGCGAAGAGGCGGCGCGTGCCGGACGTCTACCCGACCCCACGCTGACCTTCGGGCTGGACAACTATCCGGTCACCGGCCCGGAGGCGTTCAGCCTGCGCTCGGACGGCATGACTTCGCGCACGATCGGCGTGATGCAGGCCATCCCCTCGCGCACGGCACGTCGGGCGGAGCGTGAGCTGGCGGGCGCCCGCATCGACGCGGCCCGGGCCGATCGTGTGGCTACCGCCCAGAGTGTGCGCGAGCGCATCGCCGGGGCCTGGATCGACGTCTGGGTGGTCGAGCAGCAGCGCAGGCTGCTGGCCGCCTTGTATGACGAGGCCACGCTTGCGGCACAAGTCGCGCAGGCCCGCTTGCGCGGTGGCGAAGGCAGCGCGGTCGATGCGTTGGCGACGCGGGCCGAGGTCGCCACGCTGGACAACCGGTTGGACGCGCTTCAGGCGGATCTTGCCGCAGCCCAGGCAGGCCTGCAGCGATGGACGGGCGCGCCGACCCGCACACTCGCCGCGACGCAGGACTTCGACCACCTGCCGGTGGACGCCGATCAACTGGCATCGCGCATCGACCAGCAGGCACCGTTGCAGGCGTGGGCCGCGCGCGAGCAGGTGGCGCAGGCGGCGCTGCAGCAGGCGCGCGCGGCCAAGCAGCCAAACTGGAGTGTCGGTGCCAGCTATGGCCGGCGCGCGCCGGGCCTGTCGGACATGGTGATGCTGGAGGTGGGCGTGAGTCTGCCGCTGTTCACCCGCAACCGGCAGGATCGCGGTATCAGTGCCAGGCAGGCGCAGTGGGATGCGGTACAGGCGGATCACGAGGACGCGCGCCGCGCCCAGCGCGAAGCGGTGACCCGCGCGGTGGCCAGCTGGAAGGGGTGGGGGCGGCAGATCGAACGCTATCGGCAGACCCTGCTGCCGCTGGCGCGTGACCGCGCGCGGACCGCGCTGGCCGGTTACCGCGGCGGCGCTTCGCTGCAACCGTGGCTGGATGCCCGCCGCGAGGAAATCCAACTGCGCCTGGACTATACCGATGCGCTGGCTGCACACGCGCGCTTGTGGGCGTCACTTGCCTATCTGCTTCCTTCGGAGGTGACGCCATGAAGCGTCCGTTGCTGATCTCGGTCGTCGTCGTCGTGGCGGCTGCCTTGCTTGTTGCCGGCTATTTCGCGGGACGTCGCCAGCCGACTTCCGCATCCATCACGACGCATCCGTCGGGGGCTACGCCAGAGGCGTCGGGCGAGGTGCTCTACTGGTACGACCCGATGATGCCCGAACAGCATTTCGACAAGCCGGGCCTGTCGCCGATGGGCATGGAAATGGTGCCCAGATACGCCTCCTCCGGGGTGGCCGCGGATGTCGTGCAGATCGATCCGGCGATCGTGCAGAACCTGGGCGTGCGTACCGCACGGGTCGAGCGCCGGACGCTGTCGCGCACGGTCACGGTGCCCGCTACGGTGACCTGGGACTTGCGCCAGGCCAGCACGATCAGCGCCCGCGTCGATGCGGTGATCACCCGGTTGCAGGTGCGCGCGCCGTACACCATGGTCAGCGCCGGCGAGCCGCTGGCCGAGTTGCTGGCGCCGCAATGGAACAGTGCGCTGGCCGAGTACGAGGCCTTGCAGGGCGCGCAGTCGGCCGAAGGCAAGGCACTGCGTGGCGCCGCGCGACAGCGTCTGGAGGTGCTCGGGCTGAGTGCGGCGGATATCCGTTCGGCACGCGCGGGCCGTGGTTCGGCGATTACCCTGCATGCCCCGCAGACCGGCATGGTCACCGCGCTGGAAGTGCGGGAAGGCCAGCGGGTCGGCGCCGGCCAGCCCCTGATGACAGTCAATGGCCTGGACTCGGTATGGATCGAGGCGGCGCTGCCGCAAGCCGTCGCCGGCACGGTACACCGCAACACACCCGTCACCGTGCGTCTGGACGCGATCCCCGGGCAGACGTTTGCCGGCACGGTGGAGACATTGTTGCCGGATATCGACAGCGCCACCCGGACCCAGCGCGCGCGCATCGTGCTGGCCAACCCGCAGGGCCGGTTGAGTCCGGGCATGTTCGCCACCGTGCAGCTGAGTCCGGCTGGTGGCGAGGCGCTGCCGGTGGTGCCGGATGACGCATTGATCGCCACCGGTCAGCAGACGCGGGTGATCGTGGCCGAAGGGGAGGGTCATTTCCGTCCGCGGGTGGTGAGCACGGGGCGGTCGGCGGACGGCTACACGGAGATTTTGGAGGGCTTGCACGGCGGCGAGAAGATCGTCGTCTCGGGCCAGTTCCTGATCGATTCGGAAGCCAGCCTGTCCGGCGCACTGGAGCGCATGGGCGAGGAGGTGGATGCGCCTGCAGCGGCGAGCAGCGCAGCGGAGCATGCGCAGCACACCATGGCGCACCCGATGCCGAGCGGAGAGCACCCATGATCACCGCACTCATTCGTACCGCGATCGCCAATCGCGTATTCGTGTTGCTGGCCGCGCTGGTACTGGCCGGCGTCGGCGTGTTCTCGCTCATGCGCACGCCGCTGGATGCCTTGCCCGATCTGTCGGACACCCAGGTGATCATCCGTACCAGTTGGGCTGGCCAGTCGCCGCAGGTGGTCGAGGATCAGATCACCTATCCGCTGGCCACCACCATGTTGTCGGTGCCCGGGGCGCGAACGGTCCGCGCGTATTCATTTTTCGGTGATTCGTACGTCTACGTGCTGTTCGACGACAACATCGACCTGTACTGGGCGCGCTCGCGCGTGCTGGAGTACTTGAGCCAGGCCCGCGACCAACTGCCGGCCGGGGTCAATCCGTCGCTGGGCCCCGATGCCACCGGACTGGGCTGGATCTACGAATACGCGCTGGTCGATCGCACCGGCAAGCACGATCTGGGCGAACTGCGCGCGCTGCAGGACTGGTTCTTGCGCTACCAGCTCAAGACCGTGCCGGACGTGGCCGAGGTCGCCAGCCTGGGCGGCATGGAACGCGCCTGGCAGATCGTGCCGGACCCGCAGGCATTGGCCGCGCGCGGGATCACCGTGGCGCAAATGGTCGATGCGGTGCGTGCAGCCAACGGTGCCAACGGCGGATCGGTTATCGAACAGGGCGAGGCCGAACTGATGGTGCGCAGCGAAGGCTACCTGCGCAGCCGCGCCGACTTCGAGAACGTGCCGGTCGCCACCAATGCGAACGGCGTGCCGGTGTTGCTGCGTGAGATCGCCACGGTGCGGCGCGGGCCGACGTTTCGACGCGGCATTGCCGAGCTGGATGGCCAGGGTGAAGTTGCTGGCGGTATCGTGGTGCTGCGTTCGGGCAAGAACGCCAAGGCGGCGATCGGGGCGGTCAAGCTGAAACTCGAACAACTCGAGCGCAGCCTGCCGGCCGGCGTCGAAATCGTGCCGACCTACGACCGCGCGCAACTGATCGATGCCGCGGTGAGCAACCTGTGGAGCAAGCTGTTCGAGGAGTTCCTGGTGGTGGCGCTGGTCTGCGTGTTGTTCCTGGGCCACCTGCGCTCGGCCCTGGTGGCCGTGATCAGCCTGCCGTTGGGCGTGCTGGTCGCGTTCATTGCGCTGCATCTGCAGGGGGTGACGGCGAACCTGATGTCGCTGGGCGGCATCGCCATCGCGATCGGGGCGATGGTCGATGCGGCGGTGGTGATGATCGAGAACGCGCACAAGCATCTGGAACACTGGCGCGACGCCCACGACGGCGCGGAGCCGCCGGGCAAGACGCGCTGGTCGCTGGTCGCCGACGCCACGGCGGAGGTGGGCCCGGCGCTGTTCGTCAGCCTGCTGATCATCGCGCTGTCGTTCATTCCGGTGTTCGCACTGGAAGGCCAGGAGGGCAAGTTGTTCAAGCCGCTGGCGTTCACCAAGACCTACGCGATGGCGGCGGCGGCCGGGCTGGCGGTGACCCTGGTGCCGGTGCTGATGGGCTATCTGATCCGCGGGCGGATCCGGCCGGAGCATGCCAATCCGATCAATCGTGGGCTGATCGCGTTGTACCGACCGATACTGGAGGCAGTGCTGCGCTATCCGAAGGCGACGCTGGTGCTGGCCGCGCTGCTGCTGCTCACCACGCTGCTCCCGCTCAGCCGGCTCGGCAGCGAATTCATGCCGGCAATGGACGAGGGCAGCTTGCTGTACATGCCTACCGCGTTGCCGGGGCTGTCCGCGGGCAAGGCCGCGCAGTTGCTGCAGCTCACCGATCGCATGATCAAGAGCGTGCCCGAAGTCGATCACGTATTCGGCAAGGCCGGTCGTGCCGACACCGCCACCGATCCGGCACCGCTGGAAATGTTCGAGACCACGATCACCTTCAAGCCGAAAGACCAGTGGCGGCCGGGCATGACGATGGACAAGATCAAGGTGGAGCTCGACCGGGCGGTACAGGTGCCGGGCCTGACCAACCTGTTCGTGCCGCCGCTGCGCAACCGCATCGACATGCTCTCCACCGGCATCAAGAGTCCGATCGGCATCAAGGTGCTCGGCAGCGAGGTCGACAGCCTGCAGGCGACGGCCGATCGGATCGAGGCGGTGGCGCGCAAGGTGCCGGGGGTCAGTTCGGCGGTTGCCGAGCGGGCGGCCAACGGGCGCTATGTCGATGTGCGCGTGCGACGGCTGGACGCGGCGCGTTACGGACTGACCCAGCAGCAGGTGCAATCGCTGCTGGCGACCGTGGTCGGCGGCGAACCGATCGACCAGGTGGTCGAGGGTCGCGAGCGCTACCCGATCGTGCTGCGCTACCCGCGGACAGCGCGGGATTCGCTGACCGCGCTGACCCGTTTGCCAGTCATCGCCGCCAACGGCGCACAACTGACCCTGGGCCAGCTGGCCGATATCCAGGTGGTGGCCGGCCCGCCGATGCTGAAAAGCGAGAACGGGCAACTGGCCACCTATGTCTACGTCGATACCGCCGGGCGCGACCTGGGCGCGGTGGTGGCGGATCTGCAGCGTGCGGTTGCCAGCGAAGTCAAGCTACCGGCTGGTGTCACGGTGGCATGGTCAGGCCAGTTCGAATACCTGGCGCAGGCGATGCAACGCCTGACCCTGGTGATACCGGTGGTGCTGCTGATCGTGTTCGTGCTGATCTTCGCGGTGTTTCGCCGGGTCAGCGAGGCCACCCTGATCATGGCCAGTGTGCCGCTGGCCCTGGTCGGCGGGCTGTGGCTGATCTGGCTGCTGGGTCACTCGGTGTCGGTGGCGACGATGATCGGCTTCATTGCGCTGGCCGGTGTTGCCGCCGAGTTCGGCGTGGTGATGATGCTGTACCTGCGCCATGCCTGGGACCGGCAACTGGCAGCCAACCCCCGCTCCGGTCCGGCCGAACTGGATGAGGCAATCCGTGAGGGCGCGGTGCAGCGTGTGCGGCCGAAGGCGATGACCGTCGCGGTAATCCTCGCCGGCCTGTTCCCGATCCTGCTCGGCCACGGCGCCGGCTCCGAAGTCATGCAGCGCATTGCCGCGCCGATGATCGGCGGCATGCTCACCGCGCCGCTGCTGTCGATGCTGGTCATCCCCGCTGCATTTCACCTGATGATGGCGCGCCGGCTGCGCCGGGATGGAGTAGGGTGACGATTCATGGCCACCGAATTGATCCTGCGCAGCACGCTCACCTGCCCGCATTGCGGCCACCAGGTCACCGAAACCATGCCGACCGACGCCTGCCAGTTTTTCTACGACTGTCCCGGCTGCGGCGAGCTGCTGCGGCCCAAGCCCGGTGACTGTTGTGTGTTCTGCTCCTGGGGCAGCGTGCCGTGCCCGCCGGTGCAGCAGCAGAAGTCCTGCTGCCGATAGCGCGGGGCGCACGCGTCGGTTGCGCGGAAACGCGAGACCCGATCAATCCACCATGCTGTGACTTTCGGTGGTGCCCATCAATTCGGGCTGTTGCGTGATGCGGCGCTTGCGGTGCAGCAGCGGATGGATGAACACCGCCGCCAGGATCACCGTCACCCCGAGGTAGAACCAGCGATCCAGCTCGTGCTGTTCGCCCAGCAGCACGATCGCCAGCACGATTGCGTAGACCGGCTCCAGGTTGGTCACCATCTGGGTGCCGAACGCGCTCATGTGACGCAGCGCCACCAGCGCCAGCGAGAACGGCAGCAAGGTGCAGCCGAACGCCAGCACCAGCAACAGCAAAGTGTCGTGCGCGTCGGGCAGCACAAACAGTGCGCCCTGGTGCGGCAGCAAAGGAGCCAGGAGTGTCAGGAACGCGGTCCCGGTACCCAGCTCGATAAAGGTCACCGTGAGTGGATCGCCCGATTCCACCATGCGTTTGTTGAGCGAGCCGAACAGCGCCACGAACAACGCCGACAGCACGCCGACCGCGATGCCGATGCGCATGTCGACCGGCACGCCGCCGACCACCATCACCACGCCCGGCACGACCGCCGCGCCGATCAGCAACTCGCGCGGATCGAACTTGCGCTTGGTCAGCCACGGCTCGACGAAGGCCAGGAACACCGGCCCCAGCGCGATGCAGGTGGCGCCGACCGAGGCGTTGGACAGCTTGATCGCGGCGTAGAAGGTCAGCCAGTGCAGCGACACCAGCACGCCGATGCCGGCATAGGCGCCGATCAGCCGCCACGGCATCGCGCGCAGGTTTCTGCGCACCTTCGGCACCAGCAACAACGCCACCGCCACCAGCAACATGCGCCACCACACCAGTGGCAGCGCCTGCAGCGTGATCAGCTTGCCGAGGATGGCCGTGAAGCCCCACAGCAACACGCAGAAATGAATCTGCAGGCGGGCCACATTGGCAGGTTGCATGGGGAGGTCGGGCGAGAAAGGGTACGGATATTGTAGCGCCGGTGCGCCTTGCACACGCGTCGGCCAGCACGGGTCAACGCACGGCTTCGGCCGCCACGGGCGGTCGACTCCGGCGCCGGCTCACTGTCCCGGGTGATAAACCCGCTCGGTGTGCCCCTTCAACTGCTCCGGCCAGAAGTACACCGTGCGCAGGTTGCCGGTGGTGTAGCGCTCGGCTTCGTCGTTGAAGTGGGGCGAGTCGGGGTGGCCGCTTTCGCCGCCGGCGGTGATCGCGCGGGCGCGCACCTTCGGACCGAACTCGACCGCAGCGACGAAGCTGTTGCCGCTGGTGCCGTAGTAGCGTTTGGTGCCGGGCCAGCGGTGTGCGCCGAAGGAGGCCAGCGAACCCCAGCGCGAGGAGGTGAACGGCACCGGGATGCTCGGCATGCTGTCGTCGAATTTCTGCACGATGTCGCCGTTGATGCGCTGGAAGCGGTTGATCTCGCCCCAAGGCACGCCCCAGCTGCCGAAGTCTTTCGCCAGCCGGTCGGAGGCTTCGACCAGCGCGTTGAGACGTGCTTGCGCACCGGCTTTCCCGGCCATCTTGTCGTAGATCGACCGGCCGTCGGCGGCGTCCACCTTGCTCACTTCGTCCCACAAGCGGTCGCCCCAGAACACCGCCAGCGAGGTCGGCATCGAGGCGATGCCCCAGCGGTAGTCCCAGTCGCGCAGCAGCTGGATCTGCCCGGCGAGTTTCGTGCGCAGCGGATCGTTGGCCGGCAGCGCATCGTAGTCGGCGATCAGGATCGGCAGCAGGCGCGCAAACGCGGGCAGGTACGAGTCGAACGCAGCGGTGATCAGCGAGGGCAGGGTGACGTTTTCGATCCCGCTGAGCAGACGCGTGGCGTGCAGGCCGCGCGGGTTTTCGCCGAAGGTGTCCATGTAACGCGGGTAGTCGGCTTGCTTCGGGCTGTACGGGCCGGCGGCAGAGTACGGCCAGTTGTTGGTGTTGAAGGTCCAGCCATTGGGCGGGTTCACCACTTGCGGCAACTGGTCCAGCGGAGTCAGCCCCTGCCAGTCGGTGGCCGGATCGCTGCCGTCGACCGGCTTGGTGTAATCGAAACGGTGGTCGCGCCTGGGCACAAACTGCGGCAGCAGGAACGCGATCTCGCCCTTGTCGTCGGCGAACAAGGTGTTGTTGGACGAGTTGGCCTTGAGCTCGGCCACCTTCATGTAGCTGGCCAGATCGTGCGTCTTGGTGCGCAGCCAGCTCTGCTCCAGTGCCGGGATCGGCTTGTTCATCAGCGCCTCGGCGATCCACTTGCCGTTCGCCTCGCGCACGATCGGACCGTGATGGGTGAAGTAGGCGGTGAACGTGCGCGGCGCCAGCGAGCCATCCTCGGCCCGGTACGACAGGGTGATCTGGCGCGAGGTGACCGGTCGCAGCGACTTGCCGTAGCGGTAGAAGAGCTTGCCGTCCTGGTGCACGATGGTCTCGGCGAACTCGTCGACCACGTCGACGCCGGTCGAGGTGTGCATCCAGCCAACATGTGGGTTGAAGCCCTGATAGACGAAGAACTGGCCCCAGGTCACCGCACCGTAGGCGTTGAGTCCTTCGTCGCTGGACATCTGCAGCTCGGAGCGGAAGAAGAACGAGGTGTGCGGATTGATCAGCAGCAGCGCGTGGCCGTCGACGGTGAGTTTCGGCGCGATCGCGATGCCGTTGGAGCCGGTCGGTTCGACCCAACTGGGGTGCGTCTCGGCCAACGCCAGCGGTGCATCGGTCGAGGCGCCGTAGAACGCCTTGAGCGGCCCCAGTTCCACCCGTTCGATATCGCCGCCGATGCTGCCTTCGGTGAACGAGAGCGCCATCCACGGCTCGAAATGCGTGATCACCCGTGGGTGCACCTCGGGATGGGTGGCCAGGTAGTAGTTCAGCCCGTCCGCCCAGCTGTCCATCAATGCGCGCAGCCAGGAGGGACTTTGTGCGTACAGCTTCTTCAGCTCGACCGGGTCGATGAACAGGCGTTGGCGCAGGTCCTGCCACAGCGCGGAGTCGTCCGCGTCCTTCGCTTCGGCCAGCCGGCCCAGCGACACCAGATAGTTGGTCTCGACCCGATTGAAGTCGTCCTCGGCCTGCGCATAGGCCATGCCGAACACGGCGTCCGCGTCGGTCTTGCCGTGCACGTGGGCGATACCCCAGTCGTCGCGGGTGATCGTCACCGCCTGCGCCTGGCGTTGCCAGCGGGCCTGCTCGGCCGAGTTGGCCCGGACCGTGCCGGTCAGGCACAACGACAACAGGCCGGCGGTGGCCAGCGCGATCAGCTTGCCCGGAATCTGTGTGTTCATCTGCTGCCCCTTGTTGCACGGAATCACTTCGCAAGCGTAGCCCATGACAAAACTCATCCGGCGTCGGAGTGTACGTCCGTTCTTGTCCGATCAGTTGCCGAAACGCTCGCGCAAGACGGTGCGATAGCGCCGACTGCAGGGAATCGTTGCGCCGTCACGCAACGTCAGTCGGGCATCGCCTGTTTCCAGCGGTTCGATCTGGGCGAGGTAATCGAGATTGACGAAATAGCTGCGATGGACACGAACGAAGCGCGCCGGGTCCAGCCGCTCCTCGATCGCGGCCATGGTAGTGCGCAGGGGATAATCGCGACCACGCGCGTGCAGGTTCACGTAGTTGCCCGAGGCCTGCAGCCACTCGATCTCGCCCGCGTTGAGCAGGAATTCCCGGCCGAGCTTGCGCACCAGGAAGCGCTCGGGTCGCTCGACCGGCTCGGTGGGTTGCCCGTTATCAGGCTGCGCCAGCAGACGCGCTTCACCCTGCCAGCGGACAAGCAACAGCCGCGCCAGGCTCAGTAGCACGATGATCAGGAAATAGGTGCGAAAGTCCTTCAGGTATTCGTAGCCGAAGCGCGCCCCGAATTCGTAGCGTAAACCGACCGACGCGTAGACCAGCTTGCGCAGCGTGACCATGCCCACGACGTGCACCAAGCTGAACGGGATCGTCGCCAGCAGGTGCCGTGGCAGGTTGCGTTGCCAGGTGTCGAAGCGGAACGGCCAGCGTCGTTCCAGCGCAATCACCATCGGCAGCAGCGCCAGGATGACGATCGAACTGCTGCACTCCCATACCCACGGCTCCCACCTGGCCACGCGCGCATGGTCGATCTCCGCGACCAGGCCGTTGAATACGGTAATGAGGGTGGTCAGCGTGACCCAGAAAGCGATTTCGATGGGGCGTCGCCAGCGCTGGAAATCCTGGAAGCCGAAGCCCGACTGTTCGTTCATGCGCCGATTCTACGCAATGCCCCGCAGCCCGTCCCCGGGGAGCCGCCATTCGTCACCAAACCCGGTCGGGTCGTCACCTGGCACGCGACCGAAGGACCATGCCGCGGCAACATGAGCCCAATTCCAGCCATGGAGACCCACATGAATCGTCGCGAACTGCTCAAGGCCACCTTCGCCGCCTCGTTGCTGCCATTGGCGCTCTCGCCCGTTGGAAGTCTGCTGGCCGGCACCCCAAAACACCTGCCGCGGTTGTTGCGCAGAGTGCGCCCGGGCGATCAGGCGTGGCCGGATCCCGCCACATGGGACGTACTGAAGCAGCGCGTGGGTGGCCGCCTGTTGAAGCTGCAGTCGCCGTTCGCGCCGGACGCACCTGCCGCGGCCAGGGCCGAGGCGCTGACGCAGCTGAAAAACCCGTTCTACCTCGGCGACCAGCCTGCCCTGACCCAGACCAGCGGCTGGGCCGATGCGTGGACGTCCCGGCCCAGCGCCTACGCGGTGGCGGCCGAAAGTGCGGCCGATGTCGTCGCCGCCGTGAACTTTGCGCGTGATCACCGGCTGCGTCTGGTCGTCAAAGGCGGCGGCCACAGCTATCAGGGCACCTCCGACGCGCCTGACTCCTTGTTGATCTGGACGCGGCGGATGAACCAGATCCAGTTGCACGATGCGTTCGTGCCGAAAGGTTGTTCGGTGGCGCCGCAGCCGGCCGTGAGTATCGGCGCCGGCGCGATGTGGATCGATGCCTACGACGCGGTGACCACCAAGGGTGGCCGCTACGTGCAGGGTGGTGGCTGCACCACCGTCGGCGTGGCCGGGCTGGTGCAGAGTGGTGGCTTCGGCAGCTTCTCGAAGAACTACGGTACGGCCGCGGCCGGGTTGCTCGAGGCCGAGGTGGTCACCGCCGATGGTCAGGTGCGCATTGCCAATGCCTGTAATCATCCGGAGCTGTTCTGGGGCCTCAAGGGCGGTGGCGGTGGCAGTCTGGGCGTGGTGACCCGGTTGACCCTGCGCACGCGCGAGCTGCCGGCGTTTTTCGGCGCGGTGCTTGGCACGATCGAAGCCTCCACCGATGCGGCATACCGCGCCCTGATTGCGAAGGCAATCGAGTTCTATCGCGGCGACTTGTTCAACCCGCACTGGGGCGAGCAGATGGGCTTCAGTGGACGCAAGCTTCATCTGAGCATGCTGTGCCATGGGCTGGATCAGGCGCAGATGAAAAAGGTCTGGGCGCCGTTCCTCGCCTGGGTAGATGCGCACGCGGAATTTCATTACGTCGACGCAGTGAAGATTTTCACGTTGCCCGCGCAGCACATGTGGGACGCGGATTTCATGAGCCAGCATGCGTCAGGCGTGATGATCGCGGACGAGCGACCGGGTGCACCGAAGCATCACGCCTACTGGTCCACGAATGTCGGGGAAGCGGGTTGGTTTCTGCACGGCTACCAGTCAGCGTGGTTGCCGGCTTCACTGCTGCATCGCGATCGTGGGCACGCGTTGGTGGATGCGTTGTTCGACGCCACGCGCGAGTGGAGCGTGGAACTGCATTTCAACAAAGGCCTGGCCGGCGCACGGGTGGCGGAGATTGCCGCGGCAAGAGACACCGCAACGAACCCGCAAGTGCTCGATGCATTTGCGCTGGCGATCATTGCCGGTGCAAATGCGCCGGCCTTTCCCGGCATGCGTGGCCCCGACCTGGCCAAGGCGCGGCGCGACGCGGCCCGCATCGGCACCGCGATGGCCGCCCTGCGCAAGGTAGCGCCGCATGCCGGGGCTTACGTTTCCGAAAGCGACTATTTTCAGCGCGACTGGCAGCGTGCGTTCTGGGGTTCGAATTACCGGCGACTGGCCGCGGTGAAGCGCAAGTACGATCCGGAAGGATTGTTCTTCGTCCACCACGGCGTGGGCAGTGAGGGCTGGAGTGCGGATGGTTTCTCTCGTCAGGCGTAACACCCCGTTCTCGCGGCGATGCGAGCGTTACGATGGCCGCAACACCGGTTGAACGAGGAAGCTTCGGCCGCCCGCGCAACGAGATACCGTTCCTGCTGCTGGTGCAGGGCATTCGGCGGCGGGATGCCGCGTGCCCGCGATCGAGCGGTTGCCGCTGGCGACGTATGCCTCCTTTCCGGAATAGCCCGTTGCATCAACCACCGAGTCGCCGCCGGTTGTGATTGAATCCATCTCTTGACCCTGGACCTCGATCAATGGTCTAGACTCGCGTCATGAATACTTCCAGCAGCTCACTCACCATCGGTGTCGTCGCCAAACGCGTCGGCGTGGCGATCGACACGATTCGTTACTACGAGCGCGAAGGCTTGCTGCCCGAGCCGAAGCGGCGTGCTTCCGGCTATCGCAGTTACGGCGAAGGCGCGATCGCGCAACTGCGCTTCATCCGGCGGGCCAAGCTGCTGGGCTTCACGCTGGAGGAGATCCGCGAGCTGCTGGCCTTGTCGGCGGATCGCCAGCATGGGGTGAAGGCGGTGAAGAAGCGTGCACAGCAGCGGCTGGCGGCGATCGATGAGCGCATTGGCGAGCTGCAGCGTGTGCGTGACGGGCTGGCGCAGCTGGTCGAATCCTGTCCCGGGCACGGCGTACCGGAGCGCTGTCCGATCCTGCGCGCATTGACCGACGAAGAGGACGCGGCATGAGTGGCCACGGCGGCTGTTGCGCAGCCAAAGGGGCGGCTACGCCCAGCATGGCGATCGACCCGGTTTGCGGCATGAAGGTCGATCCGCAGCGCGCGAAGCATCGCGCCGAGCATGCGGGCCAGACGTACTATTTTTGTGCGGCGGGTTGCCGCGAAAAATTCATCGCCGATCCGCAGGCGTTCCTGCACGGCAAGCCGGCGCCGACGCCGGCTCCGGCCGGCACCATCTACACCTGCCCGATGCATCCGGAGGTAGAGCAGGTCGGGCCCGGTTCCTGTCCCAAGTGCGGCATGGCGCTGGAGCCGATGATGCCGTCGCTGGAAGACGACGGCGGCGAACTGGTGGCGATGACCCGCCGATTCTGGTGGCTGGTCGCGTTGACCGTGCCGGTGTTCGCGCTGGCGATGGGACCGCACATGTTCGGCTGGCACTTGCCGTCGCCCTTGGATGGCGTGACCGTCTGGACCGAGGCTGCGCTGGCGACCGTGGTGGTGCTGTGGGGCGGCGCGCCGTTCTTCGCGCGCGGCTGGCGCTCGTTGAAGCCATGGCACCCGAACATGTACACCTTGATCGCACTAGGCACCGGCGTGGCCTGGGCGTATAGCGCAGTAGCCTTCCTTTTTCCGGAGATTTTCCCTGCCGGCTTCCGCGATGCACAGGGGCGGGTCGGGGTGTATTTCGAATCGGCGGCGGTCATCGTCACCCTGGTGACGCTCGGCGATTTTCTGGAACTGCGCGCGCGCCGGCGTACCGGTGCGGCGCTGCAGACCTTGCTGGGATTGGCGCCGAAGACGGCGCGACGGATCGCCGACGACGGCAGCGAAAGCGACGTAGCGCTGGAAGAGGTGCAGGTGGGCGACACCTTGCGCGTGCGCCCGGGCGAGAAGGTGCCGGTCGATGGCGTGGTGCTCGATGGCGAAAGCCATGTCGACGAGGCGATGCTCAGCGGCGAGCCGATGCCGGTGGCCAAGCGTGCAGATGATGCGCTCACTGGCGGTACGGTGAATCAGGACGGTGCGTTGACCATGCGCGCGCAGAAAGTCGGGGGCGACACCATGCTGGCGCAGATCGTGGCGCTGGTGGCGCAGGCCCAACGCAGCAAGGCGCCGTTGCAGCGCGTGGCCGACAAAGTCTCGGGCTGGTTCGTGCCGGCGGTGGTGGTCGTGGCGATATTGGCGTTCGCGGTGTGGGCGTTCGTGGGGCCGCAGCCGCGATTCAGCCATGCGCTGATCGCGGCGGTCTCGGTGCTGGTCATCGCCTGCCCCTGCGCGCTGGGCCTGGCTACGCCGATCTCGATCATGGTGGCCAGCGGCCGTGGCGCACAGCACGGCGTGTTGTTCAAGGATGCGGGGGCGATCGAAACCCTGCGCGACATCGACACCCTGGTGCTGGACAAGACCGGCACCCTGACCGAGGGCAAGCCGAGCCTGACCGAGCTGATACCGCTCGGCGAGTTGTCGCGCGAGCCTCTGCTGGCGTTGGCCGCGGCACTGGAGCGGCCCAGCGAGCATCCGCTGGCCAAGGCGATCGTCCAGGCCGCAGAAGCCGAGGGGTTGAGCTTGGCTGAAGCTGCAGATTTTCGTGCGTTGACCGGTCGTGGCGTGAAGGCCAGCGTCGACGACAGGGTGGTCGTTCTCGGCAACGCGAAAATGATGGATGAGGCTTCCGTGGCGGTTGGCGAGGAGACAAGTGCACGCGCCTCGGCGCTGCGCGGCCGGGGCGCCACGGTGATGTTTCTGGCCGTCGATGGCCTGCTCGCCGCGCTGCTCGTGGTGGCAGATCGGATCAAGCCGGATGCATCCGCGGCCATCAAGAGCTTGCACGCTTCCGGCTTGCGCATCGTGATGCTCACCGGGGACAACGCCACCACCGCGCATGCGGTGGCTGACACACTGGGCATCGACGAGGTCCATGCAGACGTATCGCCGACTGACAAGGCGGCCGTGGTGGAACGCCTGAAGAGCGAGGGCCGCCGCGTGGCAATGGCCGGCGATGGCATCAACGACGCGCCCGCGCTGGCGGTCGCCGACATCGGTATCGCCATGGGTGGCGGCACCGATGTGGCGATGGAAAGTGCGCAGGTGACCCTGATGAAAGGGGAGCTTGGCGCCATCGTGCGTGCGCGCAAGCTGTCGCAGGCCACCGTGCGCAACATTCACCAGAACCTGTTCTTCGCCTTCGTCTACAACGCGATCGGCGTGCCGTTGGCGGCCGGGGTGCTGTATCCGTGGTTCGGCATCATGTTGTCGCCGATGATCGCGGCGCTGGCGATGAGTATGAGTTCGGTGTCGGTGGTGAGCAACGCGCTGCGGCTGCGCCATGCGCCGCTGTCCTGAGACGACCGGCGTCGGTAGCGCCACGGGAACGCGCCCGCCCAAGGAGCCCACGGCTTCCCTAGAAACGCGATGGGTATGAACCCATTCGGGGGCACATTGCCAAGGTACAAGCAGCCCGCTCGCGAGCGAGGCTTTTGCGATTCCCGATGCTCTTGCGATTCCGGATTCCGGATTCCCGATTCCCGGCCAAAAAGCATCGCCTGCGAGCGGAGACTCCTACAATAGGGCGGTCGTGGCCGGCCGATGGCCGCATGCTTTTTCCCCGGATGATCATTCATGAGCCGCAATCTCGCCGAATGGCTGGCGTACCAGGAACGCGTCAACGTGCACAGCATCGAGCTCGGGCTCGATCGGGTGCGCGAAGTGTGGCAACGCTTGGGTGCGCCGCGCCCGGCACCGTACGTGATCACGGTGGCCGGCACCAATGGCAAGGGTTCCACCGTAGCCCTGCTCGAGGCGATGTTGGCGGCGGCGAAATTTCGCGTGGGTGCCTTCACCTCGCCGCATCTGCTGGTCTACAACGAACGCATCCGCATCGAAGGCGCACTGGCGGATGATGCTGCGCTGATCGCTGCGTTCGAGCGGATCGAGGCGGCCCGCGGCGAGCTGCCGCTGACCTATTTCGAATTCGGCACCCTGGCGGCAGTGGACCTGTTCGCCCGTGCCGGGGTCGACGTGGCGGTGCTGGAGGTGGGGCTGGGTGGGCGGCTCGACGCGGTGAACATCATTGACGCGGACGTGGCGGTGATCACCACCATCGGCCTCGATCACATGGACTGGCTGGGGCCGGATCGCGACAGTATCGGCCGGGAAAAAGCCGGCATCGCACGCCGTGGGCGGCCCGCGATCGTGGGCGAGCTGGACCCGCCTGCCGGCCTGTTGGCGGCGTTGGCCGGGTGTGGTGCGCGGGTGGTGCGGGCCGGCAGCGACTTCAGGGTGGAGCACCATTCGCACGGCTGGCGCTGGCGCCATCGCGACGGTACCGCGATGGAGCTGCCTGACCCGCAGTTGGCGGCGCCGGTGCAATATGCCAACGCCGCCGCGGCAATTGCCGCGTTGCATGTGTTCCAGGAAGGCGTGCTGGCGCCCAGTGCGGTGTTCGCCGCAGCCAGCGCGGGGTTGCATGAGGTGCGGCTTGCGGCGCGATTGCAGGCGCTCGGCGGCGAGCCGCCGGTATTCGTGGATGTGGGGCACAACCCCCAGGCCGCACGGGCGCTGGCCGAATGGCTGGATACGCAGCCGCCCGGCGGCGTGTACGCCGTCTACGGCGCGCTGTCCGACAAGGACGTGGCCGGAGTCATGGCAGCGCTCGGTACGCGCATCGACCATTGGCATCTGGCCGGGCTGGAGCAGGCCACCTCGCGCGGCCTCACCGCCGCGGCGCTGGCAGCCACCTTGCGTGAAACCCTGCCGCAGGCACGGTTTGACATCCATGCCGACGTAGCGGCAGCGCTGGTGCAGGCACGGCAGGCGGCGCCGCCCGGCGTGCGCATCCTGGCCTTCGGCTCGTTCTTTGTGGCCAGTGCGGTAATGGCTGAACAATCGTTTTGAGCGGCACCATGACGCCCGGCGCAGGCAGGTATAATCCCGGCATCACGCATCGTGTTTGCTGCCTGGGAGCGAAAACTTGAAAACACGCCTGCTGGGAGCTGCCGTCCTGATTGCGTTGGCGGTCATTTTCGTGCCGATGTTCTTTTCCGGCAGTCCGCCGGCGCCAGGTAGCGACCAATCGGTCAGCCTGGCCATCCCGCCCGCCCCCGATCGCGACCTGCAAACCAGGACGATCGGCTTGAACCCCGGCGCAGCCGGGAGCCTGCCAGGTGCCGCGACGGTGGGTATGCCCATCGACGAACCGGCCTCGGGCGACCGGATCGCCACCGTGACCGTCGACTCCAACCGCCCGCGCGACGTGGAGCTCGATCCGGAAGCGGGCAGGAAGCCGGCGCCGACGACGGTGACAGTGGGCAGCGGCGCATCGCCGACCCAGCCGGTGATCCGGCAGCGAACCGCAGACACCGCCCCGGCGCCGGCGCCGGCGCCCAGCAAGCCGGCGGCACCTGCGCCGGCCAAGCCGATCGAAGCTGCGCCGGCACCCTCCGGCAAAGTGGCTGGCTATGGCAGCTACACGCTCAACCTCAGCGCATACGCCAATGCCGACGGTGCGGCGAAATTGCAGAGTCGCGTGCGCGCACTGGGCTATCCGGTAACTGGCCATGCGATCAGCCAGGCCGGCAAGCAACTCACTCTGGTCACCGCCGGACCGTTCGAGACGCGCACCGCCGCCGAAGCGGCGCGTTTGAAGATCACCCAGTCCATTCCCGGCGTGCCGGTTCGGCTGGAGCAAAACGCCAGCGCGGAACGTACACCGGCAGCGGCCGTTGCCAGTACGGCCAAGCCCGGCGCTTGGGCCGTGCAGTTGGCGGCGGTCAGCAACCGGGCTGATGCGGACGCCTTGCGCGACAAGCTGCGCGCGGCCGGCTTCGACGGTTTCGTCGATTCGGTGCAATCCGGTGGAAAGACGCTGTGGCGCGTGCGTGCCGGCCCGCAAACCGAGCGTGCCGACGCCCAGCGCGTGCACGACCAGATCAAGGCCAAATTCGACATCGACGGCAACGTCGTGTCCGTGCACTGACGCCATTCATGCCCTGCGCAGCGTCGGCATTTTCCATGGAAGCCTTGAACGAGCCGCCGAAGGCGCCCTGCCCGCAGCTCCCGGCAACCGAACCGCTGCTCAGGCGGGAAGCCGGATTGTTGGCGCATGAAGTGGGCTGGGTTGCTGCTTTCGCGGGAATGCCGGCGCGAGGGCGGGCAGGCCGAGCCGCCTCCGTGGGATGGTTACAGGGATGAACTGGGTCGATGCAGTCATCCTGGGCGTTTTGGGGTTGTCGGTCCTGATCGGCCTAATGCGCGGCCTGGTGGCCGAGGTATTGTCGTTGCTGGTCTGGGTTGCCGCCTTCCTGGCGGCAGCGTGGTTTGGCCCGGACGTGGCAGCCTTGTTCGAGACCACGATTTCCCTGGACGTGGCGCGGGTCAGCCTGGGCTACGCGATCTGTTTCATTGGCGTGTTGTTGATCGGCGCCCTCGTGCGGTTTGCGGCCAGGCGGCTGATCTGGAGCACCGGGCTGACCGGCATCGATCGCCTGCTTGGCGTGATGTTCGGCTTCGTGCGAGGTGTACTGGTGGCGACCGTGCTGGTGTTTCTGGTGGGGCTGACCGCGGTCACGCGCGAGTCCTGGTGGCAGCAATCGGTGCTGCTGCCCCAGTTCCAGCATATGGCCGCGTGGCTGGGGCAGAACATTCCGGCCAGCGTGGGCGATCATCTGCATCCCGAAGTGGTGCTGGACAAGCTGAAATCGCAACCTGAGCTCCAACGCCAGGTTCCCTCTTCCGGCTCGTCGCAGGCTTCGGGGCTGCTGGATCGCATGGCGCCCGCCTTGCTTGACCAGGTGCACGACTTGTCTGGCCAATCGCACGACCCCATGTCAGCCCAGCGGCCCCCGCCCGCAACGCCAGGTGCCGCAGTTGCGCCGGCCGCCGCCGGCAGCGTTACCAGCCGTCCCCGGCATCCTTGAACCAGCATTCCTGAAACAGGTCACGAAATCATGTGCGGAATCATCGGCATCGTCGGTACCACGGAAGTGGCATCGGCGCTTTATGACGGCTTGACGGTGCTGCAGCACCGCGGCCAGGACGCGGCCGGCATCGCCACCGTGGATGGCTCGCGCTTGCGCCTGCACAAGGGCAACGGCCTGGTCCGCGACGTGTTCGGCCAGCGCTCGATGAGTGGGTTGCGCGGGCGCATCGGCATCGGTCATTGCCGCTACCCAACGGCGGGTTCGGAGGGATTTGCCGAAGCGCAACCGCTGTATGTGAATTCGCCGTACGGCATCGCGTTCGCGCACAATGGCAACCTGGTCAACACCGAGGCGCTGCGCCGCGAGATGTTCCAGGACGACCGCCGCCACATCAACACCGATTCGGACTCCGAAGTGCTGCTCAACGTGCTGGCGCACGAACTTCAGATCCAGGATCGCATGCGGCTGACCCCGGACCACATCTTCAAGGCCGTGGCCGGGGTGCACGCGCGCGCCACCGGAGGCTATGCCTGCATCGCCCTGGTGCTTGGCTATGGCCTGGTGGCGTTCCGTGACCCGCACGGCATCCGGCCGCTGGTGCTGGGTGAGCGCATCACCGCCGAAGGCCGCGAGTACGCAGTGGCCTCCGAATCGGTGGCGTTGGACGTGCTCGGCTTCAAGCTCCTGCGCGACATCATGCCGGGCGAGGCGGTGATCATCACCGACCAGGGCCAACTGCACAGCCGCCGCTGTGCCGAGGGGGCAGTGCACTCGCCGTGCATCTTCGAGTACGTCTACCTGGCGCGGCCGGACTCGATGATCGAGGACGTCTCCGTGTATAAGGCGCGCCTGCGCATGGGCGAGAAGCTGGCCGAGAAGATCCTGCGCGAGCGTCCCGACCACGGCATCGATGCGGTGATCCCCATCCCCGACACCGCGCGCACCGCCGCCAGTACACTGGCCGGCGCGCTGGGCGTGCCATTCCGCGAGGGCCTCGTCAAGAACCGCTACATTGGCCGCACCTTCATCATGCCCGGGCAGGGCGAGCGGGTGAAATCGGTGCGCCGCAAGCTCAACACGATCAAGCTGGAGTTCAACAAGAAGAACGTGCTGCTGGTGGACGACTCCATCGTGCGCGGCACCACCTCCAGGCAGATCATCCAGATGGCCCGCGAGGCCGGTGCGAAAAATGTCTATTTCGCCTCGGCCGCGCCGCCGGTGCGCTATCCCAACGTATACGGCATCGACATGCCATCAAGCAGCGAACTGGTCGCCGCCGGCCGTACCGAGAAGGAGGTGGAAAAACTGCTCGGCGCCGACTGGCTGATCTACCAGGACCTCGAGGACCTCGAGTGGTCCGTACGGGACGGCAACGAAAACCTCAAGCACTTCGACAGCTCGTGCTTCTCCGGCGAGTACGTCACCGGGCTGGACGACCAATACCTCGAGCAAATCCAGATGCTGCGCTCGGACGATGCCAAAGCCGCGCGCCGCATGGCGTGAGTCTTGCGCCACCTCCAGGAGCCCGCCTTGTGGGCGAGGCTCTTGCTTTTGCGATTCCCCAATCCCGCTTCCCGGCCAAGAAGCCTCGCCCACAGGGTGGGTTCCCGCACGTACCCATGACCGATCTCCACGCCGCCGCCAAACGCTGCCTCGACGCCACCGATCCGGCCGACAAGCTGCGCCTGACCCATGCCACCTGGCAGGCCTTCCTGGCTGGCGACTTGCGTGCCGACCCGTCTGCGCCGCCGCCCGAACCGATCGGCGCGCCCGGGCGCCCGGCGAAACCCAGGCTGGTCGATGCGCGCAAGCTTCCGCGACGCGGGCTGGGCAGCGCCGAAGGTCGCGTTGCACTGGTTCACGCGGTGGCGCACATCGAGTTCAACGCGATCAACCTGGCGTGGGACGCGGTATACCGCTATCGCGGCAAACCGGGCGACTACTATCGCGACTGGGCCAGCTGTGCCCATGACGAAGCCCGCCACTTCACCCTGCTGTCCGATCGTCTGGCCGAACTCGGCCATGCCTACGGCGATTTCGATGCCCACGATGGCCTGTGGCAAATGGCCGAAAAAACCGCCGACAACGACACCGCCCGCATGGCCCTGGTCCCGCGCGTGCTGGAAGCGCGCGGGCTGGACGTCACCCCCGGCATGATCGGACGCCTGCGCCAGCTCGGCGACGAACGTACCGTGGCCATTCTCGAAGTCATCCTGCGCGAGGAAGTCGCGCACGTTGCCGCCGGCACCCGTTGGTACCACCATTGCTGCGCGCGCGATGGCCTCGAGCCGGTCGAAACCTTCTTCAGCCTGATCCGCGACTACATGGGGGTCGACCTGCGCGGACCGTTCAATCGACCGGCTCGGAGCGAGGCAGGGTTTTCGGAACGGGAACTGGATACGCTTGCCAGCATGGCCGAGGGACTGCGCGTGCAAGGCGAGCAGTAGCGTCGCGGGTGACATGGCCGGATCGCAGCGCATGACTCGCGACCTGATCATCCATGCTGGTCGAGGTGGCGCACGACGCGAAACCGCGTGCCCGCAAAGCCGTGCGAATCAGGTGGTTTGGGCAACCCGACAGGCAACGGATACGAAAAAACCACCGCGAAGGTGGTTTAAATGTTTGAATCCATTGGTCGGGGAGACAGGATTTGAACCTGCGACTTCTACGTCCCGAA
>JACDJC010000512.1_pt1 | contig 44390 bp, 39 predicted proteins | sample 7454191 | NCBI WGS metagenome assembly JACDJC01 (sample SAMN14253291, study PRJNA609438) | sludge metagenome | isolation source: sludge after 25d culture with pyrite and EDTA | collected 2018-12-20
CCGGCGGCGTTCGCCCGAAAACTGCCGGTTTGCGCTGTTGCGACGATCCGGCTACCCGCTGCGCCCGAAGCAGTCGTGCCAGCGCCGCCGTCCCGGTCATGGCTGGCCGGTCACGAGGGGCTGTGAGACATGCGGGCTAGTGCAGTACGTTCGCTGAGGCGTCAACACGACCAATATTGCGCCCGCCTTCTATAATCTCGACTCGGGGAGCCCTCCTTCTCCCGAACTACTGAATTCGGTCAAGCGAAGCGGGCTACTGCTCCGTTTCGTGCCGATGGTGCCTGCTGCATCGGTTCCGATTCCTTTTTGCCAGTCGGCATGCAAATCCTGGATACCCGCTTGGCGATGGATTACCCGGAAATTTTTGATGTCATCGTGATCGGTGGTGGCCATGCCGGCACCGAGGCCGCACTTGCCTCGGCGCGAATGGGGGCGCAGACACTGTTGTTGACGCACAGCATCGAGACGCTCGGCCAGATGTCATGCAATCCGTCGATCGGCGGCATCGGCAAGGGTCATCTGGTCAAGGAGATCGACGCATTCGGCGGGGCCATGGCGGCAGCAACCGACGAGGCCGGCATCCAGTTCCGCATCCTGAATCGCAGCAAGGGGCCGGCCGTGCGGGCGACCCGTGCCCAGGCCGATCGGGTGCTGTACCGGCAGGCGATCCGGCGGCGCCTCGAAACACAGCCCGGCCTGCGGATCTTCCAGCAGGCGGTGGACGACCTGATTCTCGAAGGAGATCGGGCCGTCGGTGCCGTCACACAGGCCGGGTTGCGTTTCCGTGCGCAGGCCGTGATCCTGACAGTCGGCACCTTCCTGAACGGACGCGTGCACATCGGCCTGTCAAATCATCTGGCCGGGCGTGCCGGCGATCCGCCGTCACTTGCCCTGGCACAACGCCTGCAGGAACTCGCGCTGCCGCAGGGTCGACTCAAGACCGGAACGCCGCCACGCATCGATGGACGCAGCATCGATTTCGCGCGTTGCGAGGAACAGTCGGGCGATCTGGATCCAGTGCCCGTGTTTTCGTTTCTCGGACGGACCGGACAGCATCCGCGCCAGTTGCCGTGCTGGATCACGCAGACCAACGAGCGCACGCACGAGATCATCCGCGGCGGCCTGGATCGCAGTCCGATGTATACAGGAATTATCGACGGCATCGGCCCGCGCTACTGCCCGTCGGTCGAAGACAAGATCCATCGCTTCGTCGGCAAGACCTCGCACCAGGTCTTTCTCGAGCCCGAGGGGCTGGATACGCACGAGTTCTACCCGAACGGCGTCTCCACCAGCCTGCCGTTCGATGTCCAGCTGGCGCTGGTGCGTTCGATCCGTGGTCTGGAAAACGCGCATCTGACCCGGCCCGGATACGCGATCGAATACGATTACTTCGATCCGCGCGCACTCCGGCGCTCGCTCGAGACGCGGGCGATCGGTGGCCTGTTCTTCGCCGGGCAGATCAACGGCACGACCGGTTACGAGGAGGCGGCGGCACAGGGCCTGCTGGCCGGCATCAATGCGGTACTGCAGGTACGCGGGCGCGAACCGTGGACGCCGACACGCGAACAATCGTATCTTGGCGTGATGGTCGACGATCTCATCAGCCGCGGCGTCACCGAGCCGTACCGCATGTTCACCAGTCGGGCCGAATACCGCCTGAGCCTGCGCGAAGACAATGCCGATCTGCGCCTGACGCCGGTCGGGCGCAGTCTCGGCTGCGTCGATGATGCCCGCTGGGCTGCGTTCGAAAACAAGCGCGAAGCAATCGAGCGGGAATTGCAGCGTCTGCGCGGCACGCGCGCCGGTGCGCTGGCGCAGTTCCGGGGCCTTGCCGAGCGCGGCCTGCGCGTCGATCCCGAACAGTCGCTGGCCGACCTGATGCGCCGCCCGGAAGTCGATTTCGCCCTGCTGCGCGAGTTCGGCTTGTCGGCGCCGGACGATCCGCACGTCGCCGAACAGGTCGAAATCCAGTTGAAGTACGCCGGCTATATTGCGCGCCAGCAGGTGGAGATCGCGCGTACTCAACGTCAGGAAGAAGTGCCGATTCCGGCCGACTTCGATTATTCGATGGTCCGCGGGCTTTCGTTCGAGGTACGCCAGCGGCTGCAGCAATGGCGGCCAGCGACGATCGGCGAAGCGGCACGGGTCTCCGGCGTGACCCCGGCCGCCGTGTCGCTGCTGCTCGTTTATCTGAAGAAACAGCGTCAGGATCGAACATCGGTCCGGCGGGCTGATCCCTCCGTCGATGGGGAGCAGCGAGGACAGCAGGGGCAGCAAGGGCACGGCGGCGAAGGCCCGATGCTCACCGGAGCCGATCCTCGTGCCGCCTGAGCGGGAGCTGGCCCGGCTGCGCGCCGGCCTGCAGGCGTTGCGGCTCTGGCCTCGGGATGAAGAACGTCAGCAAGTACCCGCTTCCGAAGTATTCGCTTACCTGGAGAGGCTCCAGCACTGGAATCGGCGGCACAATCTGACCGCCGTTCGTGATCCGGCGCAGATGCTCGTGCATCATGTCCTGGACTGTGCGGCAGTGGTACCGGTGCTGCGCTCCTGGGTCGAGTCGCGTGCCGGTGCAACGGAGCGTCCGCACATCATCGACGTTGGCAGCGGCGCCGGGCTGCCCGGCATCGTGCTGGCCTGGTTCTGGCCCGAAGCCCGGATCACGCTGGTCGAGCCGGCAGCCAAGCGGGTCGCTTTCCTGCAGCAGGCAACCGCCACTGCGGCGCTGGCCAATGTACAGGTCGTCCGTGCCCGCGTCGAAGAACTTGCTCCGGAAGAACCGCCGCCGGACGCGATCATCTGTCGGGCGTTCTCGTCGCTGGCCGATTTCGTGCGCGCGGTGGCGCATCTCGCAGGCCCGGACACGGTGCTTGCAGCGATGAAGGCTCGACTCGACGAATCCGAGAAGCAAGCGCTCACCATGCTTGCCGATGGCGAGGGCCCGGAAAACCGGATGACGGCAGGACACTCGCCAGGAACGGCGCCGGAGGGCAAACTGCGGGCGGCACCAGCGGCACCAGCGGCACCAGCGGCACCAGCGGCAGATGGTGTCCCGCCCGGACCCGCACCTGCTGCCTCTCCGCTCGTTTCACGCTGGGAGATTGCCGAGGAAGTTCCGCTGCGGGTGCCCGAACTCGATGCGCACCGCTGTCTCGTGCGCCTGGAGCGCGTGTGCGCCGATGCGCCTTCGGCATCCGGGCGTCGGGACTCCGCTGCACCGGCTGTCGCGCAACTCGTCATCCCGGATCCGTCAGAATCATGAAACAGAACTACAGTGTGCGCTCACATCCGCCAAAGATCTTCGTCATCGCCAATCAGAAAGGCGGGGTCGGCAAGACCACGACGGCGGTCAATCTGGCGGCGGCGCTGGCGCAGCACGGGCAGCGTGTCCTGCTTGTCGATCTCGACCCGCAGGGCAATGCCACGATGGGCAGCGGGATCGACAAGCGCACGCTGATGCGTTCGGTCTATCAGGTGCTGATCGGCCTGGCCGACGTGGTCGACGCACGCCAGCGTTCCGAGTCCGGTGCCTACGATCTGTTGCCGGCCAATCGTGATCTGGCCGGCGCCGAGCTCGATCTGGTCGATTTCGACGAGCGCGAACTGCGTCTGAAGGCAGCGCTGCAGCCGGTGCTCGGGGAATACGATTTCGTCCTCATCGATTGTCCGCCGTCGCTGTCGCTGCTGACCCTGAACGGGTTCTGTGCGGCGCACGGCGTCATCATCCCGATGCAGTGCGAGTATTTCGCGCTGGAGGGCCTGTCGGATCTCGTCAACACGATCCGCAAGGTGCACGCCAACTTCAACGCCGATCTGCAGGTCATCGGCTTGTTGCGCGTGATGTTCGACACCCGGGTGACGCTTGCGCAGCAGGTCTCGGCCCAGCTCGAAGAGCATTTCGGCGACAAGGTCTTCCGTACCATCGTCCCGCGTAACGTACGCCTGGCCGAAGCGCCGAGCCACGGCCTGCCCGGAATCAACTACGATCCGCAGTCACGCGGCGCCCGCGCCTATCTGCAGTTTGGCGCCGAACTGATCGAGCGGGCGGCTAGCTGGTCGCCTGCGTCCCGACCTGCGCCGGCCGGGGCGGCTGTTGCCACTCGCCCGGCAAGTGCCGCAGGACCAATGGGTACCGTCCGGTCGACGAACACTGCGGGCGCGGGACCGGAAAGCAGTGCCCGATTCCCGACGTCCCCGGAGGTTTCCCGATGAACAAGACCGCCAGGACCCGCAGCCGCGGGCTGGGGCGCGGGCTGGATGCCCTCCTCGGCGCCGATCTGCCGGCGCCGACGGCCCCGGGCGCCGCCGAGCCCGCCGTGCACAGCCTGCCGCTCGATGCGCTCCGGCCCGGCCGCTACCAGCCGCGCACGCGCATGGACGAATCCTCGCTGGAGGAACTGGCGGCATCGATTCGCGGCCACGGTGTCATGCAGCCGATCGTCGTGCGCCCGCTCGGAGCCGGTCGCTGGGAGATCATCGCCGGCGAACGCCGCTACCGCGCCGCCGGCCTGGCCGGGCTCGACGAAGTGCCGGTCATCGTGCGCGAAGTGTCCGACGAACAGGCGCTCGCACTCGCGCTGATCGAGAACCTGCAGCGCGAGGACCTCAATCCGCTCGAACAGGCGCAGGCGATCCGCCGTCTCATCGACGAGTTCGGCTACTCGCACGAGCAGGCGGCCGAAGTGCTTGGCCGCTCGCGCAGTGCGACCACCAATCTGCTGCGCCTGCTGCAACTGGCCGAGCCGGTTCAGACGATGCTGCTCGCCGGCGACATCGACATGGGGCATGCGCGCGCACTGCTGGGCCTCGACGAGGCACGCCAGCTGCCGGTGGCGCAGCGCGTCGTCGACGGCGGGTTGTCGGTGCGGCAGACGGAAAAACTGGTGCAGCGCGTCCAGGCCGGCCTGGAGGAGCTGTCGGGCGAACGCACGGCGCCGCCGGCACGCGCCGACCGCGACCTCGAGCGTCTGCAGGAACGCATTGCCGATGCACTGGCGGCACCGGTGCGACTGCACTCGGCCGGCAACGGACGCGGGCGCATGACCATCCGCTTCACCAGTCACGAACAATTGCTCGGTATTCTCGAGCGTCTCGGTATCGAGCACGATTGATCTGCCGCAAGGATTCCGCTGTTGCTGTGCAGCATTGGTTTGACCGGCTCGCGGCGGCAGGCTAGAATCTCGCGTCTTTGCCCATGCGGGTCAATGGCTACGGCCGATTTTGCATTGAAATCGCTGCTGAGATGTTGTTAGCCGTTGGACTGCAGATCGCTGCTGTCGCAGTCCTCATGTTGGGTGCCGGGGTCTGGGCAGGCTGGGAAAGCGCCCGGTTCGTCATGCTGGGCGGAGCCGCTGCGATCATCCCGAACGCATTGTTCGCCGTGCGCTTGATGATGCACAGGAAACGTCCGCCCGAGTCGTATCTGGTCGTTTTCTTCCTGTGGGAATTTGTCAAGATCGGTCTGACCGGCCTGCTGCTGTACTGGGTCGTCCGGACACAGACCGACATCCGCTGGCTGGCCTTGCTGATCGGGTTGATCGTCGCATTGACTGCTCCGCTGTTCGCACTGGCATTCGAGCGCAGCCCGCTGGCGAGAGGCAAGAGCTAGTTCAGGATTGAACGCATCCGTGATGAAGGTCCGATAACCGGTTCCCGCCACCGCAGCAAGACGAGTCCATGGCCGCCGCAGCAAACGCTCCGACCCCCTCCGAATACATTGTCCATCACCTGACCAACCTGAACAATCTGGGCAGGGCGCAGGACAAGTTGATCGATTTTACGGTGATCAACTGGGACACCGTCTTCTGGTCGGTGCTGACCGCGATCCTGACCGGCTGGTTGATGTATCGCGCCGCACGCATGGTCACCGACGGCGTGCCCGGCCGCTTCGTCGGTGCCATCGAATCGGTGGTCGAGTTCGTGCACGAACAGGCGCGTTCCATCGTCAAGGGCGACCTTGCCTACATTGCGCCGCTCGGGTTGGTGTGTTTCGTCTGGATCTTCATCATGAACGCGATCGACCTGATTCCGGTCGATCTCTTCCCCTTTCTTGCCGACAAGCTCTTCGGCATCCACTACATGCGCGCATTGCCCACGGCCGATCTCAACGGCCCGATGCCGATGGCGATCGTGGTGCTGTTCTCCTACCTGTATTACGCGATCAAGGCCAAGGGTGGCCTGGGTTTCACGCGTGAACTGTTTACCGCGCCGTTCGGCAAGCACTTCGTGCTCTGGCCGATCAACTTCGCGATGCAGATCGTCGAGTTCGTCGCCAAGATCGTCTCGCTCGGCATGCGGCTGTTCGGCAACATGTATGCCGGCGAGCTCGTTTTCATGCTGATTGCACTGCTCGGCGCCACCGTCACCTGGTGGGGCGTCAGCCTGCAGTTCCTGACCGGGCTCGGCTGGGCGATCTTCCACATCCTGATCATCACGATCCAGGCCTTCATTTTCATGATGCTGGCGCTGGTGTACGTGGGGCAGGCGTTCGAGCAGCACTGATACAGCGTCCCGGAAGCAGAGAACGGAATGGAATCGACGGAGATTCGCGTTTCGATGCTTCCAGGTCGCGGTACCGGATGGTTCCGGTTGATTCCGGGTCGATCCTTTCCGTTTCCCCTTTCCGTTTCCTTTCACAACCACACTCACAGCTTTTTTCAGCGGAGTTCTTGAACCATGACCAACGTTGCTCTCGTCGCCGTCGCCTGCGGTTTGATCATTGGCCTGGGGGCCCTCGGTGCCTGTGTGGGAATCGGCATCATGGGCGGCCGTTACATGGAAGGTGCAGCACGTCAACCCGAGTTGATGGACAAGCTGCAGACCAAGATGTTCCTGCTGGTCGGCCTGATCGACGCGGCCTACCTGATCGGCGTCGGTATCGCCATGATGTTCGCGTTCGCCAACCCGTTCGCGGGCTGATCACGTCGATCCACTCCATCCAGTTTTCCGGAGGTAACCCGTGAACCTGAATGCGACGCTGATTGTCCAGATCGTCGTTTTCCTCGCCTTGTGGTGGTTCACCGCGCGTTTCATCTGGCCGCCCATCACGCGCGCGCTCGATGGCCGGGCGCAGCGGATCGCCGACGGCCTCGCGGCCGCCGACCAGGCGCGGGCCGACCTGGCCGCCGCCGAGCAGCGGGTCGAGAAGGAACTGCAGCAGGCTCGTGCCGGCGCGACGGAAGTCCGCTCGGTGGCGGAACGCCAGGCGGCCGGCATCGTCGAGAACGCACGTACCGAGGCGGCGCAGATCATCGCGGCAGCCCGCAAGGCGGCCGAAGACGAAGCGGTGCTGGCAGCACAGCGGGCACGCGAGGAACTGCGCGGTCAGGTGGCGGCACTGGCCGTGGCCGGCGCCGAACGCATCCTGCGCCATGAAATCGACGCCAACCGGCATGCCGAGTTGCTGTCGAACCTGAAGAACGAACTGCACTGAGGCCATGGCCGAATCGCTGACGATTGCGCGGCCCTATGCCGAGGCTGCATTCGAACTGGCACGCGAAGCCGGTACCCTGCCGTCCTGGTCCGATGCACTCGCCCGTCTCGCCAGTGTCCTTGACACCGCCGAGGCACGCGAGCTGATCGGCAATCCCGGCCTGACGACGGCGCAACTGGCCGGTCTCGTGGCCGACGCCAGCGGTCAGCTCGACGAGCAGCAGCTGCGCTTCGTGCAGGTGCTCGCGGAGAACGAGCGCCTGGCCGTGCTGCCGGACATTGCCGGACAGTTCGAGCGGCTGCGCAATGCGCACGAGGAAGTTCTCGACGCGCAGATCCGTTCGGCCTATCCGCTCACGGAGCCGCAGATCGACGACATCGTCGCAACGCTCGCACAGCGTTACGGCAAGCAGGTCAAGGCCACGGTCCACGTGGATGCCGAACTGCTCGGTGGCGTCACCATCCGCATCGGCGATGAAGTGATCGACGCCTCCGTGCGTGGCAAGCTGGCCCGGATGGCCAGCGCGATGAAGATTTGAGTCAAGGGGTATCCCATGCAACTGAATCCGGCCGAAATCAGCGAACTGCTGAAGTCGCGCATCCAGAACCTGAACATTGCCGCCGACACGCGCAATCAGGGTTCGGTCGTGTCGGTGACCGATGGCATCTGCCGCATCCACGGGCTGTCCGACGTGATGCAGGGCGAGATGATCGAGTTTCCGCCCGCACCCGGCCAGGCGGCCACCTACGGACTGGCGCTGAACCTCGAGCGCGACTCGGTCGGCGCGGTCGTCATGGGCCCGTACGAGCACATCTCGGAAGGGGCCACGGTCAAGGCCACCGGCCGCATTCTGGCGGTGCCGGTCGGTCCCGAACTGATCGGCCGCGTCGTCGACGCGCTCGGTGAGCCGATCGACGGCAAGGGCCCGATCGACGCGAAAGAGACCGACGTCATCGAGAAGGTCGCTCCCGGGGTCATCGCGCGCAAGTCGGTGTCGCAGCCGGTGCAGACGGGCCTGAAGTCGGTCGACTCGATGGTGCCGATCGGCCGTGGCCAGCGCGAACTGATCATCGGCGACCGCCAGACCGGCAAGACCGCGGTGGCGATCGACACGATCATCAACCAGAAGGGCAAGGACCTGATCTGCGTCTACGTCGCGATCGGTCAGAAGGCGTCGACGATTGCCAACGTCGTGCGCAAGCTGGAAGAGACCGGCGCGATGGAATACACCATCGTCGTCGCGGCCAGCGCGTCCGAATCGGCGGCGCTGCAGTATCTGGCGGCCTATTCTGGCTGCACGATGGGCGAGTATTTCCGCGATCGGGGCCAGGATGCGCTGATCATCTATGACGATCTGACCAAGCAGGCCTGGGCCTATCGCCAGATCTCGCTGCTGCTGCGTCGTCCGCCGGGGCGTGAAGCCTATCCCGGTGACGTCTTCTACCTGCACAGCCGGCTGCTCGAGCGCGCCGCGCGCGTGAACGAGGAATACGTCGAGAAATTCACCAACGGCGCCGTCAAGGGCAAGACCGGCTCGCTGACCGCGCTGCCGATCATCGAGACGCAGGCCGGAGACGTTTCCGCCTTCGTGCCGACGAACGTCATCTCGATCACCGACGGCCAGATCTTCCTCGAGACCGACCTGTTCAACGCCGGCATCCGGCCGGCCATCGATGCAGGCATCTCGGTGTCGCGCGTCGGCGGTGCTGCGCAGACCGACATCGTCAAGAAGCTGGGCGGCGGGGTGCGTCTGGCGCTCGCGCAGTATCGCGAGCTGGCGGCCTTCGCGCAGTTCGCGTCCGACCTCGACGAGGCGACCCGCAAGCAGCTCGAGCGCGGCCGTCTGGTCACCGAGCTGATGAAACAGCCGCAGTACCAGCCGCTGCAGGTGTGGGAAATCGCGCTGACGCTGTTCGCCGTCAACAACGACTATTTCGACGACATCGACGTTGCGAAGGCGCTCGATGCCGAGCGCGCGATGCGCGAGTTCGTGCGCGACAAGCATGCGTCGCTGGTCGAGGCGATCGAGCGCGACAAGAAGTTCTCGAAAGAGATCGAGGCGCAACTGCACGAGGCGGTCAAGGACTTCAAGAAGACCGGTGCCTGGTAGAACGCATCCGTATGAATGAACCTGCAGCGCGCCCCGATTCCGCATCCGTGATGCCCGCCGACTCCGTGTACGGCTGCGCATCCCGGCACGACCTCGGGCCGCTCGCTGCGGTTTCTTCGCACGTTCTGGACAGCTGACAGGAAAGCAGAGAGCCAATATGGCGGGCAGCAAAGAGATCCGCACCAAGATCAAGAGCGTGCAGAACACGCGCAAGATCACCAAGGCGATGGAGATGGTCGCGGCGTCGAAGATGCGCAAGGCGCAGGAGCGCATGCGTCATGCGCGCCCCTACGCCGACAAGGTGCGCAACATCGCGGCGCATCTGGCCGGTGCCAATCCGGAATATCGCCATCCGTTTCTGGTCGTGCGCGAGCAGCCGCGCAAGGTCGGCGTCATCGTCGTCACGACCGACAAGGGCCTGTGCGGCGGCCTGAACACGAACATCCTGCGCGCGGTCACCAACAGGCTGCGTGAGCTCGAGCAGGCCGGTGTGGGGGTGCAGGCCACCGCCATCGGCAACAAGGGCTTCGGCTTCCTGCAGCGCATCGGCGTGCAGGTCAGCTCGCACCTGGTGCAGATGGGCGACACGCCTCACCTGGAGCAGCTGATCGGTCCGGTGCGCGTGCAGCTCGAAGCCTACGAGCGCGGCGAGATCGACGCGGTGCACCTTGCCTACACGCGCTTCATCAACACGATGAAGCAGGAACCGGTCATCGAGCAGCTGCTTCCCCTGGCCCCCGCCCGACTGGACGGGGAGACGAGGGAATACTCGTGGGATTACCTGTACGAGCCCGATGCACAGTCGGTGCTGACCGAGTTGCTGGTGCGCTACATCGAGTCGCTCGTCTACCAGGCGGTGGCCGAGAACATGGCCAGCGAACAGAGTGCGCGGATGGTCGCGATGAAATCGGCGTCCGACAACGCCAAGAAGGTCATCGACGACCTGCAACTGACCTATAACAAGGCCCGTCAGGCGGCGATCACGAAGGAATTGTCCGAGATCGTCGGCGGCGCGGCAGCAGTCTGAGAACGAATCCAGGAAGGAATCCGAAATGGCAGAATCGGCAACAGCCACGCGCGCGGCGGCGCAGACCGGTCAGACGGCCGGCGAAATCGTCCAGTGTATCGGCGCGGTCGTCGACATCCAGTTTCCGCGCGAGCACATGCCGCACATCTACGAGGCGCTCGTGCTCGAGGACAGCGGCGATTCGCTGGCCGAGAAGGGGCTGACCTTCGAGGTGCAGCAGCAGCTCGGCGACGGCATCGTGCGCACGATTGCGCTGGGTTCGTCCGACGGCCTGCGTCGCGGCATGAAGGTGCTCGGCACCGGTGCACCGATCTCGGTGCCGGTGGGCGCAGCCACGCTCGGACGCATCATGGACGTGCTCGGCCGGCCCATCGACGACGCCGGCCCGATCGCCACCGAGGATCGACGCGCCATTCACCAGCCGGCACCGACCTTCGAGGAGCTCAAGCCCTCGGTCGAGCTGCTGCCCACCGGCATCAAGGTCATCGACCTGATCTGCCCGTTCGCCAAGGGCGGCAAGATCGGCCTGTTCGGCGGCGCCGGGGTCGGCAAGACCGTCAACATGATGGAGCTGATCAACAACATCGCGAAGAGCTACGGCGGCTACTCGGTGTTTGCCGGTGTCGGCGAGCGCACGCGCGAGGGCAACGACTTCTATCACGAGATGGACGAGTCGAAGGTGCTCGACAAGGTCGCGATGGTCTTCGGCCAGATGAACGAGCCGCCGGGCAACCGCCTGCGCGTGGCGCTGACCGGCCTGACGATGGCCGAGCAGTTCCGCGACGAGGGCCGCGACATCCTGCTGTTCATCGACAACATCTACCGCTACACGCTGGCCGGAACCGAAGTCTCGGCGCTGCTCGGCCGGATGCCGTCGGCGGTGGGCTACCAGCCGACGCTGGCTGAGGAAATGGGCCGCCTGCAGGAGCGCATCACGTCGACCAAGACCGGCTCGATCACGTCGATCCAGGCCGTGTACGTGCCGGCCGACGACCTGACCGACCCGTCGCCGGCGACCACCTTCGGCCACCTGGACGCCACCGTCGTGCTGTCGCGCGACATTGCGGCGCTGGGCATCTACCCGGCCGTCGACCCGCTCGACTCGACGTCGCGCCAGCTCGATCCGCACGTCATCGGCGAGGAGCACTACAACACGACGCGCCGCGTGCAGACGACGCTGCAGCGCTACAAGGAACTGCGCGACATCATCGCGATTCTCGGCATGGACGAGCTGTCGCCCGAAGACAAGCTGGCCGTTGCCCGGGCGCGCAAGATCCAGCGCTTCCTGTCGCAGCCGTTCAACGTCGCCGAGGTATTCACCGGCAGCCCCGGCAAGATCGTCGAGCTCAAGGACACGATCCGCGGCTTCCAGATGATCGTCGACGGCGAATGCGACGAACTCCCCGAGCAGGCCTTCTACATGGTCGGCACGATCGAAGAGGCATTCGAGAAGGCGAAGACCCTGTAAGCGGGTACTTGCGGCGGGCTCCGCACGGCGCGTCCGTGCAGTCCGCCCCGACGGTTTCCCGTTCCCTACACGACACACGAGATCCATGCACACCATTCACGTCGACGTCGTCAGCGCCGAACAATCGATCTTTGAAGGCCAGGCCGATTTCGTGGTGCTGCCCGGCGAGTCGGGGGAGCTTGGCATCTTTCCGCAGCATGCTCCGCTGATCACCCGGATCCGGCCCGGGGCCGTGCGCATCAAGGTTGCCGGCCAGAACGACGAGGAATTCGTCTTCGTTGCCGGCGGCATTCTCGAAGTGCAGCCCAATCGCGTCACCGTGCTGGCCGATACGGCCATCCGCGGGCGCGACCTCGACGAAGCCAAGGCCGAGGAGGCACGTCGGGCCGCCGAAGAGGCGCTGGCCAACCGCGAGGGCGCAATCGATTATGCCAAGGCGCAGGCCGAGCTGGCTGCCGCCATCGCGCAGATCGCTGCACTGCGCAAGTTCCGCAGCCGGCAATAAGCGTCGGGCCGGTCCCGGGAGGACCCGGGTCGGCTTCGGGACAGCCGGATCGGCTTCGGCACGACCGCAGCGTCCTCGTCCGATGTCCGCCGTCATCGCGCCATGTCCTGTGCTTCGGCCCGGTCGGCGCCCTGCCTCCCTCTCCGCAAGCTACCCTGTTCTGCGTTCCTCCGGGCATGACGCGCGTGTGTGCTCCGGCGATTCTCTCGGCCGCCAGCCCGCTCTTCCGTGCTGGCCGGAGCGAGTGCACGGTGTCGGCACCCCGGATCGCGCCACAGGAAACCGGCCTGACTGGCGGGTGGGCGGGTTCAGACGGCTTCGGTCGGCCGCGCCCTTCCGCGATGGCGTGAATGCCCGCCTGCCGGAACCGTTATCCTTGCTCTTTTTTCGGGAGATTCCGTTGCGCTTGCTGTCGACCCCAGGAGCACGCCGGCTGGCCGCTGTGATCGCCGTCTCTGGTCTGGCGCTGCTGGGCGCCTGCGACTCCGGCGTCCCCGCGTCACAGGCGCAGCCGGCAGCAATGCCGTCGCCCGAAGTCACTGTCCTGACGGTGCAGCCGGAGCCGGTCACGCTCACGCGTGAACTTCCCGGACGCACCCGCCCCTTCCTGGTGGCCGAAGTGCGTCCGCAGGTCACCGGCATCGTGCACAAGCGCCTGTTCCAGGAAGGCAGCCAGGTACGCAGCGGCCAGCCGCTGTACCAGCTCGAAGACGGCACCTACCGCGCATCGCTCGAAAGTGCCGCCGCCGCCGTGGCGCGCGCCCAGGCGACGCTGGAATCCGCCGACCTGAACGCCCGGCGCATTGCCGATCTGGCCCGGGTGAATGCCGTCAGCAAACAGGACCACGACAATGCCGTCGCCGCGCTGCGCCAGGCGCAGGCGGATCTGAAGGCGGCGCAGGCAGCACACCGCAATGCCGGCATCACCCTCGAACACGCCAGCATCCGGTCGCCGATCAGCGGCCGGATCGGCAAGTCGACGGTCACGGTCGGGGCACTCGTGACCGCCAATCAGGCGATGGCGCTGGCCACGGTCCAGCAGTTCGCGCCGATGTATGTCGACGTGGCCCAGTCGGCTACCGAGCTGCTGCAACTGCGGCGCGAGATCGAGGCCGGCAAGCTGAGCGCCACGAGCGACATTCCGGTCACGATCGTGCTCGAGGACGGCAGTCCGTACCCGCACAAGGGCAAGCTCACCTTTGCCGACCTGAGCGTCGAACCGGGCACCGGCAGCTTCCTGCTGCGCGTCGAGGTGCCGAATCCGGACGAGTGGCTGCTGCCGGGCATGTACGTGCGCGCCATTCTCAGCGTCGGTGAGCGCAGTGACGGCATTCTCGTGCCGACGCAGTCGGTCCGACGCGATGCCAAGGGCGGCGCCTCGGTCGTCGTCGTCGACGCCGATGACGTCGTGCACCCGCGTCCGGTGCAGACGAGCCGCACCATCGGCCAGCGCACGCTGATCGATGCCGGCCTGCAGGCCGGCGACCGGGTCATCGTCGAGGGGCTGCAGAAAGCGCAGCCGGGCAGCAAGGTCCGGCCGGTGGAAGTCGCGGCGGCCGCGTCCACTGAAAACGCGGCGCCGGCCGACGCGTCCGCCGACTGAGCGACGGCTTCCCCATGGCGCAATTCTTCATCGACCGGCCGATCTTTGCCTGGGTGCTGGCGATCGTCATCATGATCGCTGGCGGCCTGTCTATCTTCACCCTGCCGATCTCGCAGTATCCGAACATCGCACCACCGGCGGTGTCGATCCGCGCGACCTGGCCCGGCGCTTCGGCGGCCGACGTCGAGAACTCGGTGACGCAGATCATCGAGCAGAACATGAAGGGTCTCGATGGCCTGCTCTATCTCGCCTCCAACAGCGACTCCAACGGTTTTGCGAACATCACGCTGACGTTCGACAATGCGGTCGACCCGGACATCGCCCAGGTGCAGGTCCAGAACAAGCTGCAACTGGCCATGCCGTTGCTGCCGCAGGAAGTCCAGCGTCAGGGCGTGAATGTCTCCAAGGTGCGCACCGGCTTCCTGATGGTTGTCGGTTTCGTCTCGGGCGACGACAGCATGGACCGCAACGACATTGCGGACTATGTCGTTGCCAACCTGGTCGATCCGCTCAGCCGCGTACCCGGGGTCGGGGACATCCAGGTCTTCGGCGCCCAGTATGCGATGCGCATCTGGCTCGACCCGAACAAGCTCGCGACGTACCGCATGACGCCGACCGACGTCGTCGCCGCCGTGCAGGCGCAGAATCAGCAGGTCTCGGTCGGCCAGATCGGCGGCACGCCGTCGGTGGCCGGCCAGCAGCTGACGGCGACCGTCACGGCGCACGGCCGCCTGCAGACCGCCGAGGAATTTCGCCGCATCGTCGTGCGCAGCGAACCCGACGGGTCGCTGCTGACGCTGGGCGACATTGCGCGCGTCGAACTCGGTGCCGACAATTACGGCTTTCTCAGCCGCTACAACGGCAAGCCGGCCACCGGTGTGGCGGTTTCACTCACCTCGGGGGCCAATGCGCTCGACACCGCGCGCGCGGTCGAGCAGCGCCTGGCCGAACTCGAGCCGTTCTACCCGCCGGGGCTGCAGTCGGTCGTCCCGTTCGACACGACCCCCTTCGTGCGCGTGGCGATCAGCGGCGTGCTGCAGACGCTGGGCGAGGCGATCCTGCTCGTCTTCCTGGTGATGTATCTGTTCCTGCAGAACTTCCGGGCCACGCTGATCCCGACGATCGCCGTGCCGATCGTCCTGCTGGGCACTTTCGGCGTGCTGGCGGCGCTCGGCTTCTCGATCAACATGCTGACCATGTTCGCCATGGTGCTGGCGATCGGGCTGCTGGTCGACGATGCCATCGTCGTCGTCGAGAACGTCGAGCGCGTGATGCGCGAGCAGAAGCTCGGTCCGGTCGAGGCGACACGGCAGTCGATGAAGGAGATCAGCGGAGCCCTTGTCGGCATCGGCCTGGTGCTGTCGTCGGTGTTCATGCCGATGGCCTTCATGAGCGGCTCGACCGGCATCATCTATCGCCAGTTCTCGGCGACGATCGTCTCGGCCGTGGCGCTGTCGGTGCTGGTCGCGCTGGTGCTCACGCCGGCGCTGTGCGCGACGATGATGCGTGCCTCGGACGCGCAGCACGGCCCTCGGCGCGGTTTCTTCGGCTGGTTCAACCGCGGCTTCGACCGCGCCAGTTCGGGCTATCGCGGCGTCGTGCGCGGCCTGATCGCGCGCAGCTGGATCGGGCTGCTCATCTTTGCCGGACTCCTCGTGCTGGTCGTCGCGCTGTTCTTCCGGCTGCCGACGGCCTTCCTGCCGCATGAAGACCAGGGCGTCCTGTTTGCCCAGTTGCAGGCGCCGGTCGGGGCGACCCAGGAGCGTGCGCTCGAATCGATGCGGCTCGTCGAGGACCACTTTCTCGACAACGAGAAGGATGCGGCCGTGTCGGTCTTCGATGTGCTCGGCTTCAGTTTTGCCGGCACCGGCCAGAACACCGGCATGGCCTTCATCAAGCTCAAGGACTGGAGCGAGCGCGTCACCGATTCGCTGTCGGCGACGGCGGTCGCCCAGCGTGCCATGGGTGCGTTCACGGGCATCCGCGATGCGCTTGTCTTCGCCTTCACCCCGCCGGCCGTCCCGGAACTGGGCAACGCCAACGGCTTCGTCTTTTTTCTCAAGGACAATGCCGGCCAGGGGCATGAAGCGCTCACCGGCGCGCGCAACCAGCTGCTGGGCGCCGCAATGCAGAATCCGCTGCTGGCCAATGTGCGTCCGAACGGCCAGGAAGACACGCCGCAGCTGCGCCTGGACGTCGATACGCGCAAGGCGGGTGCGCTCGGGCTGACGATGAACGACGTCAACACGACGCTGTCGATCGCCTGGGGCGGACGCTACATCGACGACTTCCTCGACCGCGGGCGCGTCAAGCGCGTCTACATGCAGGCCGATGCGCCTTTCCGCATGGTGCCGGAAGATTTCCGTTTGTGGAACGTGCGCAATGCCGCCGGCGAAATGGTGCCGTTTTCTGCTTTCGCCAGCTGGCGCTGGGATTTCGGCTCGCCGCGGCTCGAGCGCTACAACGGCGTCTCGGCCGTGGAGATCAATGGTGAGCCGGCACCGGGCGTGAGTTCGGGCGAGGCGATGCAGGCAATCGAGAGCATCGTCGCGCAGTTGCCGCCGGGCTTCGGCATCGAGTGGAGCGGCCTGTCCTTCCAGGAGCGCCAGGCCGGCGCGCAGACACCGCTGCTGTACACGCTGTCGGTGCTCTTCGTCTTCCTGTGTCTGGCGGCAATGTACGAGAGCTGGACGATCCCGACGGCGGTGCTGCTGATCGCGCCGCTCGGCGTGCTCGGCACGACCGTCTTCGCTTCGCTGCGCGGCCTGGAGCGTGACGTCTATTTCCAGGTGGCAATGCTCACCACCGTCGGTCTGTCGAGCAAGAATGCGATTCTGATCGTCGCCTTCGCCCAGGACTACATCGACCGTGGCGCCTCACTGATCGACGCGACGATGCATGCCGTGCGCGACCGTCTGCGCCCGATCATCATGACCTCGCTGGCCTTCGGCTTCGGCGTGCTGCCGCTGGCCACGGCGCGCGGCGCCGGCTCCGGCGCACAGAACGCGATCGGCACCGGCGTGCTCGGCGGCATGCTGTTCGGCACCTTCCTCGGCATCTTTTTCGTGCCGATGTTCTTCGTGCTCGTGCGCAAGCTGTTTCGCCGACGCAGGCCGGGTGCGACGGATGGGCAGGCGGGCGGTGACCCCGCAGCGGTGGCCGATCCGGCACCGGACATCTCGATGGATTCACGATGACAAAACGTACGACCACGGGTTCTGTGCGGCAGCGGGCGTGCAGTGGCTCCGCTACGCTGCGATCCGGGCGCTGTCGGCAGGGGCCGGCGCCGGCATGTATGCCAGCCGCGTCTGTCGGCGTTCGGCAACTGGGGATCGCCGTGAGCGTGGCGCTGTCGCTGTCGCTCGGCGCCTGTGTCAACCTCGCGCCGGAAGTGCCGCAGCCGGACACCGGATTGCGCGACTACTGGCCGAAGGAGCCGGTCACCGCGGGTGCGGCGCCGGCAGCGCACGCCGATGGCGTGCTCACCGGCACGCGTGGCACGGTCGATGTCGGCTGGCGCTCGTTCTTCACGGATCCGTCGCTGACGCAGTGGATCGCCACGGCGCTGGAGAACAATCGCGATCTGCGCGTGTCCGCCCTGCGCGTCGAGCAGGCGCGGGCCCTGTACCGGGTCCAGCGCGCCGAGCAGCTGCCGGGCGTCGGCATCGACGCCAGCGCCACGCGCGCCAGCGGCGCCGGCATGAGCAGCCAGTATTCGGTTGCACTGGGGCTGGCCGCTTTCGAACTCGATTTCTTCGGCCGGGTACACAATCTGGCACAGGCGGCGCTCGAGCAGTATCTGGCGACCGAAAGCGCGCAGCGCGCAGCGCAGTTGAGCCTGGTGGCCGAAGTCTCCGCCGCCTGGCTGCGCTGGATGGCGGATCGCGAATCGATGCGCGTCGCCCAGGCCGCACTCGCCAACCGGGAAGAGGCATTGGCGCTGATGGTCAAGCGCTTCGAGCTCGGTGCGGTGTCGGAACTCGATCTGAGCCAGTCGCGCACCGCCGTCGAGCAGGCACGCACCGATGCCTCGCGTTTCGCCGGTCTGGTCGAGCAGGACCGCAATGCGCTGGCGCTGCTGGCCGGCGCACCGGTCGACGAAGCGCGGCAGCCGGAATCGTTCCGTCCCGAAGTCAGCGGGCTGGGCGCGCTGCCGGCCGGCGTGCCGTCGGAAGTGCTGCTGCGTCGCCCCGACGTGCAGCAGGCCGAGCACCAGTTGCGAGCCGCGAACGCAAACATCGGCGCGGCGCGGGCGGCATTTTTCCCGTCGATTTCGCTCACGGCCGGCATCGGCAGTGCCAGCAGCGAGTTGTCCGGCCTGTTCGGTTCCGGATCGCGTTTCTGGACCTGGGGACCAAAACTGACTGTGCCGATCTTCACCGGCGGCGCGCTGCAGTCCTCGCTGGAAGCAACCGAGGCCGCGCGCGACATCGCGCTGGCACAGTACGAGCAGGCAATCCAGTCCGGTTTTCGCGACGTCGCTGATGCGCTGGCACTCACGCGCACGCTGGCCGAGCAGAAGGCGGCACAGGCGGCACTGGTTGCGGCCGCGGCCCGCGCCGAGGAACTGGCGCGGGCGCGCTATGAAGCCGGCAGCGACAGCTATCTGGTGCTGCTCGATGCGCAGCGTACGCTGCACAGCGCCCAGTTGTCGCTGATTTCGACGCAACTGGCCGAGCAGGTCAACCGGGTCACGCTGTATCGGGTTCTGGGCGGCGGCTGGACTGAAAACACGCAGTAAGCGCCTGCATTCTGCGCGGGCGCCCGGCGCCCGCGCGTGATCAGCGTGTCAGTTCACGCCAGCTGATGCGGCGCAGGTTGGCCGACGACGGCGTCGGCGGGTTGCCGAACACCGGGTATTTCGCGTCCGAGGTCGTCGCGATCGTTGCAATCTTGCCGTTGGGCAGCTTGATGACGTTGATGCCGACGATGAGTGCGTTGCCGACACTGACGGCCCAGACGACTTCCGATTCGCGGTCCTGGGTCGGCCACGGATCGATGAAGTACAGCCAGCTCGTGCCACCGATGTTGCACACGTTCGGATCGGGGATGTTGGTCGGCACGATCCACCAGCCCATCTGGTATTTCGGATCGACGTTGACGCGCTCTCCGTTCTTGACGTCGAAGTCCATGTACCAGCCGATGCTGTCGGCCTGCATCGCCGAATAGGACACCTGCCGACCGGATGCGCTGGTCAGATCCTGGGCGATGGCACCCGGATGGGCACGGAAGGTGCCGTAGGGAGTCAGTGCCGGATCATCCTTGATTGCATACAGCGACTGGACGTTGGCGGAACCGATGTCGCTGGTGCCCAGATACTTGCCGGTGCCGATGAGGACCACGCGCGTCGGTGTGCCGTTGATCCTGATTTCGGCCAGTTCCGGCTTGGTCGTGATCGGCTGGGTGCCGACACCACCCTGGCCGATGGTCGTGATCTTCGTCGCGGTACCGGTGCTGACGTTGAAACGCCAGAGATTGCCGCTCAGGTCGCCGCCGTAGACGTCCTCGGTGGCGTTGTCCACCAGTGTATCGTCGACCCAGTTGTTGATCTTGGCGATGCCGCTCCTGGCCGGATCGTTCGTGTTGTCCGTCAGGATCTCCCGGACCTTCGCTCCGGTATTGGCATTCAGGACGAACAGCCGCCCCTTGCCGTCTCCGGGTCCGTCATTGTTGTAGCCGGAGGCAACGATCACCATCCACTGACCCCCCACCTTGGTGATCACCGGATTGCCGAAGGTGTAACCCAGATTGTCATCGGTGAATTCCCACAGCAGGGACGGAGAAGCCGGATTGGTCACGTCGAGCGCGTAATAGGCCCGGCCGCCCTTGCCCAGTCCACCGACCAGAATCGTTTTCCACTGCGCTGCCGTGCAGGAAGCGTACGGACAAAAGTCGCCGATGACGATCGGCCCATCGACATAGAAACGGTGGTTGCTGGCGTAGCTCCGGTCGGCCAGCTTGTAGAGATGCGGAATGACGGTTGCAGGGATGAAGGCCCAGAGCTCCTCGCCGGTGTCGCCGTTGAAGGCGTGCAGCATGCCGTCGTTGGCGCCGGCATAGACCATCGACTGCCGGCCCTCGTTCTGTGCGGCAAACTGGGCGTACTGATCGTCGGAGTAGGAAAACGGGGGTTTGCGTACGTAGACCGGAGCCGCATTGACGATGTCGCCGAGCGCATGCTTGCGATCACGGTACAGCGGCCAGGTGTTTTCGTTTTCGTCCTCGTGCTGTGTCTGCCCGCGCAGGAAGTTGATGATGGACACCTGGGTTGCCTGACCCTGCGCGGCCGTACTCAGATCCGGATACTGTGAAAGCTGGCCGCCGGGATTGCCGGGCCCGGGCGCGAAGAGATTGGCCGCGATCCGGGCGCCGAGGTTGCCGGGCAGGAAGTCGTTGAGCGAACCGCCGTCGTTGAAATAGATGGTCCGGCTGTCGCTGCTGGCGCCGACCTTGGCATCCAGCGCGGCCTGGGCCGACCATTTGCTCGTGTCGTCGACGGCGCCGCTCGTCAGATCGATGGCGCGTGCCGTGATGTCACCATCCCAGTCGACGGTCGTGTACATCGCCGTGTAGGCGTCGTTGTCGCCGGCGATCGGCTCCAGGTTCGACGTGGCTGCCGCTGCCGCCGACGCGGTGCGCGCCGATACGCCGGCCAGTGCCTTCTGCACGCCCTTGGCCATCGATTCGGGCGATTGCGCGCTGAAGTACTTGCCGCGGCCGTTGACGGCAGCGTGCCAGAGATCGTCGACGGTCGTCAGCTGATCGTCGGACGGAATCGGCCAGTTCTTCGTGCCCTGCCGGATGGCCTCGAAATCCGGACAGCCGCCCGAATCGTAGTTCTCGCAGTACTGGAGTTCCCCGCTGACACCCAGTCCCAGCGTGAACGTGGTCATGTGCTGATGACTGGCCCGGTCGGTACCCGAACCGGGGACATTGTTTTCACAGACGTCCTGATTCGTTCCGCCGGCCGCCTTGCATGCGGCCGAGCCCGGCGTGCCGGGACGCAGATCGGTCTCGTAGTAATACATGGCGACGTCGGCGAGTGTGTGGCTGGAGCCGCCGGTCGATGTCGTGTTGCTGGAAACCAGTGTCGGGTCCGACGGGTTCGGGCTCGGCAGGGTCAGGTTGGCTACACAGGATCCCGAAGTCGTTGCCTTGCCCTGGTTGGTCCAGCCGCTGGTCGTCGTTGCGCCAGGCGGGTTGATCATGTGGGTGATCGTCTGCCGCTGCTCCTGGGTCGAGAGCTTCCTTTTGCCGGAGGAGCAGCCGCTCGTGGTTGTCGTGTAGCTGTATCGTCTCCAGGTTTCCACCCCGCTGCTCGACGCGCCATCCCAGTAGGGCCGTGGCGCCGAACCATCCTCGTTTCCGATCTTCGTCGTGCCGTCCACCTCCCGGCCGGTGTTCGCTGCGTTGTTGCCCGTCGTCTGATTCCAGAAACCGTCCGTGGTCAGGATCGTGAAGTTCTGCTGGCAGGAATACTGCACCGGGTCGGAACCGGTCTTGCCGGCATACATCCGCCCCACTTCGGAGAGCGCTTTCTGCAGGGGTGTGCCGCCGCTGGGGACGGCCTTGTACAGCTTGGTATAGATGTTCGTGCGCTGTGTGCACTCGCCTGCAGCGCAGAAATCGTCGATCGCATGCGACGCGTTGGTGCCGGTGGCGTTGAGTACCCGATAACCGATGCGGTAGTTTCCGGGCTCGGAAAGCGTGGCCATGGCACGGCCGACCGCGGTCTTGGCCGTCAGGATGCGCGTGCGATAGTAGCTGTACCAGTTGGCGAAATTCTGCCGTTCATCCGTTCCGCCCGGCCCGGAGGTGTTGCTCACGGTGACCTTCTGGAACACGCCCTTTCCGGGGTTCTGGCCGATGGTGCTGTTGCACTCCTTGTAGAACGTCGAATTCTGGTCGATGTAGTCCTTCTTCGTCTGCGAGCCCGTGTACCGGTAATAGAAGCCGGGGACGTCTCCTTTTCTCGTGGACGTCGAACCGTCCTTGTCGAGCGGATAATTCAGATAGGACTTGTAGCTGCTGCTGTTGTAGGTGGTATTGGCAGCCTGCGGCGTGAAGAGGTTCGGGTGGAATGTCTTGCTCAGGTTCTGCGTTGCCGAGCCGGTGTCGAAGCCGTCATCCCTGGCGGCCGTGAACGAGGCATTGGGGTACGGATTGCCGGCAGCGTCCACCGGCGGGGCGTAGGTGACCGTGGGATCGTAATAGACGGCGTTGCAATGACTGCTGACGTAGCCGTAGCTGCCGTGAAAATTGACTGCCTTGTCCGGCATGTACGTCCAGGTCATGCTCCCCGAGTCGTCGAGCACGAGCATGACGTTCGGCTTGACCTCGCCGCTGGTGCCCGACGCCATCGGCTTGTCGGCCAGATCGACGTCGGCGGCCCAGGCCATCGGCGCCAGCGCAAGGCAGAGGACGAAAAAATGCGATGACTTGCGAACCATGGCCTGTCTCTCCGATTCAGAACCCGACGACGGCTTGCACGAAGCTTTCGGTGTTGCGCGGCCCGCTCACGCGGGTCGTCACGCGATAGAACTGCTGTGCGCTGCCCGTGAGCGGCAACTGGCCGTAAGAGCCGCCACCCTTGGTGCTGCCGGCGCCGCCGGTACGGGTCACGAAGGCAGGGCAGGAAACCGAGGTGTCGCTCGGTGAGCCTTCGACGTCGCACATCCGGTTGATGACGTAGCTCGCGGAATAGCCGTCGGGCAGCCGGTTCGACGAGACCGCGGCGGCCACCATCAGGCAACCGGCCTGTGCCGCCCCGCCGGGCTCCCAGGTCACGTTTTCCAGCAGGTTGCAACCGGCGCGCCAGCTGGCGTAGTAGCCGGCGGCGGTCACGTCCTGGCTGAGCTGGCCGCTGTGATCGTTCAGCCACTCGATGGCCGTCTCGGTGCCGGCGTCGCCCGCCTGCCCGGCGGTCTGCTTGAAGGCGAGATTGCCGGTGATGAGAATGCCGGCGTCGACCATGCGCATCAGGGCGATGCCGCCCAGCGAGATGGCGACCAGTGCGATCAGCGCGATCAGCAGGGTGATGCCGTGCTGGCGATGGCTCGTCAGAGGGATTGCAGTGGCTGCCATCAGCTCCCCCAGATCACGTTGCGGATGGGCACGATGGTCGTGAAGACCTTGTACCGGTAATGGCGTTCCTCGCCGCTGAGTGCGCGCACCGGCGGTGTGTCGCCGGGTTCGCCCGCTTCCCAGAGCGTGAGCGTGGCCGGACTGACCTCTTCCTTTTCGTACTGCGCGCTGCGTGCGACGACGGCGATGCGCACGGCGCGGATACGCCCGATGGCGGCCGCGTCCGGATTGCTCCAGTCGCCGCAACTCGACGCCGCCGTGGCGTTGCACCATTGACTGACCTGCATGCTGCCCGCCGCGGCGATGCCGTATTGCGCCTGCAGATCGATGATCTGGTCGACGACGGGGTCGGTGTTCGCGCAGGTCCAGGGAGCGCCGGTAACCGTCGGATCGACTTCGGCCAGACGGTTGCAGAGCACCTGGTAGCGTCCGTGCACGAAACGGCCGACGACGACGACGGCATCGCCGACACCGTACAGCGGCGCCGTGGTGAACGCCGTCGACGGACTGAGCGGGTTGTAGGGAGATGACGCGGTGTGCTGCAGGGTAAAGCTGCCGCCGGACTCGGTCGGGTCGTGCGACACCTGCATCAGGGTGCAGATCTTGTTGTTTTCCCGGCCCGCCGCCAGAAACAGCTGGCCCTTGGCAAGACCGACCTTGTTCTCCGTGGTGACTGCCGCGGACGCATCGCTCATGTTCTTGACGATGCTGATCGGGAGAGCGCTGAATTCGGTATCGGCGCGGACGAATTCGATCGCATCCGGATCACTTCCACCGTCCCGGATCACGAGCGGGCGCAAGACGCCACCATCGGACAGCGTGCTGCCGCCGTAGTGGATGTTGACGCCGAGCGGGCACAGCGACCCCTCTCCGGTGAACAGTCCATAGCCGGCCTGGCGGATTTCGCGCTCCAGCGTGAACAGCGCAATGGCACCGTTGACCTGGGCGTCCGCGCCGCCGGTACTGGCGCGCTTCTGCCCTTCGAACATGGCCATGACCTGCTGGATGGCCAGCACGGTGATCGCGCCGATGACCAGGGCGACCATCAGTTCGACCAGCGTCACGCCTTTTTGTGTGCGTCTCATGCCGGACCCGATGCTCAGTTGTCGACGTTGATGTGGGCGGCAGCGACGAACTGGTGCGGATCGCCCGTCGGCAGCTGCCAGCTGATCGTCACGACGGCCTGCGTACCGTTGATCTGGATCGTGCGCTTGCCGTTCGGCAACTCGGGCACACTGACGTCGGCTTCGGCCTGGCTGGCCAGATTGGTCGGGTCGCCCCAGAGCCGACCAATCGCCTGATTGGCCAGAAAACTTGCGTCGGCACGATACTTGGCATCGGTGACCGCGCGAACCGAGAAGGCCTGCATGCCGACCACGGCAAGAATGCCGATCGAAAACAGCAGGACGGCCACGAGGACCTCGACCAGGGCGACGCCCTGCTGCAGGCGCGCGACTTTTTTCATGAGCATTTCCTGCTGTCGTTCGTCGCCGTCACGTTCGGATCGCACAGGGTGATCTGACCGCCCAGGCCGAGTTGCAGGCGCAGGTCGCGCGAACTGGCGGCGGGCAGACTGGCCGAGTCGAGCGAGATCGTTTCGATCGGGGCGCTGGCGTCGGCGTTGGCGGTCCTGCGCCCGAGGCCATCGAAACTGATCCGGTCGGCACTGGCGGGCGTGACCGTGACCGTCACCTGGGCAGTTCCTTCGCCGCCGCTGCGGGTCTGGATCTCCTCGCCCGAATGAGCCATCTGCACCGTCCAGCCGGCGCTCGAGCCGGATTCGAGAACGAATTCCACCGGTGCGTTGCGGCGCACGGCTTCGGCGCGCGCGAGCTGAAGCCCGGCGAGCATGCTTTCACTGGCCGTGCGGATGCGGCTGTTGGCGATCCAGTCCAGACCCAGCGGCGCCACCAGCGTCATCAGTACCGCCAGCACCGCCACCGTCACCATCAACTCGACGAGGGAGAAGCCGCGCTGACCGCGCAGCTCCGTCAGCACGTATCCCCCTTGCTGCTGATCCAGCACGACGAGCTGTCACCCCACGGTGTCTCCGATGCCCGCGTGTTGTCCTGGTCGATCGTGTAATTGAAGCCGCTCATGCTGCCGCTGCCGCTGGCACTGATCGTGAAACTGGTGGCGTCGGTTTCGCAGCCGAGCGAGAAATGCTTGCCGTCACCCGGGCAGGGCGCACCGACATAGGTACGGTTGTCCTGGAACCACTGCTCCATCGCGACCCTGCCCTGACCCAGTGCCGACGTGGCTTCGGGAATCTTGCCGCGCTTGACATAGTCGGTGTACGAAGGCAGGGCTACGGCAGCCAGGATTCCGATGATGGCGACGGTGATCATCGCCTCGATCAGGGTGAAGCCGGCAATGGCGGCTGACCGGACAGGCATGTTGGCGTCCCTTTTCCAGAGGTTCCCGGTACGCGTCGGGCGTTCGTCCGCGGTCGGACGACGCGCTTTTCTCTGCCCGTTCCGTTCGCCTTGTTCGGCGCAACGACAGGCAGGGACACGACCGCCATGCCGATGGTGGCGCGGCGCCGTGTCAATGGTTCAGGTGACCCGACGAAAGGCCGGTGGCAGTCGACGAATGCCGTCTGGTCCGGAATGCTTCCGGACCGCCTGCCGGGCCGCCGTTGCCGGGCGGCGGCTCGATGAGTTCAGCGCAGGCGCTGAACCGACAGTTCGGCCTCCCGCACGCCGGCGGCGCGGAGGTCGGCGGGCAATGCCCTGTGCCAGGCCAGTGCCGCGGCTGCGCGTGACAGCGCCGGTGCGGTCTGGATGCCGTAGCCGCCCTGGCCGACGAGCCAGAAGAAGTCGTCGACGCGGTCGTCGTAGCCGACGACCGGGGAGCGATCCGGTGCGAAGGTGCGCAGGCCGGCCCAGCGACGCTCGATGCGGGTGATCGGAAAGCGCACGGCCTCCTCGATGCGCGCGGCGGCGATGGCGACGTCCAGTTCTTCCGGCTGCGCGTCGCAGGGTTCGCTCGGGGTTTCGTCGGCGGGTGAGCCAAGCAGCTTGCCGGCTTCCGGCTTGAAGTAGAAGTGTTCGTCGATGTCGACGACGACCGGCATATCCTTCAGATCCTGATCGGCGGGCGCGGGGAAAATGATGGCCGTGCGCCGTTTCGGCTCCAGGCCGACCGGCGCGGCGCCGGCCAGGGTGGCGACCTGGTCACCCCAGGCGCCGGCGGCATTGACGAGCACGCGACCGGCCATCGAGCGTCCATCCTGAGTGAGCACACGCCAACCGGCATCGGAACGTTCGATGCGTTCCACCCGCGCATGGGTGAGGATTTCCGCACCCGAACGCCGGGCCGCACGCAGGAAGCCCTGATGCAGCGCGTGAACATCCAGATCGGCACCGCCCGGTTCGAGAATGGCGTTGGCGGCGTGGCTCTCACGCAGGATCGGGGCCAAGCGCAGGATGGTATCGGTCTCCAGCCATTCCAGCATCGGGCCGAGCGTGCGCGCGTGCTCGTACCAGGCCTTCAGGGTATCCAGCTGGCTGCTGGCGGCGATGTACAGCCAGGCACGCGCCGACCACAGCGGTGCATCGCTGAAACCGGCCGGCGGGGCGGCAAAGAACGGACGGCTCGCGCGCGACAGCGCCCGGATCGTGTCATTGCCATAGGTCTCGGAGAACATGGCGGCAGACCGTCCGGTCGTGTGATATCCCGGATGTTCCTCGGCTTCGAGGATCCGTATGCGCGGGCCGTGCGCCGGCGGCGCCTCGGCACCCAGGGCCCAGGCCAGGCCGGCACCGGCAATGCCGGCGCCGATGATCAGGAAGTCGACGGGTTCGGTCATGATTTCATCCTGTCTGTGCCGTGCGCCGCTTATGCCGCAGCGTTCGGCCAGGGCCGTGGCCATGGTCTGGCCTGCCGCGTATGGTGAGTGAGCAGTTGCACACAGGTTCTGCCGTGCCGGCTCCGTGTCATGCTACAGGCTCACACGGCGGGTGCGCTGCCCGACGCATGCACATCAGGGGTTTCGCCGCTGCCCAGCCAGCGTGCCAGCAAGGCGATAAGCACGAGCGTCACGGCGACCCTGCCGACCAGAATCACCCAGACATTGGCGCCGATCGCCAGCACCAGCAAGGTATCCTCGATCAGTGCGTGCGACAGGCATAGCCATGCCAGCGCCAGAAACCGCGTGCGCGGGCCGAAGGTCTGCCGCTCCGATTCCTCGATGATCAGTGCACCGCCGTAGGTCAGCCCGAGCAGCACGCCGACCGTCGTGATCGGCGCCGCCCGTGCCTCCAGTCCGGAGAATCGCAGCAGTGGCGTCAGTAGCGCCGTGATCCGGCGCGTGATGCCGAGGCGTTCGAGCACGTCCAGCAGGATCAGCAGCAGAACCAGGATGAGGAAGGTGACGACCAGCGAACCGGCGGTCGTCAGTGCCCACGTCCACAGATCGTTGGCCTTCGCTGCCCCGGCGGCGCCTGCCGGGGCGTGCATCCAGGCAAACGACGCCGGTTGATCGAGGATCCCGGTCAGACGGCTCGACCAGGCGATCAGCCCGCCATAGAGCAGCGCCACCGTGATGCGCAACAGACCGGTCGACATGAAATTGACGCCCGCGCGCCGTACGATCGATTGTTCGACCGGCAGATTGTGGGCGAACAGCATCATGGCACCCAGCGCGCTCAATTGACCGGAAGTAAGTGCCAACTGTCCGGAAAGCCCTATCATGGCGGCAATACCGCCATAGATCCCGACGCTGGCCGTGGTGATCCAGATCAGCCCGGCCTCGGGCGGCAGCGCCAGCCAGGCCATCGCGGGTCCGAACGTGCGGCCGAGTGCGTCGATCCAGCCCTGGAGTTGTGCGAACTGCACGAGCACCATCACCGGCAGCATGATTTTCGCCAGCACCCAGAACAGCCGGCGGCTGCGCGCGAGCAGACTGCGGATGTAGTGCAGCAGTGACGGAGACAGGGATGCAGGCACGACAGGAAAGCGACGCGGCGGCGACGCCGGAAGTGATGGCACGAAAACGGGACGGGCTGTGGCCAGATCCCCCTGCGCCGGCCCATCGACACCGCGCGGTGTGGAATCCGGCGTCGAGCATAGCGCGTCGCGGCCCGATTCGACGAGGAAAGTCGGCGCCTGCGCAAGGCATCCCGCACGGCATTCGATACCCGGCCTCCCGCTAAGCCGACGTTATAATAAGCGTCACTTATCATATTTCGGCCGGTGCGGCTGCGGGTATCGTCCGCAGTCGGGGCCCTCTCCGCAGGCATGGACGATTCCGCCACCCGGTTTCCCCGGGAGAACATCGGCTTTTTGCTGGCCGACGTTGCGCGCCTGTGGCGTCGCGCGCTCGCACGGCGGCTCGAGGGCTGCGAACTGACCTTCGCCCAGGCACGCGTGCTCTTCTATCTGGCTCGTGACCCGGGGTTGCGGCAGGTCGAACTCGCCGCGCGCCTGGAGATCCAGCCGATCACCCTCGCGCGCCTGCTCGATCCGCTCGACCGCCGCGGCCTGGTCGCGCGCCGGCGCGATCCGGACGACCGGCGTGCCTGGCGGATCTATCTCACCGCAGCCGCTGACGAACCGTTGACCGAAATCCGTCGCGTCGGCCAGATGGTGCGCGGGGACGCCCTGCGGGGCATCGACGACGACAGCATCGAGGCCCTGCGCGCGATGTTGCTGCAGATGTGGCGGAACCTGTCGGATCCGGCCGGTGTGCCGGAGACGAACCCTCACGAAGACGTCCGATGAACGACCAGACGACCCATTCCCTCCGGCCACCATCGGAGCCCGCTGCGGACGGCGGGCGCGGTGGCACGATCGAAGAAGGGCTGGCCGCGCGCGAGCGCGCGCAATTGCGCGCTGCGCTGGGCGGGGGCGACGAACCCGTGCCGCCTGCCAGACGGCGCGCGCTGCGCTGGGTGTTGCTGGTCGTCGTGCCGCTGCTGGTGGCGCTGGTCGGCGCGCTGATGTGGCTGCATGGCGGCCGTTTCGTCGAGACCGACAACGCCTTCGTTCAGGCCGACAAGGTGCCGGTCAGTGCTGAAGTCTCGGGGGCAGTCACCGAAGTGCTGGTGCCGGAGAATGCACCGGTCGAGGCCGGTCAACTGCTCTTTCGCGTTGATCCGGTGCCCTTCCGCGTGGCCGTGGCGCGCGCCGAAGCCGGTCTTGGCCAGGCCCGGACGGATCTGCAGGCGTTGCGCGCCAGCTATCGGCAAAGCCGTGCACAGATCACGCTCGCGCAGACCCGGCTCGAGTTCGCGCGCCGCGAGCAGGCGCGCCAGGCTGATCTGGCAGCGCATCATTTCGTTTCCGCCTCGCATCTCGACGACGCCCGGCGCGATGTCGATCTCGCCAGCCAGGAACTGCAGGCGCAGGAAGAGGACGCCAGACGCATCGCCGCCGCCCTGGGCGGCGGCCTCGACGTGCCGCTCGAATCGCATCCGTCGTGGCGGGCCGCCAGCGCACAGCTGGAGCAGGCGCGCCTCGATCTCGCGCGCACCGAAGTGCGCGCGTCGATCGAAGGCACCGTCAGTCATCTGCCCAAGCCCGGCCAGTATGTCCGCGCCGGTGCGACGGCGGCTGCACTCGTCGCCGACCGCCGTCCCTGGGTGGAGGCCAACTTCCCCGAGAAGGACCTGACCTGGGTCCGGCCGGGCCAGCCGGTGGAGATCCGCATCGACACCTGGCCCGGGCAGGTATGGCAAGGTGTTGTCGACAGCCTGAGTCCGGCCACGGGGTCCGAGTTCTCGATCCTGCCGGCGCAGAATGCCAGCGGCAACTGGGTGAAGGTCGCGCAGCGCGTCGCCGTGCGCATCCACCTGGTCGAGGACACGCCGGAGGGCGTGGCGACGCGGGCCGGGGAGCCGGATGCGAGGACGGAAAAGGGTCCTGCCGGCGGGTCTGGGGACGGATCCGGGGGTGCTTCGACCGCTGAACCATCGGCAGGCAGCACGACCTTTCCGCTGCGCGCCGGCCTGAGCGCAATCGTGCGCATCGACACCGGTCATCGACGCAGGCTGCTCGGCCTGTCGTTCTGATGAACGCGCACACGGTGACGCCGACCGCGGCACCGGAGGGTCACCGCGGCCCCGTGACCGTTGCCGTGATGCTGGCGACGGTCATGCAGGTGCTCGACACGACGATCGCCAACGTCGCCCTGCCGCACATGCAGGGAACGATGGGTGCGACCTATGAGCAGATCACCTGGGTGCTGACGTCGTACATCGTCGCGTCGGCCATTGTCACACCGCTGACCGGGTTCATCGCCGTGCGCTTCGGGCGCAAGCGCCTGTTCCTGTGGTCGGTCGTCGGCTTCACGGCGACGTCGATGCTGTGCGGCGCCGCGCAGAGTCTCGAACAGATCGTGCTCTTTCGCCTGCTGCAGGGAATCTTCGGGGCCAGCCTGGTGCCGCTGTCGCAGGCGGTGCTCCTCGACAGCTGGCCGCGCGAGCAGCATGGCTCGGCGATGGCGCTGTGGGGGCTCGGCGTCATGGTCGGGCCGATTCTCGGGCCGACGCTGGGCGGCTGGCTCACCGAGTATTACAGCTGGCGCTGGGTCTTCTACATCAATCTGCCATTCGGCATCCTCGCCTGGCTCGGCATCGCGGCGTATGTACGCGAGACGCCGATGAAGCGCGAACGCAGTTTCGACTGGTCCGGGTTCATCCTGCTCGGCCTGGCGATCGGCGCCCTGCAGATGCTGCTCGATCGCGGCGGCACGCTCGACTGGTTCGCCAGTCCGGAAATCATCATCGAGGCCATTCTCGCCGCCATGGGCCTGTATCTGTTCGTCGCTCATTCGCTGACGCACGAACGCCCGTTCCTCGACCTGAGGCTGTTTCGCGACCGCAATTTCGTCGTCGGCCTGCTCCTGATCTTCGTCGTCGGCATGATCCTGCTGACGACGATGACGCTGTTGCCGCCGTTCCTGCAGACGCTGCTCGACTATCCGGTGGTCGACGTCGGTCTGCTGCTGGCGCCGCGCGGCGTCGGCACGACGATCGCGCTGCTGATCGTCGGACGGCTCACGGGACGCGTCGACACGCGGGCGCTGCTGGCCATCGGCCTCGTGCTGATCGCGTACTCGCAGTGGGACATGATGCAGTTCAGCCTGGACATCAGCGGGTGGGACATCGTGCGCACTGGCCTGGTACAGGGCGTCGGTCTCGGTTTTCTCTTCCCGCCCCTGACGGCGGTGACCTTCTCGACGCTGCCGTCCGATCTGCGCAACGAGGGTACGGCGCTCTACAGCCTGATCCGCAACATCGGCATGAGCATCGGCGTGTCGATCGTGATCACCCTGCTGGCGCGTTTCACGCAGGCGGGCCATGCCGGCCTCGTCACCTTCATCAATCCGTTCTGGCTGCCGCTGCAGGCGGCCGCCGACGCCGGCGTGCTCGATCCGACGACGCCGGCCGGGCTGGCGTTGATCGATGCCGAAGTGACGCGCCAGGCGGCGCTGCTCGCCTATCTGCAGGATTTCCGGCTGATGATGTGGGTCACGATCGCCGCTCTGCCGCTGCTGCTGCTACTGCGCTCCGACGGCCACAAGGCGGCCGCAGCCGGAACGACCGGGCCGCGCGCCGCCGAGGCACCCGCCCTGCCGGAGTGACGGCGATTACTCCGGCCCGAGCATCAGATCGGGCAGCAGCAGGACGGTGTCGGGCACGGCCCACATCAGTGCGACGCACACGGCATAGGCGAGCATGAAATACATGACGCCGGCAAAGATCGTCGGAATCGGCACCTCCGGCGCCAATCCCTTGACGATGAAGACGTTCACGCCAACCGGCGGGGTCACCGCCCCCATGGTCGTGACGATCGTCAGCATGATCGTGAACCAGGTCGGGTCGTAACCGAGCGCTGTGGCCAGCGGAAAGAAGATCGGAATCGTGACGACGAGAAAGCCGAGCGCGTCCATCAATGCCCCGCCGACCAGGTAGATCAGCACGACGACGAGCAGGATCACGCCGGCTGGCACCGGCAGCGAAGCGGCCCAGTCGGCCAGTTCGAACGGCAGGCGCGAGACGGTCAGGAAGCGGCCGAAGAGGACGGCGCCGGTGATCAGCAGCACGACCATGGCCGAGATGCGCAGCGTTTCGGTCGTTGCCTGGACGATGCTGGCAAAGGACAGCTTGCGCCGCACCAGGCCGATGACCAGCGCACCGAACGAACCCGCCGCCCCGGCTTCGGTCGGCGTGAACCAGCCAACGTACAGGCCGCCGATGACGAGCACGAACAGCACCAGCGCCTCGGCCACGCCCGAGAGCGAACGGATCTTCTCCGACCACGACGTCGCCGGGCCGGGCGGCCCGAGGCGGGGATTGCGCTTGCACATCCACTGCACGGTGCCCAGAAAGAGCGCCGTCAGCAGCAGGCCCGGAATGATGCCGGCGAGGAACAGGCGCAGCAGCGACTGCTCGGTCTGCACGGCGATGACGATCATCACCACGCTGGGCGGGATGACAACGCCCAGCGTGCCGCCGACGGCCACGGCCCCGGTGCTCAGCGCACGGTCATAGCCGTAGCGGCGCATCTGCGGCAGCGCAATCGTGCCCATCGTCGCGGCCGTCGCCGAGTTTGATCCGCAGATCGCCGAGAAGCCCGCGCTGGCGGCGATCGTCGTGCTGGCCAGGCCGCCGGGCAGACGCCCGAACCATTTGTAGGCGGCGTCATACAGGCGTTCGGTGGTGCCGGAACGGAAGGCGAACTGGCCCATCAGGACGAATAGCGGCACGACGCTCAGCCCGTAGGAGGAGAACTGGTCCCAGACGTTCGTCGCCAGCAGGTGTGTAGCCGCTTCCGGTGACAGCAGCCAGGCATTGCCGAGCACGCCGGCCAGCAGCATCGCAAAGGCGATCGGCATGCCCAGCGCCATCAGCGCGAACATGACGATCAGGCCGATGATCGCAACGAGAGTGAAATCCATGGATGCCGTATCGGGTGAAGTTCCGGGAGCGGTTGCGGTGCCGGTCGTGCCGTCTGCCGCTTCAGCGGTCGGCCGGCTGACCGGCGCCGAACGCGCGTGGCACGGCCCGCAGCAGGTCGGCAAGCAGTGCCAGTGCCAGCCCGGCGCAGCCCAGAGCAACGAGATAGACCCACGGATAGACGATGGCCTTGAGCGTCTCCGACAGCGAACCGGTCTCGTGCAGGACGATGCCGTAGCGGGCGACGTACCAGCCGGTGGCGGTGAACAGGAGCAGCGATGCGAGGATGACCAGCAGATCGACGATGGCCCGTACCCGCGGCGGCAGGGCCGTGACGACCAGATCGATCGCGACGTGGCCCTGATGGCGCTGGGCGTAGCCCAGCGCCAGCGCCACGGCGGTTGCCGACAGCCAGCCGATCACCTCATACGAGCCGGCCAGCGGCCGGCCGATGCCGCGCAGCACCATGTCGGCGACCGTGAAGAACATCATCACGATCAGCGCAATGCCGGCGACGGCGGCCAGCAGGCGGTCCGCCAGCCGGGCGACGGTATCGATGCTCCGGATGATGCTCACTGCTTCGAATACTGCTCACTGAGTTCGCGCAGGCGCTTCAGATAGGCCTCGCCGGGCAGATCCTTCGCCTTCATCTCGGTGATCCACTGCGAGACCATCGGCTCCAGCTTCGCGTCCCAGCGCTCGCGCTCGCCCGCGTCCAGCGACACGATTTCCAGGCCGTGATTCTTCTTCGACCATTCGAGCGCCTTCTCGACGTTCTCACGGTCGTGGTATTTGCCCGTCCAGGTGGCCATTTCCGGGCCGAGTTCCTCGATCACCTTCTTGACGTCGTCGGGCAGGCTGTCCCAGCGCTTGCGGTTCATCACCGCCGCAAAACTGACGATGACGGTCGGATAGTTGGTCACGTATTTCGTGGTGCCGGCGAGCTTGAAGTCCTGCAGGATCTCGCGTGACGTCATCGTGCCGTCGATGACCCCGGTCTGCAGCGCCTGCGGCACGTCGGGCATCGGCATGCCGATCGGCGCGGCGCCCAGCGCCTGCAGCACGGGTACGCCGGTGCCGGCGGCGCGCAGCTTCATGCCGGCCAGATCGGCGGCGTTGCGCACCGGAGTGCGCGACTGGATGTAGCCCGGTTCGCCGGCGAAGATCGTGATCAGCTTGAAGTTCTCGTACTCCTTCGGCTGAAATTCCTTCGTTGCCTCCCACAGTGCGCGGCTGGCGACGAGGGCATTCGGGAAGCCTACCGGAAGCGATGCACCCGAGGTCAGCGGAAAGCGGCCCGGATCGTAGGACGGCGAGCCGAGGCCGATATCGGCGACTCCCTTGGCGACGCCGTCATACATCTCGCGCGCGCCGAGCAGCGTCGCTCCGGGGAAGGTCTTGACGGCCACCTTGCCATTGGTGCGCTTCGTCAGCTCGTCGGCCCAGTGCTGCATCTGTTTGCCGGGGAAGGTGCCGGCCGGCGCGAAGAAGGCATAGGTCAGCGTGATCTCGGCCGCCTGTGCCGGTACGCCCAGCGCGAAGGCGCCGGCGACCAGCGGTGCTGCAAGAAAGGTCTTCGCCAGTTTCGGAAATTTCATCGTTTCTTCTCCTGCCTTGAAATGGGCATCCGGCGACCGGCACAGTTCCGTGCCGGTGCGGATTCGTTCATCTGCGGCCGCGTCCTGTGGTCGACCGGTTCTTCTCCTGCCGTCATCCGGCCTCTTTCTGCCTGCCCGGCAGCCGGATGTCATGGTCCTCCAGAATGACCTCGCGCACGCGTGCCCGGTCCCAGGCGGGTGTGTGCGGGTACGGCCGCGTGGCATCGAAGCCGACCTTGCTGCCCAGGTAATCGGGGAAGGAAGGATTGAGCCCGTGGCCGAATACCCGGTCAATGCGGACGATCCCGTGTTGCGGATCGAGGCGGGTGGCCATCGCCCACTCGACATCCGACGGGTTGCGGATGTCGACGTCCTCGTCGACGACGGTGACCATCTTCAGTGGCGGAAAGGCGGCGAAGGCCGCCATCAGCGCCTGCTTGGCCCAGCCGGCGCGCTTTTGCGCGATCTGCACGATGGCGTGGTAGAAGCCGCTGCCGCCGTGCGAGAACCAGACATCACGCACGCCGGGCACCTGCTTCTGCAGCAGGGCGAGCACGTTCGCCTCGCCGAGCAGGCCGACCGAGTTGAATACCTCGACGCCTGACAGGATCGTGTGAAAGACCGGCTGGCGCCGGCGGTGCACGCGACGCACGTGCACGAGCGGCCGCGGCGCAACGCTGGCGTAATAGCCGGTGACCTCGGCGAACGGGCCTTCCTCGTGCACTTCGCCGGGCACGATCTCGCATTCGAGCGCGAACATCGCGTGCGCCACCATCTCGACCGGCGAGATGGTGCCGGCGACCAGCTGCAGCGGCTGGCCGTGAAAGGCGCTGGCGATACCCAGTTCGTCGCTGTCGAGCGGCGCCGCCTCGGCCGGCGTGGCGGCGCAGAAATGCAGGCCGGGGCCGACGCCGACGTTCAGCGTGAGCGGCAGGGTTTCGCCGCGTGCCGCCGCCTTCTCCAGATAGGTCTCCAGATGCCGCCCGGCATCGATGTTGATCGCCAGCCGGTCCGGACCGACGACCCGGAAGCGCTGGATCGACGCGTTGCGCACACCGGTTTCGGGGTCGCGCGCAATCACGACTCCGGCGTCGAAATACGGGCCACCGTCCTTCTCGGCGTGCACCGGAACCGGCAGTCTGGCCAGGTCCACGGTTTTCTCGCTGACCTGCAGGACCGGTCCGCTGTCGACGACTACCGGGGCGACCGGCTGCTGCTGCCAGTCGCGGATGCACTGCGAAACATGCTGCGGCAGTTCGCGCTCGCCGCGGCCGAACAGGGCGCCCAGCAGCTCGCGCGACCAGTACAGGCCGGTGAAGACGGGCCAGCGGCTGCCGCGCACCCGTTCGAACAGCACGGCCTGCGGCTGGCCTTCGAAGCGGGCGGCAATGCCGGCCAGCTCGTGCACCGGATCGACTTCCGAGCGCACGCGCACGAGCCGCTCATGCCGGTCGAGCCAGGTGATGATCGCCGCCAGATCGGCGATCACGGGCACCTTTGCCGCTGACCCTGCGGAGCGCGGGCCTGCCATGATTTCTCCTCCCGTCGCTGGCCGGAACGTTCGTGACCGGCACTGCCGCTGGGCTCGTGCAGTCAGCTCCGGGCCTGTGACGCCGGGCTGGTCATCGACGATCCGGTTTATTGTTCAGTCTCAAACCGATTCCGCACACATCGTAATCGAAGCCCATGCTGCCGGGAAGAGTGTCCGGCGGCTTTTCGTTCCGGATCACTACGATGGGAGCCATGACGATCGCAATCGACCGGCAACGCAGGGCGGAAGCGCTGCGTGCGCTGCATGCACGCGCGGGCGTATTCGTGATTCCGAATCCGTGGGATGCGGGTACGGCGCGCCTGCTCGCCATGGCCGGATTCGAGGCACTGGCGACGACGAGCGCGGGCTGTGCCTGGGCGCTGGGTCTGCCGGACAACCGGATCACGTGCGAACAGGCGATCGCGCACGTGCGCGCCATCGCCGAAGCGACTGCACTGCCGGTCAGCGCCGATCTGGAGAACGGCTTCGGTGACGATCCCGAAAGTGCGGCGTCGACGATCCGGCTGGCTGCCGAAGCCGGTGCTGCGGGCGGTTCGATCGAGGATACGAATACGCGCAATGCCCGGCCGCAGTATGAATTCGGCCTGGCCGTCGAGCGTGTACGGGCGGCTGCCGAGGCGGCACATGCACTCGACGTTCCGTTCACCCTGACGGCGCGCGCCGAGAATTTTCTCGCCGGCAATCCCGATCTCGGCGACACGATCCGGCGTCTGCAGGCCTACCAGGACGCGGGTGCCGACGTGCTCTACGCGCCGGGTCTGACGAGCCGCGAACAGATCGTCGAGATCCTGCGCTCGATCGACCGGCCGCTGAACGTGCTGATGGGTTCGCCCGCGCTGCCGCTGAGCGTGGCCGAACTGGGCGCGCTCGGCGTGCGTCGCATCAGTGTCGGCAGCTCGCTGACGCGAGCGGCGCTCGGCGCCTTCGAGCGGGCGGTGGAAGAGATCCGCAGCCAGGGGACCTTCGGCTTCGGCGCCGACGCCGTTCCCTATCCGGTCATCAACGGGAAATTCGCTTCGGAGCTTCCGTAGCCCCGGAACGTTCGCGGCCATCGACCGTACCCGAGCCTCGTCCCGCCGGCGGAACGGGAGCCGAAGACGGCTTCACCGTTCCGGGGCGCGTCCGCGGCGCAGGAACGGCCCGATCAGCAGCGGCGCGAAATACATCGGAATCTGCGCGACGCCGGTATAGAGCGAGAACGCATCGCCGGCCGTACCCGCGGTGATGACCAGGATCAGGCCGACGTTGCGGTTGCCACTCATCAGCGCACAGGTCCAGGCGTTGGCAAAGCCGGTGCGCCGGAACAGGGCCCAGCCGGCGGCGTGCAGCAGGAACGTCGCGATGCAGGCCGTCAGCAGCAGGCGGCCGATGTAGACCGGATCCGCGACGAGACGGGCGGTGACGCCATCCATCACCGCAATGGCAAAGATCAGCAGCAGGATGACGTTGATGCCGCCGAGCGCCTCGTCATGACGCAGCAGGCGCGCGCTGCCGGCGGCGCGGCGCACCAGCGCGGCCAGCATGAACGGCAGCGCCACGAGCAGGCTGACGCGCAGGAAGAAGACCGCCAGGTCGATCTGCAGGCCGCTGCCGGCCAGCAGCACGCCGACCACCGGCGTGAGCGTCAGTGGCAGCAGCATCGTCGTCGTGACCGTGCCGATGACGGCGGCGATGCCGTCCAGTCCGAGGATGAGCGCGAAGACGGCCGCTGAACCGATCGGCGGTGCGGCGCTTTGCAGTACCAGCACCTGACGCAGTTCGGCATCGAGGCCGGTGATGTCGGTCAGCACCCAGACCAGCAGCGGAGAGGCGACCAGCATCCACAGCACGAAGAGCGCCGGCTGGAGCGGACGGCGGGCGGCCACCGCCATCTGCTGCCAGTCGAGCCGCAGCAGCGCCGTCGCCAGCGTGCCGATGACGGCGGCCGTGAGCAGGGGTCGCACCAGTGCCGCCAGCGCCGGGATCGCCACGCCGATGAATACCCCGGCCGGCAGAGCCCAGCGCGCCTGGCGCCCGAGGGTCACCAGCACCGTGAGCGCCGGTCAGCGATCGAGCGCGAGCAGTTCGGTGCGCATGCCGAGATTGGTGAGCAGTTCCCCGAGCATGGCCGAGGTCACCGTTTCCTCGCCGATCGCGCGGATGCCGCGGCTTTCCATGCACAGATGCCGGCAGCGGATGACGACGCCGACCGCCTGGGGTGCGAGATGGGTCATCAGCGCGTCGCCGATCTGGCGCGTGAGCCGCTCCTGCACCTGCAGGCGCTTGGCGAAGCAGTCGACCAGCCGGGTCAGCTTGGACAGGCCGACGATACGGCCGTCGGGCACATAGCCGACGGTGGCGGTGCCGAAGAACGGCGCCAGATGATGTTCGCAATGGCTGTAGACCGGAATGCGGCGCACGACGATCAGTTCGTTGTAGCGCTCGGCGCCATCCTCGAAGACCTTCAGGATGTCGGCCGGATCCTGCTCGTAGCCGGCGGTCCACTGCTGCCAGGCGCGTGCCACCCGGGCCGGCGTCTCGCGCAGTCCCGGCCGGTCGGGATCTTCGTGCAGGGTGAGCAGCAGGCGGCGCCAGTCGGCGACCGAAAACGGCAGATCATCTGCCGGCCGGCCGGTTTCATTCCCGTCCATATGCTGTTCCCCCTTTCCCTTCCGGATGTGCACGGCGCCAGTGTATCGCCCGCCCGGTTAGAATCCGGCGCATGGAAAAACTCGCCAATGACACATTCCTGCGCGCGCTGCGGCGCGAGCCGGTCGAATACACGCCGATCTGGCTGATGCGCCAGGCCGGACGATACCTGCCGGAATACAAAGAGACCCGCAAGCGGGCCGGCAGTTTCCTCGCCTTGTGCAAGAACCCGGAACTGGCCTGCGAGGTCACGCTGCAGCCGCTCGAACGCTTTGCGTTCGACGCCGCCATCCTGTTCTCCGACATCCTGACGATTCCCGATGCGATGGGGCTCGGGCTGTATTTCGCCGAGGGCGAGGGGCCGCGCTTCGAGCGGCCGCTGCGCGACGAGAAAGCGATCGCTGTCCTGGCGGCGCCGGACCCGGCCGACGAACTGCGCTATGTGACCGATGCCGTGCGCACGATCCGCAGCGCGCTGGCCGGGCGCGTGCCGCTGATCGGCTTTGCCGGCAGCCCGTGGACGCTCGCCTGCTACATGGTCGAGGGCGGCGCCAGCAGCGATTTCCGTCATGTGAAGAAAATGCTCTATGAGCGCCCTGACCTGCTCGAGTGCATTCTGGCGGTCAACGCCGAGGCCGTGGCCGCCTATCTGAATGCACAGATCGACGCCGGCGCGCAGGCGGTGATGCTGTTCGATTCCTGGGGGGGGGCGCTCGCCGATGGCGCGTTCCAGCGCTTTTCGCTCGAACCGATGCGCCGCGTGCTGAGTGCGCTGCGTCCGCCGCAGGGGGCCGGCGAGGCCGTGCCGTCCATCGTTTTCACCAAGGGCGGCGGCCTGTGGCTGGATGATCTGGCCGGCCTGGGCTGCTCGGCCGTCGGTGTCGACTGGACGGTCAATCTGGCGCGGGCACGCGAGCAGATCGGTGCGCGCTGCGCCGTGCAGGGCAATCTGGACCCGATCGCCCTGCTGGCCGGCGAGCAGGCGGTGCGCACGGAAGCGCAGCGCGTGCTCGATTCCTGGGGTGCCGCCACGCCGGGCTCGGGCCATGTCTTCAATCTCGGGCACGGCATCACGCAGTTCACGCCGCCGGAAAACGTCTCGGCGCTCGTCGACACCGTGCATTCGTACAGCCGGCGTTTCCACGGCGGCTGAACGCCTGCAGCCATCGGGCCGCCGGGCGTAGAGGCGGCGCGGCAGGTGATTTCGGGCGCTCCCGGCACCGTGCATCCGGAGGATTCTCCGCGTGCGCGGCAGGTGCGCCCGCCGACCGTGCAACCGGCGCGAACGGGCGAGTTTTTCGGGCCTGTCGTCGATGGTGACCACTGACTTATGCACAGAAGCCGGCGAATGTCCATAGCTTCGGTGCCGGTTCTGCCGGAATCGATCGATTTTTCCAAGCAATTGATTCATAACGGTTTTAGTTTGCCTAATAGATAGGCAACCGACCTCGGGTGCTGCTGGATTGCGGATTTGTACCCACTGTCGACACTTTATTCACAGTTTTATCCACAGGTTTTGTGTACGACTTGGAAAAGCTCTTTGAACCCGTGTGATTGAGGTCCGAAGTTAAAGCAGATTCTCATCAGGGTTGTGCAGACGGCGCTTTTCTGCATGTAGCGATCGACGTGCCGCTGACGCGTCTGGACGCCCCGCATTTCGACTATGCCCTGCCCGCGGCACTGGCGCCGGTGCACGTCGGCGACTGGATCGTCGTGCCCTGGGGACGCGGCCGGCGCATCGGACTGGTCGTCGGCCTGAGCGACCGCTCGCCCATCGACCCGGACCGCATCCGCGACGTCGAAGCCGTTCTCACCGGGGCGCCGCGCCTGCCGCAGGCCTGGTTCGATCTCGTCGCCTTTGCCGCCCGCTACTACCATCGCGGCATCGGCGAAGTATCGATTCCGGCGATTCCGAAACTGCTGCGCACGCTGCGTTCGCCGGGCAGCGGCAACCGGTCGCGGACCACCGCTTTCGATCGGGCGCGCAAACGCTGGGCAGCCGCGCAGGAACCGCCGGCACGGGCGCGTGCTGCCAGCGAGGAAACCGGGGAAGACGGAAGCGCCGAGGTGCACGCGGTGCCCGCCGAAAGCAGTGGGCAGTACCGGCCGCTGACAGATACGGTGGCAGGCCCGGCGCCGATTCTCGTGCCGGGGCCGGCGGCCGGCGTTCCAGGCCCCGAACCGGGCGCCGCCCAGCGTGCCGCACTGCAGGCCTGGGAGGCGGTCGCCGGTCATGCGGTGCATGTCCTGCATGGCGTCACCGGCAGTGGCAAGACCGAGGTCTACCTGCGCTGGTTCGCATCGGTGCTGGGTCGCGATGTCGCCGCCCAGGTCCTGCTGCTGGTGCCCGAGATCGCGCTGACACCGCAGTTGCTCGCGCAGCTGCGGCAGCGCTTTCCGGCCGAGCGCATAGCCTTGCTGCACAGCGACACCGGCGACGCCGATCGCGCCGCACACTGGCTGGCCGCCGTCGAAGGGCGCGCACGCGTCGTGCTCGGCACGCGTCTGGCCGTGCTGGCGCCGCTGCCGGCGCTGGCGGCAATCGTCGTCGACGAAGAACACGATGCGTCGTACAAGCAGCAGGAAGGCGTGCGCTACTCGGCGCGCGATCTGGCCATTGCCGCCGCCGCGCAACGCGGTATTCCCATCGTGCTCGGCTCGGCCACGCCGTCACTCGAGACCTGGCACGCGGTCCGGCGCGGCCGCTACCGGCTGCAGACGATGGACGAACGGATCGGCGGAGCGCCGCTGCCGCGGATCGAATGCGTCGACCCGAGCGGCACGAAGCTGCAGCACTCGCTGGCGCCGCGCGTGATCGAGGCGATGGCCGAGGTGCTGGCAGACGGCCGTCAGGCGCTCGTCTTCGTCAACCGCCGCGGCTATGCGCCGGTGCTGACGTGCCCATCATGTGGCTGGCTCAGCCGCTGCCCGGAATGCTCGGCTTACCGGGTGCTGCATCGCCTCGATCCGTCCGATGGCGCGGCGCACGCGAAACCGGGGCCGCGGCGCTACCGGCTGCTTTGTCATCATTGCGCCTCGGGTACGCCGGTGCCCCGACATTGCCCCGATTGCGGCAATGCCGGCCTGGAAGCGCTCGGGCGCGGTACCCAGCGGCTGGAAGAGTCGCTGGCCGAGCTGTTCCCCGGAACGCGGATCGCCCGCCTCGATCGCGACGTCGCGCGCCGTCGCGGCGCCGCGCAGAAAGTGCTCGATGCGGCGCATGCCGGCGAGGTCGATCTGCTGGTCGGCACGCAGATGCTGGCCAAGGGACATGATTTCCGCCGGCTGGCGCTGGTGGTGGCGCTCGACGTCGATGCGGCCCTGTACGCGGCCGACTTTCGCGCGCCCGAACGCCTGTTCGCGACACTGATGCAGGTGGCCGGGCGTGCCGGCCGCAGCGGGCTGTCCAGCCGGATGCTGGTGCAGACACGCTTTCCGGCGCATCCGCTGTTCACGTTTCTCGCCCGTCACGATTACGCCGGTTTTGCCGATCGGCAGCTGGCCGAACGGCGTGAAACCGGTCTGCCGCCCTGGCGCCATCAGGCCATGCTGCGCGCCGAGGCGAAGGAACTGGCGCAGGCGCTCGCCTTTCTCGAACAGGCCCGCGAACAGGCCGAGGCGGCCGGCGCCGGAGCAGCGGGCGTCACCGTGTTCGATGCCATCCCGATGCCGATGACGCGTCTGCAGGGGCGCGAGCGTGCGCAGTTGCTGGTCGAGGCCGCGCGCCGCCCGCCACTGCACCGGTTTCTCGCGCAGTGGCTGGCCGTGCTGCGCGGGATCCCGGCGCCGGTCGCCTGGCAGCTCGACGTGGACCCGCTGGAGATTTGAGAACGGGTCAGAGCGCGCGCTGGCCCAGTTCGCGCATCTTGCGGAAATGGCGATCGTGTCGGCGCCGGCTGCTGCCGTCGACCATGCCGATCAGCGTCTGGCGCACCGGTTTCAGGCCGCAGGTCGCGAGCACGTTGCGTTCGAGGCCGCGTACGCCGTGGCCCAGGAAATACCAGCGATACAGACTGGCCGGCATCCCCATCGTGACGACAACACGTGCCGATCGTCCGGCCAGCGCGCGGCGCCACTGCTGACGTTCGTCCGTCTGGACGGCGAATCCCGGGCGCAGCACCTGTTCGAGAAAGGCTTTCACGAGCGCCGGCATGGTGCCCATCCACAGCGGAAAGAACAGGACGACGTGCTGCGACCAGCGGATCGCTTCCTGGGCCGTCTGCAGCGATTCGGGCAGGCTGCCCGAGGTCCACTCATCCTTCGAGCGCAGCAGCGGGAAGTCGAGTTTGCCGATCTCCACACGGCGCACCGTGTGTCCGGCCTGTTCGGCGCCCTCGGCATAGGCCTGCGCGAGCGCGTTGCCCAGCCGTTCCGGGCGTGGATCGGGGTGTCCGAGCAGCAGGACGATCCGGCGTTTGGTCTCGTCACTCATCGGTAGTCAGTTTTCCTGTTCCAGGCGGCTGCATGTCTTTTCCATCAGGGTGCGCACCTCGGCTGCAATGGCATCGACGCCCGGCTTGTCCGACAGGCGCAGCAGCACCACCGGATCCGTGATGCCGACCGTGGTCCGGCCATCCGCCTCGCCGCGCACGATCACGTTGCACGGCAGCAGCAGGCCGATGTCGGGATCGGCTTCGAGTATCCGGTTGGCGAGCTGCGGATTGCAGGCGCCGAGAATGCGATACGGGCCACGCTGGACACCCAGCCTGGTCTCGAGGGTCTTCTGCACGTCGATGTCCGACAGGATACCGAAGCCCTGTTCTGCCAGCGCGGCGATGACGCGTGAGACGACCGTGTCGAAGGGCTGCGCCAGCGTGATGTTGAAACCGTAATCCGGCACGAGGAAGCTCCAGGGGCAGGGAAAGCGGAAAGGGAAGGAGGAAAGAAGGGGAAAGGAGAGGGAAAAGCGGGAAAGCCGGGGAAAGCACGAAATCAGAGCGAGTCGAGGTACGCAATCATCCGCCGCAGGCCCTGCGCGTCGGGCAGGCGGCCGGTGGCGGCGCCCAGGTTGTCGACCAGATTGCGCACATTGCTGGTCGCCGGTGTCACGGCAGTCACCGCGGGATGCGCGAGAACGAATTTCAGGAAGAACTGTCCCCAGGTGGCGATATCGTACGCTGCTGCCCAGTCCGGTAACGGATGTCCGTCGACCTTGCGCCACAGGCGGGTACGACCGAACGGCTGATAGACAAGCACGGCGATGTTCCGCTCCTGTGCCAGCGGAAAGATCCGCTCTTCCATCGTGCGATGGTCGATCGCGTAGTCGACGCCGATGAAGTCGAGCCGGTGGCTGCGCATGATCTGTTCGAGCGCCGCATATTGTCCGGGGCTCGTGGTCGTGACGCCGGTGTACCGGATTCGCCCGGCGGCGCGATATTCCTCAATCAGCGCGAGCTGCGTCGGCACGTCGCCCAGGTTGTGCACCTGGATCAGGTCGACCGCCTTTTTCCCCGCGCGTTCGATCGAGCGGTTCAGTTGTGCCCG
>JACDJC010000515.1_pt1 | contig 44047 bp, 40 predicted proteins | sample 7454191 | NCBI WGS metagenome assembly JACDJC01 (sample SAMN14253291, study PRJNA609438) | sludge metagenome | isolation source: sludge after 25d culture with pyrite and EDTA | collected 2018-12-20
AGGTGGCTGACGACGCCTAGGCGACGTTCCGGGGCCGTTCTGGGGAGTAGGCGCCGGCGCACGCTGACTACAATTCGATGGGCACGTCACGCTCCGGTGTCATGGCGCGCTGAGAAGTCGCGTTCAACTGGGCAGCGAAGCCGTCCATCACCTCGGGCTCGCCGTGCACGATGAGCACCTTCTCGGCGCGCGTGGGCTCCAAGAACGCCATCAGGTCGTCGTGATCCGCGTGCGCCGAGAACCCCTTGATGTTCTCGACGCTTGCCTTCACGGCGATCTCCTCGCCGAAGATCCGGACCCGCTGGGCCCCGTCGAGGAGGATGCGGCCGAGCGTGCCCCGAGCCTGGTAGCCGACGATCACGAGGCTCGCCTCCTCGCGCCAGAGGTTGTGCTTGAGGTGATGCCTGATGCGTCCCCCGGTCATCATTCCCGAACCGGCGATGATGACCGCGCCGCCCTCGAACGAGTTGATCGCTTTCGACTCCTCGGCCGTCACGGTGTACTGCATGGTGGGCGGCTCGAACGGGTCGTCGTCCGATGCCAGCTGGCGGGCGATGGCGGGCCGGAAGTCGTTGGCGCACTCCTGGTAGAGGTGGGTCATCTTGGCGGCCATGGGTGAGTCGAGGAACACGGGAACGCTCGGCACGTCGCCGGCGGTCATGAAGCGATCGAGCAGGTAGAGGATCTGCTGCGCGCGCTCCGTGGCGAAGGTCGGGATCATGACCTTGCCGCCACGGCCGAGGGACCGCTTGAGCACGTCGAGGAAGTGCGCCTCGGTGACGGCGCGGCTGGGGTGTACCTGGTCGGCGTACGTCGACTCGATGACGAGCACGTCACACTCGCCCGGCGGCAGCGCCGGTGCCTGGATGGTGCTCTCCCGGTTGCCCAGGTCGCCCGAGAATACGAGGCGCGCCTCCGGCGTCGAGATCTCGATGTAGGCGCTGCCAAGGATGTGACCCGCGGGCCTGAAGGTGGCCGTCACCTTGGCGCCCAGCGGCACGGGCGCGCCCATGCCGATGCCCTTGAAGCGGGCGATCGCCGCCTCGGCGTCGGCCGACGTGTAGAGCGGCGCCTCCAGCTCGTGCTCCCGCCCCGCGCGCCGCGCCTTGCGCAGGCTGCGTTCGAAGTCCTCCTCCTGCAACTTGGCGGAGTCGCGCAGGATCACGGCGGCCACCTCGGCCGTCGCGCGGGTCGCGATGAAGGCGCCGGGGTAACCCCGCTTCACGAGCAGCGGCAGGCGCCCGACGTGATCGAGGTGCCCGTGGGTGACCAGCACCGCGTTCAGGGAGGCCGGATCGAACGGGAAGGGCTGCGAGTTCAGCGCCTCGAGCTCGGCGCCGCCCTGGAAGAGCCCGCAGTCCACCAGTAGGCCGTAGTCGCCGACCTCCAGGTGGTGACAGCTCCCGGTCACGGTGCGTGCGGCACCGGCGCTGGTGAACCTCACGCCCTGCTCCACTCGAGCCGCGAGTCGACGACGGCGCAGTCGACGAGCCCCAGTTCTCGCAGCCGCCCCAGGTGGGCGGAAACCACGCAGTAGTTCAGGTGGTAGCGCGCGAGGTCGGTCATGACGATCCCGAGGGCGCGGGCCGAGCCGGCGACGACCTCCTCGGTGGAGGAGCCATGGCAACAGTCGAGTATCGCGCCGGCGGCGCGCAGCACGGCGCGGCGGTTGAGGTCGGCCACCCCCTCCAGGTCGGTCGTGGGGGCTCCGTGGCCGGGCAGCAGCAAGCGTGCCGGCTGGGCCGCCACGGTGTCGAAGGCCGCCAGTTGGCCCATCACGTCCTGGGCGAACGGTATCGGGTACTTCTCGAGTGTCTCGACCCCGAAGACAGCGTCAGCGGCCAGCAGGACGTCGTCCACCAAGACGGCCAGTTGGCGGTGGGCGTGGCCGCGGACGTCGACCAGGGTGAGCGTCACGCCACCCACGGTTTCCTCGCCGGCGCCGATCACACGGTGGACGGGGGAGGGGTCCGCCTGCAGCCACTTGCCGGTCAGCTCGGGCAGCGGTTTGGCGCCGTGGAAGAGGTAGACGGGCTCCAAGTAGGGTGTCCGGATGACCTCGGCCTCCACCTCGGGCGCCCACACCTGGGCCAGGGGGAACTGCCGCAGGAGGTAGGCGTTGCCGCCGTAATGATCGGCGTGGCTGTGGGTCGTGAGGATGACGCTCAGCTCGAGGTCCAGAGCCTCGAGCGCCTTGCGGATCTTGCGGCCGTACTCCTTGTCCTGGCCGCTGTCGACCAGCAGGGCCTTGCCCTCGCCGATCTCGACGATGGCGCAGTTCACGCCGCCGAGAACGGCGTGAACGCGGTCGGATAGTGGTTCCGACAACCGGCGTGCCTGCTCTTGCGCTACTTCGGGCATGAGTCAGACTACCGGGCATGGCGCGAGTTCGCCATGAGCGGTGCCGGGGTGCCCGCGGATTCTGCCGGTGCGCCAGGGCTACGGATGGTAGCTGGTTGCGCCGCCGCGCCAGGGCTACGGTTGGCTGCTAGGCGCGCCGCCGCAGCCTCGCCAGGTAGAAACCGTCGAGGCCCTCCAGTGGCAGGACGAACCTGCCGGCCCCGACGGCCAGCGTGGTCAGCGGTAGGGCGAAGTCCTCGGCCTGGAACTCCGGGTGGCGGTCCAGGAAGTCCGCGACCACGGCCGGGCCCTCCTCGGCGGTCAGTGCGCAGACGGCGTACTGCAGCATGCCGCCGGGCGCGGTAGCCCTGGCGGCGCTCTCCAGCATGAGGCCTTGGCGGGCCGCGGCCGCGGTCACGTCGCCAGGCGTGAGGCGGAGCTTTATCTCCGGGTGACCGCGGAGCGTGCCGGTGCCGCTGCAGGGTGCGTCGAGCAGGACGAAGGGCGCCGGCTCGAGGTCGAGAGGGTGGGTCAGGTCGGCGATCACGTGCTCGGCCGCGAGGCCCAGCCGAGCCAGGTTCTTGCGCGCCGCGGCCACGCGCCGGGGGTTCAACTCCACGCTCGTCACCTCGGCCCCCAGCGCCGCCAACACGGCGCTCTTGACGCCGCCCCCGCTAGCGAGGTCGAGGACCCGGTCGCCCGTTCCAGCTCCCAGCAACAGCGCGGCGGCCAGTGAGGTGGGGTTCTGAGGCTGCACGAGTCCGAGCTCGAATGCCGACAGCCGGTCGACGCTCAACGGCGCCCTGACCCGAAGGCTCTTCGGCCAACCCGGGTGCACGCTTACTTGCAGGGGAACCGCCGTCGCGCCTTCTCGAGTCAGTTGCGCCTCGGCATCCTCGCTGAAGGCGGTCAACCAGAGTGGCTCCGGCTCGAGCATGGCAGCCGCCGCCGCCCCCGCTGCTGCGGCGCCCAGGCCCCGCACCAGGGACGCGTATAGCCATGACGGTAACGAGGCTTCAACGGCAGGGTCGCCGGCGGTCGCCGGGGGACGCACGCGCCGAAGCACGGCGTTCACCAGGCCAGAGAGCGCCTTCGCCTCGGCCTTGGTCAAGCTCACCCACGCGTTCACGGCCGCGTAGGCCGGCGTGCCGCGGTAAAGGATCTCGTACGCCCCCAAGCGAAGTATCTCGCGCACGGCAGGGGGGAGCCGCTCCGGCTTGGCCAGGAGCGGCGCCAGCGCGGCGTCCAGGAGGATGCGCCGCCGGGCCGCGCCGTACGCGAGGTCCGTGACCAGGGCGCGGTCCTCCCGCGCCAGGCCCGATCTTGCCAGCAGGTCGTTGAGGGTCGGCGCGAGGAACTCGCCATGCTCCATGCGGTTGAGCGCCTCGAGCGCCACCCGCCGCGCGGCCTCGCCGGGCCTCCCACGCGGTACGCCACGGTCGGTCGTCGAGTTAAGCGCGCCGCCCTTCGCCATCAGGTCAATCTACGCCACCGGCACTCGGCGGAAGGGCTCAGGTCAGGTGGGGTCTTCGTTCCGCGAGTGCTCCTGGCCGGCCAGCATGAACGACTCGATCAGGAACCTGACGGCCGTGCGCTCCTCGTCGTGGAGCTCCAGCTTCACGAACGAGGGGACCGTATGCAGCCCGAGCCCCTCGGACTCGATGTACGACCGCGCGATGGCGATGGCCTTGACGGCCTGGTTGACGGCGTGCGGCCCGATGGCCTGCACCTCCACCTCGCTGGCACTCCGCAATAGCGCCGCGATGGCGCCCGCCACCGAGTTCGGCCGGGATGAACCTGATACGCGTAGGATTTCGATGTCCGACCTCCAAGACGCAAAGCTGGTTAGATTCTGTACCGCCGGCGGGCGACCGGCGTACTCGGTCGTCACGTCCGGGCGCCGAGAACGGCCGCGGCGCGGCGTTCCGGCCGGCGCCTCGGTTGGAACGCCGGTCCCGCGTGAGCTGCCGGCTGTGCCGCACGAGGAGCACATTCGCCTTGACACGGCCCGAAGGGCGCCCTTATAGTGCGCGCCAATGACGGATTCACGGTTCGGGGCGACGATCAGCTGGGGCCTAATTCTCAGCTCGAGGGGTCGTGCCGGCTAGCCGTCGTTCAAGCCTGCCCATGAGCCCCGCCGGATGCGAATCGGCGGGGCTTTTCAGTTGGCCGCGGTGCTTGACCAGTTACTAGCGCAAGAGCAGGTGGAGGTAGTCGATGACGGGTTCGGAAGTCGTGATGAAGATGCTCGAACGGCACGGCGTGGAGGTGATATTCGGGCACCCGGGCGGCGCGATCATGCCGATCTACGACGCGCTGTACGACTCGAAGATCAAGCACGTGCTGGTGCGCCACGAGCAGGGCGGCGCCCACATGGCCGACGCTTACTACCGCGCCAGCGGCAAGGTGGGGGTCTGTTTCGCGACCTCCGGGCCGGGGGCCACGAACCTGGTGACCGGCCTGGCCACGGCGATGATGGACTCCTCGGCCGTCGTCGCCATCACCGGCAACGTGCCCAGCGGGCTGATCGGCACCGATGCCTTCCAGGAGGCCGATGTCTACGGCATCACCGGGCCGGTCACCAAGCACAACTACCTCGTGAAGGACGTGGCCGACCTGCCGCGAGTCCTTGCCGAGGCCTTCCACATAGCCGGCACCGGCCGCCCCGGGCCCGTGCTGATCGACGTGCCAAAGAACGTCCAGCTCGCCAAGTTCGAGGGGTCGCTCGACGTCGAGATCGACCTGCCCGGCTACCGCCCGACGGTCGTGGGGCACGCGAAGCAGATCCGTAAGGCCGCCGAGGCCGTCATCGCCGCCAAGCGCCCCGTTCTCATCGTCGGGGGCGGCGGGCAGGTGGCGCCGCGTGAGGTGGCGGACCTGGTCGAGCGGACGGGCATCCCCGTCATAACGACGCTCATGGGCATCGGGTCCTACCCGCCCGCCGCGACCGAGACGCTGGGCATGCCCGGCATGCACGGGACCGTTACGGCGAACAAGGCCATCAGCAACTGCGACCTGATCCTGGCGGCCGGGATCCGCTTCGACGACCGCGTTACCGGCAAGATCAGCCGCTTCGCGCCCAACGCGACGGTGGTGCACATCGACATCGACCCGGCCGAGATCGGCAAGCTCGTGAGGGCCCACGTGCCGGTCGTGGGCGACCTGCGCGACGTGTTGCCCCGCCTGACGCAGGAGCTCGGCTACCTCGACATCGGTCCCTGGCGCGAGACGCTACAGGGTTGGAAGGCCACCTACCCCGAGAAGTACCAGCTCGACAAGCCACTGGTGTCTCAGGAGGTCCTCGCCATGCTGCGCGAGGCGACGGGCGGCAACTGCATCGTCGCCACCGAGGTCGGTCAGCACCAGATGTTCGCTGCCAGGCTCCTACCCACGACCAAGGCACGCTCCTTCATCACTTCGGGCGGCCTGGGCACCATGGGCTTCGGCCTGCCGTCGGCCATCGGCGCCGCCATCGCGCGGCCGGGGGAGACGGTGGTGCTGGTCGCCGGCGACGGCAGCATCCAGATGAACATCCAGGAGCTCGCCACGCTATACAAGCAGAACCTGCCCATCGTCATCGCCATCCTCAACAACGGGATGCTCGGCATGGTGCGGCAGTGGCAGGAGCTCTTCCACGCCCAGCGTTACAGCGAGGTGTACCTCGCCGATTCCAACCCCGACTTCGCGAAGCTGGCGGGCGCCTACGGCATCGAGGGCCACAACATCTTCGACCGCGACGCCGCCAGGCCGGCCATCGAGGCCGCGATAGCCGCGAAGAAGCCGGTACTGCTCAACTTCTTCGTGTACGAGGCCGAGAAGGTGTTCCCGATGGTGCCGTCCGGCGCCGGGGTCGACGAGATGATCCTGGGCGACCAGGAACCGGCCGACGAGCCGACCGAGCCCGAGGTCGCGGCGGTGACCAAGTGAGCGCAAGGCACGTGCTCAGCGTGGTCGTGCGTGACCAGCCGGGCGTCCTCGTGCGCATCGCCAGCCTCTTCGCCAGGCGCGGTTTCAACATCGAGTCGCTGTCCGTGGCCCAGACCGAGCGTCCGGGAATCAGCCGCACGACCTTCGTCGTCAGCGGTTCCGACGACACCATGGAGCAAGTCGAGAAGCAGCTGCAGAAGCTCATCGACGTGCTGACGGTCGTCGATCACACCCGCAGCCGCTCCGTGGACCGCGAGCTGATGCTCCTCAAGGTCTCGGTCAAGAACCCCGACGAGCGCGTGGAGATCAGGCAGATCGCTCAGGACTTCCGCGCCCACATCGTCGACGTTGCGCGCTCGGCGCTCGTGTTCGAGGTGACCGGCGACGAGGCGAAGATGAACGCCTTCATCGAGCAGATGCGGCCCTTCGGGATCGTCGAACTGATCCGCACGGGACGGGTGGCCCTGGAGCGCACGGCGGCGGCGCCCGCCTAGCGTGCCCGGGCGACAGAACCTACCCGCAACCCACCCCGGCAAGCAGGCAGAACGCACTCATCGCGCGGCTTCCCCGGCCGCACTCGACTAGGAGAAGAACCGAACATGGCCAACATCTACTACGACGCAGACGCCAACCTCCAACACCTGGCCGGCAAGACCGTGGCCGTCATCGGCTACGGCTCGCAGGGCCACGCCCACGCGCTCAACGCCAAGGAATCGGGCTGCGACGTCGTCGTGGGCCTGCGCCGCGACTCCGCTTCCTGGGCGGACGCCGAGGCCGCCGGCCTGACGGTCTTGGAGGTGGACGAGGCCGCCAGGGCGGGCGACCTCGTCATGATCCTGCTGCCCGACGAGGTGCAGAGGAGCGTGTACGAGGCCCAGATCCAGCCGCACCTGGAGGCCGGCAACGCGCTGCTGTTCGCGCACGGCTTCAACGTGCACTTCGGGCAGATCGCCGCACCCCAAGGCGTGGACGTCTTCATGGTGGCCCCGAAGGGCCCCGGACACCTGGTGCGCCGCGTCTACACCGAGGGCGCCGGCGTGCCGTGCCTCCTCGCCATCCACCAAGACGCGACCGGCAACGCCAAGAACCTAGGGCTCGCGTACGCCAAGGCCATCGGCGGCACGAGGGCGGGCGTGCTCGAAACGAGCTTCCGTGAGGAGACGGAGACCGACCTGTTCGGGGAGCAGGCGGTCCTCTGCGGCGGCGTGTCGCACCTCATGCAGGCGGGTTTCGAGACCCTCGTCGAGGCGGGTTACGACCCCGAGATCGCCTACTTCGAGTGCGTGCACGAGATGAAGCTGATCGTCGACCTCATCTACGAGGGCGGCATGGAACGCATGCGTTACTCCGTCAGCAACACGGCGGAGTTCGGTGACTACCGCTCGGGGCCGCGCATCGTGACGGAGGAGACCAAGGCCGAGATGCGCAGGATACTGGCCGACATCCGCAGTGGCGCTTTCGCCAACGACTTCCTCACCGAGAACGTGACCGGCCAGGCGCGCCTGAAGGCGGGGCGCAAGAACACCGAGATGCACCTCTTGGCGCGCACCGGCGCGCGCCTTCGCAAGATGATGCCGTTCATCGGTACCAAGCGCTGAGTTCGCTCCCACCAGGGAGCGGGGAAGGTCAGAGGCATGGCGTACATCAAGTTCTTCGACACGACGCTGCGCGACGGGGAGCAGAGCCCAGGCGTCGCGCTGAACACGCAACAGAAGCTCGAGATCGCCCAGGCGCTCGCCAAGTTGGGTGTCGACATCATCGAGGCAGGTTTCCCGATCACGTCCTCGGGCGACTTCGACTGCGTTCACAAGATCTCCAAGGAGGTGCGGGGGCCCGTCATAGCGGCGCTCGCCCGCACGCACAAGCCCGACATCGAACGCGCGGCGCAGGCCATAGCGCCGGCCGCTCACGGCCGGATCCACATCTTCACCAGCGCCTCGGACGTGCATCTCGAGTACATGTTGCGCAAGTCACGCGAGGAAGTGCTGGCCATCTCCGACGAGATGGTGCGGTACGCCAAGCAGTTCACCGATGACGTCGAGTTCTCGGCCCAGGACTGCATGCGCGCCGACCCGGCATTCGTGTACCAGCTCGTGCGCGCGGCCATCGAGGCAGGCGCCACTACTGTCAACATCCCCGACACGACCGGTTACGGCACCCCCCAGGACTACGGGGCGCTGATCAGGGACATCTTCGAGAACGTTCCCGAGGCGCACGGCGTGAGCATCTCGACGCACTGCCACGACGACCTCGGCATGGCCACGGCCAACACCCTGGCCGCCGTGGAGAACGGCGCCACGCAGGTCGAGGTGACCATCAACGGCATCGGCGAGCGCGCCGGCAACACCTCGCTCGAGGAGGTCGCCATGGCCCTCTACACGCGGCGCGATCACTTCGGCCACGAGACCGGCATCAACACCCGCGAGCTCTACCGCGTCTCGCGCCTCGTTTCCCGCTACACGGGGATGATGGTCCAGGCCAACAAGGCGGTGGTGGGCGAGAACGCGTTCGCGCACGAGGCTGGCATCCACCAAGACGGCGTCATCAAGAACAAGAGCACCTACGAGATCATGAACGCCGATCTCGTGGGCCGCGAGGCGGGCGTGCTCGTGATGGGAAAGCACTCCGGGCGCAACGCTTTCCGGCAACGGCTGGGCGAGCTGGGCTACGAGGACCTGAGCCAGGAGCAGCTCAACGACCTCTTCAAGCAGTTCAAGGAGCTCGCCGACCTCAAGCAGAGCGTGACCACGGACGACCTCCGGGCCCTCGTGGAGAACGAGATCGTCAAGGTGGCGGAGACCTACCGCCTCGAGCACGTCCAGTTCCAGTCGGGCACCGGCGGCATGACGCCCCAGGCCCTCGTACGCCTGCGCACGCCCGACGAGCTCCTCGAAGCCACCGCCACCGGCTCCGGCCCGGTCGACGCGGCCTTCAAGGCGCTCTCCAGCCTCGCTCCCATCCCGTTCGTGCTCGAGAGCTACGACCTCAAGGCGATCGGCAGCGGCACGGACGCCCTGGGTGAGGTGACCATCCGGGTGACGGCGGGTGGTCAGACGCTCTTCGGGCGGGCCATCTCCACCGACGTGGTGCACTCTTCCGTGCTCGCCTACGTGGACGTCATGAACAAGCTCGCCGCGGGCGTGGGCAAGGCCAAGTCGGACGGGCCGGTCTTGACCATGACGCTACCGTGACCCACCCCCGGGCCGCCGTCGAGGTTTACGACACGACCCTGCGCGACGGCACGCAAGGGCAGGACGTGCACTTCACCAGCGACGACAAGGTGGCGATAGCGAAACGCTTGGACGCCTTCGGCATCGACTTCATCGAGGGCGGCTGGCCGGGCTCGAACCCGAAGGACGCGCGCTTCTTCGAGATCATGCGGGACGTGGAGCTAAGCCGCGCGAAGCTGACGGCGTTCGGTAGTACGCGGCACAAGGACGCCGCGGCCGAGGACGACGCCAACCTCGGGGCGCTACTGGGCGCCGGCACCGAGATCGTGGCCATCTTCGGCAAGTCGTGGACGTTTCACGTCGAGCACGCCCTTGGCGCGTCGCTCGAAGCGAACCTGGAGATGATCCGCTCGTCGGTCGAGTACCTCAGGGCGCAGGGCCGCGAGGTCTTCTACCTGGCTGAGCACTTCTTCGACGGCCACGCGGCCGATGGGGAGTACGCGCTGGCGACGCTGCGCGCCGCGCTGGCCGGGGGCGCCGCGCGCCTGGTGCTGTGCGACACGAACGGCGGCACGCTGCCCAGTCGTGTGGCGGAGCTGACGCGCGCCGTCGTCGGCATGAGCCCGGTGCCGGTGGGCATCCACGCGCATAACGACAGCGAGTTGGCGGTGGCCAACACGTTGGCCGCGGTGGACGCGGGGGCCGGCCACGTGCAGGGGACCATCAACGGCTACGGGGAAAGGTGCGGCAACGCCAACCTCGTGAGCATCATCGCGAACCTGGCCCTGAAGCTGGGCCGCGACCAGCCGCAGCGGTTGGGCGAGATCAGGGCGCTCTCGCGTTACGTGGACGAGCGGGCCAACCTGGCGCCCAACGTCCGTGCCCCGTACGTGGGCGACGGTGCCTTCGCGCACAAGGGCGGGGTTCACGTGTCGGCCGTGAACAAGGCGCCCGAGACCTACGAGCACGTCCCGCCCGAAAGCGTGGGCAACCGCCGCCACGTGCTGGTGTCCGACCTCTCCGGCCGCGCCAACGTCGTGGCCAAGCTGGCGGAGTGGGCAAGCGCAGCGGACGCGCTTCCAGGCGGGGGCGGTCACGCGGTGCACGCCGCCGGCGCGGACACGCGCACGGTGGTAGCTCACATCAAGGAGCTCGAGGCGCGCGGTTACGCCTTCGAGGGCGCCGAGGCGAGCTTTCAGCTCCTCACCCGCAGGGTCCAGGGCGGCTTCGAACCGTACTTCCACCTCGACGGTTTCACCGTGATGATCGACAAGAACGACGGCAGCCCGCGGTGCGAGGCCACCGTGAGGTTGCGCGTGGGGGGCCACGAGGAGCATAGCGCCGCCTCGGGAGACGGCCCCGTCAACGCGCTCGACCGCTGCCTCTTGAAGGCCCTGGGCTCGTTCTACCCCGCGCTGCGCACGCTGGCCTTGCGCGATTACAAGGTGCGTGTGCTGTCTGGCGCCGAGACCGGCACGGCGAGCCTGGTGCGCGTGCAAGTGGAGATGGGCGACGGCACCACCACGTGGAGCACCGTGGGCGCCAGCACGAACATAATCGAGGCGTCCTACGAGGCGTTGATCGACGCCTACGAGTACAAGCTCGTCAGCGACGGGGTGGAGCCACGCTTACCCGAGAAGGAGCTGCCGGCCAGCGCCTGACCGGCCACCACTTGCTCGGCCAGCGCTTGCTTGGCCAGCGCCTGGCCGGCCCGCGCTTGCCGCCCGCTGCTCGGTGGCCGCCTCAGCCGTAAGCGGCCACGGTGCCGTTGAGGGCGGCCACGATCACGCGGTCGCCGAGGGGCAGGGGAGACGCCTGGATGGCGGCGTTGGCGACCTTGTCGAGGAGCAGGACGCGCCCGCTGCGGGCGTCCAGGACTATGAGGTCGCCGCCCTCGGTGGCAACGTAGAGGGTGCCGGCGGCTATCGCCGGCGACGCCGTCACGGGCGCCGGCAGCGGGCGGGTCCAAACGTCGTCGCCGCTGCGCAGCGACAGGCAGTGAAGCCGCTGGCCCCAGGACACGACGTAGACGTACTGCTGCCAGATCACCGGGGTGGACCACTGCTCGCCCTCGAGGTCGTAACTCCACACGACCTCACGCTTGGCGAGGTCGAAGGCGTGCACCTCGCCCGCTCTCACGGGGATCAGGAGCAGGCCACCGGCCGCTGAGGGCGGGGTGGTTATGGCACCGACGTCGACCTTGAAGGCCGAGGTGCCTGAGGGCGTGCGCACCGCGTGCAGCCAGCCGTCACGAGTGGGTATCAGCGAGAGGCCGGCGTGTAGGGTCGGCGCCGTGGACGGCCTCGCCCCCAGGTCCAGGCGCCAGCGTTCCTGGCCCTCGCTGGTCCATTGCGCCACGCCGTCGCCCAGGGCCACGATGAGCTCGTGGCCGTACGGCGCGGCGCCCACCACCTCGTCGTCGAGGCGCTCCCAGGCGAGGTCGCCCCGGGGCCAGTTGAGGGCCCGCATGGCCCCGTCGCGGCTCGCGAGGTAGAGAACGTCGCTCACCACGAGGGGCGCCTGGCTGGCCTCGTCCTGGAGCGCGAACGTGGCCTGCAGCCCGCCGTCTGCCGGCCGCACCACCGCCAGGGCGTCGGAACGCTGGCCGACGAGCAGGAAGCCGCCGGCGGAGGACAGGCCCGAGGGGAACTGCGGGCCCTCGTCGAGCTCGAGCGTCCAGCGGCGCTTGAGCGTAGTGGGGTTGGCGGGGCCAACTGGGTAGGCGCCGGTACGCCCCGGGCCCGCGTGAGCCTGCTGCGGCGCGCGCTGCAGCGCGGCGCTGCGGATGGCGCGTAGGGCGTCGGCCACCGCCCAGCCCGAGGTGGGCCGCTTGCCCGGGTCCTTCTCGAGCAGCGCCAGGATGAGGCGCGCCAGCGACGTCGGGACCTGTGGGTTGAGTTCCTGGGGGTGAGTTGGCGTGCCGTAGACGTGCTGGTACAAGACGGCCTGGTCGTTGTCGGCGTCGAAGGCCGCCACGCCAGTGACCGTGCGGTACAAGACGGCGCCGAAGGCGTAGAGGTCGGTGGCCGCGCCGGTAGGCTCGCCGGTCGCCTGTTCCGGCGCCATGTACTGCGGGGTGCCCAAGGTGAAGCCCGTCCTGGTGAGGGCGCGCGAGCTCTCGGTGAGCTGCACGAGGCCGAAGTCCATCACCTTGGGCGTTCCCTGGGGCGTGACCAGGATGTTCCTCGGTGTCAGGTCGCGGTGGACCATGCCCAGCCGGTGCACGTAGCCGAGGGCCTCCGCCACGGTGATGGCTGCGCCGAGGATCCGGTCGGCCCCTTCGGGATCACCCTCGAACGGCCCCAGTTCCGTGATGGGGCCGCCCTCGATCAGTTCCATCGCGAAGTAGACGTGTTCCCCGAGCCCGAGGTCGTAGATCGTGACTATGCCTGGGTGGTTGAGCCGGGCGAGGGCGCGGATCTCGCGCCTGAAGCGCTCGCTGTCGGCCTCGGTGAGGTGTGGCCGCAGCGCCTTGAGGGCGACGATGCGCTCCAAGTGGGTGTCACGCGCGCGGAAGACGTGGGCCATGCCGCCCACCCCGAGCGGCCCCAGGACCTCGTACCGGCCGTCGACCTTGTCGCCCGCCTCGAACATCTCCCTGGCGACCCGGCCTTAGGCCTCGTCCAGCGCCTTGAGGATCTCCGGATCGAGGGCGCCCTGCTCCACCGCCCGGTTGAGCATCTCGATGCCCAGCCGCACTACTTCCGACTTGGAGACGAGCCGCTCCGGGTTCGAGAGCTGGTAGGCGGTCTTGGTCAGGAGCGAATCCTGCTCCTCGGTGATGACGACCTGCAACCGCTTGCTCTTCTCACGCTTGGCCAAGGCCTTCCCTCCGTTTGCGGCGCGTCACGACCGTGACCACATGGCGTTCGGGGTCGAACGAGTGCGATGCGCCACTTACTCAGTGCTCCGACTATAGCAGGATGAGCATGTCCTTGACGCGTGTGATGTGACGGCTTACACTCCGCATGAGGGTGTTGTGTAAGTTGCACATCATAAGACCGTAAGACCGCTGGTCCGCGGCAAGCCCTCCGCCCCTCTCGGGGTGCCTTGCGAAGTCTCGTGTCGGCGCCATGCGCGCCTGGGGAGAAGCCGATGGAGAACCACGACGTCCTGCTGGTACGCGGAGGAATCCCACTCTCGGGAAGCCTGGGCGCCTACCGCGCCAAGAACTCCGCCCTGTACCTCATGCTCGCCTCCCTGCTGACGGACGAGCCCGTGGTTCTCCACGACGTTCCGATGCTCTCCGACGTGCTCGTGAGCGAGGAGATCCTCAGGCATGTGGGCGTAGAGACCCGCTGGGACGGGCACGACCTCCACCTTCACGCGGCCAACCTGCGCAACCATCACGCCCCATACTCCCTGGTCAACAAGATGCGAGCCTCCTTCGTCATCATGGGCGCCCTCCTTGCACGAGCGGGCGAGGCGCGCGTGAGCATGCCTGGTGGCTGCGCCTTCGGGCCCAGACCCGTGGACCGCCACCTCGAGGCGTTCCAGGCGCTGGGCGCAGTGATCGTCGAAGAGGACGGCGACTTCTACGCCAAGCGCACCGGCAAACTGGCCGGCACGGTGCGGTTCGAGGCGCCCACGGTTGGGGGCACGCAGAACGTGCTCCTCGCTGCTGCGCTGGGGGCGGGCGAGGTCGTCATCGAGAACGCCGCCCGCGAGCCCGAAGTGCCCGACCTTGCCGCCATGCTGGTTGCCATGGGCGCCGACGTGCGGGGCGCCGGCACGTCTACCATCGTCGTGCACGGTGCCGAGAAGCTTCACGGGGTACATCACCGGCCCATCGCAGACCGCATCGAGGTCGGCACGTTCCTGCTCGCCGCCGCGGCCACGAGGGGCGCCATCACCGTCGACGACCTGGAGCCCGACCACCTTGGCGCCGTCCTGGACGCCCTGGAACGCACCGGCGTGGTCGTCACCCGCGGCGCGACCAGTGTGAGCGTCGACGCGTCGGGTCCGCTGCGCCCGGTCGACATCGAGGCGCGCGAGTACCCGGGCATCCCGACCGACCTGCAGGCCCCTTTCTCCGCCTACCTCGCCACGCTGCCCGGACTGAGCCACGTTCGCGATCACGTTTACCCGGACCGGTTCACTCACGTGGAGGAGATGGCCCGCGCGGGAGCGCGGATGCAGTTGGAGGAACAGCGACTCGAGATCCGCGGTGGTCCGCTCCGAGGGGCCGCCATGTACGCGGCGGACATCCGCGCCGGCGGCGCGCTGGTCGTGGCGGCACTAGCGGCGGAGGGGCTCAGCGAGGTGGGTGGCATGCGCTTCGTGGACCGGGGGTACGAGGGCCTAGCCGAGCGCTTACGCAGCCTTGGGGGGCGAGTGGAGCGCACGGTGACCCCAGAAGTGACGGCCACCGGCACTTACGGCGGTTGAGAATCCAGCAGTTGACGCACTGGCACCGGTCTAACCGGCACCCTCGTCCTCATCGTTCCCAGGTACCCCGGCTTCGTCCTGGTGCGAAGCCGCGTCACCCGCCTCAGGGGTCCCTACCTGGGCCCTCCTCGCGCGTGGGTGCCAGAAGCTCTCCTCGGCGTCATCTTCGCTGAGCAGGTCCGTGATGGCTCGCGGATCGTCCAAGGACAGTAGGAAGCTCTCCTCGACCGCCGTGCCGAACGGGTCGGCGCCCGCGGGGCCGGGTTCGGTAGCGGCGCTCCCAGTCTCGTCCGCGGGCGTGGTGGGCTCGGGGCCGGCTTGTCCCTCCGGCTCCCCGGCTGCGGCGCCATCCGCCGCAGCCGTGGTGGGCTCGGGGCCGACCAGTCCCTCCAGCTCCCCGTCTGCGGCGCCATCCTCCGGAGCTGTCAGGGTTTCGAGCGAGGACTGGTCCTCGTTCGCTTCCGGCGGCGGGGGCGTGGCCACGACCGCGACCTCCGTGGCGTCCTCGGGTTCGGTAACCCCCGTGGCGTCCTCCGACTCGGCCACCCCAACGGCGTCCTCCGGCCCGGCGATCTCCACGGGGTCTTCCGGTTCAGCAACCTCCGCGGCGTCCTCCGGCTCGGCCACCATCGGTGCCTCTGCGTCCACGGCACCTTCGGCATCTTTCGGTTCGGGGGGCTGTGTGGCCTCAGGGGCCGTTGCACCCTGCGCGGCCGACGGCTCGTCCGCGACGGCGGGTTGGGGCTTGCGAACCCGACCGCGCATGACCAGCCCCGCTACGGCAACCAAGAGGCCGGCCACCATGACCCACAGCCACGGGACCTTCCAGAGCGAGGATTCGTTTCCGGCACGGGGCAGGACCCCGCTCCTCAGCGCGTCACGTTGTGCGTCGGCGTTGCGGGCGATCAGGTCGACCACGGGGCTCTGCTGCGCGGTGGCGCCGGAGTACTGCCACGGCGAGGGGGTCTCCGAGAGGCCGCGCCAGCCGCTCGCGGAGAAGGGGTCGTACACGCCGGTCATGGCGTGAATCTGGGTGTCGGCGGCGAGCGTGACGGGCAGGTAGACCACCAGGGTATTGCCGGTGGCGTACACATCGAGGTGGCGGCGCGGGAGGGATGACACGTCCACAGGCTCGTCGGGCTCCTTGGGCGGCTCGTCCGTCGTCTGGGGGTAGGTGACGAAGAACGCTCCGGCGCTCGTGATCCGGACGGCGTACTCCCAGCCCGTCCCGTCAGGGAAGCCGAGGTCCGGCCCCGGGAGCGTGCGACTCGAGCCCCCAGTGACAGCGCCCAGATAGACGTCTACCACCGCCGGGAGGAAGCCTTCGAGCGGGGCCTCCTCGCCGGCGTCCTCGCCTGCGGCGGCTCCAATGGGCCCGTCCAGGGTGGTGAGATCAGCGTGGCCGGCCACGTCGCCATCGCCGGCGGCATGGGCGTCGCCAGGTGCAGCCGCGTCACCAGACGCAGCGGCGCCACTAGACGCATCGGCGCCACTAGGCGCCGCCTTGTCGGCGGGGAGCCCGAGGGAGCCGAGGGTGACCGCGAGCCTCGTGCCCTGCTCGGCCTTGTCCAGCGTTACCGACTGCAGGTCGAAGACGGCCACGTTCGCATAGATGGGGGCGGTGGGCGGGGTGAGCGTGCCGTCACCGAAGGCGTCACCGCTGGGGTCGGTAACGGTGGTCAGCGCGACGAGAGCCAGGATCGGGAGGAGGTTCAAGCGGAGGCTCCTGGCGTCATGCGCACCGCTTGGAGGATCCGCGGCTTGCTATCGCGCCGGGTGGCGAGTACTGCGAGTGCGGTTCCCAGCTTGTCGCTGTCGTGCTTGGCGTGCTCACCGCTCCCGAGTAGGGGCGCCTCGACGAGCTCGATCCCCGCCTCCTCGAACCGCTGCCTGGCGGCGTCGACGAGTTCCGCTGCCTCCCCGCGGTAGTTCTCCAGCCGGCCGCGGTCCACTGGGGTCGAGTTCAACAGCACCATGTCGGGGAGGCGTACTCCGTGGTTGCGCAGGGCTGCCACGTGATCGAAAGCGTCGAACCCGTCCGTCTCGCCCGCCTCAGTCATGATGTTGCACACGTAGACGAGCTTGGCGCTGCTGAGGTTGACGGCCTCGCGAACCGATGGCACGACCAGCGGTGGGATCGTGCTCGAGAACAGACTGCCGGGGCCCAGCACGATCAGGTCGGCAAGGCGGATCGCCTGCTCCACCTCCGGCAGGCCTTCAGGATCGGCGGGTTCGGTCGAGAGCGTCTTGATCGGCCCCGGCGCGTTGCGCAGGTTCTCTTCGCCCCTTACCGTCTCCCCGTTCTCCTTCTCGACTACCAGCGTGACTGCCTCGGCCGTCGCGGGGTACACCGCACCGGAGAGATCGAGCAGGCGGTTGATCAGGCGCAGCGCGTTGCCGAAGTCGCCCTCGACCTCGGCAACGGTGGTGATGAACAGGTTGCCGAAGGTGTGGCCGCTCAGCTCTCGGCCGCGGTCGAAACGGTACTGAAGGAGACGCGTGAACTCGGACTCGTTGTCGGAGAGGGCGGCCAGGCAGTCCGTCAGGTCGCCAGGGGCAGGCATGCCGTAGGCCTCGCGCAGCCGCCCCGAGCTGCCGCCGTCGTCGCTGACGGCCACCACGGCAGTCAGGTTCGACGTGTGCTTGCGCAGGCCGCGCAGGAGGTTCGAGAGCCCCGTGCCACCTCCCAGGGCGACCACCCTGGGGCCGCGGGCCAGGACGAGGCGGCGGTTGAGCAGGCGCGCCGCGTCGTCGGGGTGGGGCAGCCAGTTGGAGAGGAGCGACCGGTTGAGGCGGCCGATGGCCACCACCGTCAGGGTCAGGCCCGACAGGGCCACGGCGAACGAGACCCAGCCGCCGATCGCACCCCAGGGCCGGGAGCTGAGCACGCGCTCCACCGGTTGGGAGAGCTCCGCGCGGCCCTCGCCGTAGACCCAGAGCGTGAACAGAACGGCGCCGAGCACCAAAGCCAGGCCGCCGCCGATAGCCGCCAGCATGTGGCGCTTGACGCCCATGCCCGGCGCCAACCAGAGCCGCAGCCTACGCGCGCCGTCCCACACGGGTCTCATGGCGCTTCACCGCCCCCTTGCTCATGCTCGGCGAGGGCGGCGGCCAGGTCACGGTGCTGTGTTTGAGTGCGGTAGGCGCCCGCCAGGTCATGGCTCAAGCGCTCCACCACCGCCACCGAGCGGTGCTGACCGCCGGTGCACCCCACGGCGACCGCGTAGTTGCTCCTGCCGCCGCTTTCGGCCAGATACGCGAGGGAGCGCACGAGCAAGCGGATCTGCTGGTAGAGCTCGAGGGCCTCCGGCGAGAAGACGTAGCGCTGCACCTCGGCGTCGGTTCCTGGCAGCGGCCGCAGCGTCTCGGAGTAGAACGGGTTGGGCATCCCCCGCACGTCGAGAACCACGTCGACGTCAGTGGGGGCACCACGCTTGAAGCCGAACGACACGAGCCTCAAGAGCGTGCCGGTCCCGCCCGAGAAGCGGTCCCACAGGAGTTGAGTCAGCGCCCTCGCGCTCGTTGCCGTGGTGTCGATGACGTCGTCTGCCAGGGCCCGCAGCGGCTCCAAGGCCACGCGCTCGGCGGCGAGGTCACCGGTCAGTGTGCCCGTCGAGACCGGGTGCGCGCGGCGCGTGAAGTTATAGCGCTTCACGAGCACCTCGTCGGAGGCGTCGAGGAACAGCAGGCGCGGGGCGTGGCCCAGCGACGTCAGTTCCGCAAGCGCCGTCGGCGCCTCGGCCAGAAGCCCGCGCGCGCGGATGTCGATGCTGATGCAGATGCCCTTCCACTCGTCGGTCACCTTCTCGACCAGGCCCCGCCATAGGCCGGGCGGCAGGTTGTCGACGGTGTAGAAGCCGACGTCCTCGAGCGCGTGCAGCGCCGTGGTCTTACCGGCGCCGCTGACGCCCGTGAGGATGACGAGCGGGCGCACCCTGGGCTGGGCAGCGCCTGAGGAGTCGGTCACGGCGTCTCCTCCGTGAACTCGCACGCCACCAGGAGGTCCCCCTGTTCCACGATCGCCACCTTACCCACGTGAGCCAGCAAGCGGCCCGGGCAGACGACATATTCCTTGCTGCCGAGCTTCTGGGCCACGAACCGGACGCCGCCCCTCACCAGTTCCTGGAACTCACCCGCGGGTTCAGCGGCCGCCTCGGGGATGGGGCCGAGCCCCTGTAGTACCCGCCAGCGGGTGCCGTCGTGGACCACGCGCGCTTCGCGGCCGGCCACCTTCACCGCGAAGGCCGGCACCGCGCCGGGCTCGGTCAAGGGCTCCCACTCACCCGGCTTGACGAAGCCCACGGTGCTCGTGGCGCAGGCGTGCGCTGGGGCACCCGAGGTGAACTCCACGACCGCAGCCTCGCTGACGATCTTCCCGGCCAGCACCGAAGCCATGGCCTCGGCGGCGGCCCTGTCCGTATAGCAACCGATCCTTACCCGCACGAACTGCAGTCCGTCTTGCATGGCGAACTCCGTGTAGGCATCGAACGAGCGGTCGCGCAACTCCTGCGCGGCGGCCTGCGCCTCCCGGTAGTCGCGCAGCGCAACCGTCTGGACCGCCCCGGCCTGGGCCGTCGCCAACGTCGCCGAGGCCATGAGCAGCAAGGTGATGGCCGCGCGGGCGATCACGCGGCCGCCTGCTGCACGATAGGCGCGAGGTTGGCAAGTATCCGCAGGCCGACCGCCTGGCTCTTCTCGGGGTGGAACTGCGTGGCGTGCACGTTGCCGAGCGACATCGCGGACAGGAAGGTCACGCCGGCGTACTCGGTCGTCGCCCCGTTCAGGGCGGGGCCGTGACCCGTAAGGTCGGCGTAATACGAGTTGGCGAAGTAAACGTAAGCCCCGGGCGCGACGCCCTCGAGCAGGGGGGAGGCCCCGCGAGGCGTGAGCTGGTTCCAGCCCATCTGCGGCACGCTCCCCAGGCCGGCCGGGAAGCGCCGCGCCCAGCCCTCGACGATGCCGAGCCCCGGTTCGTCGGGCGCCTCCTCGGAGCCCTGTAGGAGGAGTTGAAGTCCCACGCAGATGCCCAGGAACGGCCTGCCGGCAGCGATGTGCCGTCGCACCAGGTCCTCGAAGCCGGACGCGCGGAAGGCCCTGGCGACCTGGCCGAAGTGGCCTTGGCCGGGTAGCACCAGTAGCCCTGGACCACTGACCTCTCGCGGGTCGGCTACGACCCGTGGTGAGAGGCCCGCTCGCTCGAGCGACCGCTCGATGCTGTGGAGGTTTCCCGCACCGTAGTCGATGACCACGGTCTCGAAACTCACAGCAGGCCCTTGGTCGAGGGGAGTCCCTCGTGCGTCACCCGCGTCGCGTCGCGCAGTGCGCGGGCGAAGGCCTTCATGATGGCCTCGCAGGCGTGGTGCGTCTCGTCGGCGGCAAGCAGTCGCACGTGCAGCGTCGCCCCGGCGTGGTTGGCGAAGCCCCTGAGCAGCTCACGCAGGTGGTAGGCGCCGAAACCTCCCGGCTCGCCGCTGAGAGCGCCCGGTTCGAAGGAGATGTGGGGCCTGCCCGACAGGTCGAGCACCACGTGGGCGAGCGTCTCGTCCATCGGCACGAACGAGCTGCCGTAACGCTCGATCCCCGTCCGGTCGCCTAGCGCCTTCGCCACGGCCTGACCGAGGACGATGCCGGTGTCCTCCGCCAGGTGGTGCACGTCTATGTGCAGGTCGCCGACGGCCTTCACCCCCAGGTCGAGGCGGCCGTGCCGCACGACCTGCTCGAGCAGGTGGTCGAGGAAGCCGTGACCCGTCGCCGCGCCACTGGTCGCGCCGGGGGCGCCGTCTAGGTCTAGGGTCACCTGGATCTGGGTCTCGCGCGTGTTGCGCTCGACTCGCGCGTTGCGGCTCATCGGTCTCCTCCGTGGGCTTGGGGTACTTCCATCACGGCCGCCTCGCAGGCGGCGATGAAAGCGTCGTTCTCGGCCGTGGTGCCCACCGACACGCGCAGGCAACCCGCCGCGCCCGGCAGGTGGTCCTGGCGCCTGATCACCACGCCGGCAGCGAGCAGCCGCCGGTAGAGGCCGGCCGGGTCCGCGGTCCTGAACAGGATGAAGTTCGCGCTGGTCGGGAACGGCTCGATCCCCGGCAACCCGGCCAGGGCGGTCCGGATGCGCTCGCGCTCGTGGAGCGCGTGCTCTACGCGCGCAGTTACCAGCTCTGGTTCGTCGAGCAGCGCCGCGGCAACCGCTTCCTGCCAGGGGCTCACGCTGAACGGCAGGAGCGCCTTGCGCACGGATTCGGCCACGTCGGGGTGGGCGAGGGCGAAGCCTATCCTGGCGCCGGCCAGGCCCAGCGCCTTGCTGAAAGTGCGCAGGATGACGGCGTTGGGGTGGCGCAGCGCCAGCCCGGTCAGGCTGCCGCCGGCGAACTCCGCGTAGGCCTCGTCGATGACCACGAGCATCGCCTGGCCCGCGGCCTCGATGAGGTCCTCGACCTGCGCCTCGCTGAAGAGGTTGCCCGTGGGCGCGGCGGGGTTGGCGAGGAACATGACGCCGGGGCGGTCGGCCATGGCCGACCGGAGGTCGGCGCTGGGTAGTCCGAAGCCCGGAAGGAGCGGCACTTCGACGAGCTGTGCGCCCAGCAGGCGCGCCTGCTGGGCGTAGACGGCGAAGGTCGGCGTGACCGTCACGACGGTGCGGCCTATGCCGGACACCACCGTGAGGGCCTGTATGAGCGTGTTCGAACCATTCGCCACGACGACGCCGGCCGGGTCCCAACCGTGCCGCGCGGCCAGGCGTCCCTCGAGGGCCGTTGGGGTGAGGTGTGGGTAGCGGTTCCAGGGAACCTCGAGCATGTGCCGGAAGACGCGCTCTTTGACGGCCTGTGGAACGTCGTCGGGACTCTCGTTCTGGTCGAGCTTGATGGGCTCCGAATGCGGCGTGAAGCGGTAGGGGGCCAGCGCCTTCACGGCGTTCCTGATCGTCATGCGTTCCATGGTAGCGCTTCGGTCGGAACCTACCGCGGCGTGGCCCCGGTCGCGGCCCGTCGCCCTACGCGGCGGGCCCTACTGGCCCATGCGCTTGCGGACGTCGGCGATGAGCCCATCGGTGGTCGCCTGGAGGCTCGGGTCGAGCCGGCCGGCTTCCGTGAACTCGGATATCGATTCGTCGAAGCGCTGGATGGCGTAGTACACGATGCCCAGGTTGAGGTGTGCCTGCGCGTTGTCCGGGTTGCTCGCCACCGCCCGGCGGAGGTAGTCGAGGGCGAGATCGAAGCGCCCGAGCTCGATCTGCGCGTAGCCGAGGTTGTTGAGCACGATGTCGGAGTCCGGGTACGACTGAAGCGCTACTTGGTAGGCGTCGACGGCGCCGCGGGTATCGCCGCCGAGCTGCTTGGCGTAGCCGAGGTAGAACGACGCCAGGCCCGTCGCCTGTGCCGCGTTGGAACGGGCGAACGCGCTTGCCGCCGCGGTGTAGTCCTTGACGTCCAGGGCGTAGAGCCCCTGCTGGAACGCGACGCCGGCCTCCTCGTCGAACGTCACGTCGGCGCCGCCGGTCAGCTGGCGCTGCTGGTCGAGGAGCTCGAGGCTGCGCTTGGCCAGCGCCTGGCCAGGTTCCAGGGCAAGGGCCTTGTCGAGGGCCTGCTTGCCGTCGTCCAAGCGGCCGAGCCGCACCAGGGCAGTGCCGTAGAGCGCCTGCAGTTCGGCGTCGTCGGGAGCGGCGGCGACCAGCGGCTCCAACAACTTGAGTGCGCCGCTCGCGCGGCCGGCAGCCAGGTAGAGCTCGGCGAGGCTCCGGTCCACGTCGGCGCCCTGACCCCGCATCGCTTCGAACGTGCGCTGCGCGCCTTCCAGGTCGCCCCGGCGAGCCTGCGCCACCGCGAGAAGGTTGCCGACGGCCAGATCGTTGGGCGCCTGGGTGTAGAGGGGGCGCAGGATGGCCTCGGCCTCCTCCGCGTGCCCGCTCTGCAGCAGCAGGTCCGCCTGGGCGACCTTGAGGTCGGTGCTGCCCGGGTAGAGGGCCTGGCCGTCCTGGACGATGGCCAGGGCCTTGTCGGCATAGGTCGATGGCAGTAGCCTCGCGAGGGCGTAGAGGCCTGCTGAGCGGGCCAGGGGCTCCGCCAGGGCCTGTTGCAGGTACGCCAGCGCGTCGCCTGCGGCGCCGCCTTCTATCAGGCGGTGCATGACCGTGCTGCGCAACAGGATGGACTCGGGCGCGTAGGTCTCGGCCCTGCGGAGGGTCTGCAGCGCGCGCTGCGAGTCGGGCTGCAGGGCGCTCAGCCTGACGTAGGCGTCCACGAACCGCGGGTAGGCGTTTATGGCGGCCTGCAGGTCGGCGCTCGGGTCGGCCCCGCCAGCGGTGGCCGAGGCGGCTTCGACGGCGGCGCGCCCGGCAAGGGCCACCGCGTGCGCGGGGTTGGTGGCCAGGGCGGCGGCGAAGGCGGCGCCGGCGGCTTCTAGGTCGTTGGCTGCATCGAACACCACCCCCGCGCCGGCTTGTACCTCGGCGTCGGCTGGGGCCAGGGTGGCGGCTTGCTTGGCGGCAGCCACGGCGGCGCTCAGGTCGCCTTCGAGCGCCAGGACGCGCGCGTATTCCACCAATACCCAGGCAGAGCCGGCGTCGAGATCGGCCGCCGCCTTGAGATCCTCCGCGCGTGCGCCCGGTAGGCCCGAAGCGGCCAGGCCCGTAGGCCCGAGGCTGGGCACCGAAGGCGTCTGCCCGGCCGCGTCGCCGACGCGTTTCAACGTCTCTGCCGATGACTCGGGCAGCACAATACGCAAGACGGCCTCGGCCGCCGCCGTCGCGAGGGCCGCCGGCGTGGCGCCTTGGACCTCGACCGGCTTGACGGCGCCACCGATGGCAACGTTGATGGTGGCCTTCACGCCGCCACCGCCGGTGGCCACGCGGCCCGTGATGACCGCGTTGGCATCGAACAGCCGGCCGATGGTGGCGCCAACGTCGAGTTGTGCGGCGGCGGCCTTGTTGGCCACCAGGGCCGCGTCTCCCACCGGTGGCGCGTAGAGGTTCGGCACTTGGTTGAGCGCGTGCTGCAGCGCGGTGGGGAGGCCGAGCTGGTAGGGCGAGACGGTCGCGTCGGTGTCGAACGGCAGGATGACCACCCGCGTTACGGCGGGTACACCCTGGGCTGCGGCCGGCGCTTGCAGCAGGGTAAACGCTGCCGCCAGCGCGAGGAACGTTATCAGGAGACGTCGAGGCATCAAGCCGAAGTATACCTATGACGTCGTGAGAAAACGCATGCCTGCCGCAACCGTCACAGACGGAATCCGCCGGGCAGCAGGCCGGCGACCGTCGACGCCACCACGGTGCCGGCGGCGTTGACCTGGTAGACGCGGGCGTGCCCCGCGAACTCGAAGAGGATCTGACGGCAGGCGCCACACGGTGACGCCGGAACCTCCGAGCCCGATACCACGACGATCTCGGTGAAGTCACGCTCTCCGGCGGTGACCATGGCCTGCACCGCCGACTGTTCAGCGCAGCGCGTGAGACCGTAGCTGGCGTTCTCCACGTTCGCGCCGGAGTACACGATGCCCGAGGCGCTCCTCAGCGCGGCGCCGACGGGGAAGTGGGAGTAGGGCACGTAGGCGTTCGCAAGCGCCGCCCTGGCCGCTCGCAGGAGGTCTTGGGGCACGCTTTCAGGAGCGGGCTCGGTGTCGGTCACCTCTCAACCTCCTAAGAAGATCGCACGCAGCGCGCGCACGAGCGGTGGCCCGATGACCAGGACACCGACCACCGCAGCCATGACGGCGCCCACGAGGACGGCGGCCGCGGCCAGGTCCTTGGCGGCCTTCGCCAGTTCGTGATGACTCGGTTGTACCAGGTCGACCAAGGCCTCCACGGCGCTGTTCACGAGTTCGAGTGCCAACACGAGTCCGATCACCACGACGATGGGTACGAGGGCGGCGCCCGTCAACCAGCCCAGGGCGACGGCGACCGCCGCCAGGGCCACTTCCACGCGGAAGTTGCGCTGATCGCGCCACGCCCTCGCGAGGCCCGTCGCCGCGAAGCCGAGGGAGCGCCGCACGTTGCCTCGGCCCGTCACGCGTCGGGCCGCTCCCGGGCCAGCTCCAAGATACGAGCCTGTGCCGCCCTGAAGGGCTCCCAGGCCGCCTCGTCCTGATGGTCGTGGCCGCTGAGGTGGGTGAGCGCATGCGCCGCCAGGACCAGCACCTCGTCGGCCAGGGCGTGGCCGTGCGCCTTGGCCTGTCTCTTCGCGGTGTCGAGACTGATGAACAGATCGCCTAAAGACGGGACGCCGGGGAACCAGGCCCCGTCCGGCTCGTACGTCGGATACGAGAGCACGTCGGTGGGGCCCGCGACGCCGCGGTCCCTCGAGTTGCGCTCCGCGATCGCCGCGTCGCTCGTCAACACGATCGTCACCTCGCGGCCCCCGAGGCCCGTGGCCTCCATGTACGCCGCCACGACGTCGCGCAACCGCCGGTTGAGGCGGTAACTCCTCGTCTCGTCGATGACCTCTACCTTAGGCGACATGCCCGCCCGAGACGGCCGCGAAGCGCTCGGAACGCGAGCGCTTCAGGCCCTTGAGCTCGTCGGCGCTCGGGTAGGTGATGCGCCGGTGCAGGATGGCGGTGAGCATGCGCTGGAACGTGGCGGCGATGACCTCGATGTCGTTGAAGGTCAGGGGCGTCTCATCGAGCTGGCCGTCTTGCAGCCGCTGCTTGATGAGCTTGTCGATGAGAGAACGGATGCTCGTGGGCGTTGGGTCGGTGAGGGTCCTGGACGCCGACTCGACCGCGTCGGCGAGCATGAGGATGCCCGTCTCCTTCGAGCGCGGCTTCGGCCCCGGGTAACGGAAGTTGAGCTCCTCGACCTCGCCCTCGTCGAGGGCGCGCTTGTAGAAGTAGCTGAGAACGGTGGTCCCGTGATGTTCTTCCACGAACTGCAGCAGCTCCTCGGGCAGGTGGTACTCCTGCAGGAGTTCGACGCCGTCGCGAACGTGGCTGGTGACGATGAGGTACGAGAGGTGCGGGCTGATCCGGTCGTGCGGGTTGTCGCCCGAGAACTGGTTCTCGACGAAGAACCCGGGCCGCTTGATCTTGCCCACGTCGTGATAGAGGGCGCCCACCCGCGCGAGGAGGGCGTTGCCGCCAACGCTGTTCACGGCCTGATCGACGAGGTTCGAGATTATCAGGCTGTGCTGGTACGTTCCAGGGGCCTCCGTGATGAGCCGCTGAAGCAACGGATTGCTGGGGCTCGAGAGTTCGGTGAGGCGGAAGTCCGTGAGGAACCCGAACCCGCCCTCGGCGATGGGCAGGAGCCCAAGGGCGAGAACGCCGGCCAGTACGCCGCCGGCGACCAGGAGCATGGCGCCGGCTGCCATGGAGGCCATGGGCATGCCGCCACCGACGAGGACGAGGGCCACCAACGACAGCGCCGCCGCCAGCCCGCCGACGCTGCCGGCGAGCAGCAGGGTGAGGCGGCTGCCGGCGCTGCGGACCATCAGCGCCGCCACGGCCCCCCCGATGAGCGTGCCGGCCACGGCGTATAGCGGGGCAGCCGGGACCATGATGCCCATTGCGAGGGCCATCCAGGCCGCCCAGGGCAGCGCCAGGCGAGGCCCCAGCAGTGCGGCGACTACCAGGGGCACCAGCAGGGCGAAGAGGAAATGCGCGGAGAAGTCGAGGGCGACCCGTTGGAGCGCCAGTATCCCCAGCGTGAGCGCCACCAGGAACGCGATCTTCCTGAAGGTCATGGCCCTGCTCAGTTGCACCCTGGCCACGACCAGGGGAGCGAGCAGCAGGAGCGAGAGCAGCGCGACGCCAACGACGATCCACGCGGTTTGGGTCGCGGCCTCGGTGCGTGCGCTGTAGAGGCCGAGCGAGTCGAGCACGCGCAGTTGATCCTCGGTGAGCGGCTCTCCCGCGCGCACGATCACCTGGCCGGCCTCCAGCGACTGCATGACCGGGGCCACCGCCGCGGCGGCCGCGTCGCGGGCCACCTGTGTGAGGCGGTCGTTGGGCACGGAGTTCGCGACCAAGCGCTTGTCGAGCACCAGGCGCACCTCTCGCTGCCTCTCGGGCGGTGACTGGGCCACTAGCTCATCCACCAGCCCGGGCAGTTCCGAGGCACGCACGCCGCCGGCAGCACGGTAACGACTGATGACCTCGTCGACGACGTGAGTCGGCAGCCCCGAGCTGGTGATGGCGGCCAGCACCAGGGCCGTGACCTGCGGGTCGGGCGTGTAGACGGGTTCGATCTGGGAGCGTGCCGACTGCCGCTCACGCTGAGTGGCGATCATGTCGATCACTTGAGTGTCGACCGGGGCGACGAACTCCTGCGGGCTGGCCTGGCCCACCCGCAGCGGGGTGCGCTGGCGCGTACCGTAAACGCTATACAAGATGAGCGCGAAGGCAGCGGCGGCGAGTACGGCGAGCACCCAGTAGCGCGCCCTGGGCGGCCCCGCTAGGCGTCTAGGCGTGCCGCTCATAGGCGAGGACGATCTGAGCCACCAGAGGATGCCGCACGACGTCGGCCTTGCTGAAGTGCTCGAACCTGATCCCTTCGATGTCCTGCAGAATCGCGCTAGCGGTAGCTAGACCGCTCTGTATGGTCGTCGGCAGGTCGGTCTGGGTGGTGTCGCCCGTCACGACGACCTTACTGTTGAAGCCCATGCGCGTAAGGAACATCTTCATCTGCTCCGGAGTCGTGTTCTGCGCCTCGTCCAAGATGATGAAGGCGTCGTTCAGGGTACGCCCACGCATGAACGCCAGTGGCGCCACCTCGATGGTGCCCTGCTCCAGCAGGCGCTCGACCTTGTCTGCCGGCAGCATGTCATGCAGCGCGTCGTACAGGGGGCGCAGGTAGGGGTCGATCTTGGCCTGCAGGTCGCCGGGGAGGAAGCCCAGGCGCTCGCCGGCCTCGACCGCGGGGCGGGTGAGGATGATCCGTTTCACCCGGTTGGCCATGAGCGCCTCTACCGACATGGCGACGGCCAAGTACGTCTTGCCCGTCCCGGCGGGTCCGAGCCCGAACACTATGGGGTTGTTGGCTATCGCGTTCACGTAACGCCGCTGGCCCGCGGTCTTCGGGCGGGTACGGCCAGGAAGCCGGGCCTCGGCCCCGTCGGGCAGCCGCCCGATCCCCGGGAGTCCGCCTCGTGCGGGAGGCGGCAAGACCCCTTCCGCGGCGTTCGAGTCGGCTTCGACTCCACCCTCGAAGCCGGGGTCGAGCTCGCCGAACGTTATCTCTGCCAGACTGACCTCACCCCCTTTGCGGATGGTCGTCAACAAGTTACGGAACGCGCGCTCGGCCTTCGCCACCTCCGTGGGTTCGCCGCTGAGCCTAAGCTCGTCGCCCCGCGCCACTACCTTGGCCCGGAGTCGGGTTCGCATTAGTTTCAGGTTCTCGTCGTTCTGACCGTACAAGGACAGGGCCTCGGCGGGGCTGCGCAGCTTGAGCGTCATCGAAGTCGCTATCGTGTCCTCCTGAGCCGCCTAACAGCGGCCGGTTCCGAGAGAATCTCATGCCAGATCATGCCGCGCACGAGTTCGCTCCGGCTCGTCCCGATGAACGGTTGCTCATGCGGAACGGCCGTCCCCAGTCTAGCCGCTGTGGCCAGGTCCCTTGGTCGCCTGGTCGAGGCGTCCAGGGCGGCGACCGCTTCCATGGCGCCGCTCGCGGTGCGACCCTTGGAGCGCAGTCGCGTGACGCGCGCGGGGTCGGCCTCGTCCGGGGGAACGAACCGGGCCCCCTCGCGGCCAAGACTGCTCGAAGTGGTCTGTCCTTGTACGAGCCCTCCGCCGAACGGGTCGCTCCTGACCAGCCCGCCGCCGCTGGACCCCGGTCGACCACTCGCCCCCGCCGTGCCCGCAGGCGCCGCCGTGCCCGCCTGCCCGCCGGCAGCGGCCTGCGGCATGTGGCCCGGCGTAGCTCGGCCGGCGAGGCTCGGCTCTCCGACCACGGGACCACGCCCGCTCGCCGCCGCCTCCGTCGCCTCAGCGCTCTGCACGCGGCGCTGGACTTCCTGCAGGATCTCGCGCCACGAGCCGGGCTGGCCGCCCGTGTCGGCGACTACTCGACCGCCACCCCCGCCGGCCGGCGCCGAGTGGCCCGGGCCACTCGCCTGCCGGGCCGGTCCCTGACCGGGCCCAGGGGCACGTGGCGGACGGCTCGTCGGCCCCTTCGACTTCTTCGTGAACAGTGGCACGATCACGAAGAAGACCAGGAACAACAGGCCGAGGATCTCTTCGAACCCGATCTTCACCCTTGGTCGCTGCCCTCCTCGGCGGCGCGGCCGATGTTGCCCCTCATCTTGGTGTCTGACTGGATGTTCTGGATCTGGTAGTAGTCCATGATGCCCAGGTTGCCGTCCCTGAAGGCCTGCGCCACCGCGAGCGGGACCTCGGCCTCGGACTCGACGACCTTGGCACGCATGGCCTCCACGTGGGCACGGTTCTCCTGCTCGGCGGCCACGGCCATGGCCCGCCGCTCCTCGGCCTTGGCCTGCGCCACGCGCTTGTCGGCCTCGGCCTGGTCGGTCTGCAACTGTGCCCCGATGTTGCGCCCCACGTTCACGTCGGCGATGTCGATCGAGAGGATCTCGAACGCCGTGCCCGAGTCGAGGCCCTTGGCCAGCACCGTCTTGGAGATGGTGTCGGGGTTCTCGAGCGTGTGCTTGTGGCTGTCGGTGGAGCCGATGGAGGAGACGATGCCCTCGCCCACGCGCGCGATGATGGTCTCTTCGCCCGCGCCGCCCACCAAGCGTTCCAAGTTGGCGCGCACCGTGATGCGGGCCGTGGCGATCAGCTCGATGCCGTCCTTCGACACGGCGCTCACGTTGGGCGTCTGGATGACGCGCGGGTTGACCGACACCTTCACGGCGTCGAGCACGTCTCGCCCGGCCAGGTCTATGGCGGCCGCCCGATCGAAGGGCAGCGCGATCTGCGCCTTGTCGGCCGCGATGAGCGCATCCACCACGCGGTTGACGTTGCCGCCCGCCAGGAAATGTGCCTCGAGCTGGTCTTGGGTTACCGCTATCCCTGCCTTGTCGGCCTTGATCAACGGCAAGATGATCTGGTTGGGCGGCACCCGCCTGAGCCTCATGGCCACGAGGGAGAAGAGCGATACCTTGACGCCCGCCGCCACCGCCGAGATCCACAGCCCAACCGGGATGAAGTTGAACAAGATGATGAAGAAGAGAAGTACGGCACCGGCGAGGATCAGTATCGGTATGTCCATCTAGGTCTCCTTGTCGCCCGAACGGGCGGAGGTGGGCTCGGCTAGCGAGCGCACGGTTATGCGATTACCTTCGACGCGCAGGACGTGCACGGGTGTTCCGGCGTTCACGAAGTCGCCCTCGCTGACCACGTCCACCCGGTCGTTACCGAAGCGCGCCACCCCCGCCGGCCTGAGGTCGGACAGCGCGACCCCGTCCTGGCCCACGAGGTCCTTGCGGCCGCCCTGGAACTGCAGGCCGCCCCCGTCGGGAGTGGCTATGCGGGTGGTGAGGCGGAAGGCCGACGCCAGGCGGCTGTTCGGCAACAACCAGAGCAACACCGCCAGCAGCACCCCGCTGAAGAGTACCGAGTAGCCGAGAACGGGCACCACGCCCTCCTCGAAGATGCGGATGAGGGCGACGACGATGGCGGCGATCCCGAGGACGCCCGCCACCCCGAAGCCCGGGATGACGAAGACCTCCACCGCCAGCAGCACCACCCCGACCACCAAGATGGCCACGTCGACCAGCCCGAGGGGGTTGGCGAAGTAAGTGGCGGCGGCGAACACCACCAGCGCGATGAGCCCGATGGCGCCGGGGACGCCGAAGCCCGGCGTGAACGCCTCGATGAGTAGGCCGCCGATCCCCAGGACGATGAGGGCGGCCGCGATGAGCGGTCTCGACAGGATGCCGGCCAAACGCTCGGCCAGCCCTGGTTCGAGGCGCACCGTCTTGGCGCCGGCGAAGCCGAAGGTGGCCAGCGCCGCGTCGACCGTCCTGGCCTCCGTGTCGGCTATGCCGAACTCGACGGCTTGCTTGGACGTGAGCGTCACGAGCTCGGAGCTCGTCGACAGCCCCGGGATCTCGACCTTGGCGTCCACCATCCCTTCGGCCACGACGGGGTTGCGCCCCCGCGCCTCGGCAACGCTACGGAACTCGCCTCGCAGCGCGGACGAGAACTTCTCGTCCACGGCCTGGATGCCGGTGGGGGTCGACAGGATCGGCAACGCAGCGCCGATGCTGGCACCCGGAAGCATGGCGAGGTGCTCGGCGCTCATGGCGATGAGGGCGCCCGCGCTGAAGGCGTTCTGAACCACGGCGATGGTGGGCACGTTGGTGTCGTGAAGGATGATGCCGACGATGTCTTGCATCGCGCTTACGGCGCCGCCCGGGGTATCGAGGTAGAAGACGAGCGCCAACGGCTGCTCGTCGTTGGCGAGCTTCACCCGGTTGCGGACGAACGCCGTGGTGGCCGATGTGATCTCGGTGTCGATCGGCACCACCCAGACCTCGTTCGTGGCCGCAAGCGCGGGCGTTACGAATGCAAGGCAGGCCAGCACCGCCGCAAGCACCCTGAGGGGCTTGGCGGGGCGGACGGTGTTCGGGTTCACGCAGCCAAGATACCACGGGGGGATTGCCCGTTAGAGACGGCAAGATGCAGCCGCAGGCCGGGCCCACCGCCGCCCGCCGAGTCGAGAAAGCGTCCGGCGCCCGGTGATCTACGGGCGCCGGACGCATGTCTGGCGGGGGCAGAAGGACTTGAACCCTCGACCTACGGTTTTGGAGACCGCCGCTCTACCGACTGAGCTATACCCCCAGGTGGCCGGCGCCAGGCTTCCGCATGGGCCGCGGCCGGGTAGGAAGTATACCGGGCGCCCGCCGGCACGTCCAGACGTGCGAACGTCACCTCGCCCCTGCGCAAGGCCGCGCGGGTGCTGTATCCTGCCCGCATGCAGCAGTCGATGGCAGACCAGGATCACATGACCCTCACGCCGGCGGGCGCCGAGAAGGCCGGCCAGCTCCTCGCAGGCAACGACAAGGCGAACGCGGCCATCCGCGTGTTCGTGAAGTCGGGGGGCTGCAGCGGCTATCAGTACGGCATGAAGATCGACGATCAGCGCCTGGACGGCGACCACGTCTTCGAGGTAGGCAACGTGAGGCTGGTCGTGGACGAGCGGAGTTGGCCGCTACTGAAGGGTTCTCAGGTCGATTACGTCGAGAACATGATGGGCGGCGGCTTCAGCGTCAGCAACCCCAACGCCTCCAGCGAGTGCGGTTGCGGCCACAGCTTCCGCACCGACGGCGCGGCTCCACCCAGCGGCGAGGGCTCGTCGTCCTGCTCTTCTTGAACCCGGTAACTGGTAGCTGAACGCTACGACCGCATAGTTTTGGCGCCCCGGACGAACGAGCCCGGGGCGCCTCGGTTCGTGTGGTTCAGTCCGCGCCGAACTCGTACTTCAGGACGGGCTGTCTGGCGGCGCGCACCTCGTCGAGACGCCTGACCGGCGTGTTGTAAGGCGCGCCGTGCAGGTATTCGGGGTCCTCCTCCGCGCGCTGTAGCACGTCCGCGAGGCCCTCGGCGTACGCGTCCAACGACTCGAGCGACTCCGTCTCCGTGGGCTCGACCATCAGCGCTTCCTTCACTATGAGGGGGAAGTAGACGGTGGCCGGGTGCATGCCGTGATCCAGCTGCGCCTTGGCGATGTCGAGCGTGCGCAGGCCGCCGGGTGGCTGTGCCACGAACTCGTGCATGTTCACCCGGTCGAACGGCACGGTGAAGCCGAGTTCCTTGAGCTTGATGCGCAGGTAGTTGGCGTTCAGTACGGCGTGGCCGCTCACCTCCCGGAGCCCCTCGCGGCCGAGGGCACGGATGTAGGTGTACGCCCGCACGAGGTTGCCGAAGTTGCCGTAGAACGAGCGCATGCGGCCGATGGAGCGCGGGATGTCGTACTCGAGGTAAAACTGGCCGCCCGGGCGCCTGGCCACGACCGGCACCGGCAAGAACTCCCGCAAGTGCGCCTTGACGCCGATAGGACCCGTGCCGGGGCCACCGCCGCCGTGCGGGGTAGTGAACGTCTTGTGGAGGTTGAGGTGGACGACGTCGAAACCCATGTCGCCGGGACGCACGCGCCCGACGATGGCGTTAAGGTTCGCCCCGTCGTAGTAGAGCTGCGCGCCGACCGCGTGGGCGGCCTCCTTGATCTCGAGGATGCGCCGCTCGAACAGGCCCAAGGTGTTCGGGTTCGTGAGCATGACCCCCGCGACCTGCGGGTTGAGGCGCGCCTTGAAGGCGGCCAGGTCGACCTCGCCGTCGGGGCCGGTGGGAACCTCCACGACCTCGTAGCCCGCCATGGCGGCCGAGGCGGGGTTGGTGCCGTGCGCGCCGTCGGGGACCAAGACGTACTTGCGTTGCTCGCCCTCACCCCTGGAGCGGTGGTAGGCCCGGATCATCAGCATGCCCGCCAGCTCCCCGTGGGCGCCGGCGGCTGGCTGGAGGCTGACGGCGTCCATGCCCGTGATGGCAGCCAGATCGCCCTGCAGGTTGTAGAGGAGCTCCAGGGCGCCCTGCACGGTCTCCTCGGCCTGGTACGGGTGTAGGTCCTGGAACAGCTTGGCGGCGTCCTCGTTGACCTTGGGGTTGTACTTCATGGTGCAGCTGCCAAGCGGGTAGATGTTGGCGTCGATGCTCATCTGCCTGTGCGCCAGTTGGGTGTAGTGCCGCACGAGGTCCAGCTCGCTGACCTCGGGCAGCCGCGCGGGCTCCTTGCGCAGGTTGTCCTCACCCAGCAACTCGGCCAAGTCGACCGCCGCCGGGGTGGGCGGCTGGGAGGCCCGGCGGCCCTGCCTCGAGCGTTCGAAGATCAGGGGAAGCTGGGGGTGGAGCGGAATGGGGGGGAGCTTGGAGGCCTCAGCCATGGCTGGCCACCTCCCCGTAGCCGGCGGGCGCGCCGAGGCCCTCTCCCGAGGCGGTGAGCGCCGCCACCAGCGCCCCGATGTGAGAGCGAGTCGTGCTCTCCGTGGCGCTCAAGACGATGGCGTTGCCGAAGCCGTACTCGGGGGGCACTTCCACGCCCGCATGAACACCGTGCGCTGCCAGCGCGCTGCGAAGCGCCGCCGGCTTCTGCCGCACCTTCAGGACGAACTCGTTGAAGTAGCGCCGCTCGATCTCGGGTTCGAAACCCGCGTTACTCAGCGCCGCGCCCAGGGCGTGGGCGTTAGCCAGCGAGCCGAGGGCCAGGTCGCGCAGGCCCTGCGGCCCTAACGCCGCAACGTTGATGGCGGCCATGACGGCCGTCAGCTGGTGGTTGGAGCAGATGTTCGACTTCGCCTTTGAGCGCCTTATGTGCTGTTCTCGGGCCTGCAGCGTGAGCACGAACGCGCGGCGGCCGTCCACGTCCACGGTCTGGCCCACCAGGCGGCCCGGTAGCTGGCGGATGAGCTCGTCTCTAACGACCATGAAGCCGAAGGCGGGACCACCGAAGTCGAGGGGGTTGCCGAGGGTCTGGCCGTCGCCGGCGGCTATGTCGGCGCCGTACTCTCCCGGAGGCGCGAGGACGGCGAGGCTCAGCGGGTCGACGGCCGCCACCATCAACGCCCCGGCCGCATGGGCGCCCTCGGTCAGCGCGCTCATGTCCTCGACGTAACCGAGGTAGTTGGGTTGTTGGGCAACCAGGCACGCCACGCCGTCGTCCATGTCGGGCAGGACCGTGGTGTGAGGGTCGAGGTCGACGACCTCGACGACCGTGTCGAGGGCGGTGAGGTAGGTGGCTATCACCGCGCGCGTTTCGGGATGTACGCCGCGGCTGACGAGCACGCGGTCGCGGCCCGTCTGACGCATGGCGAGCAGGACGGCCTCGGCCACGGCGCTGGCGCCGTCGTACATGCTCGCGTTGCTCACGGGCAGGCCCGTGAGCTCGGCCATCACGGTCTGGTACTCGAAGGTGGCCTGCAGGAGTCCTTGCGCCACCTCGGGCTGGTAGGGCGTGTAGGAGGTCACGAACTCGCTCTGCATGGCGAGGTGGGCGGTGACGGCGGGCATGAAGTGGCGCCTAGGGCCGCCGCCCAGGAAGTTGGGGCCCGCCACGTCGTTCTTGGCCGCCAGCCCTTGCAGGTGTTCCAGCAGGCCGGCCTCGTCCATGCCGCTGGGCAGGTCGATCTCGGGGTCACGCAGCGCGGCCGGGAGGTCGGCGAAGAGTGCGTCGATCGAGGGCGCGCCAACCTTGTTCAGCGCCCGCTCGACGTCCTCCCTCGTGTGGGGGACGTAGCGCACTCAGCCCTCCTCTAAAGCGCTCTTCTGATACGCGTCGGCGTCGAGCAGCTCGTTGAGCTCCGCATCGTTCTCCATCTCGACGCGAAAGAGCCAGCCCCCCGTGTAGGGCTGGTCGTTGATGAGTTCGGGTGTGTTCTCGAGCGCGCCGTTCACGTCGGTGATGACGCCACTGACAGGTGAATAGATGTCGGAGGCGGTCTTGACGGACTCCACCACCGCCACCTGCTCGCCCTTACTGACGCGGCGGCCAGACTCTGGCAGCTCCACGAACACGACGTCGCCGAGCTGGTCCTGGGCGAAGTCCGTGATGCCTACGGTGACGGTCTCGTCCTCGCGCCTGGCGTACTCGTGAGTGGGGGCGTAGCGGAGTTCTTCGGGTGTGTTCATCTGTTCTCCTCAGGCCGCGCCAGCGGGGCGCGGGCCGTTTACTCGCATCATGCCCCGTGGAACGGGGGCTTGGCCACTCGCGCCGCGACAGCCTGGCCGCGGATCTCGACGGTCAGCTCCGTACCGGCCTCGCACAGTGCGGTGTCGATCCAGGCGAAGCCTATGCCGTCTCGCGTGAGGGGCGAGAGAACGCCGGACGTGACCTCACCGACGGCATCACCGGCCAAGTTCAGCACGCGGTAGCCCTGGCGCGGCACGCCCCTCTCGCTCAACCGCAGGCCAACGAGCATGCGGGTGCAGTCGGGTGCCCACATGGCCTCGCGGCCGAAGAACGGCTTGTCCTTGACCACCCACGCGAACGGCGTGCAGAGCGGGTTAGAGGTCTCGGTGAGCTCGTGGCCGTAAAGCGGGAACCCGGCTTCGAGCCGCAGGGTGTCGCGAGCCCCGAGGCCGCAGGGCGTGGCGCCGGCCAGCGTGAGCATGTGCCACACCGCCACCGCGTCGGTCGGCCGCAGGTAGATCTCGAAGCCGTCCTCGCCCGTGTAGCCCGTGCGGCTGACCCGCACCGGGATGCCCGAGAGGGTGATGTCGAGGGTGGCGTTGCGCCTGACCTGCCCGAGGTCGATGTCGGTGAGTTGCCCGAGCAGCAGCGGGGCGCCCGGGCCCTGCAAGGCGAGCAGCGCGACCGAGTCGGACTCGTCGATCACGTGGCAATCCTTACCCTGCGCCAGTGCTTGGAGGTGGCTGAAGACCGCGTCCTTGTTGGCGGCGTTGGCGACGATCAGGTACTCCTGTTCACCGTCGCGGTACACGAACAGGTCGTCGATCAGCCCTCCACGGTCGTTCGGGAGCATGCTGTACTGCCCCCGGCCCAGCTTCAAACGCCCGGGATCGTTGAGGGTGGCGAACTGCAGGAACTCCGTGGCGTCGGGCCCGATCACGCGGATCTCGCCCATGTGCGACACGTCGAACAACCCGACGCCCTGCCTCACCGCCAGGTGCTCCTCGTTGATGCCGGTCGGGTAGTTGAGGGGCATGGCGTAACCGGCGAACTCGACCATGCGCGCCCCGAGCTCCTCATGCGTCTCGAACAGGGGTGTACGCTTCATCGCGTCGACGATATCACGCTGCCCGGGTCGGGCTTTTCCCGTCCAGGTGGGGCAGAACAACAAGGCTGCCTTGCGGCTCAGGCCTTCTGGGCCAGCTTCTCCAACACCATGGTGGCCACGCCCCGCAGGGGCTCGAACACGCCTTCGAAGTTGGCCGCCACGGCCTCGTACATGGACAGCTTGCCTTGCGGGTCGAGGACCGCCCTGAGCATCTCCATGTCCAGCGCATCGGGCAGGTCGCGCTTGTTGGCCTGGATGACCAGCGGCACGTCGGCGAGGCGCAGGTTGTACTCCTGGAGGTTCTCCCGCAGGTTGCGGAGGCTCTCGGCGTTGGCGCGCAGGCGTGCGGGATCGGAGTCGGCAACGAACACGACGCCGTCCACGCCGCGCAGGATCAACTTCCGAGACGAGTTGTAGAACACTTGTCCCGGCACCGTGTAGAGGTGGAAGCGCGTCTTGAAACCGTTGACCTTGCCGAGGTCGAGTGGCAGGAAGTCGAAGAACAGCGTGCGCTCGTCTTCGGTGGCGAGCGACACCATCTCGCCCTTGGACTCCGCGGGCACCTGCTGGTAGATCTGCTTGAGGTTCGTCGTCTTGCCGGACAGGCCCGGCCCGTAGTAGACGATCTTGAAGTTGATCTCGCGCGCCGAGAAGTTGATCGTGCTCATCCTTGCCTCGTCCCGAAGAGGCCATCGAGCAACGCCGTGGCGTCTTGCTGGAAGTCGGCGTCGAGCTCCATGGCGGGAGATGCCTCGGTGGACTGCTCGAGGGCCATGCGGATGGCGTCGGCGGCGTGCTTGGTGGCGATCTTGACGCGGCCCAGTTGGGCGGTGCTGTCGAACACGGTGACGAGCAGCGCCTCGGCGCCCAGCTCCTCTAAGTACGTGCCTACCTCCGCGCCCTGTTGCACGGTCTCCTTGAAGCCGTCCTCACCGAAGAGGTGCGCGATGGCGCGGTTGGCGGCGTAGTTGGAGGCAACGAGGGTGGCGAAAGAGTCGAAGGACGGCGGCTTCGGGGCCCACAGGGCCCGCACGTTCATGAGCACGAAACCCTTGTGGTCGATAATCAGCGCGTAACGGGCGCGGCTCTTGGCGAGCAGCTCGCGCAAGATGCCATCGACGGCGTCGAAAGTGGAACCGTAAAGGTCCAGCGATGGCTCGAGCATGAGCACCACTCTAGCAGCAGCCGTGAGAACTCCTGGTTGAACAATGCACTCTTGCCTGGGCCGGTTTCGACAGAACGACACCGCTCCGCTCGGGCCCCTCGCGCTGGCCGTTGGCCGGTGAAGAACGAGGACGCGCCTCCCGAGGAAGCGCGTCCTGCAACTGGTAGCGATGGACGGGATCGAACCGTCGACCTCACGATTATGAGTCGTGCGCTCTCACCGGCTGAGCTACATCGCCTTGCGCCCGCCGACGTCCGTTGGCGGCCGGTCGTGCAAACCACGGCCGGGCCCTGAGATTATACCTGGCGCCGGCCCGGGTGCCAGCCCCGCCGTTTCGTCCTTGAGTCCTCTGTCAGCGCTTCCGGGCCGTCAACTCGCCGACCGACCCACTCCACCCGCAATGGTCGCAGGCCGCGGCCGAGTTCTCGTCCCAATCGCCGTCGCCCACCTGCTCTTCGATGATCTCGAGGTCTTGCGCCGTGATCGCGTAATGCACGCGGTACTTGACCTCCACCGACGTGTCTATGCGCACGATGGCGTTGCCGCAGGCCGGGCAGAGAGGGGTGGAAGAGCAGTGCCGGGAGGTTAGGGGGGTAGGAGCGGCCACGCCGAGCGCAGTTCTATCGTCCGGCGTCTTACAACGCTCTTACGGAGTATGTGGGCGACGTGAGAGGCGGCCCTTCACGCCGCCTGCTTACACGGTTTTCAGATTGGTGCCGGAAGCGGGACTTGAACCCGCATGCCCGTTGGGGCGGCAGATTTTAAGTCTGCTGCGTCTACCCGTTCCGCCATTCCGGCCAGCCAAGTTGCCCTCATCGGTCGGCCCCAGCACGCCTCCTCACAAGTCTAACCAGCCCGCTCAGGCTTCGTCCTGCGCCCAGTCGCGCGAACGGGAAACGGCCTCGGCCCACCGTTCCATTACCGCTGCCCGTTCAGGGTCGGATAGCCGGGGCACGAAGCGGGCGCCGGCACGCCATTGAGCCGCCAGCGCGGCCCTGTCGGGCCACACGCCGACCGCCAACCCTGCCAGGTAGGCCGCGCCCAGCGCGGTCGTCTCGACCTGCGCCGAGCGCACGACCGGGACGCCCATGACGTCCGCCTGAAGCTGCATGAGGGCGTCGTTCCGGGAGGCGCCACCGTCTACGCGCAGCTCAGGGATGGCGATGCCGGAGCCTGCCTGCATGGCGCCCATGACGTCGGCCACTTGGAGGGCGACGCCCTCGAGAGCGGCGCGAGCGACATGCGCGGCGGTGGTCCCGCGGCTGATGCCGACGATGGTTCCGCGGGCCCGTGGGTCCCAGTAGGGCGCTCCCAACCCCGTCATGGCGGGCACGAACACGACTCCACCGGCGTCCGGGACGCTCAGGGCGAGGGGGGCGGCGTCGGCGACGTCGCGGATGATGCCCAGCCCGTCGCGCAGCCACTGCACCACCGCGCCGGCCATGAAGATGCTCCCTTCGAGGGCGTACTCCAGGGGCCCACCCTGTTGCCACGCCACCGTCGTGAGGAGGCGGCCGGCCGGTGGCCGCGGCTTCAGGCCCGTGTTGAGGACGATGAAGGCGCCCGTGCCGTACGTCGCCTTCGCCTGCCCCGGCTGGAAGCAGGCCTGGCCGAACGTGGCCGCCTGCTGGTCGCCCACGAGCGCGGCGATGGGCACGCCCGCGAGCGGTCCGACCGTGGCCTCGCCGACGACGTGAGAGGAGGGCACGACCTCCGGCAGCAGGGCGCGGGGCACGCCGAAGAGCTCCAGGAGCTCGTCGTCCCAGACGCCCCGCCCTAAGTCGAACAGCAGGGTCCTGGAGGCGTTCGACACGTCGGTCACGTGCCGGGCGCCCCCGGTGAGCCGGGCCGTCAACCAGGTGTCCACCGTGCCGAAGGCCAACTCGCCCACCTCCGCGCGCTCGCGCGCTCCCGGCACGTTGTCGAGGAGCCAGGCGATCTTGGTGGCCGAGAAGTACGGGTCGAGAAGGAGGCCCGTTTTCGCGCGAACGCGCTCCTCGACCCCGGCCTCCCGAAGGCCCTCGACCACTCCCGCGGTGCGGCGGTCCTGCCACACGATGGCGTTGGCGATGGGGGCCAGGCTGCGCCGGTCGTAGACCACGGTGGTCTCGCGCTGGTTCGCCACCCCGATGGCGCTCACGCGGCCGGCGTCGACTCCGGCCCTGGCGAGCGCCTCGCTGGCGACGCCCACCTGGCTCGACCAGAGGTCCATGGCGTCGTGCTCCACCCAGCCGGGCCGCGGGTAGTGCTGCTGGAACTCCTTCTGCGCCGAGCCGACCACGCGCCCCTGGTCGTCGAAGAGCAGGGCACGCGAACTCGTCGTGCCCTGGTCCAGGGCGAGGACGAGCCCAGGCGTGCGTGGCACGGCTAGAGCGTCACGCGCTCGGCGGGCACGACGCGCAACCAGGTGTAATCGCGCTCACCGGCCAGCGCAAGCCGGAGCCGGTCGGGGTCACGGGGCACGAGCAGGCTGCGTCCGCTCACGGCGCTCTGGTACCGGCCCACGCCATAAGCCTCCAGGAACAGCTTGGTGGTGCGCCCGAGCGGCAGGTCGCGCACCGAGAAGAACTTCAGCGTTACGGCGCGCACGGACGGGAACGAGTGTAGCGACACGGATGTCTCGCCGACGACCAGCGCCGCGCTGTGCCCCTCTCGCTGAAGATCCAGGACCACCACGCCCTCGGGTGCCGCTCCGGGGTTGGAGCCCTCGACGGCCGCCGCCAGTTCGGCGATCACGCGCCTCGCCAGCTCCACGTCCGCGAGCGCTTCGACGTCGGCTTTGGCGCCGTCCAAGCAGATCTGCGTGCCGAACCCGATGCTCTCTCCAGCGTTCACGAAGTGAGACTCTACCACCCGTCAAGGGGTCATCCCTTGACGCTTCCGGCCGTGAACTGGCCCGTCAGGGCGTTCTGGAACGAGTAGAAGATGACGAGGATGGGGACGCTGCCGAGCACGGCGGCCGCGGCCATCGCGCCCCACTGCGTGGCGAACTGGTTGGTGGAGAAGTTGCGCAACCCGATCCCGACCGTCCATAGGTCTTGGCCGACGAGGATGGTGTTGGCGAGGATGAACTCACTATAGGTGCCGATGAACTGCTGCAAGAAGATGAACAGCAGCATGGGGAGGCTGATAGGCAGGATTATCCGCCAGAACGAGCCCCAGCGCGTGGCGCCGTCGACCATCGCGGCTTCTTCCAGGCTGGTGCTCAGCGAGTCGAGGTAGCCCTTGAAGATCCACGAGGAGAACGCGATGGCGCCGCCGGAGTAGGCCAGGATGAGGCCGGTGAACGTGTTGAGGAGGTCCAAGCGGCTCATGAGGTAGAAGATGGCCACGAGCGCCATGAACGTGGGGAACATCTGCACGAACACGAACGCCAGCAGGGTGCCGTAGCGCCCCTCGAACTTGAGCCGCGAGAACGCGTACCCGGCCGTGGTGGAGAGGAGCACGGCCATTACGCCGGTGACGCCCGATACCAGCAGCGTGTTGCGGATGTACAGCGGCACCATGCCGCCGATGCTGGCGGGCAGGCGCGCCCCGTCGCTGGCGCGTATGCCGTAGAACTGCGCGGGCCCGACGGAGAACACGAGGACCGCCGCGCTCGCGAAGATCGTCCAGCCGGCGTACGTACGCAACTGTTCGGCACGTGCGGGCAGGTAGCCGAACCGCGGCAACGCGAAGGTCACGATCAGGACGATCACTCCGAGTACCATGACGCCCGCGAGCGCCCACTGGTACCAGTACACGTGCGTCTCGGCCAGGATCTTCTGGAACTGGACCAGCGAGAAGTCCGCTGGGTTCGGCACCACCCCGGCGCGCACCAGCAGGTTTCCCACGCGCGGCAGAGCGCCCGCCAGCGTGTCGTTGCGGTTGAGGGAGACCGCCAGCAGGTAGGCGACGGGGTAGAAGACGGCGAGAATGACCACCCATAGGAAGATGTGCGTGCCGAAGGTCATGGCGTAGCGGGCCGCCCGCATGGGTCTGGTGGCAAGCCCGTAGAGGTACGCGATGCCGCTGATGCCGCCGATCACCAGTACGAAGGCGCTCAGGAACCGTTTCCACAGGCCGGGCACCACCAGCATGCGGTTGCGGGTGATCACGTCCGGCGCCGTGGCGAACAGGAAGTAGACGGCCACTGCAACGACGACCGCTACTGCAACCATGCTCACGTAGTGGATCGACTTGCCGCGGTTCACGCCTGCGCCCCCTCGTCCTTGAGCGCGCCTGTGACCCTGAAGTTCATCAGGCTCACGGCGAGGGTGATGATGAAGATGAGCAGGGAGATGGCCGAGCCGAACCCGTAGGCGTACCCGCCCTGGCTCCTGAACGCCTCGTTGTAGGCCCAGCTGATGAGGATGTCGGTGCCCCGCGCCGTCGCCGTCCCCCAGCTGACGGGAGGGCCCCCGTCGGTGAGCAGGAAGATCACGTTGAAGTTGTTGAAGTTGAACGCGAAGCTGCTGAGCGTTATGGGCAGCAGCGCGGCCCGCAGCAGCGGCCCGGTGACGCTCCAGAACCCCTGCCACACGTTAGCGCCGTCGATCCTGGCGGCCTCGTAGATCTCGTCGGGAATGGCGGACAGAGCGCCCAGCGTGGCCGTCATGATGAACGGCAGGCCCAGCCACAGGTTGACGATGAGCACGGCCGCGCGGGCCGCCGTCGGATCGCCGAGGAGCCAGTTGATCGGCTCGTGCGAGACGTCGAGTAGTGCCAAGACGCGGTTGATGGCGCCGAAGTTCTGGTTGAGGAACCCGCGCCACACCTGCAGCGTGATGACGCTCGGCAGTGCCCACGGGATGATGAGCAGTGTGCGGTAGAAGTTCCTGAACCGCAGCGCCTTGTTGTTGAGCAGCACGGCCAGCAGCACGCCGACGGCCGTGTTCATGAGCACCGTCAGGAAGCCGAACGAGATGTTCCACAAGAAGACGGGGAAGAGCGCCTTCGGCGCGCTCGCCCAGATCTGCTTGAAGTTGCGCCAGCCGACGAAGCCGAAGTCGTTGTAGCGGGCGATGGAGGTGGCGTCCACGTCGGCGGGCAGCGGCTCGTTCAGGACGAGCTGGTTGCCGTCCTCGCTGATGATCGTCCGCGGGATGGCGGCCCTGTCGAGCTCTACTGTCACGTGCGTGAGGTCCGGTGGGAACGGCGGTGCACGCTCGAGCGTCAAGACGTCGCCGTCGACTTCGAGCACGCGGATGGTGACGGGGAACCCGAGATCGGGCAGCTCGAGCTCGACGGCCTTGACGATCCGGCCCGCGGGCGGCGGCGTTGCGAGCGTCAGCCGCGTGCCGTCCAACGACTCGGCGTCGACCACGTCGGTCGCGGAGGCGTAAACCACGGCACGTACGCCGTTGCAGCCGTTGCGGAGGTTCTTGCAGTCGAGGGTCGTCGGGTTGTCGATCGTCAGGCGCGTGCCGTCGACGCTGACGATGCCCGTCTCGCTACTGATGTTCAGTTCGCCGTTGCGGATGCCTGCGTAGTCGGTGAACCCCAAGAAGACCGTGAGGAGCACCGGGAACACGGTGAAGGTGAGTAGAAAGATGATGGCCGGAAGAAGGTAGTACCAGGGCATGAGCCAGGAGAACCGCTGCGCCATGTAGCGCAGTTCCAGCACGAGGACGACGACTGCGACGGGGATGCCCAGAAAGGACGGGGCGTCGGGGGCCAGTAACTGAACGAGATAGGTGGCGGCCAGGCCGGCGGCCGTCGCGACGAACAGCGCGAGAGCCAGGAGCCCCAATGACTTGAGAAGGCCGCCGGCGGCGGTCTTGCTGCGCGGCAGGAAGTCTTTGCCGGGGCGAGAGATGTCCATAGCGGCAACCCCCTAGAGCGGCGACCAGGGGCGCGAATCGTCCCTGGCCGCCGCGACCGATCGGTCTAGCCGAGGGTCACTGGCCCTTGATCTCGTCGACAGCCTGCTGCAGAACGTCGGCGACGTTGGCGTTGGCGTCTTCGGTGATCGCCGTCAGCGCGTTGCCCATGGGCGACCAGACGGCGCCCATCTCGGGGATGTTCGGCATGGGCTCGGAGTTGAGCAGCGCGGCGCCGAAGCCGGCGATGATCGGGTCGTCGATGACGAGTTCGAGTGCCGACATGGAAGCCGGGATACGACCGGAGAGGCGCGCCATGGACACCTGCGCGTCCTTACGCGAGAGCCACTTGGCGAAGTTGGCGGCCTCCACCTTCAGGTTCGTGAAGGAGTTCACGAGGACGCCCTGGACGCCCATGAAGCCCGAGAACGGCGTGCCGTCGGCGAGCGGTGGGATGGGGTGGACGCTGACGTTCAGGCCGGCGTTCTGGTACTGGCTGATCGCCCAGGGGCCGGTGTAGATCATGGCCAGCGCACCGTCGACGAAGAGGCCGTTGGCCACGTCGTTGTTGGTGCCCGA
>JACDJC010000516.1_pt1 | contig 44022 bp, 46 predicted proteins | sample 7454191 | NCBI WGS metagenome assembly JACDJC01 (sample SAMN14253291, study PRJNA609438) | sludge metagenome | isolation source: sludge after 25d culture with pyrite and EDTA | collected 2018-12-20
AGCGGAAACCGATAATAGAGCCACACAGCTTCAGCGATGATCTCAGCTGGAAAACGATGGCGGTGGTAAAGCGAAGCGCGTAGTTCAGTCATCCCCACTTATCGCCGGTGAAACTTGCTCTCAGGTTAACGTTACGCTGCCACAGTGCATATTGGCTGTGGCGGATGCAGGGCGGCGCGGATGCTGAAATCGCAGCGCGCTTTGCCAAGCTAACCAGGCAGGCTGCCGAAGGCGCCCTTGATCACTGGGCGCGGGACCCACATGGGCGGCTGGCGCTGATCATCATCCTCGACCAGTTCTCGCGCTCCGTCTGGCGCGAAGATGCGCGCGGTTATGCGCAGGATCCCCGCGCATTATCGCTGGTGACCGAAGGACTTTCGAACGGGCACTATGCCTTGTTGGAGACGCCGTGGTTTCAACTGGTGTTCGGCTTGCCGCTGGGCCATTGCGAAGGCGGCGACCATTTGCAGCGCCTCAAGTGCCTGATCGGCTTGCGTGAGCAGATTGCGGCGGACGCACCACCCCTGTTGCGTCCGCTCTACGCGTCCCTGGCGCAGCAGGCGCGCGATGTTCACGCCGTCATTGCCGCCTTCGGCCGCCATCCGCATCGCAATGCAGTGCTTGGCCGCACCTCGACGCCGGCTGAAGAGGCCTATATCGCCAAAGGCGAATTCCCGCACCGCAAAGCGTTTCAGTAAGGCTGAGAGTCTAAACTTCATCCGCCCCGCGCAGTATTGACTTGCTCACCACCTCACGGTTCATGATCTTCATCTCCGCCCGCTCTCATTCCTGACCAAAAGCTGACAACAATTGTTGTCACACTTCAGGAGCACGTCAGATTACCACCGCATGGTTTCCTCCATGGACAACAGCAACCCAGGAGTTGAAACCATGAAAAAGACAGTTGCAATGCTTGCTTTCCTCGCGGCTCTTCCGGCAACCGCTGCATTGGCCGGCGAGAAATGCGACGTTCCGCCCGAACAGAGGCAATCCTTCGAAGCTTTGGGGAAGCTTGCCGGCGACTTCGGGTGGACCATCGACAAGATGAAGATCGACGATGGCTGCTATGAGCTTCGCGTCACGGATGGCAGTGGGAATGTCCTCAAGGTGAAGATCGACCCGGCAACGCTGGACGTCGTCGATGGCAAGGTCAAGCGCTTCGGCGACGGCAACAATGCATCGGTGAACGGGAACGGAGATGGCATGACATCGCAGGAGGCCGAGGAAGACTGAAGTCGGATGCGCAGTGCCTATCGTAGCTCTGCAAGCTGAGGCCAGACCATCGACAAACCCCGCTACTTCTGCGGGGTTTGTTTTTGGTATCGACATTCCCGGACGCATTGAGATTTCAAACTTAGATGTTTGGCTTCTCGTGGGAATGTACACAAAAAGTCGCGTAGAGCACTTCCACGACGTTGCGCGCCGAGCCGCTTTCGATCCGATACCAGATCGTCTGGCCATCACGCCGCCCGGCGATGAGCCGGTCTTTGCGCAGGAGCGCCAGGTGTTGTGATACCGTCGAATCACGGATGCCCAGGAATTCGGCAAGCTGACCAACTGACTTCTCGCCGTCCACTAACTGGCACAGGATCAGCAGCCGATGACGGTTCGACATAGCCTTGAGAAGCTCGCAAGCCTCATCGACGGCAAGTTGCATGGCTTCAGCGTCAATTTTCATAATTGCATATCTACGCTTATTCGTATATTTGTCAATGACGGATCATCGCCCGTGCATAACACGGCAGACAAAATCTTGTGAGGCGCAGACGCAATGGAAACCGTTCGCATCATCGTTTGCCCGCAATGCGCCACGGTAAACCGGGTGGCGGCAGAGCGTGACGCCCGCAAGGCCCGGTGCGGTTCGTGCAAGGTATCTCTGTTTGACGGCCATCCCGTTGAAGTCGATACGGCCATGTTTGATAAGCAGACCGGCCGCAGTTCCGTGCCGGTGCTGGTGGATGTATGGGCGCCGTGGTGCGGCCCGTGCCGGATGATGACGCCCGCGTTTGAAGAAGCCGCCCGGCTGCTGGAGCCCGACCTGCGGCTCGTCAAGCTGAACTCGGACGAGCATCAGGAAATCGCCGCCCGGCTTGGCATTCGCAGCATCCCAACACTCATTCTTTTTGCGCACGGCTATGAACTGGCCCGCACGGCCGGAGCGATGACCACGCAACAGATCGTCGATTGGGTGCGAAGCAAGCTTCCCCCAGGCACGTGAACCATCATCAAGTAAGAGGAGGCGGGTGGTGAACAGAAGACAGTTTCTTTTGGCAGGAGCGACGGTTACCGCGGCAAACGGTATCGGGCTTTCCAGTGTCAGGGCCGCAACATCTTCCGCGAAGGCGCGCATCGTCATTGCAGGTGCAGGCGCTGCAGGACTGGCATTGGCCTCGCGGCTGCGGCGACAGATGCCGAAGGCGGGCATCACCATCATTGATCAGAAAGCCGCGCATCACTTTCAGCCCGGCTTTACTCTTGTCGGTGCCGGCCTGTGGTCCCCCGGCGACGTCACGTTCCGCAATGCGGATTTCATGCCGGTGGGAGTGGACTGGATCACCGAAGCAGTTGCGGAATTCGACCCTGATTCGAACACCGTCACCACGAGCTCCGGCCGGCGTGTGCCCTATGACTTCCTGTTCGTGGCGACAGGGCTTGCTCTCGACTATGAGCGGATCGAGGGTATGGATCGTTCCCTGATCGGCACGAACGGCATTGCCTCCATTTATGCCGGCCCGTCTGAGGCGGCGGCCTCGTTTGGCGCGATCGATGCGTTTGTCGATCAGGGCGGCGTCGGCCTGTTCGGCCGGCCCACGACTGAGATGAAATGTGCCGGCGCCCCTTTAAAGGTCACTTTCATCACCGACGATCTGGCGCGCCGGAAAGGACGGCGCAGCGCGGTCAAGCTTGTTTATAACGCCCACAACCCAACGGTCTTTTCCGTTCCGCCCGTACATGACCGCGTCACGCAAATGTTTGCCGCGCGCGACATTGCCGTCAATTTCAGCCATGTCCTCAAGGCCATCGATCCGGGCGCAAAACGAGCAACCTATGAGACGCCGGAGGGCGTGGTCACATTTGATTACGACTTTATTCATGTCGTACCACCCATGCGCGCGCCGGATGCGGTCATGAACAGCCCGTTGCCCTGGCAGCACGGTCCGCTTGCCACCGATGGCTGGGTGGAAGCGGAGAAGGCGACATTGCGCCACCCACGCTATGCGAATGTCTTTGCGGTCGGTGACATTGCCGGAGTGCCACGCGGAAAGACGGCGGCAAGCGTCAAATGGCAGGTCCCCGTCGTCGTGGACAACCTGGTTGCTGAAACCTCTGGCAAGGAGCCTCTCGCCACCTACAACGGCTACACGTCTTGCCCGATGGTCACGGCCTACGGAAAGGCGATGCTGATCGAGTTCGACTATGACGGCAATCTCACGCCGTCCTTCCCGTTTATTTCACCCCTCGAAGAGCTCTGGATCTCATGGCTGATCGAGGAAAAGGGCCTGAAGGGCGCCTACAGGGCAATGCTGCGCGGTCTGGCATAGGAGAGGCATCATGGAAGATTTCAACCCCGTCACAATGTTCGCCATATTGCGGGAAAGCCTGGGACCATGGCTGTGGGGCCTTCTTCTGATCGCACTGGTTCTGGTTGTCGGTGTGGTGTCGGCTGCCATGAAGCTGCGATCCGCACGAAGATCGCCGAAGCACCCGATCATCGCGGCGGCCCTCGCTGGGGGCGTTGCAACAGCAATCTTCTTCATGCTGGTGCCGGGCTGGACCATGGCCACCCATGCCGCGCTGAACGGGCCTGTCGACTATCTTGCTGCTATCCTCATTGCTTTCATTCCGGGTGGCGGTATCGCGGCGATGGTTTTTTCGATGGCGTCATGGCGCTGCGCACGCCGCACCACAGCAGTCTGCGACAAAAGCATGGCGTGATTGGCCGGAGCGAACAGGCGCTACCTGCGCGCGATTTGCCTGAGCGGCCCCTTGCAGACGAGCAAAGGCAAACGCATATTGCGTACATTCATATGTTCGTATATAGGATACTACATCAACTAGGGAGAATTTACATGACCCTCGAACGTTCCGTCCTGGCATTCGCCGGCTTCATGGTGCTCGTTTCCGTGGCGCTGACCGTGTGGGTGTCACCCTATTTCGTTTGGCTGACCGTCTTCGTCGGCTTTAACATGTTCCAGTCGGCCTTCACTGGTCTCTGCCCGGCGGCGAGCGTGCTGAAGCGCCTTGGCTTCAAGCCCGCCTGCTCGATTTGAACCGCAAGAAAACTCTCATGTGTATCGCTATCCCTACCGCTGCACGCGCGGCAGTTGTCTTGACGGTTGCCGCCGGGCTCATGGCGACGTCCCCGGTGCTTGCCACCGACACCTCGACGTTCGGCATGCAAACTGTGCCGGAATGGAAAGCGGTCTACGGAAGGGTGGAGGCGCGCGACCTCGTGCCGGCACGCGCCCGTATCGGCGGCACCATCGTCGAGCTTGTAGTCTCGGAAGGTGACACGGTCGCAGCCGGCCAGCGCATCGCCACGGTGAGGGATGACAAGCTTGCCTTCCAGATCGCCGCCATTGATGCGCAACTGGGTGTGCTCGACGCCCAGCTTTCACGAGCCGAAGCTGAACTGTCCCGCGGGCGTTCGCTGGTCGAACGCGGGGTCAGCACCGCGCAGCGACTGGAGCAATTGCAAACCGATGTGGAAGTGACGCGCAATCAGATCGTCGCCACGCAGGCGCAACGCTCGGTCGTTGTCCAGCAGGGCGAGGAAGGCGCCGTACTCGCGCCGGTATCCGGCGTAGTGCTCGGCGTGCCGGTCACACGCGATACGGTCATCATGGCCGGCGAAGCTGTCGCCACTGTCGGCGGCGGCGGCTTTTTCCTGCGGTTGGCAATCCCCGAACGCCATGCCGAGGCCTTGAAGGAGGGTGCTGAAATCCGCGTTTCGGCCGGTGGAGCTGAAGCGATGGGGCGGCTCGCCAAGGTCTATCCGCGTATCCAGAACGGCCGTGTTGTTGCTGATGTCGAATTTGAGCGGCTCGACACAACTTTCGTCGATGCCCGTGTCCTGGTCGAAGTGCCGGTTGGTACGCGCGAAGCACTTCTGGTGCCCCGTTCAGCGCTCGCTACCCGCTCAGGGCTCGATTTTGTGCGCGTGCGGCAAGATGGCCAGGACGTCGAGCGTGCCGTGGTGCCTGGCGAGGTCATGCGGCGCGGCGGCATCGCTTATGTTGAAATCCTGACCGGCCTTGCCGCCGGCGAAACGATTGTCGTTCCCTGACATGCCAAACCATACCGAACCCGGCACCGGCCCTGCGCTCGGCATCGCCGGTGCGCTGACGCGCAGCTTCATTACCTCGGCCCTGACACCGCTGATCCTCATCGCCGCGCTGGTCTTCGGCCTGATCGCGCTAATGGTTCTGCCGCGCGAGGAAGAGCCGCAGATTTCCGTGCCGATGGTCGACATCGCCGTGCGCGCCGATGGGCTGAAGGCGCCTGATGCCGTCAAGCTGATCACCGAGCCGCTGGAAACAATCGTCAAGGGCATCGACGGTGTCGAGCATGTCTATTCCCAGACAAGCGACGACCGCGTGCTGGTCACAGCCCGTTTCTTCGTCGGAACCTCGGCAGATGCGGCGGTATTGCGTGTTCACGACAAGATCCGCGCCAATATGGACCGCATTCCCGTCGGCGTGCCCGAGCCGCAGATCGTCGGGCGCGGGGTGGACGATGTCGCCATCGTGTCGTTGACGTTGGCCCCGGTTGCCGGGGCAGCCGGTCATATCACGCCGAACGACCTGACCCGCATTGCCCGTGAATTGAAGACCGAGATCGCCAAGATCGAGGATGTCGGCCTCACCTATCTGGTTGGCGGCGCCGACGAGGCGATCCGTATCGCACCCGATCCCGCCCGGTTGGCGCTTTATGGCATCACCCTGCAGCAGCTTGCCGGCAAGGTTCAAGGGGCCAACCGCGCTTTTCCGGCCGGTAGTGTTCGTGACCAGGCCGAGCAGATCGTGCTGGCAGCCGGCGAGACGCTGGCTACCCCCGCCGCAATCGGCAACCTTTTGCTCACGTCGCGCGATGGCCGCCCGGTCTATGTGCGCGACGTCGCCACGGTCGACTTCGTCACCGAGCCGGGCGAAGCGCTGGTCTCCACCGTGGTGCGTGGCGAGGGCGCAGCCACGCTGCGCGTGCCGGCGGTGACCCTGGCCGTGGCCAAGCGCGCGGGCGCCAACGCCGTCACCGTCGCCGACGCCATCCTGCATCGCGTCGAGGCGCTGAAAGGCTCGCTGATCCCCGACGAGATCGCCGTCGAAGTGACGCGCGACTATGGCGAGACCGCCAACGAGAAGGCCAATGAACTGCTGTTCCATCTCGGCCTTGCCACCCTCTCCATCATCCTGCTGGTCTGGTTCGCCATTGGTCGGCGCGAGGCGGTGGTGGTAGCGGTCGTCATTCCTGTCACCATCCTGCTCACCTTGTTCGCCTCCTGGGCGATGGGCTACACGCTGAACCGCGTCTCGCTGTTCGCGCTGATCTTTTCCATCGGCATTCTCGTCGACGACGCCATCGTCGTCATCGAGAATATCGCCCGCCACTGGGCGATGGTCGACGGCCGCAACCGCAGGCAGGCGGCCATTGAGGCGGTGGCCGAGGTCGGCAATCCGACCATCGTGGCGACGCTGACCGTAGTGGCGGCCCTTCTACCCATGCTGTTCGTCTCGGGCATGATGGGCCCTTATATGAGCCCGATCCCGGCCAACGCCTCGGCCGCGATGATCTTCTCCTTCTTCGTCGCGGTCATGGTCACGCCCTGGCTGATGCTGAAGGTAGCGGGCAAGGCGCCGCTTCATGACCATAGCCCCGGCCACGCCCATGGTGGGCCGCTAGGACGGCTCTATGCGGCCGTCGCGCGGCCGCTTCTGGCCTCGAAGGCGCGAAGCTGGATTTTCCTGCTGGCTGTCGGCGTACTCACGCTGGGCTCGCTGGCATTGTTCTACACGCAGGCGGTGACGGTGAAGCTGCTGCCCTTCGACAATAAGTCGGAATTGTCGGTCATCATCGACCTGCCCGAAGGTGCTTCAGTCGAGGCGACTGATGCGGTGGCGCAGGATGTGGCGGCCATCGTCCTTGCCATGGACGAGGTGGTTTCGGTCCAGACTCATGCGGGCGCTGCCGCACCCTTCGATTTCAACGGCCTGGTGCGCCACTATTTCCACCGCAGCGAGCCGCAGATGGGCGAGGTCGCGGTCAATCTGAAGCCGAAAGGCGAACGCAGCTGTGCCAGCCATGACATCGCCCTCGACATCCGCCAGCGCATTGCAGCGATAAGAGTGCCCGACGGCACGGCGCTCAAGGTGGTCGAGCCGCCGCCCGGCCCGCCGGTGATGGCGACACTCTTGGCCGAGATCTACGGTCCCGACGCCGAAACGCGGCGCAAGGTAGCTGGCAAGGTCGAGGCGGCGTTCCGCTCCGTGCCCTTCATCGTCGATGTCGACAACTCCTACGGCGTGGCGCCACGCCGGCTGCGTGCCACCATCTCCACCGACGACCTCGAATTCTTCCGGGTTGAGGAGAGCGACGTGCTCGACACCATCGCTATTCTTGGCGGCGGAACAATAGTGGGCTATTCGCATCGTGGCGAGGGCCGCCAGCCGATCCCGATCCGTATCGAGCGCCCGAAGAGCGAACGCCGGCTGGACGAGCGCTTCCTGACCACGCCCATCCCCGCCAATGTGCTGCCGGGCGACCGCGGCGTGGTGGAACTGGGCGATGTGGTGCGCATATTGGAGGAGCGCGCTTCGCTGCCGGTCTTCCGGCGCAACGGACGCGCCGCCGAGATGGTGACCGCCGAGCTTGCCGGCGATTTCGAGGCCCCGCTCTATGGCATGATCGCCGTGCAGCGGGCGCTCGATGCGCAGAACTGGAGCGGCCTGGAAAAACCCGTGATCTCGCTGCACGGCCAGCCGCAGGACGAGCGCGCGCCGACGCTGCTGTGGGACGGCGAGTGGGAGGTGACCTGGGTGACCTTCAGAGACATGGGCGCGGCCTTCATGGTGGCGTTGCTCGGCATCTACATCCTCGTCGTCGCCCAGTTCGGCTCGTTCAAGGTGCCGCTGGTCATATTGACTCCGATCCCGCTGACCTTCATCGGCATTCTCGGCGGCCATTGGCTGTTTGGCGCCCCCTTCTCAGCCACCTCGATGATCGGCTTCATCGCGCTTGCCGGCATCATCGTGCGCAACTCGATCCTACTGGTCGATTTCATCCGCCATGTCGATCCGGCGGGGCGGACGCTGACGGAAATCCTGATCGAAGCGGGCTCGATCCGCTTCAAGCCGATCCTGCTCACCGCACTTGCGGCCATGATCGGCGCGGCGGTGATCCTCGCCGACCCGATCTTCCAAGGGCTGGCAATCTCGCTGCTGTTCGGGCTCGCCTCGTCGACGCTGCTTACTGTCCTTGTCATCCCGGCTATCTACCGGGTTCTGCGGACGTGATGGCTGCCCTGATTATAGTCAGGATCAGGCCGAAACAAGCACGTCGCATCCGGCGGCCCGCAGCACATGGCGGGTGACGCTGCCCAGCAGCATCTGCGAAAGCGCATTGCCGCCATGGGTGCCGAGCGCCATCAGATCGGTTCGGCAGCGGCGAGTGAGGCGCACCAGTGCCTGGGCGGCATCTCCATGGACGATCCGCAACCTGGCCCGGACGAGAGGAAGATCGTGCTCCTCCAGTGACGCGCTTATTTGCCGGCGGGCCTCGCTGGCTCTCGCGCGACGGTAGCCGTTGATTTCCTTTTGCGAGGTTCCGGCTCGCAGCATCGCCTGCTCGAACGCAAGCGGAGTTTCGACAGCATGGACAAGCTCGATAGCGGCATCCGGCGCAAGCCGCGAGGCAGCCTTTGCCGCCGCCCGCGACGCGGTGGAAAAATCCGCCGCAGCGGCGATGTGCCGATAGGGGCTGGCCACCGATGACCGAACCACCAGAATTGGCTGTCGCGCGGTTCTCACAACGCGGTCGGCGGTGGAGCCAAACACCTTTTCACGCATGTTTTTGGCCTTGCCCGGACCGATGATAACGAGGTCCGCGTCTTCGCGTTGCACGATCTCGTCGATGATCCGGTATGGCTTCCCGGTCTCGATGACGATTTTCACCGTCGCTTCGGACTCGGGATTGCCGGTCAATTGCCTGATCCGGTCGGCTGCATTTCGTTTCACTATTGCGTGCAGTACGGAAACATCGAGCGAAACCGGCAGGTCATGGATAGGGATCGCATCTTCCACCGCATGGACGAAAATCAGGCGCGCCTCGTGCTGGCGGGCAAGTTGTATGGCGCGGCCCGCAACCGGATCGCTGTCTGTTTCAAGTGCAAGCGCCGCGACAATGGTGCTGATCGACAAACTGTCCTCCCCTGAGTGCTAAACGAACGGCCATAACCCGTCGCTCCGATGACCTGCCTCCGGTATTAGCGGAGGCAGGCGGACTGCTGGTTATAGGCCGCATCAGAGCGGATAGCGCGGGATTGCCGCAAGTTCCCTTTTACCGAGAGTGTCGGCATGCCGTACGCCCGGTACCAGTACCTTGACGCCACTGGCCAACGCCCGGCTCGCGTCGTCTCCACTGTGCCACTTTCGTCGTCGACAAAGCCGGGCATGACAGTGGCGTTTCGATGACATCGAACGTGACGGCGCGGTCGGCATCAGAAATATCGGTGGTGGTACGGCTGGTCCCCAGCGCGCTTAACAACCAGGATGCGGATGTCATTGAGGTTTCATTCATAACCTTTGTCCAGGAGACGCGGCGCGCGCTGTGCCAATTCGCGTCGGTTAGGCGGTCGGGCCTATCGGCGATAATTTCATCCATCAGGTGCGGATAGGAATTGATCTGCGAAAAAGCCGAAGCCAAGCGGCCGGTAGCCGCCAAAATGAGCAAACTCTCGCGCCCAGCGTGAATTGGACAATATATTAAAATCTATTCCATTACGACTGCGATGTAATCGATGATCGCATCAATTTGTTCCCGCGTCGCCTTAAAAACAGGCATTCCAGGATGGCCGGTATCGATGGCGTCGATAAAAGTTTCCTCAAGTGCGTCAATCGGAAACCGCTTTGAAAGCTCCCGAAATGGCGGAGCTTTGGGATTCGGGCTTCCTCCCATGAGGCCTACTGCATGGCACTCCGAGCAATATTGCGTGACAAGCGCCTTGCCACGCTCGGCGCCGTCTTGGGCGGCAGCGTTATTTGTATAGATGGTCATCGCCAAGCCGACGACCAGAATATGGAAAGCCCAGATTTGAGATTTCATGCGTGACTCCGGTAGTTGCCCGTACTTTCATGGCGCGAAAGAATCCTGCCAATGAGATTCAACGACTTTAATTGACTCTTATTGGTGCACGCGATTTCACTACAAATGCCAGAACGTTATCAGCCGATTTCGAACTATACCGCGATTCCTATTGAATCTTCGATCCTCACCTCGGTGAGACGACCAAAGGCAAGCTGCCCAACATCGTATCCGCCGGAATCGGGGTGCAGCAATCAATGATTGCGCGCTCGTGATTAATTCTTGACCTGCACCAGTAACTGCGGCCAGCGGCCCGTGCTCGAGTCACTCTTGCCTGATCTGGCAAAAGATAGTAATAACTTACTACCGACTCGGTAGGCAAACCCGAAATTGCGCGAGCCGGCGCGGCCGGCGCAAAGAGCGTCACGTGACCAAGGAGGCTTGATTGTTAGAGCACTTGAGAGTGCCTCATACACGTCGAGTGAATGTACACAGAATATCAATGAGCCTGTTCAAATTCTATCTGAAATCTCATTATGGCTGAGGAGCATAAAGATGAGTGCTGGACTATTCCCATCGGAAATATACAAGGCTAACGTCGAACTGCAACAGCGTGTCATCGAGTTACTACAAGAAAATGGCCGTAACTGGGTGGCTGCCGTACAGCAATTCAGTAAGGGTGGTTTGTCCGACCCCACGGCTCAGATTGAAGACCGATTGCGCACAGCCGACTGGGCAGTCGCTGACAACGCTATCGTCTGAAGCGTTTTGGCCAGCATTTCAGAGCCGGCTGAATGACGTTCAAGCTGCAAACCAGATTGCCTTGAGAAATCAGATCTCCTTTGCGACCGGGCTTCAACAGGCACTTAGAAATTGGCACGAAACCGTCTTTGAGGCGTTTGGCACTGCCGTAGAAGCTGGAGATTTATTCACGCATTGGGGAGCGCCGTGGCCTCAAGCTGTAACGACAGACGCAAACAAGGCAGAAAAGTGAGGCGGACTCGTGGACAACCTCAAGCGTACCGCATTGGTGACGGGCGGCAATCGTGGCTTGGGCGAGGCTATTTCCCGAGCGCTACATGATGCCGGCCATGCCGTGATCATAACCCACACACCGGGTAACAGAAAAGTTGCTGCCTGGCTCACGACACAAACGAACCAAGGCTATAATTTTGTAGGTTATGGTGTCGATGTTGCCGATTTCCAGTCAACTCAGGATTTGGCACAACAGATTCATTCGGATGGCCGACAAGTTGACATCCTCGTGAACAATGCAGGCATCACCAGAGACGCTTCCCTTCGCAAACTTGATAAAGCCAATTGGGACGCGGTGCTGCGGACCAATCTGGACTCCATGTTCAATGTGACTAAACCCTTCATTGAGCCGATGATGGAGCGCGGCTGGGGTCGTATCGTCAACATTTCCTCGATTAACGGCAGCAAGGGCCAGTTTGGCCAAACCAACTATTCGGCGGCAAAAGCAGGCGTCCATGGTTTCACCAAGGCACTGGCGCAGGAGGTAGCGCGGGCCGGCGTAACGGTTAACACCGTCTCCCCAGGCTATTTGGCGACGGAGATGGTAACGACCATGCGCGAGGATGTACTTGCGCGGATTGTCGAAGCCATTCCGGTTGGCCGCTTAGGTCAACCAGACGAGACTGCGGCGCTGGTGGCGTTTATAGCAAGCGAGAAGGCCGCCTTCATGACTGGAAGTAACATTGCGATGAATGGCGGCCAGCATATGTTCTGAAATAGCTGCCTTGCAGCAGCCTCGGGTGCGTCGTCGCTTATTTGTCCTCCCGATCATTTCACCGCTTCGACCGAGCGTTTGTAGAGTGCGAACACCCCTGGGGCATTGGCGCGGATACGCTTGACGTCGCCGGCAAGAAGAGCCTGCATCACGAGCCCCTGGATGGTGCCGATGAAAAGTATGACAGCGGCCTTTTCATCCAGTGCGGCGGCCATTTCACCGCGTTCCTTGCCGTCTGCAATGAGCCGACAGAGACGCTCTCCATAGCGCTGGATCAAGGTTTGCGCCATCTGCTTGGCCACCGTTTGCTCAGCGCGCTGCAGCTCTCCAAACAGCATCCTGGGCACGCCAGGATGCTCTGTAATGAAATCAATATGTGCCATGAACGCTGCCTCCAGCGCCTCGAGAGGAGAAGCAGCTCTCAAAGTCGCCTTTTCAATGCGAGCTAGCAGCCGGTCGGAAACCCATTCCATCACTGCCTGAAGGATCGCGTCTTTTGAAGGGAAGTGTCTGAACAGCGCGCCCTGGGTCACCCCCATCCGCTTGGCGATCGCCCCGGTCGTAATATCGGCCGGGTTCTGCTCCGCCGCGAGTTCGATGACGGTCTCGACGGTTATTTCTCGCCGCTCCTCCGCTGGAAGATAGGCTGATCGGGAGATCATTGTACTGCTCCTAAAGATAGTGATTGACTACTACCTAAAGATCAGGCAGCTTCGTGGCAAGGTTTAAACGGCCATGCGTTTGTAATTTGAACGACCTCGGTTAGCCATAAAAATTCCGCCAGACACGGAGAGCGCCGTGAACGACGCATCGAAAACTGCAGAACGGAAATCATTACGCTTCCCCACCGCCTTCACCATTCTATTTGGGCTGATCATCCTCGTTGCGGCGCTGACCTGGATCATTCCCGCGGGTCAGTATCAACGCATTCACAACGCTGCGCTCGATCGCGACGTTCCGGTTGCCGGCACCTACCAGGTTACCGAACCCAATCCGCAGGGCATCTTTGACATCATCATGGCGCCGATCGGCGGCCTTTATGATCCGGCCACCAATCAGGCCAACGCCATCGATGTGGCTTTGTTCGTGCTGGTGATCGGTGGCTTCATCGGTGTGGTCGCGGCGAGCGGCGCCATAGATGCCGGCATCGCCAGTTCGATGAGGGCGCTCAAGGGTCGCGAGAAATGGATGATCCCGGTGCTGATGGCGGTTTTTGCCTTCGGCGGCACCACCTACGGCATGGCCGAGGAGACACTTGCTTTTTATGTGCTGCTTCTGCCGATCATGATCGCGGCCGGCTATGACGCTATCACGGCCGTGGCCATCATCCTGCTCGGCGCCGGCGTCGGCGTGCTCGGTTCCACGGTTAATGCGTTTGCCACTGTCATCGCTTCCGATGCCGCAGGCGTCCCATTCACCCAAGGTATTGTGCTGCGCTTCGTCATCCTCGGCCTGACGTGGCTCGCCTGCGTGATCTACGTGATGCGCTATGCCGAGCGGGTTCGCGCCGATCCGAGGCAATCGCTTGTATACGACCGCAAGGAAGACAACGAGGCGCATTTCCTTTCGGCGCACCAGGATATCGCGCGGGAATTCACCACCCTGCACAAGATCGTGCTTGCCATCTTCGGTCTCACCTTCGTCGTCATGATCTGGGGCGTCTTGAAGGGCGGCTGGTGGATGGGTGAGATGAGTGGCCTGTTCCTCGCGTCAGCCATCCTGGTGGGCTTGATCTCCCGGCCTGGAGAGGAAAAGTTCGTAGACGCGTTCCTGAACGGTGCGCGCGACCTGCTTGGCGTGGCGCTGATTATTGGCCTTGCCCGCGGCATCGTCGTGGTTATGGACGCCGGCAAGATTACCGATACGATCCTGCATTGGGCCGAGGTATCGGTTTCCGGTCTCTCCGAGGTCGTGTTCATTAACGTGATCTATTGGATCGAGGTTCTGCTCTCGTTCTTCGTGCCGTCCTCGTCGGGCCTTGCCGTGCTGTCCATGCCGATCATGGCCCCGGTCGCGGACTTCGCCAGCGTCGGGCGCGACCTTGTCGTCACCGCCTATCAGTCAGCCAACGGCCTGGTGAACCTCATCAATCCCACCTTTGCGGTGGTTATGGGCGCGCTCGCTATCGGGCGGGTGCCTTATGAGCGGTGGCTGCGCTTCGTGTGGCCACTGCTTGTCATTCTTACCGTCATCATCATGGCGAGCCTCAGCGTCGCCACAATGATTGCCTGAAGGAGAAGACCGTGTCGATTACTTATGGTGTGCATTCCGAAGTGGGCAAGCTCAGGCGGGTACTCGTTGACCGTCCCGGAGCGGCGCTTGCTCGCCTGACCCCGTCAAATTGTCACGAACTGCTGTTCGATGACGTCATCTGGGTCAAGCAGGCGCGTGTCGAACACATGACCTTCGTCGACGCCATCCGCTATCGCGGGGCAGAGGTGGTTTTCCTGCGCGAGACCCTCGCCGAGACGATGGAGGATATGGAAGCGCGCCGCTGGCTGCTTGAGCGGCGCATCAATGAGAACACGGTCGGGGTCGGACTCGCCGACGACCTGAAGGCCATGCTGATGGAGGCCGATGCCGACGCGCTGTCGCTCATCCTCATGGGCGGCATGAGCAAAGCGGAACTGACCATCCAACCGAAAGGTGTGCTGGTGCCTGCATTGCGGCCTGAAGATTTTATCCTGCCCCCGCTGCCGAACCATCTTTTTACCCGCGACACCACATGCTGGATCTACGGCGGGGTTACGCTTAACCCCATGCGATGGAATGCGCGCAAGCTGGAAACAGTCAATATTACGGCCATCTACCGCTTCCATCCCGATTTTCGCGATGCCGATTTCTCCGTATGGTGGGGCGATCCTGAGAATGACTACGGGCTGGCGACCCTGGAAGGCGGTGATGTCATGCCGCTCGGCAACGGCGTGGTGCTCGTCGGCATGGGTGAGCGCACGACGCCTCAGGCCGTTGGCCAGCTTGCCCGTGCACTGTTTGCACAAGGGGCCGCAGAGCGTGTCATCGCCTGCAGACTGCCGGTTGAACGGGCGTCGATGCACCTGGATACAGTCTTCACCTTCTGCGACCGTGACCTCGTCACACTGTTTTCGGAGGTCGTGGACCGTATCACGACCTATTCGTTGCGGCCGGGTAAGCAGGATTGGCAAATCGACGTACGCGAAGAGACCGAGCATCTCACCGAAGTGGTTGCCGAGGCTATGGGGTTGCCCAAACTTCGCGTTGTTCCCACGGGTGGTGATGCCTACGTCGCCGAGCGCGAGCAATGGGATGACGGCAACAACGTCGTGGCGCTCGAGCCCGGCGTGGTCGTCGGCTACGACCGCAACACCTACACCAACACGCAACTGCGCAAGGCGGGCGTGGAAGTCATCACAGTGCCGGGCGCCGAACTTGGGCGCGGGCGCGGCGGCGGCCACTGCATGACCTGTCCATTGGTCCGGGATCCAGTGTGAAGGAGGTGACGCCATGGCTATCAATCTCAAAGGCCGCAGCGTCCTCAAGCTGCTGGACTTCTCGCCGGACGACATCCGCTTCCTGCTGAGGCTTTCGGCCTCTCTCAAGCAGGCCAAATATGGTGGCTATGAGGAGCCGCGGCTGAAGGGCAAGAACATTGCGCTGATCTTCGAGAAGGATTCCACCCGCACCCGCACCGGCTTCGAAGTGGCGGCCTATGACCAGGGCGCGCATGTCACCTATCTCGGGCCGACCGGTACCCAGATCGGCAAGAAAGAATCGATGAAGGACACCGCCCGTGTTCTTGGCCGACTCTATGACGGTATAGAATATCGAGGTTTTGGCCAGGATCAGGCTGAGACATTGGCAACATGGGCGGGAGTACCAGTCTATAATGGCCTGACCGACGAATTCCATCCGACTCAAATTCTCGCCGACTTCCTGACCATGCGGGAATACACTCGCAAGCATCTGTCACAGATTGCCTTTTGCTTCCTGGGTGACGCCGGCAACAATATGGGTAATTCGCTGCTGACAGGTGCTGCCCTGATCGGGATGGATGTGCGGCTCGGGGCGCCCAAGGCATACTGGCCGGATCCTGCGCTGGTGGAGGAAAGTCGAAGGATAGCTGATAAGACAGGCGCCACCATCACATTGACGGAAGACCCACTGGAGGCTGTGCGAGGCTGCGATTTTGTCTATACCGACGTGTGGGTTTCGATGGGCGAACCGGATTCGGTATGGCAGGAACGGATCAAACTTTTGACGCCTTATCGCGTCACCTCCGAAATCATGCTTGGCACCGGCAATCCCCACGCCAAATTCATGCACTGCCTGCCGGCATTCCATAATCGTGAAACCGAGATCGGTGAGAAGATCTTCGAACAGTACGGCGTCGACTGCATGGAGGTCACCGAGGAGGTGTTCGAATCGGAAGCTTCGATCGTCTTCGACCAGGCCGAAAACCGCATGCATACCATCAAGGCGGTGCTGGTCGCGACGTTGGGTGCATAAGATGAGGGTTGTTGTCGCACTCGGTGGAAATGCCCTGCTCAAACGCGGTGAGCCGATGACGGCCGAGGTTCAGCGCACCAACGTACGCAAGGCGGCAGTGGCGCTCGCCGACCTTGCTCGCCATCATGATATCGTCGTCGCCCATGGCAATGGGCCCCAGGTCGGGCTGCTGGCCCTACAAGCAGCCGCTTACACCGACGTCGCACCCTATCCACTCGATATACTCGGCGCCGAAAGCGTTGGCATGATTGGCTACCTCGTCGAGCAAGAGTTAACCAATGCGCTTCCGCCGAACACGAAAATCGCCACGTTGCTGACCCAGATCGAGGTGGATGGAAACGACCCCGCTTTCTCCCGGCCAGAGAAGCCGATAGGCCCCGTCTACGATGATGCCGAGGCGGCTGGCGTGCGGAAAATCCATGGCTGGCCGCTAGTCGAGGAGGCGAAAGGCAAATGGCGCCGGGTCGTGCCGTCGCCCTTGCCACGTCGCATCACCCAGATCGAGGCGATCCGGCTGCTGGTTGATCAGAGCGTCGTGGTTGTTTGCGCCGGAGGCGGCGGCATCCCCGTTATCCGCAACATCGATGACGATCTTGAAGGCGTCGAGGCAGTGATCGACAAGGATCGTGCCGCCGGTCTGCTTGCAGAGCAACTTACAGCTGACGCCTTCCTCATGCTGACCGACGTCGATGCCGTATATGCAAACTGGGGAACACAACAGCAAAAGCCGATCCGACACTCAACCCCAGGCGATCTCTCTGCACAGTCGTTCGCGGCAGGATCGATGGGGCCGAAGGTAGAGGCGGCCTGCGCTTTTGCATCGGTCAAAGGCCGCACCGCCGGGATAGGGCGGCTTGAAGACGCGCGCGAGATCCTGGAAGGCAGAAAAGGAACCGTCATACGACAGATTTGATCCTATCACGGCGCGAGTGGTGGCCCACAACCGGATCGATTGACAGATCGAAGCGCGCATGGATGCCAGCCATCGGCTCCGTCCACGAACTATGGAGTTCTTTGAATTGCGAGAGAAAACCAGAACAACCCGACCGGCTCAGCAAAGCGGCATCAAGGACGTCAGGCCTATTCCGCCGGTTCTGATCGATAAGATGATCGGCGATGAGGGCTTCAAGGCGATTGATCGCACGTGGTCGGCATTTCGCGCCAGGTCGAACGGCGGAATCTCGCCTGCCGCGCTCGGACTTGCATTATTTGACTGGTCGATACATCTCGCCTCCGCGCCCGGCAAGCAAATGGAGCTGGCGATCAAGGCTAATCAGAAGGCAGCTCGGCTGCTGTCTTATGCCATGACCGCAAGCATCGATCCCGAAACACCTGCTTGCGTCGAACCGCTTCCCGGAGACCGGCGCTTTACTGGCGAGGAATGGGAAAGACAGCCCTTCAAACTCTGGGCTCAGGCCTTTCTTCTCCAACAGCAGTGGTGGCATAACAGCACGCATTCCGTTCCCGGCGTCACTCCGCATCATGAGGATATGGTTTCATTCGGCGCCCGGCAATTTCTCGATATGCTTTCGCCCGCCAACAACCCATTCACCAACCCGGAAGTGCTGGATAAAACCATCAAGACAGGCGGCATGAATTTTGTGCATGGTCTGCAGAACTGGGCGGAAGACGTCAGCCGTATCGCGACGGGTCAAATGCCCGTTGGGACTGAGAATTACATTGTCGGCAAGGACGTTGCGGTCACGCCCGGAAAGGTCGTGTATCGCAACGACCTTATTGAACTGATCCAGTATGCACCGGCGACGGATGCGGTGGTGGCGGAGCCGGTGCTGATCGTGCCGGCCTGGATCATGAAATATTATATCCTCGACCTGTCGCCGCAGAACTCACTGATCCGATATCTGGTAGGCAAGGGCCACACCGTCTTTTGCATTTCATGGCGCAACCCGACTTCTGAAGATCGGGAACTGTCGATGGACGATTATCGGCGTCAGGGGATCATGGCTGCGCTCGATGCGATCAACGCCATCATTCCGGATCAGAAGATACATGCGACGGGCTATTGTCTTGGGGGCACCCTACTGGCAATTGCCGCAGCATCCATGGCTTGCCGCAGCGATGAACGGCTGGCGTCACTCACCTTGCTTGGCGCGCAGACCGACTTCACCGAGCCTGGTGAACTGGCGCTGTTCATCGACCATAGCCAGATGCATTTCCTCGAAAGCATGATGTGGAACCGCGGCTATCTATCTGCTGATCAGATGGCCGGCGCCTTTCAGCTTCTGCGCTCAAACGACCTCATCTGGTCGCGGCTGGTACGAGAGTACCTTATGGGCGAGCGCACCGAGATGATCGACCTGATGGCGTGGAATGCCGATTCCACGCGTATGCCCTACCGTATGCATACCGAATATCTACAGCGACTCTACCTGGATAACGAATTGGCCGCCGGACGGTTCATGGTGGACGGGCGCCCCGCGGCACTTCAGAACATTCGTATCCCGATCTTTGTCGTCGGCACGGAGCGCGATCATGTGGCGCCATGGCGTTCGGTCTACAAGATCCACTATCTAAGCGATGCCGATATCACCTTTGTTCTGGCAAGTGGCGGTCACAATGCAGGGATCGTCAGTGAACCCGGTAGGCCTCGTCGCCACTATCGCATCGCCGTCAAACGAGCCACGGATTTTTGCCGAAGCGCGGATGAATGGGCTGAGTATGCAGAGGCAAAGCAGGGCTCCTGGTGGGAAGAATGGGTCGATTGGCTGACCGCGGATTCCACCACTGAACGTGTGTCTCCACCCGCTGCTCCGGGTGCTGCGGAGAAAGGTTACAAGCCGATCGAAGATGCACCAGGCACATATGTTTTGCAAAGATGAGCTGACGATGGACGATTTTCTTCGGAACAGAACATTCGATCAGCTTCAGCCTGGCGATACCGCTTCTATCGAGCGCTTGGTAGCGCGTGATGATCTCGACCTGTTCGCGGCGGTATCCGGAGATGTCAATCCTGCTCATCTTGATGGCGCATTTGCTGCAACAAATCAATTCGGTCATGTCGTTGCTCACGGCATGTGGACGGCCGCATTGATCTCAGCCGTACTGGGCACCAAGCTTCCCGGCCCTGGAACCATCTATCTCGGTCAGGACTTGCAATTCATCAAGCCCGTCGCATTGGGAGATACGGTCACTGCAACGGTGACCGTCAAGGAAAAGCAGGCTCAAAAGAGTATCGTGATACTTGACACGGTTTGCACCAACCAACGCAATGAAGAGGTGCTCCGGGGCGTAGCAACGGTTGTTGCGCCAGAACACAATGTTGAGTGGCCGCGGATGCGCCTGCCTGATGTGACGTTAAGGCGGCACGATCGCTTCGACGCCTTTGTCAAGAAAGCGCGTGCCGCCCAGCCGGTCTGCGCTGCAATTGTTCATCCTTGCTCGGCCTCTGCAATTATGGGGGCATTGGAAGCTCGAAATGAGGGGCTGCTCAATCCGATTCTTGTCGGACCAGAAGCCAAGATCCGGGCAGCGGCACAAGCCGCGCAGGTATCACTCGATGGTTTGGCGATCGAGCCGGTAGAGCACAGCCATGCCGCCGCCGCACGTGCTGTCGAACTCGCGGTGACAGGGAAGGTGTCGGTGCTGGTCAAGGGTAGTCTGCACACGGACGAATTGCTGAGTGCGGTTATTGCGCAGGGCTCCGGGCTCAGGACCGAACGGCGCATCAGTCATGTCTATGCGATGGACGTGCCCGCCTATGATAAGCCTCTCATCGTGACCGACGCTGCCATCAACATCCAGCCGTCATTGGAGCACAAACGGGATATCTGTCAGAATGCCACCGATTTGATGCGCCTGCTGGGGAAAGAAAGGCCGCGCGTTGCGGTTCTGGCGGCCGTCGAGACCGTCAACGCCAAAATGCCGGCGACCCTTGACGCGGCAGCCTTGACGGTCATGGCCGCCCGCGGCCAGATCACCGGTGCAGATGTCGATGGCCCGCTCGCCTTCGACAATGCCATCAATCTCGACGCTGCCCGAACGAAAGGCATCGCCTCGTCCGTGGCAGGGCAAGCCGACATTCTGCTCGTGCCGGACCTTGAAGCCGGAAATATGCTGGCAAAACAGTTGATCTATTTTGCGGGCGCCACCGCCGCCGGGCTCGTGCTGGGCGCCCGTGTCCCTATCGTATTGAACAGTCGGTCGGATCCACTCTCGGCACGCATCGCATCGGCTGCGTTGGCAAAGCTGGTTGCCGCCCCCCAGCCGATAGAGGGGCTGTTGTCGTGACCGACGCCACTCTTCTTTCATTTAATGCCGGCTCTTCGAGCGTGAAGATCGGAGTCTTCCGGATCGACGCAAATGGGCCGGTCAAAATAACACGCGGAACAATCGATTTTCATAGGGATCCGCTGACATTTTACCTGGGAGAGGGGGCCGACCGGATTGATTTCGAACTCGAAGCCAATCCCGGTGATGACCTCTTCAAAATCCTTTCCAAAACCTTTTCCTGCTTGTCGAGCCATGTTGACATCGGCCGGATCGCAGCAATCGGGCACCGGGTTGTGCATGGTGGTGATTGGTTCGCAGGACCGACGCTGCTTGATCACAGCACGATTGGTGTGATCGAGGCGCTAACGCCCTTTGCTCCCCTGCATCAGCCGCAGAGTTTAGGCCTGATTCAGGCTGTACGCGAAATCCGACCTGATCTGCCGCAAGCCGCGTCCTTCGACACCGCGTTTCACCGCACCAATGCGGCAGTTGTCCGCCGGTTTGCCATCCCTCGCGGTATGCACGATAGAGGCATCAAGCGTTACGGGTTTCATGGCCTGTCGTACAAATCCATCGCCACCCAACTGACGCGTCGCACGCCCGAAATTGCCGCCGGCAAGGTGGTCATCGCACATCTCGGCAGTGGCGCAAGCCTTTGCGCAATCGAAGGAGGCAAAAGCAGGGATACCAGCATGGGATTTTCGACACTTGATGGCATTCCCATGGCGACCCGGTGCGGCGCGCTTGACCCTGGCGTTCTACTACACATGCTCGAGGTGGAGCAGCAGACACCTGCGCAACTGGCGGACGTGCTTTATCATCGTTCCGGCCTTCTCGGCGTTTCTGGCCTTAGCGCCGACAGTCGCGAACTCCTCCAAAGCGAGGAGCCGGAGGCGCGGGAAGCGATTGAGCTTTTCACATTTCGTATCGCCGGTGAGGTCGCGCGGCTTGCTACAACGCTTGGGGGTATTGATGCACTGGTTTTCACGGCCGGTGTCGGCGAAAACCAACCCTCGATCAGGGCTGACGTTTGCGCCCACCTGATGTGGCTTGGGGTTGATCTTGACCCGGCTGCGAATGCGGTGAACGCAGCCGTGATCAGCAGCCCCGCCAGCCGAATAGCAGTTTTGGTTGTCCCTACGGATGAAGAGCAGGTCATTGCGGATGAAGCACATCACGTGCTTGGGAGCGAGCTTTGCTGAGCGCTATTTTCAGGCCTCCGTCGAAAGCTCCTGCGCCTCATATCCGTGAGCAGGCCTCGTACGGCAACGCGATGAATGATTGCAGACATCCGGGGAGATGGACGCCCGTTGAGCTGCATCAAGGATTTGTCTGCCATGAGGGTTATAAAATATCTCAAAATTATCATGATGTAGAACCAAACATATCTCGCCGGAGTTTGAGCAGGTCTTGTTTGGCCATGTTCAGGTTGAATGAAAGGAAGATCTCATGAAGGCAGCGTTGTGGTACAAGGCCAATGACATTCGTGTCGAAGAAGTGGCTGAGCCTGCACCAGGACCTGGGCAGGTGAAGATCAAGGTCAAATGGACTGGCATCTGCGGAAGCGATCTTCACGAATATGTGGCTGGGCCGATCTTTATTCCGGTGGGCTCTCCCCATCCCGTCAGCCACGAGGTCGCCCCCATTGTCATGGGGCATGAATTTTCAGGCGAGGTCGCAGCGGTCGGTGATGGCGTCACCCGTCTCAAGGCGGGTGATCGCGTCGTCGTCGAGCCGATCCTGGCCTGTGGCCATTGTGATGCATGTAGACACGGCAAGTACAATCTTTGCAACAGCTTGGGCTTCCATGGCCTTTCCGGTGGAGGTGGCGGGTTCTCAGCCTATACGGTCGTTGGGGAACGCTGGGTTCATAAAATGCCGGAGGGATTGAGTTTCGAACAAGGTGCCTTGGTGGAACCGGCGGCGGTTGCCTTGCATGCCGTTCGCGTGTCGAGCTTCAAGCCAGGAGGAGCTGCTGCTGTCTTCGGAGCGGGTCCAATTGGCCTGCTGGTTGTCGAAGCACTAAAAGTTGCGGGAGCACGGATGATTCACGTGGTCGAATTATCCGAGCAGCGTGCGGCGAAAGCCCTTGAATTGGGCGCAACCAGCGTCATCGATCCGTCGAAGGAAGATGCCGTTCAGCGCATCAGAGATTTCACCGACGGTGGGGTAGATGTCGCATTCGAGGTTACCGGCGTTCCTTCGGTGCTCCAGCAATGTATCGACGCAACCCGTTACGAAGGAGAAACGATCATCGTCTCGATTTGGGAAAAGGAAGCTGCAGTGCAGCCAAACACGGTGGTTCTCAAAGAGCGCAATCTAAAAGGCACGATCGCTTATCGCGACGTCTTCCCGGCGGTGATGGATTTGATGGTTCAGGGTTATTTTTCTGCTGAGCGCCTGGTCACCAAACGTATTGAGCTTGATGATATCGTGCCGGAAGGATTTGAGGCGCTGGTCGCTGAGAAAAGCCAAATCAAGATTCTAGTGCGCGCACCCGAATGACAAAGGCACATCAGGGAGGCAGGATGTGGCGTATGCCACGCCTTTTCGGCTATCTGATAAGATCAAGTGTACAGTCGATATTACAACCTTCATAATTACTGTGATCTCTCTGAATTAAACATCATCCGGATCGAGAAGTGACCGATTTAACTACCGTTGCTGAAAATGAAATCATCAACCTTACGATTGATGTCGTCTCGGCTTATGTCAGCCATAATCCGGTTCCAGTTGCCGAGCTTCCCGGTCTTATCGCGGATGTCCACGCAGCGATAAACGGACTTCGGTCTACTCCCCAATTGGAGGTGCAGGAAAAGGCTTTGCCGGCTGTACCCGCCCGCAAATCGGTAACCCAGGATTTTCTGGTCTGCCTAGGCGGTGTGGACGGATTTGACCAAGATGAATCCGGCTGCAAGAGCGACGATGGATGCGAAGTTTCGCTTCGTCTTCTCGCAGCGTAGGGCGACGCGCTTGAAGCGCTTGAGTTTGCCGACGGCGTGCTCGATGCGGGCGCGGCCTCGGTAGATGGCCTTGGCGAAGAAACCGGGCTTGTGCTTCTCATTGGCCTTGTGCGGGATGACAGGGATGATACCGCGCTCGCGTGCGGCATCGCGATTGGCCCTGCTGGCATAGCCCTTGTCGCCGACCGCTGCCCGCGGATCGACGTCGGGGCCAAGCCCGAGCAGGATCGGGAAGTGCGGTGCGTCGCCCTTCTCGCCGCCGGTCAGGTCGAAGGCGATCGGATGGCCGTCGAAGTCGGTCTTCAGGTGGATTTTGGTGGAGAAGCCGCCGCGCGAGCGGCCGAGCGCCTGACCCTTCTGCCCCCCTTTGCCCCTGCGGCCGAGACATGGGCGCGCACGACGGTGCTATCAAACATCTGCACCAGATGCGCCGAGGATGACAGCGCGGCGAGATGATCGAAGAAGGTCTCGAACACGCCTGCCTTGCTCAGCCGGTCGAAGCGCTTCCACACGCTGTTCCACTTGCCGAACCGCTCCGGCAGCGCCCGCCAGGTGATGTTGTGGTTGGCAAAGTAGTGCAGTGCTTCGAGAAAAAGCCGATCGTTGCGACCCTTGTCGCCGCGCCGCGGCAGGGAAGCTCGAAACACCTCCAGTGCCACCGCCCAATCCGTTTCCGCCATCATCGTGGACATCGCCGACCTCCAAATCAGTCGGCAGCCCATGAATCAGACAAAGTCACACTCGGGAATCCTCAAACCGATACATGCGGCAATCCGTCCACACCGCCTAGAGGACGGCAAGAAATTCAAGTCCCTGAAGCGCCACTTGGCAACACATCATAACCTTACACCGGACGAATACCGGCAGAAGTGGAACCTACCGGCGGACTATCCGATGGTCTCGCCCAGTTATTCGAACGAACGATCGGTAATGGCGAAAACTATGGGCCTCGGCCGCAAGCGCGCGTCCTCTAAAGAGTCAGCGAAGACCGTGGCACCTGCGAGTCGCAAGAAGATTGGGCTGAAGTTCACTTGATAGCAGAGCGGGTAGCTTCTTGTCCGCTCATGGCTTTGGAACGGACATCGCCGGCAGACCTCCGGCCGTCAACGTATTGACCGCCTCATGCTGGCTGAGGAAGACGTTTCCGTTGAGATGCTGAAGGAATCGCGTGGTTTCCAGCCGATCCATTACTGGGCCTTTCACCTCCGAGAGATGAAAGCCAATGTCCGCGTCGGTGAGGCGGCGATTGATTTCCTCAAGGCTTTCGAGCGCGGATGCATCGATGGCATTGACGGCCGAGCACATCAGAATGACATGCCGCACGCCCGGCCGCTCGGCGACATATGCCGCGATCGTGTCCTCGAGGAAGCGCGAGTTAGCAAAATAGAGGCTTTCATCTACCCGGATCGACAGGAGTTCCGGGGCGGTGAGGACGGGATGCCGTTCAACATTCCGGTAATGCTCCGTGCCAGGCACCTGGCCGACAATGGCGATGTGCGGCTTGCTGGTCCGGTAAAGATGCAGCAACAGCGAAAGCGCGACGCCGGCGATGATACCAAGTTCTACGCCCCATCCGAGCGTGACGAGGATCGTGGCGGCCATGGCAGCAAAGTCGGATTTCGAATAGGCAAATACCCGACGAACGGCTCCAAAATCCACCAGAGAAAGCACCGCGACAATGATCGTAGCCGCGAGCGTTGCCTGCGGCAGGCTCGCCAGTAAGGGGGTCAGGAACAGGGCGGCGAGCGCGATGCCGACGGCGGTGAACACACCGGCGGCCGGTGTTTGCGCGCCGGCATCGAAATTGACCACCGAGCGGGCGAAGCCGCCAGTGACCGGATAGCCGGATGAAAGACCGGCGGCGATATTGGCCGCGCCGAGGCCGATCAGCTCCTGGTCGGGATCGATCCGCTGGCGGCGCTTAGCGGCGAGCGTCTGCCCGACCGAGACGGATTCCACGAAGCCAACCACCGAAATCAGGAATGCCGGGACCAGCAAGGCGGAGACGAGGTCAACGGAAAAAGCGGGCACGCCGAACGCCGGCAGGCCCTGCGGGATCTCGCCGACAAGGGCAACGCCCCGTGCGCCGAGATTGAGGCCGGTGGCAAGCGCGACCGTCACGCCAACCGCGAGGATCGGCGCGGCCTTCGTCATCATGTCGGCAGGACGCGCCGGAATGCGGATTGCGACCAGCAGGGGCTTCAGATGCTTGCGGGCAAAAAACAGAAAAGACAAAACGCCGGTGCCGATGGCAAACGTCACTGGGTTAATCGCAGCGAGTTGACCAGAAAGGGGCCCAACAATCTCAGGAACAGTGTTGCCACCGCCCGGCACACCGAGGATATGCCGAAGTTGGCTGGCGGCGATCAACAGACCCGATGCAGTGATGAAACCCGAGATCACCGGGTGAGACAGGAAATTGGCCAGAAAGCCGAGTCGAAAGATCCCCATGAGCACCAGCATGCCGCCGGAGAGTAGAGCGAGCACGGTGGCAGCGGTCAGATAATCAAGCGTTCCTCCGGCCGCGAATTCGCCGACTGCGGAGGCGGTCATGAGTGAGACGATGGCGACAGGCCCCACCGCAAGCGTCCGACTGGTCCCGAAAATCGCATAAGCGACCAGTGGCAGGATCGAGGCATAGAGCCCGACCTCCGCCGGCAAACCGGCGAGCATGGCATAAGCCAAAGACTGTGGGATCAACATGACGGTGACAATAACGGCCGCCAAGAGGTCGCCGGTCAGCGTGGTGGCATCGTATACTTTGCTCCATTGCAGAACAGGAAAGATTTTCGAGAGTCTGGTCATCAACTGAACGCTGGCGAACGGATGGAAAGGGTGGGCGCGGCCGGAATTGGGCTAGGCCAGCCGCGCCCTGCTCGAACGGTTGGGGGGGTAAGTTACCGTTCGAGTAACGAATAAAGAATGGCGGCGCGGGTCCCCGAACGACAATAACCCAGGACCGACCCGTCGATGTTTGCCATTACTTTCTTGAAGCGCTCCGCCTGGTCGACTGTCGGAACGGAAGAAACCGGAATGTAAAATGCCTTCATCCCATGCTTTCTGGCTTCGCCAGCAATCTCTTCAAAAGTCGGTTGGTTTGGCTGCTCATTGTCCGGCCTGACACAAATAACGGCGGCATAGCCCTGCTCGACCAACATGGGAATATCTTCCGGTCTGATCTGATTTGCTGTGGCAAACCGCTCATGCCTGAGCTTGATGTACACTTTTCGAGGTTGCCCAAAGAGGCTAAAGGGCCACATGGCTTGTTATCTTCCTGCACTCATATCGTCTTGCGGTGGCACGGGCTGTCAACGTTTGGTGAAAACCCCAATCCATCTCGATACCGATAGACCTTCATCCTGAGCGTCCTTTCAGCATCACCCACTGTCACGCCTTACTGGCAAAACAGGCGGTGCATGATGTGAATAAAAGATTCGATGCGTGGATCGGAAAGCCGGTAAAAGACCTGTTTGCCTTCTTTGCGCCCGGAAATCAGTCCTGCTCGACGTAGTTCAGAAAGCTGTTGGGAAAGCCCTGGTTGGCGGATGCCGAGCCCATCTTCCAGTTCGCGCACGGAGCGTTCGCCCCCGATCAGGGTGCAGGCGATCAGCAGCCGATCAGGGTTGGAGAACTTCTTGAGGAAGGCGGTTGCTTCCCCCACTTTCCCCTTGAGTGCCTGAGCTTCGTCCAAAAGCAGCATCATGCCCATCAACCGTCCCAGGCGGCGCCCTCGAGCAGGTTCATCGGGATCTTGAGATAGCGCCGGCCGTTGTCCTCGGGCGCCGGAAGCCGTCCGGCATTGGTGTTGATCTGCAGAGCGTGCAGGATCAGCTTGGGCATGGGAAGCGTCTTGTCGCGGGCTTCGCGCGCGGCCACGAATTCGGCCTCGGTCTTGTGGACCGACATATGGATGTTTTTTGCCTTTTGCTCGGCGACGGTCGATTCCCACAAAGGCTCGCGGCCGCCGGGCCGGTAATCATGGCCGGTGAAGATGCGGGTCTTATCTGGCAGAGCCAGAATGTCTTGAATGGATTTCCAGAGTTGCCTGGCGCTGCCGCCGGGGAAATCGGCGCGGGCCGTGCCTGAATCGGGCATGAACAGCGTATCATGAACAAAGGCTGCATCACCGATGACATAGGTGATCGAGGCCAGCGTGTGGCCGGGCGAGAACATCACGCTGGCTGGGATGTTGCCGACCTTAAAGGTCTCGCCGTCGGCGAAGAGCTTGTCCCATTGCGATCCGTCGGCGCGAAAGTCGGGCCAGTTGTAGTACCCTTTCCAGAGCTTCTGGACGTCGATGACCCTCTCGCCGATGGCCGTCGGCGAACCGGTCTTCTCCTTGAGATAGGCAGCCGCCGTGAAATGGTCCGCGTGGGGGTGTGTGTCGAGGATCCATTCGACCTCGTAGCCCTGGTCGGCAATGAACTTGAGAATAGTGTCGGCATGGGCGGTCGCCGTCGCTGCTGACTTCTCGTCATAGTCGAGCACCGGGTCGATGATGACGCATGTCCTCGTCTCGGGATCGGCAACGACATACTGGATCGACCCCGTGCGCTGATCGTAGAAGCCGGTGACCTCGGGCTTGGGTGTCATGAAGCTGTCCTCACATTGCCTTTCGAGAACTCACAGGAGCTGCCATTATAAATATATCGCATTCAGATTATTGCAATCATTGTTCCGCAATCATTCTCTCTGAATGCTGGGAACCGCCGTTGATCGTTGCGGACCGTGGGCGATTCACCGTTGACGAGACTCGCTTACGCGAATTAGAGTAAGTAATTACTATCTTCTTGATTAAATGAAAGGGTCAAAATGCGCACATGCCCACCATTTTTCACGAGTGCAACATTGGGTGTCGACAGTGAACCCGCATTTGACTGTCATAATGCGCTTCGACCCTAGCAGCCCCATCGAAGCGACAATTGCCACCGGGATAACGCGCTTCTTGCTCTGAAGCGGCTCCATGACGGCGGCGACCTGGAAAATGGTTCAATTCTGAACCGCAACCCGTCACGGACACATGGAGTCAGAGCTGATGTCACGCCGGATTTCTATCACGATCGTTCTTATCGCCCTTGCAGGGCTTTTGGGATTTGGGGCCTGGAGCGTGCTGCTCAAGCCCTCCGATCTGCCGCCCGATGGCTTTTCGAGAGGCAACGGTCGGATCGAAGCCGATCTTATCGACATATCGCCCCGGCTGGCCGGGCGCATCGCCGAGGTTCGGGTCCGGGAAGGCGACCTGGTGGCAAAAGGAGACGTATTGGCTGTGATGGACACGGCTGAACTGCGCGCACAATTCGCTCGCGCAGCAGCGGCCGTTGCCAGTGCCGAAGCCGCGGTCGGCGTTGCGCAAGCCCGCGTGGCGGAAGCTCAGGCGCGGCTGGCGCTAGCCAAGGGGGAGCAGGCACGTGCGGAAACATTGAGTACCCGTGATGTCATCTCGCGTTCGAACCTGGAAATCCGTCAAACTGAAACCCAGCTTGCCGAAGCGGGGCTTTCCGCCAGTCAGGCGACGCTTCGCGCCCAGGAGCGGTCGGTAGAAGCCGAAGCGGCTACCCGTGATGAGATCGCGGCACGGATCGCAGATGCCACACTTTACGCCGATGGGCCGGCGCGGGTCCTCTACCGGCTTGCGCAGGTGGGCGAGATCGTCGGGAGCGGCGGCAAGATCCTGACGCTGGTCAGCCTCGAAAATGTGTATATGGAATTTTTCCTGCCAGCCTCCGACGCCCCTCGGGTCAGGATCGGGGATGAAGCCAGGATCGTCGCGGATATCATGCCGGACCTGTCAATACCGGCCAGCGTCGTGTTCGTTTCGCCCCAGGCACAATTCACGCCCAAGCAAGTCGAGACACTCAGCGAACGTGAAAATCTGATGTTCCGCATCCGTGTGCGCATTCCCTCTGAATTGGTGATGGCGCGGATTGAACAGGTAAAAACGGGCGTGCGTGGTGTCGCATGGGTGCGTCTTGCGGGCGCAGATGGCAGTTTACCCAAGTGGCCCGAGGCGTTGACTCCACCGTTAGCTGACCTCACCTCAGTCAGCGAAGCCGATCAGCCATGATGTCGCCGCCCGAACCCGTAGCCCGGCTGCAGCATGTGCGTCACCGCTATGGAGCGGTTGCGGCTCTAAAAGATGTATCGCTATCGATACCTGCAGCACGGATGGTGGGACTTATAGGTCCCGATGGCGTTGGGAAGTCCACGCTTATGGGGCTAATCGCCGGCGCAAAGCGATTGCAGGCGGGCAGTGTCACCTGTCTCGGGGGCAGCATGGACGATGCCCGCCACCGCGCGGCGATGGGAGGACGTATCGCCTATATGCCGCAAGGACTTGGACGAAACCTCTACCATGACCTGTCCGTGCGCGAGAATCTCGATTTTTTCGGCAAGCTTTTTGAACTGAACCGATCAGAGCGCACCAACCGTATAGAAAGGCTAACCCGCGCAACAGGATTGCATCCGTTTCTCGACCGCCCCGCCGCCAAGCTTTCGGGGGGGATGAAGCAGAAGCTCGGCCTGTGTTCTGCACTGATTCATGATCCGGATTTCCTGCTGCTGGACGAGCCGACAACCGGCGTCGATCCACTTTCCCGGCGCCAGTTCTGGGATCTGATCGACACGATCCGGACAGAGCGGCCGCACATGAGCGTGCTTGTCTCAACGGCTTATATGGAGGAAGCCGCTCGTTTCGATCATCTCGTTGCAATGGATGCTGGTTGCGTGCTGGCATCGGCCAGCCCTGAGACCTTGATGGCACAGACTGAAACCGATTCGGTAGATGAGGCCTATGTCCGGCTCTTATCGGCCACGGAAGCAAAAAGCAAAGCCGGAACGACCAATCAACCTTTGCCGGACAATCCGAATCCGGAAGCGAAAGAAATTGCAATTCGGGCACAAGGACTGACCCGCCGCTTCGGTAGCTTCACCGCAGTGGATTCAGTGAACTTCGAAATCACGCGTGGTGAAATCTTTGGCTTTCTCGGGTCCAACGGATGCGGGAAGACCACGACGATGAAGATGCTGACTGGCCTTTTGCCGGCGAGCGAAGGCGAGGCCTGGATTTTCGGCCGGCCTATTGACGCCCAGGGAATGGACGCCCGCCGACGCGTCGGTTTCATGTCCCAATCCTTCTCGCTTTATGGCGAGTTGAGCGTGCGCGAAAATCTGCTTTTGCATGCGCGGCTGTTTCATCTCGGCCGAGATCTGACCGACAAACGCATGGCCGATCTGGTGCCTCGCTTCGGGCTGAGTGAATATCTGGACCAGCGTGCGGGTGACTTGCCGCTGGGATTGCGCCAACGTCTTTCACTGGCTGTTGCGGTGATCCATGGGCCGGAAATCCTGATTCTCGACGAACCAACTTCGGGCGTCGACCCGCAAGCGCGAGACGACTTCTGGCGGCTCCTGCTGGATTTGTCACGAAACGACCGGGTGACAATCTTCATTTCGACCCATTTCATGGACGAGGCGATGCGCTGCGATCGTATCTCGCTTATGCATGCCGGAAGGGTTCTGGTTACGGACACCCCAGCCGGAATAGTCGAAAGCAGCGGTGCGGCGTCGCTGGAAGACGCATTCGTCGACTATATCGCGGCTGAACTTCCACCAGAGGCAGACGCCACCACGACCTTGGCCTCCAGTTCGGATACTATTGGGGATGCCTCCGGGTTCAGCTTGCGCCGGCTCCTGGCCTTTACCGCGCGCGAGGCGATGCAGGTGCGACGCGACCCGGTCAGGTTGGCCTTCGCCTTTTTGGGAAGCGCGCTCCTCTTGTTGATCATGTCGTTCGGCATCTCGCAGGAGGTGCGCGACATTCCGTTTGCTGCGCTCGATTATGATCAAACACCGGAAAGCCGGGCCTATCTCTCGACTTTTGAGGCCTCAAACTGGTTCGAGGTTCATGCGCCTATTCGCGATGCGCTGTCGATGGAAGAGCGGCTTTCCCGCGGGGAATTGTCCCTCGCGCTGGAGATTCCGCCCGGCTTCGGGGCGGATTTACGCAGCGGCAGCGGAGTAGACGTGGCTGCCATGATTGATGGTGCGGACACTGGGCGTGCCGGCACCATTGAAAGCTATGTGACAGGCGCACATATGGCTGCCTCGACCGATACGGCGAACGGGCTGCCTGTAACGAACCGCCCGCCGATAGTGCAATTGAGCCCCCGCTTCAGCTATAATCCAACGATGGAGAGCCTGCCCTCGATCGGGCCGTCGATTCCGCCTCTCCTGCTCCTGCTTTTCCCTGCCATCCTGATGGCTGTCAGTGTGGCACGGGAAAAGGAAATCGGCACGATCACGAACTTCTACGTCACGCCCACGGGTCGAGCCGAATTCCTGATCGGCAAGCAGCTTGTCTATGTCGGCATCACGCTCATGAACTTTGCGATCCTGACCGCACTCGTCGTGCTGGTTTTAGGCGTCCCGCTTCGGGGCAACCCGATGGTCCTGCTTCTGGCGACATTTGTCTATGCCGTTGCGGCGACAGGGTTTGGGTTGATGGTGTCGATGATGTCATCGACCCAGGTTACCGCAGTCTTCGCCAGCACCGTCTTGTCGGTCATGCCGACCCTGCAGTTTTCGGGAATGCTGACACCGGTGTCGTCACTCGACGGACCGGCTCGTCTGCTCGGCAGCTTCTGGCCTACAACCTGGTATATGGCGATCAGCGTAGGCAGCTACACCAAGGCGCTTGGTCTTGCCGATCTGAGCGGGGCTATGATGCGTCTGGCGATCTTTGGTCCTCTTTTTACCGGTATCGCAATCGCACTCTTGCGCAAGCAGGAGCGTTAAGATGGAACGGCTCTCAAATGTCTTCTGGTTGATCGGCAAGGAACTGAAGAGCGTCTTGGGCGATCCGGTGATGGTCGTGCTGATCCTATGGTCGTTCGTCGTAGCCGTCATGCTTGAAGCCAGTGGAGCAGGCGATACGGTGCGCAATGCATCCATCGCGATTGTCGACGAGGATCACTCGCCCCTGACCCGGCAGATTTCATCCGCTCTGATACCGCCCTGGTTTCAGGAGCCGATCTTCTTGTCCGCAAACCTGGCCTCTGCCGCAATGGATCGCGGGGAGATCATGTTTATTCTAACCTTTCCTCCCGATTTCGCGGCGGATACGATTCTGGGCAAGGGACCGGTCGTTCAACTGCTTGCCGACGCCACGGCGGTCTCGCAAGCGCAGCTCGGTACGGATTACATCCGCAACATAGTTCAGGAAGAGAGCGTCGCCTTTTTGTCGGGTACCCTTGAGGCGCCGGCTCAAGACCTGCAGCTGGAACTGCGCCGCGCCTTCAACCCGAACGGCAATCCGGTCTGGTTCAAATCGATGTCTTCGCTTCTGAATCAGTTATCGCTTCTGACGATCGCACTGACTGGCGCAGCGATGTTGCGAGAGCGCGAGCATGGAACCATCGAGCACCTGATGGTGATGCCCCTTACCCCCGCCGAGGTAGCCCTGTCGAAGGTTCTCGCGACAATGATCGTAGTGCTTGTGGCCTTTATCGGCTCGCTGCTTTTTGTCGTGCAAGGACTATTGAATGTGCCCGTAGCCGGATCGGCGCCGCTGCTGGTGGGAGGGGCTGCGGTATATCTTTGGGCAGCTGCCGCCATCGGGATGCTTCTGGGCACTCTCGCACGCAGCATGGCGCAATTCGCGCTTCTCGTCATCATGGTCATCATCCCGGTAATTATGCTTTCAGGTGGAATGGGCGCAGTGGAAAGTCAGCCGGAGATGGTGCAGCGACTGACACTGGCGCTCCCATCGCGTCACTTCCTTGCCTTTGCGAAAGCTGTTGCCTTTCGCGGTGCAGGGATCGGAACAGTCTGGCCACAACTTCTACTGATGGCCGGACTCGGTGCCGCATTCTTCGCAGCCAGTCTCATGCTCTTTCGACGTTCACTGAGCGTCTCCAATTAGGATAATTCCACGCCTTTTTGCTCTTGCAAGGTGCCGCATCGCCTGATAGATAGTGAGTAATTACTATCTTTGAGGTTTCCAATGATCTCCCGACCGACCTATCTTTCCTCGGAGAGGCGGCGTGAAATGACGGTTGAGACCGTTGTCGATCTGGCCGCAGAACAAAACCCTGCAGATATCACAACCGGCGCTATCGCCAAGCGGATGGGTGTGAGCCAGGGCGCCTTGTTCCGGCACTTCTCGTCGAAGGACGCCATCCTCCAAGCGGTCATGGAATGGGTTTCTGAGCGCTTGCTCGCACGGATCGATAAGGCAACCACAATCGCCGCGTCCCCACTTGAAGCCATTGAGGCCGCTTTTATGGCTCATATCCATTTCATCGCAGAACATCCGGGCGTACCGCGGATGTTGTTTGTGGAGTTGCAGCGCACAGAGCAGACCATGGCCAAACGCATGGCGCGAACCTTGCTCCAGGTTTATGGCGCACGCCTTGGTCGCCTTTTTATGGATGGTAAGAGAGATGGCCAGTTGCTGGCATCGCTGGATGAGAAGGCGGCGGCCACGCTCTTCATCGGCATGGTTCAAGGCCTTGCGATGCAATCGCACATCGAGGGCAACGTCAAACGTATCCGTGAAAGTGCGCCCGGAGTGTTCGCACTGTATCGACGCTCAGTCGAGGCTGAAAAATGATCCATTCGCAGCCAACCGGCGTATCTCCCATGCAATCCCTTGAAGCCATGTTCGCAGCCGATGTCAATTTTGTTGCGAACCATCCGAACATCCCGCGGCTGTTGCTAAGCGCGGTGGGTCGGACAACCAAGTCTCCGTTGAAGCTGATGATGGCGACATTCGTCCGACGGTACGAGCAGCGACTTTCCAGTGTGATAGCAGAAGCCCAGCAGCGCGGTGAAATTCGAGCCACGCTGGACGGGGAAACCGCCGCCCGCCTGTTTATTGCGACGATCCAGAATTTGGTGTTCAGGGCGCTGATCAGAGATGAGCTCGATAAAATCCGTGAGGCAGCGCCCGCAGCCTTCGCCTCGTATCGCGCATGTGTGGAGACTGCCCGGTGAAATTTCCCTCTGTACAGCGCCGTACCCTGATGCTCCTGGCGGTCTCAATCCCGATCGCTGCTACATTCGGTTATGTCGTCCTAAGGTCTGGGCCACTGGCGCCGGTCACCGTCATGACTGCAACCGCCGAAACTCGGGCAATTTCGCCCGCGCTCTTCGGCATTGGCACGGTTGAGGCTCGCTTTTCCTACAAGATCGGCCCCATTATCGCTGGCCGCATTGGTCAGATTCGCGTCGATGTAGGGGACAAGGTTCAAGCTGGGCAGGTCCTGGCGGAAATGGACCCGGTTGATCTCGACGAGCGCATCGCTGCTCTTGATGCCGCAATTCGTCGTGCCGAGGCCGCAATACAGGCAGCTGAAGCGCAAGTCGACGATGCGACTGCACGGCAAGACTACGCACAAACGCAGACGAAGCGTTACGAGCAGCTTTGGAAAACACGCGCTGTCAGCGAAGTCGCCGTAGAAACCAAGCGGCAGGACAGCCAGGTGGCACTCGCTGCTCTCTCGGCTGCCCAATCGAACCTCGTTGCTGCACAACAGGATCTTCAACGTAATCGCGCCGATCGTGACGGGCTGATCAAGCAGCGAGAAAACCTGGTTCTGTGCGCGCCGGTCGATGGCGTGATTGCGGCCCGCAATGCGGAGCCCGGGACAACCATGGTCGCCGGGCAAGCAGTCATCGAGATGATCGACCCGAAGAGCCTCTGGATCAATGCCCGGTTCGATCAGATTGCAGCAACCGGCCTGCGTAAAGGGCTCCCGGCGCAGATCACGCTTCGGTCCCATGGCGGGGCGAGCATTTCCGGGAAAGTATCGCGCGTGGAAGTGCTCGCCGACTCAGTCACGGAAGAAAATTTGGCCAAGGTGGAATTCAAAACCTTGCCCGAACCGTTGCCCCCTATCGGGGAACTGGCCGAAGTGACGGTTGCGCTGCCTGAACTTCCGGCGTTGCCGGTGATCTCGAATGCCGCAGTCCAGACTGTCGATGGCAAGGCCGGTGTCTGGAAGGTTGAGGGCGGTAAGGTTCACTTTGTCCCCATTCGAGTCGGAGCTTCCGATCTGGACGGAGATGTCCAGGTGATGGAGGGTCTGCAGGCCGGTGATGAAGTCATTGTTCACAGCGCTTCGAGACTGACAAGCACTAGCCGCATTCACATCACCGACAAATCCGGGGAGCTGTTCAAATGATCAGTCTCGCTGGACGTGACATTCTTCATTCATGGGGCAAATTCGTCTTCACCGGAATTGGGTTAGGCCTGCTTATCGGTGTCACCTTCACCATGGCCGGCGTCTATCGGGGCATGGTCGACGACGGCAAGGTTCTGCTCGACAATAGCGGCGCCGACATGTGGGTCGTCCAGCAGAATACGCTCGGGCCCTATGCGGAATCCTCGAGCATCAACGACGACATTTATCGGATGATCCTGACAACCCCCGGTGTCGAGCAGGTGGCCAACGTCACCTATCTGACGATGCAGGTCCGCAAGGGAAGCACCGACGTTCGAGCCATGGTGGTCGGTATTGCGCCGGGAGATATTACAACTCCCGGCTGGCCGCCGTTTCTTGTTGCCGGACGCCAGATCACGCGCGGCCATTACGAAGCAGTAGCAGACGCTGCAACCGGTTTTGCTCTCGGAGACACCATCGTCGTCCGGCGCAACCATTACAAAGTCGTCGGTCTTACCCGGCGAGCAGTTTCGTCAAGTGGCGACCCGATGGTCTTCATTCCGCTGAAGGATGCCCAGGAAGCACAATTCGTCAAGGACAACGATTCCATTGTCCGCCAGCGCCGGCGCACCAGCGAGAACCCCGAGTTCAACCGTCCGGGGGTACCCGGCTTGCTGGATGCAGTGATCGCCTCGCAAAACAGCAATCCTTACGTGAATGCCGTTCTGGTGCGCATCAAACCCGGCTTTGATCATGAACGGATCGCAGCCGATATCGCGAGATGGAAGCGGCTTACGGTCTATACGCGCCCGCAAATGGAAGAAATCCTGATAGGCAAGTTGATTGCCACTTCGGCCAAGCAGATCGGCATGTTCCTGGCCATTCTGGCGATTGTCAGCGCCGCCATTGTTGCCTTCATCATCTATACGCTTACCATGGACAAGATCCGCGAGATCGCCGTCCTGAAACTGATCGGCACCCGCAATCGCACCATCGCGTCCATGATCCTGCAGCAGGCGATCGTGCTCGGCCTGATCGGTTTCGTCGTCGGCAAGATCACGGCAACCTTTGCAGCACCCCTGTTCCCAAAATTCGTCCTGCTTCTGTCCGAAGACACCATGATCGGGCTCGTCGCCGTGATCGTCATCTGCGCGCTCGCGAGCGTCGTCGCCATTCGCATGGCGCTCAAGATCGACCCAGCCGAAGCGATTGGTGGTTGAGATGAGTAGCGGCGGAATCCTCATCGAAGGTGTCAGGAAGCGGTATGGCAGCGGTGACACCGCGGTCGATGCGCTGAAAGATGTCAATATGCAGGTCGCCCCCGGCGAAGTGGTCGGCCTTGTCGGCCCCTCAGGCTCCGGCAAGAGCACTCTGCTCAAAGCCTTGGGAGCGGTCATCGATCCGAGCGGTGGGCGTATGACGCTTGGCGACGAGGTGATCTATGACGACGGATGGAAGATCCGCGATCTACGCGCGTTGCGGCGCGACAAAATCGGCTTCGTCTTCCAGGCACCTTATCTTATCCCGTTTCTGGACGTCACCGACAATGTCGCCTTGCTACCGATGCTGGCAGGTGTTCCCAACAATGATTCTCGGCGACGGGCACGCGATCTCCTGAAGGCCCTCGACGTCGAGCATCGCTCTGCGGCCATGCCCTCGCAGCTTTCCGGCGGAGAGCAGCAGCGGGTCGCGATCGCACGCGGGCTGGTCAACAGGCCGCCGGTCATCCTTGCCGACGAGCCGACCGCGCCCCTCGACAGCGTGCGTGCGCTCGCCGTGATCCGTATCCTCAACGACATGGCCGTCAAATTTGGAACTGCCATTATCGTCGTTACGCACGATGAGAAGATCATCCCCACCTTCAAGCGCATTTATCACATCCGGGATGGCGTGACCCATGAAGAAGCAGGAGAGGGCCGCGGCTTTGACTGACCAGACGACCAAACGCCATTGCCGAAGCCTCTGCTTTTCAGCGACGATGACTCGCCGAGCCGGCGCCTCGTCTTTTCGCAAGACGAGTTTTGCCATGTTCATGGCTGCGGCCGCGATACTATCGCCAGCAGGAGCTTTCGCGGAGACGATCACCGGCGCGCTTTCCAAGGCTTATCGCAACAACGCCCAGCTCAACTCGGCACGCGCCGGCGTCAGGGTTACTGACGAAGATGTCGCCATAGCAAAGTCTGGCTACCGCCCCACGATCATCGGAACGAGCAGCATCGACTACACTGAAATCCGCCGCAGCAACGATTCCACTCGCCTTACTTCTGGTAGCTTCGGCGTGCAGATCAACCAGACCCTGTTTGACGGCTTCCAGACCCGGAGTAATGTCGCGGCGGCGGAAGCACGTGTTCGCGCGTCGGTCGAAAGCTTGCGCAACACCGAGGAAAATATCCTCTTCAGTGGGGCTCAAGCCTACATGAATGTGATCCATGACCGACAGGTCATGGCGCTCACGCAGCAAAATCTGGAATTCCTGAAAGAACAGGCTCGCTCGGCGCGCGCCCGGAAGGAAGTTGGTGAAGCTACCGGTACTGATGTGGCGCAGGCTGACGCCGCGCGCTCAGGCGCCGAAGGGCAACTCAGCGCCGCACGTGCTCAATCTCTCGCCAGCGCCGCCGCCTATCGTCAGGTGATCGGTGAAGAACCAGGGACATTGAAAGCAGCGTCACCACTCTCAAAGCTGTTGCCGCCCAATCTGGATGCAACTGTCGCCATCGCCACCAAGGAACATCCGGCTATCCTTGCAACCAGTCATCTGGTCGATGCTGCTGCCTCTAGCGTGAAGTCGGCGGAGGGTACGCTGTTGCCATCGGTCACGGCCTCGGCTGGTGTTTCGCGCAGCTATCTCAATACGTCTCCCACCGACTTAAACTACTCGGATGGCTACTCAAATTCGGCCAATGTTGGCGTCACCCTTTCGATCCCGATCTATCAGGGCGGCCGTGCTTCGGCGCAAGTACGAAAATCGAAGGAATCTCTTGGGCAGGCGCGAATTGAAGTTGATGTCAGCCGCGAGCAGGTGCGCCAGGCTATCACATCCGCCTGGGCTTCCTATGCCGCGGCCAAGGAAGGCGTGATCGCCAATCGCGCCTTGGTCGATGCCGCACAACTGGCACTGGCTGGTGTCATTGAAGAGCGCAATGTCGGCCAGCGCACCACCCTGGATGTGCTCAATGCGCAAGCTGATGTTATCAATGCCAGGATCGATATCGTCGGTGCCGAACGCGATCTTGTTCTTGCGAGTTACGCAATTCTGCAGGCGATGGGCCGACTCTCGATAGAGCGACTTGGCCTGCAGGTAGCCAGATACGAACCCAAAGACCATTACAACGCCGTCAAGGACAAATGGTACGGCCTGCGCGCGCCCGGCCAATAGAATGACCCTGTCCCGATTCTAACCTCAGGAGCAGATCGATGGAGAAGTCAGAAAGAAATCCGTGTGGAAACGGGCAGGCAAGGCAATCCTTGTTGCCGCTGTCACTACTTGCATTCGTCGCCGCCGCGATAGTGGCTGTGACGCCAACTCCGGGCAAGGCAGACGATACGTCTGCAGTCCACAAGGTTACAGATGGACGACCATGGAAGATAACCATGGAGAATGGTCGCGTCGGAACCCTCATACTTTTCCAGAACGGCACCGGCAAGATGACCGGCGGCCCCATGGATTTGTCCCCGAAGTGGAAACCCACAGCAGACGGACTGTGCCTCAAGCCGGGAGCACTGCTTCCTGAACGATGCGTGAAGCTGGTCCGAACCGGAAATGGCTATCTCGGCATGAACGGTGACAAACAGGCCTTCAAACTGGAACGGTAGCGAGCACCACTTCGAAATGGGGCGGGGAGGAGAAATCAAGATGTCGGTCTGGGTATCAAAGCCGGTGATCAAAATGCTTGGCGGGATGGCAATCCTGTTCGGGATTGTCACACTTATTTCCGGTGGAAGCGCGCTTTTCGTATTGCATGGGATCGCAGAACCCGCCGCTAAGATCGTGCCGTTCGTATTGTATTTTAACTTTGCGGCGGGCTTTGCCTATATCGTTACGGGGGCGGGATTGATTACGCTCCGCCCATGGTCGCCGGCATTTTCTGCGGCTATCGCGTTAGCGACAAGTGTCGTCTTTGCTGGTCTTGGCGCCTGGATACTGGCGGGGAATGCCTACGAGGTACGGACCATCGTTGCTATGAGCCTGCGAGCGGCGTTCTGGTGGAGCGTCAGCGCCGTTTCCATCGTTGGAAGCCGCGCATGGGTGGCGCTGCAAACGGAACGCAATGGTCTGTCATCCGGTCATTCCATTCATTATGACCAGCCTGATATTCGTCAGGCAAATGACAACCAAACTGCTGATGAATAGTCTCTTTGAGTTCGCCACGACCGCAGCGTTGCGGTGGACGATTGGGCTCGCCGTAGTCGTGGGGCTGTCGGCCTGCGCTTCACGGCCCGGGACCGAAACTTTGATCGTCAGGCAGGAGCCTTCGAAGCCATATCAGGCAATTACGGTCATTACGGCGACCGATCGCCAACGAGATCCCACCGGTGTTGGATACACTGCTGCAAGATCATCGCGGTTGCAGTTTGAACGTTTCACAGTCGCGGTGCCGGTCACCCATAAAAGTCCAGACGAGGCTCGGTCGCAAATACAGACGGATCCCCTGAAAAAATACACCGTCATGGGACGCCAGGACATTAACTTCAAAGATATCAATGCCGACAAAGATATACTTATCTATGTTCATGGGTACAATTATAGTTTTCAGGAGTCATTGTTTCAGGCTGCAAAAGTTGCGTCAGACGGAAAATTATCGGAAATGCCGATCCTTTTCAGTTGGCCATCGGAAGGATCGGTCACAGGATATGTTGCAGACAAGGATGCCGCTACCTATGCGCGCGATGATCTTGTGCAACTGCTTCAGGACCTCAAGAAGCGTCGGACAAAAAGTCGTGTCACGCTGTTTGGGCACAGCATGGGTGCCTGGCTGGTTGTCGAGGGGCTTCGGCAACTCAAGATTTCAGGACAAGAAGACGTCCTTCAGCGAATAGACCAGGTGGTTCTGGCCGCTCCGGATATCGACGTGGATCTTTTCAAGCGGCAGGTTGATACGATCGGGCCATTAGCCCGTCCGATGATCGTGCTCAGTTCCACAGATGATCGCGCACTTGTCATTTCAAGTCGCATGGGCGGCTCGCGTACAAGGATAGGGTCTCTCGATGCTGCAGATGCCTCAGTACAGAAAATGATCGCTGGAGATATTGTCAAAATCGTCGATCTGTCGGCTTTACCCGCGCCAGACAGAACAAATCACAATCGCTTCATCGAACTGATAAATGCGCTAGCTGGCTCGGAGATTGGCAGGAGCACGTCTTTGATGGGTAGTCTGAACAAGGGTATTGGCCTGCCTGTCGGAGAGCAGCTCGAGAAGGCGCTCGAACGTACGCCGATACTTCTGCCGTAGGAAGAGCTTGCTACGATAGGTGAGATGGAGAAGCGCCATCGGCCTTTTGCGCAGGGGATGGATGACATGGTGGTATTTGACCGCTTGCGCGCACTTGCCCATTTCGTCCATCCGCGCTCTTGGCAATTTCAGCGTACGCATACGCTGAGGACCGCATGAGATGCTGGCTCGCGCGAGCGGTGGCGGAGCTATGATGGCGTTGCGTGAAGGTCAAGCAGCTTGTTGATCGACGACCGCATCGGCTCGGCGCAGACGCTCCCACTCCCAGGGCAGCAATTCGTGCAGACGAGAGGCAGAAAGATCGGCGATACGAGCCAGGGCGTCGGCGAGCCAGGCTTTCGGATCGACGCTGTTGAGGCGAGCCGTCGTGATGAGTGGGAGCATGGCAGCGGCGCGATCGGCGTCGCGTTGTGAGCCGGCGAAGGTCCAGTTGCGTCGCCCCAGAGTAATGCCGCGCAGCGCTCTTTCGGCCGCGTTATTGCTGAGGTAGATCCTGCCGTCATCGAGGAAGCGGGCGAAGTCGTCCCAGCGCCGGAGCATGTAATTGATCCAAGGCCTGCCTTGTCTCAGACTCAACCCTCCCCATACGGGACAACGGATTGTAAAGCTGGGAGGGGTCGGTATGATCCTGAACACCTATTCCTCTCTTGAGGTCGATCGCGCGAGCCGGTGGCAGGACACTGGCATTCGCGACGAATTTTTCACGGATTTCGATGCGGAAAAGCACGCCGTTCTTGAGCATTGAGGGTCGGTTGCAAAGGAGGGCCTGATGCCGCCAGACAAGAGCTTACCGAAGCCCGGGACCAAAGATTCTCACCCGATTGATATTGAAGTCGGCAATAGCATCAAAGCCCATCGTTTATGGCGTGGCCTGACCCAGGTCGATCTGGGCGAGGCCCTTGGGGTCACCTTCCAACAGATCCAGAAATACGAGAAAGGCACGAACCGGATAAGTGCAAGCCGCCTTGCGCAAGCCGCCAAGGTTTTCGGTGTACCTGTTTCGAGTTTCTTTCCGGGTCAGACGAATGGGACCCGATTTGAGAACACGTTGATAGAGGGTGAACTTGCCCAGTTTATCGCAAGCGGTGAGGGCCACGAGTTGAACGGAGCTTTCAGCCGGATTGCTTCGCCCGCCGTCCGCAAGGCTATTGTTCGGCTTACTGCGGCGATAGCCGGACAAACGACGCAGAGCGACTGACAATCGTTGCCGTCGCCGCTGGCCATAGCAATGCCGGAGATCTGAATATGAACGAGGTCTTCGGCAAGGTTACCCACCGTGAGTCTTGCCTTTCTCAATGGTAAGGCGCAGGTTGTCGATGCCCACGTCCCCCGTGTGCACGGTCCCGGCCCTCCCCACCAATCCCCTCTAAGCCAGAGGCCGGGACCGACCCTTAAGCCAGCGGCATGGTTCAAGTTTCTGCTATGCTGGTCGATTGAGGATGCTGCCATGTGGCGGCCTGATGGCGAACTCGCTCCTCCCTAGGATGATGCTCAAGCCTCCGCTGACCCTGAGCCTCCCACACGGAAGGGCTTTAATCTTGTCGCTCTGTGGCAGAAGAAGCAAACGCAGTGTCCCTGCGAAGATCCTGACACAGCTGAAGCCAGCGGGATAATCCGTCCTCGGAGCCGCCGAGCAGGAAATCCAGAAAGGATCGGATTTTCTACTCGACGGAGCGTCCATGGGTGGCGAGTGGATGGCGGGGTCGCCCTAATACGCCCGTTACGATGAAGCACAGAAACAATTCGCCGAAGGGGATGTCGGCCCGAGCCTGTCGTGCCCTTATGTTCCATGGCCCTGCTGTGGCCTGGTGTTATTTTTGACAGGCCTCGCATACCCTTTCGGAAGACACGCTTCATGTGGCCGAGGTCGCCATCTCCAGATCGATGATCATGAAAAGTTCGCCAGGACTTGTGGGCACGGGTTCCACCAAAATCGCTGGGTCGGTCGCGCCGGAGGCGCGAAACGAGATGCGCGCATTGAGCTCCCGTTTCGTGTCCCGATTGAACGGCTTTATCGGCACTAAATCGTTCAGTTCCGGTTGGTCTACACCGACGCGGGTTGTACCGGTTTGCGCGCCAGCATGGTAGCGAACTGCAGCTGTGCGCCATTGTGCATGGTGCCGAGGTCTTCGTTCGATTTGATCATTTCCCAGCCCTGATAAAGCGTGCTGAGCTGACCCTCTTTCATGGTGAAGGGGAAGCGAACCGGGCATGGATAAGCGGGTGTGTCCATGGCGCAAACGATCAGGTTGTAGCCGCCGGGTAAGGTGCATTCCCGCATGTCGGCCAGAACGGCCTCGACCCGGTCAGGTGCTAGAAACATCAGCGTCACCGTGCAGACGATAAAGCCGTAATCGGCGTCCAGTCTGGCCTGATTGATGTCATAAATGCGCGGGTCGATATTGGTGATATTTTCTTGCGCGATTATCGATTGCAGATTTTGAATGGCTCCGGCGTTGTGGTCGACTGCGGTGACATTGAAACCGAGCTGACTGAGATAAAGGGCATTGCGGCCATTGGAACAGCCCATGTCGAGCACATTGCAGGGCAGCGTAACGTTAACCTGAGAGCAAGTTTCACCGGCGATAAGTGGGGATGACTGAACTACGCGCTTCGCTTTACCACCGCCATCGTTTTCCAGCTGAGATCATCGCTGAAGCTGTGTGGCTCTATTATCGGTTTCCGCT
>JACDJC010000517.1_pt1 | contig 44000 bp, 39 predicted proteins | sample 7454191 | NCBI WGS metagenome assembly JACDJC01 (sample SAMN14253291, study PRJNA609438) | sludge metagenome | isolation source: sludge after 25d culture with pyrite and EDTA | collected 2018-12-20
ATACAGGTCGACGTCATGCAGGAAGACGTCCAGATTGGCTGCGTTGACACCTTCGTCAAAACAGCGCAGTTCGACCGCGGGATCGATATCGCGCGCCATCTGCGCCAGCACCTCGATCTTGGGTTGTTCGAGCGTGCTCATCATCGCTCCGGCCTGACGGTTGAAGTTGGCCAGTGAAAAGCGGTCGAAGTCGGCAATGGCGAATTTGCCGACTCCGAGCCGTGCCAGCGTGATCAGGTGCGAGCCGCCGACGCCGCCCAGCCCGGCAATGGCCACCCGCTTGCGCCGCAGTATCTGCTGCTCGGCGGGTGTTACCCATCCGATGTTGCGCGAAAAGGCTTCTTCGTAGTGAAACGGGGTCGGCATCGGCTCGATGGGTGGCAGGAAGACAGTTACGACCGACAAACGAAGCAGACAGCCTCAGGACGCCAGCACCGTGCCCGGCAGGCACCGGAGCAGAAACGAACCTGCAGCGGCCAGTGTAGAAACACTATACGGCAGCAACCGCTCAATCTGCGCGCCGCCACCGCCATCCGTTGGTCGGTGGGGTATGAACGGTCTGCGACGTCAACGCCACAGATCGACATCGTTGACGCCAACCCGCTTCGAGGTGACGTGCTGCCGCGCACAGGCGCGCGGCTCGGCGATTGTCAATCAGCCGGTTTCACCCGCGAGCCGCAAGGCTTCATCGATGAGCGCCTGCGAGATACGGTAGCCATTGGACTGTATCTGTTCCAGTGCGGGCGCAATGCGTTCGAGCTTGCCGATCCGTCTGGCTTGCAGCAGTACACCCAGCACGCCAAACAGCGGCACACCCAGGCGGATTGCAGCCTGCCGACCACGGCGCTCGTCCATCAGTACTCCACAGCCCAGTGCGTGCGCCAGACTCAGGGCTTGCGCTTCGCCTTCGTCGAGATGGCTGACGGCAGCTGCATAGACGTCATCATCGCGGCCGGAATGAACCTGTGCTCGAGCCTGCACGAAGGCAGCGATCTCGACCGCGCCGGGACGCGAGCGATCTTCCGTGGTTTCGTCCAGCACTGCTTGCGGCACATGGAGGATGTCGAAAACAGCGACGAGCAGTTCGAGTCGACTGCACCCGGCCAGCGCAATCAGTGGCCCTGAATCGGAAACGACCGCAGGCCGATTCATTGCTCCGCATCGAAGGCAGCGAGTTCCTGTTCCAGTTCCGCCGGATCGTGGTCGACCACGGAGATGCCCTGCGCAGAAAGATGCGCCAGAAATTGCGGCAGGCTCATTCGAGCCAGCCTGGCGGCACGCGCAGAGGTCATCCCGCCACTCTTGAAAAGATGCACGGCCAAAACAGTGTGGACGCCTGTTTCCAGCAGATCCTCAGTGAAGGGGACGCTGACGAACAGCGGTCGCCCGTGGCGGGTGACAAGTGCAAGCCGACCTTCTTCGGCCTCACGGCTGAGGTCGCCCGAGCGTTCGCGTAGTTCGCGGATGGTGAAGGTATGCATGGAATCACCTGAAATTGTTCCCCGATATTGAGGCACAAATCTGTATCCTGGTCAAGATCGAGGGACAGATCGTACAAAGGTTGGCAGGAAAATCATCTGACGACTCTGAAGCTGCTGGTTCCTGTCGTTTGTTATCATGACCAACCAATATAATCAGTTAGTTGGTCATGATAAAACCAGTTGCCGTCCATGAAGCAAAAATACGTCTGTCCGAGCTGATTGTGGCGGCGGAAAGCGGAGAGAGCATCGTGATCACGCGGCGTGGCAAGCCGGTAGCGCGGCTCGTGGCGGCCGTGACAGCCGACGACGGGGATACCGGCGGTGCTCAACGGGCACGCAGCGCACAGGCGATGGCGGCCCTGAAGCGGTATCGAGAAGCCACCACACTGGGCATGCCGCTTCGCGCGGCCATCGACGACGGACGCGATTGATGCCTTTCGTCCTCGATAACTCGGTGGTGTGTGGTTGGTTCCTCGGCGATCAGGCCAATGACTACACCGAGGCCATCGGTCAGCGCCTGCTGGATGACCGGGCCATTGTCCCGGTCATCCAGGAACTGGAACTGGCAAACGTGCTGCGTACCGCATGTCGGCGTCAGCGTCTGGATGCCGCCCGGGCACAGGATATCCTGACGCAACTCGCCGGATTGCCGATCGAGGTCGATCCCGCCCGATGGCGCCCGGCCGAGCTTCTTGCCCTGTCGCTGCGCTTCAATGTCAGCAGCTACGATGCCTGCTATCTTGCACTCGCCCTGCAGCGACAATTGCCGATTGCGACCTGCGATGAAGCGCTGCGCGAAGCGGCGCTCGCATCCGGCGTCGGCCTCGCTTCGTAAACCGGACTGAATCCTCACGGCCACGATGACCACCTCTTCTCCCAGTTCCCCCCCCGTTCACTTCATCCGCGCCATCATCGAAGATGACCTGCAGGCGAAAAAGCATGCCGGGCGTTCCTGGGCCGGCCGGCCCGGACCGCTCGCCGTGCAGCGCACCGGTGCAAGCGATCCGGCGGCGATCCGTACGCGCTTTCCGCCCGAGCCCAACGGCTATCTGCACATCGGCCACGCCAAGTCGATCTGCCTGAATTTCGGTCTGGCCACCGACCATGGCGGGCGCTGTCATCTGCGCTTCGACGACACCAATCCGGAAAAGGAGGAGCAGGAGTACGTCGATTCGATCATCGAGGCGGTGCACTGGCTCGGCTTCGAGTGGAAGGATACGCACGAGGACAATCTGTACTTCGCCAGCGACTATTTCGAGTGGTTCTATGAAATGGCCGAGTGGCTGGTGCAGGCCGGCCATGCCTACGTCGACTCGCAGGACGCCGAGGCGGTGCGTGCCGGGCGCGGCACGCTGACTGCACCCGGCGAGGAATCGCCATACCGCGGCCGTCCCCCGGAGGAGAACCTGCGTCTGCTGCGCGAGATGCGTGCCGGCCAGCATGCCGAAGGCACGCAGGTGCTGCGCGCGAAGATCGACATGGCTTCGCCCAATCTGAACCTGCGCGATCCGGCGCTCTACCGCATCCGCTTCGCCGAACACCACCGCACGGGCGACACCTGGTGCCTGTACCCGATGTACGACTATGCGCATCCGCTCGAAGACGCGCTGGAGAACATCACGCACTCGCTGTGCACGCTCGAATTCGAGGATCACCGTCCGCTCTATGACTGGCTGCTCGAACGCCTGGCCGAGGGCGGCTTCTTCACGCACCCGCTGCCACGCCAGATCGAGTTCGCCCGCCTGAATCTCGAATACACGATCACGAGCAAGCGCCGGCTGCAGGAACTGGTGCGCAGCGGTGCGGTCGACGGCTGGGACGATCCGCGCATGACGACGATCGCCGGCCTGCGCCGGCGCGGTTACTCGCCGGCGTCGATTCGTCTGTTCTGCGAGCGCATCGGCGTGACCAAAGCCGATTCCTGGATCGAGATGAGTGCACTCGAACAGGCGCTGCGCGACGATCTCGAGCCGTCGGCACCACGCGCCGTCGCGGTGCTCGATCCGCTGAAACTGATTCTCGACAACTGGCCGGCGGATCGGGTCGACGAATGCGAGGCGCCGGTGCATCCGCAGCAGCCGGATCTCGGGCGCCGACGTTTCCCGTTCGGACGCGAACTGTGGATCGAGCGCGAGGATTTCGCCGAGGCACCGCCGAAAGGCTTTTTCCGCCTGTATCCGGGCAACCGCGTGCGGCTGCGCTACGGCCACGTCATCGAATGCACCGGCTGTGACAAGGATGCCGACGGCCGGGTGATTGCCGTACATGCCGACGTGCTGCCCGATTCGAAGTCGGGCACGCCCGGCGCCGACAACTACAAGGTCAAGGGCAATCTGCACTGGGTGGCCGCGCACGCCGCAGTGGATGCCGAAGTGCGCCTCTACGAACGGCTCTTCACCGAAGCACAGCCCGGCGCCGGCGGCACCGACCCGCTGGCCGCACTCAACCGCGAGTCGAAACAGATACTGCAGGCGAAGCTCGAACCGGGCATGGCGCAGGCCGCGCCGGAATCGCGCTGGCAGTTCGAGCGCCACGGCTATTTTGTCGCCGACCGCATGGATCACCAGGCCGGACGGCCGGTGTTCAACCGCGCCGTCAGCCTGAAGGACGCGCGCGGCAGCCGGGGGCGCTGAGTTCAGCCTGCCTACCGCCCCAGCACCGCATCCGCCACGAACGGATTCGTGCGCCGCTCCTGGCCGAAGGTGGAGGTCGGTCCGTGGCCCGGCACGAACGTGACATCGTCGCCCAGCGGCCAGAGCTTGTTGACGATCGAGGCGATCAGCGTCGCGTGATCACCGCGCGGGAAGTCGGTGCGGCCGATCGAGCCCTGAAAGAGCACATCGCCGACGATCGCCACCTGCAGCGGACGATGAAAAAAGACGACGTGTCCCGGTGTATGACCGGGCGTGTGCAGCACTTCGAGCGTCTGCTGGCCGAACTGTACGGTGTCGCCGTCGACGAGCCAGCGATCAGGCTCGAAGCTGGCCGCACCGGCAAAGCCGAACATTGCGCCCTGCTCGCCGAGCTGCTCGATCCAGAAACGATCGTCCGCGTGCGGGCCCTCGATCGGCACGCCATGCATGGCCGCAAACGCGCCCGCCTGGCCGCAGTGATCGATATGACCGTGCGTAAGCAGCACTTTCTCGATCTGTGCACCAGCCGCCTGCAGTGCGGCATCGATGCGGTCGAGGTCACCGCCCGGATCGACCACCGCCGCGCGCTTCGTCTGTTCGCAGATCAGAACGGAACAGTTCTGCTCGAAGGGAGTGACCGGAACAATCTGGATTTTCATGGCGTTCTTACCCCTGCCAGGCATGTTCGCGCAGCGTCTCGATCGGGATCACGCGCAGCGCGGCTTCGTGCGTGGCCTCGAGCACGACCGGGGGCGCGACACCGGCCTGCCAGGCCTCGACCCAGCGCGCGGCACACAGGCACCAGCGATCGCCCGGCTTGAGCCCGGCAAAGCGCCACTCCGGGTGCGGCGTGACGAGATCGTTGCCGCGCGCCGCCGAGAAGGCCAGAAAGGCTTCATTGACGCGCACACAGACCGTGTGCTGGCCGATGTCATCGTCATCGGCCTCGCAGCAACCGGTACGCAGGAACCCGGTCAGCGGATCGTAGGAGCAGGCCAGCAGCGGCCCGCCCAGCACGTTGCGCGAAGGAATCGTCTCGATCATCGTCGCCGGTACAAAAGGGCAATCGCCTTTTATACCATTGCCGGGCCGGGATGATCGTCAAGCGCCGCGACGGAGACCGCCGTCGTCCGGTTCGCCCCGCTTCGTGTCGTCAGTCCAGTCCGACGACCCGCTCCTCCGCCTGTATGACGGACTCCGCTGCCTCGCCTTTTTCCGGGAGACCATAGTGCTCAAGCAGGACGACTTTCGTCGGTACGACCGGTCTTGCCAGCCGGGGGGGATCTTCCGGAACCCGGAGCGTATCCTCCTGACGCCGTGCACGTGGCAGCGCAGGGGTGCGCGCCGGACGCGGAAAGGCGCCGACGAGCAGCATGTCGATGCGCTCGATGGCCGCGAGCATTCCGGTCTCGAAGTTGCCTACGCGGCACGAATCGCTCAGCGCGCTGCAGATCTCGCCCCACTGCCGTTCGTGAATCCATGCGGCAGCGGCGCGATCGGCGACGATCTCGACGGCCCGGTCGGCCAGCAGCAGATAGAGCAGGACGCCATTGTTGCCTTCCGTGTCCCAGACGCCGATGCCGGCGAACACTTCGAGAGCACGCGCACGCGGGCTCCGGCCGCGCCAGACGACGCGCAGCGGCAGTGCACTTTCGACGACGACGTACAGTTCGGCCGTGTGCCCGCGCATGCTGCGCTCGATCGCCTGCTCGACGCGGTGCAGCACGGCGTTCGGAAACACACGCTGCGCACTGCGCAGGTTCTGACGCAGGTGTCTCCAGCAACGACGCAGACTGGCGCTCACCGACGTCCTGCCTCACCAGCGTCCGGACGCGCCGCCGCCGCTGAAACGGCTGCCATTGCCACCCAGACCGCCGATGCCGAAGCCATCCTGCCAGTTGCCGGGCAATCCGCCGTACCCGGAACGCCAGGTGTATCGACTCGTCTGCGTCACCGGGAAATCCGTCCGGATCATCGTCAGCAACACGACCAGAAGCAGGGCACCGCCCAGTCCGGCCAATTGCAGCGAAGCGCCTCCAAGCGACAGCGCTCCGGCGCCGAGCAGGGCGCCCGTCAATGAACCCGGCAGCCGCCCGATGAACGAGCGCAGCAGCAGGCCGGCCAGGAAAGCCGCCATCCACCACAGCGGCCATTCGACCGAATGCAGGGGCCAGCGCAATCCCGGCGGGGAACGAGTGACGGAATCGGCCACGGCCCGCCCCTGCGCGAGGGTTTCATGCCCGATCTGGTGCAGCAGGTCATCGACCGCAAGGCGCAGTCCGCCAGCGTAATCGCCCGTGCGAAAGCGCGGCATGATTGATTCTTCGACAATGAACTGCGCACGGATATCGGGAATCAGACGCTTGAGCGCAGCTCCGATCTCGAGCCGGATACGCCGATCATTTTTCGCGACCAGGATCAGAATCCCGTCATTGCGACCCCGCACATCCGCCGTCTTCCCGGTTTCGCCCGTGCGCGTCTGACCCGGGTGCTCATGCCGGTCGGCGGGCTCGCTGTGGCCGAGCCCCCACTCGTCGGCGACACGAATGCTGTACTGCTCGATCGTCTCCGGACGGGTCGTGGCCACGATCAGGATCGCGATCGGCGAGCCGGTACGTCGTTCGAAGGCCGCCAGTTCAAATTCAAGCAACTGCTGCTGCTGCGGCGTGAGCGTCCCGGTGAAGTCGTTGACATAGGCCTGCAACGGAGGCGCCGACAACGCAGCACCGACGGCCTGTGCCTGCGCCCACGATGCCGTCGTGGACACAAGCAGGACGAACGACAGCCACAGGAACCCGACTCCCGCGAAGAACCGATGCAACGGGGCCATGCACTGCGTCACGATCGCGCGATGCTCCATCCGTCTCCTCTGGACCAGGGCCGGCGTCGGACCGGCAGGAAAAAGAGTCTACCGAATCGGGTCTGCTCCAGGTCCACGCCGGACACGTCCGATCCGATGCGCTGCCCACTGGCCGCGACGGACGGCAGGAATCGTCACAGACACGGCATCCGGCAAGCCGACCGTCCGCGGCCTGTGCGGATTATCGCTCCGCGGGGCCGGGTGCGGCAGTATCCGCGCGCAGAGCGGCGAATTCACGGCGGAATTTCGCCAGTTTCGGTGCAATGACCGCGCTGCAGTACGCCTGGCCGGGATTGCGCTCGTAGAAGCGCTGGTGCCAGGACTCGGCCGGATACCAGTCGGTCAGCGGAGAGACTTCGGTCACGATCGGAGCACCGGACAGGTATCCGGACGGCGCCCGTCCGGTCACATGCAGCCCCGGATCGGCCGACGATGCCGAAAGCCCGGCGATCACTTCGAGCGCTTCGCGCCGCTGTTCCTCGTCGACGGTGAAGATCGCCGAGCGGTATTGCGTGCCGGCGTCCAGACCCTGCCGATCCTTCGTCGTCGGATCGTGAATGGCGAAGAAGATCCCGAGCAACTGGCGGTAACTGATCTCCTCCGGATCGAAAGCGATGCGTACCGCCTCGGCATGCCCGGTCTCGCCGCCGCAGACCTGGTCGTAATCGGGATCCGGTGTCTGGCCGCCGGTATAGCCCGACTCGACCGAATGCACCCCGCGCAGTTCGCGAAAGACCGGCTCCAGACACCAGAAACAGCCGCCGGCCAGGACCGCATGCGCGAGGTGCTTCGCGTCCCCGGTCACGACGTGCTCGTCACCGACCGCCGACGCGGCTCGGCCGCCTTGCGCGCGGCTTCCTCGCGTGCCCGCTGCAGGGTCGTGTGCAGTTGCGTGGCGCCGTTGTGATACTGCACCGGCCAGCCGATACCGCGGAAGTCGTACTCCGCTGCCGCGTGCAGCGTGAAATACGGATCGGCCAGATGTGGCCGCGCCAGCGCCACGAGATCGGCACGCCCCGAGATCAGCAGGGTATTGACCTGATCGGCGGTCGTCACCGCACCGACCGCCATCGTCGGCATTCCGGCCTCCAGCCGGATCTGCTCGGAGAAGGCCGCCTGATACATGCGCCCGTAGACCGGACTCGACGCCGGATCGGTCTGGCCGGTCGAGACATCGAGCAGATCGACACCGGCCTTCTTCATCGCGCGGGCGATCTCGACCGCATCCGCACCGGTGTTGCCGCCCGGAATCCAGTCGGTCGCCGAAATGCGCACGCTCAACGGCTTGTGCGCCGGCCAGACGGCGCGCACGGCCTCCACCACTTCGAGCGGATAACGCATCCGGGCCGTCAGCTTGCCGCCCCAGCGATCACGTCGCCGATTGGTGATCGGCGACAGGAAGCTGGCCAGCAGATAGCCGTGTCCCATGTGCAGTTCGAGCATGTCGTAGCCGGCCCGATCGGCACGACGCGCCGAGCGGCAGAACTGTCTGATCAGCCGGTCCATGTCCTCGCGCGTCATTTCGCGCGGCACCTGGTTCACGCCTTCCTGATACGGTACCGGCGACGGCGAGAGCAGCGGCCAGTTGGCATGCCCGCTGCCTTCCGGCAACGGCCAGTCGATCTGTTCCCAGCCCACCTGGGTCGAGCCCTTGCGCCCGGCGTGTCCGAGTTGCATGCACAGCTTCGCGTCCGTGTTCGCGTGAACGAAATCGGCGATGCGACGGAACGCATGCATCTGCTCGTCGTTCCACAGGCCAGTGCAGCCCGGCGTGATCCGTCCTTCCGGCGACACGCAGGTCATCTCGATGAAGACGAGACCGGCGCCGCCCAGCGCGCGCGAGCCGTAGTGCACCAGATGCCATTCGCCGGGCACGCCGTCGACGGCCGAATACTGCGCCATCGGCGAGACGACGACGCGGTTGGACACCCACAGGTCGCGCAGGCGAAACGGCGCAAACATCGGCGGCACGGCAAGCCAGGGTGGCTGCACCCCTGCGGCCGGATCCTCGCCGTCCGGGCAGCCGGCCGTGTCCGTCGCCGGCAGCGGCCGTGGGCACAATTCCGCCGCACCATCACCCGTCGCGTGGGCGGCGACTGCCACCTCATCCGATCCAGCCGCATCCAGCGGAATGCCGAGCGCTTCGGCCTCCCGGCGGTTCCACCACTGCGTCGCCTGCTCCACGATCCGCGGATCGCGCAGGCGCAGGTTCTCGTAGGTGATCTGCTTGCTGCGCGTCAGCAGCGAGACGAAGAACTGCATCGGCTCCATGTGCCAGAAGCGGCGCACGTTCTCGAACCACACGAGCGACACATTGGCCGAATGCTGGATGCGTCCGGCCTCGTCGCGGCGCGCTTCCTCGTAGGCCGCCAGTGCCGTGTCCATCGCCTGGACGAGAGTTTCGCCCTGCATTGACTCGGTCACATGGGCGACCACCGCCTGATGCAGCGCAATGGCGTCCTCGATCGCCAGCTTGGTGCCCGAACCGATCGAGAAGTGTGCGGTGTGCGCGGCATCGCCCAGCAGCACGAACTGGGTATCGCCTTCGCGATGACGCCAGGTGCCGCATGAGATCGTCGGGAACTGCCGCCAGAAGGAACGGTTGGTCAGGATGCGGGCGCCACCGAGATCCTCGGCGAACAGGCGCTCGACCCAGGCCACGGTCGCCGCCTCGTCCTCGACCCCGATACCGGAGGCCAGGAACGCTTCGTCGGTCGTCTCGATGACGATCGTGCATTCGCCCGGACGATACTGATAGGCGTGCATGTTCCAGATGCCGCCGTTCTCGTCCTCATGAAAGCCGTAGTAGAAGCAGCCGGGCAGGGTCATGTTGGCCCCGAGCCAGACGAAGCGGTTGGTGCGCTGATCGACCGAAGGCTCAAAACCGCTCTTCCAGGTTTCACGCACGGCGCTGTTGATGCCGTCGGCGGCAATCACCAGGTCCGCCCCCAGGTGCGTCATCGCGCCCGCGTCTTCGGTCTCGTAGCGCACGTCGATGCCCAGCTCGGCACAGCGCCGCTGCAGGATCTGCAGCAGCACGAGGCGACCGATGCCGGAAAAGCCGTGTCCGGATGAGGTCATCAGATGACCCTTGAAGCGGACGTGAATGTCATCCCAGTAGGCGAAATTGGCGGCGATCTCGCGATGCGTCGGCTCGTCGGCGGCCAGCAGATGCGACAGCGTCTCGTCGGACAGCACGATGCCGAAGCCGAAAGTGTCGTCGGGGCGATTGCGCTCGACGACGTCGATCGTCGCGTTCGGGAAGGACTTCTTCAGCAGGATCGCGGAATACAGGCCCGCCGGGCCACCGCCGATGACATCGATACGCATGGGGTCTCCACCTTGTGTCGCCTGGGAACGGGAGCGCCGGTGGATCGGATCATGCAGAAGCGGTCATACAGAAAATCTATCCGCCGGCAAATGCTTCAAGTTTAAAATAATCCCGTCCCGATGCAAGCCTGAAACCACGCGATACCTGTCGCGCGCCTCCACATCAATGCCGACCTGCTCGAGCCGGGGGATTCCGTCGATCTCGTACCGGATCGACGAGGCAATCACGCAGTCCGGTCCATCCATGGCCGCACCCCGCCACGGCGAATGATCCGCCGCGCTTGTACGCCCGGGCGGGCGCCATCCACAACGGGTACGTGGCCGTCCCGCGACGATCGATCCTCCGAACACGCCATCGGATTCCCCGCAAAATCTGTCGAACAATTTTACAGTAGCGAAGTCGACCAACGCCATCACCACTAGAAATCAATGACTTGGAAATATGGCACGAAAAATGCATGATTTTTGTCACATTCGCACCATGCCCGACACTGAAAGGAAACGACGATGACCAGACAGATCTTTGCCCGTATCGCCGGCAGCTGCATCCTGGCCCTGGCGGCATCAACTGCCCATGCGGATCCGATTGCGAGCTGGGACTACTCCGTGGGGCTGACATGGTCCACGGCCCCGGGTGACGTCACCTGGAGCAGCGGAAACGATGGACAACGCAGCACGAGTGCCACCGTGCTCCAATGGGGAGGTTCTCTCGACAACTACACGAACACGAACAGCGGCCAGAGTGCGCTGGTGATTACCGGCAGTCCTGCGGACGGAACAGCCATCACCGACGGCGGGCCTGAACTGACGAACACGATCACGCACTACAACAATGTCGTCAGCAGCAACCTCAAGACGCTCACGTCGGCGGTTCTTCTGGCTGACGTGACGCTGACACCTCTTGGCGGCAGCCCGTTGGCCCCGTATAACTATCAGTTCCAGATCAAGTTCGTCGAGACACCGAACACTGCAGGAACATGCGTCCCCGACAGTGCTACCGTTTGCGATGACATCTTCGTGCTCGCCATGGGTGCCTTGAACAAGGAATTCACGGTGGGCGACTACACGTACTATGTGAGCATCTTCGAGGCGACCAACGCACTCAACCCGCTCTCGAAAGAGGCCTGCGAACGTGCCAATGCAACGTGGCCCTGCATCGGCTTCATGACTCCGGAACAGCAGCACACGCCGGCACAGTTCGCCTTCCAGATCACGTCCGAACCGGTGACGGTTGACGCACCCGCACCCGGCGTACTCGCGTTGATGGGGATCGGGCTGGCAGGTGCCGGTTTCCTGCGTCGACGCCGTCGCGACTGATCGTTCGCACATCCACACGGAAACGGGGAGCTTCGGCTCCCCGTTTCCGTTTCTGGCATCGGCACCTGAGCCGTTGCAGTCAGCCGCCGTCCGGTCAGGTCAATCGGGAGCTCCGCTGCCGGCCTCCGATACTCCGTCCCCGGCGATCTCGACACCCTCGATCGTCGCCCGCGCGGCCAGGCTGCCCAGATACCGGCGCAACGCAGTGATCCAGGACTGGCGGCGCAGATCGGCGGCGACCGCCGCACGCACTTCCTCCCACGGCAATTCGATCCCGGGTTCACGCTCGATCACGTCGACGATGTGCAGGCCGAAGCGGCTGCGCACCAGGCGCGGCAGGATGCCGGTCGCGGCCGCGGCGTCCGCGCCGGGCCGGTCGAAGATTTCGCGGGCGAATTCAGGGGCACAATCGCTCGCGCCGATCCAGCCGAGTTCGCCGCCGTTCGCGCCGCTCGGACAGTTCGAATGCTTGCGCGCCACCTGGGCGAACGATTCGTCGCGATCGGACGCGCAGCGCAGCCCGACCAGCAGCTGTTCGGCAAAGGCGCCCAGCGCCGAGATGTCCACGCCGGGTGTGACCGCGAACAGGATGTGGCGCGCACGCACGCGCTCGCCAGTGCCAAAGCGGGCACGGTGCGCGGCATGGTGGCGCCGGCAGGTTTCATCGTCCGGATCGGCAATCGCCAGTTCGCGTTCGAGCAGGGTTTCGATCGCCTGCGCCTGCGCCTCGGTGATCACGGGATCGTCGTCGGCCTGCGTCAGCCCGTGACGCTGTGCTTCCTGCAGCAACAGGCGGGTGCAGGCGCGCTGGCGCAGCTCGGCCGGCGAAAGATCCTCTTCCGGCCGCTGCAGGGCGACGCCGTCGACGCTGGCCATGAGAGTTGTCGCGTTCATCAGCGGCCTCCCCCGAGCGAGCCCGATACCGGCGTGGACGAAAGCGGGCGCTGCGACTGCAAGTGTCCGGCAGGCAGATTCAGCCGCCGGCTGCGCACGAGCTGGTACGGGCGCACCAGATAGATCAGCGAGGCAAAGCCGCTCCAGACGTGCACGAGACGCGTGAACGGAAACACCAGAAACACCGTCATGCCGAGGATCATGTGCGCCTTGAAGATCCAGTTGACGCTGGCGATCGGATCGACGGCCGGGCGGAACGTGACGATGCGCTGCGCCCAGTCGGCCAGGACCAGCATCACGCTGCCGTCCAGATGCTGGCCGGACAGCGGAATCGTCGCCAGGCCGAGCGCCAGCTGGATCCAGAACAGCCACAGCAGGAAGATGTCGCTGCGGCGCGAGTTCGCATGGATGCGCGGATCGCTCAGACGCCGGTGGAGCAGCATCGACAGGCCGATGATGCCGAGCACGCCGAACACGCCGCCGCTGACCATCGCCAGCACCTGCTTGGCGCCGGCATCGATGACCGGCGCATAGATGAAATGCGGCGTGAGCATGCCGACGAAATGGCCGAAGAAGAGAAACAGGACGCCGATGTGAAACAGATTGCTGCCCCAGCGCAGCGTGCCGGTACGCAACATCTGCGAGGAGTCGCTTTTCCAGGTGTACTGGTCGCGATCGAAACGGATCAGGCTGCCGACGAAGAACACCGCCAGACAGACGTACGGATAGATGCCGAAGAAGAAGAAATCGAAGGCTTTCATTGCCTGGCTCCGGAAAAGGGTCCGCGGGGAAGATCCACCCGACGGCGCGGCAGGAAATGCAGGGTGTGCGTGTCGGGCGCCGCCTGGCCCTGCACGCTGCAGCCGCCAAAGGCCGGCGGCTCGGCCCAGGCCTCGTCGATCGGCTCCTCGGGCGGTAGCTCCACCTTGCGCAGCGGCTCGCCGGCCAGCTCCAGCACTCCTGCAATCACCACCTGGTACGGACTCGCGCGTTCGGCCAGCGCGGTATGCAGGGCATTGAGCAGGTGGGCGAATTCGGCGAGAAAGGCGCGTGCCAGTTTCGGCGGCTGTGTCGAAGCGAATTCGAGCACCACCGGTAACTCGTCGGGCAACTGCCCGGGCGCAAGCCTCAGCCCGGCACGTTCATAGGTAGCCAGCAGATCGACCATTGCCTGGCCGCGTTCGCGCGAGTCGCCGTGCACGTGCTCGAAGAGCAGCAGCGAAGCACTGCGTCCGCGATCGAAGCAGTCGACATATGCTGCCTCGATCTCGTACGGATCGCCGGCCTGCAGGCGGGCGATCAGTCCGGCCAGCGCGGCGCGCGTGGCCGTGCTGCAGATCGCGTCTGCCTCGAAATGCGCAGCCAGTACGGGCAGCGCCGCGCGCAATTGCGCATCCGGATAACGCAGCAGTTGCGCCAGCGCGCGCAGCATGCGCGCCGGTTCGCCGGTCTCTGCGCGCCGGCGTCCGTTCAGCAGGCTTCGTCCGGCACCCGGGTCGCTCTTCTGGCCCATGCGCTTCCGGCTCATGTCTTCCACGTTCATTTCCGCTCTCCTGTCCGGGGTCTTCACAACGTCGCCTTGACCGGAATCGTGCGCCGCTTGCCGGCGCCGAACAGGCTGGTTTCGCTGGCGCCGTCCGAGCAGCCGTTGCCGAAGGAAAATCCGCAGCCGCCGCGCAGGTCATAGGCGTTCTCGGCGTATTCGCGATGCGTCGTCGGAATGACGAAGCGATCCTCGTAATTGGCGATCGCCATCACGCGGTACATCTCGCGCACTTCGGCCACCGTCAGCCCGACCTGCTCGAGCGCGGCGCGGTTCTCGACGCCGTCGACGTGCAGCTCGCGCTGGAAGGCGCGCATCGCCAGCATGCGTTCGAGCGCACGCACGACCGGTGCGGTATCACCGGCGGTCAGCAGGTTGGCCAGGTACTGCACCGGGATGCGCAGCTGCGAGACGTCCGGGATCTCGCCGTTGGCACCGATGTGACCAGCCTGCGCGGCCGAGGCGATCGGCGACAGCGGCGGCACGTACCAGACCATTGGCAGCGTGCGGTATTCCGGATGCAGCGGCAGCGCAACTTTCCAGTCGACGGCCATCCGGTAGACCGGGCTGTTGCGCGCCGCTTCGAGCCAGGCGTCGGGTACGCCATCGGCGCGCGCCTGCGCGATCACCGCCGGATCATCCGGATCGAGAAAAAGATCGAGCTGCGCCTGGTACAGGTCGCGCTCGTCGGCGACGCTGGCAGCCGCTTCGATGCGGTCGGCGTCGTAAAGCAGCACGCCGAGATAGCGGATACGCCCGACACAGGTCTCCGAGCAGACGGTCGGCTGTCCGGACTCGATGCGCGGATAGCAGAAAACGCACTTCTCGGCCTTGCCGCTCTTCCAGTTGTAATAGATCTTCTTGTACGGACAGCCCGAGATGCACATGCGCCAGCCGCGGCACTTGTCCTGGTCGATCAGCACGATGCCGTCTTCCTCGCGCTTGTAGATCGAACCCGACGGGCACGAGGCCACGCAGGTCGGGTTCAGGCAGTGCTCGCACAGGCGCGGCAGGTACATCATGAAGGTGTGCTCGAACTGGCCGTAGATCTCCTTCTGGATGTCGTCGAAGTTGCGGTCCTTCGAACGGCGCGAGAATTCGCCGCCGAGAATTTCCTCCCAGTTCGGCCCCCACTCGATCTTTTCCATGCGCTGGCCGGTGATCAGGCTGCGCGGGCGCGCGCTGGGCGGCGCCTTCATGTCCGGCGCCGACTGCAGGTGGTCGTAATCAAAGGTGAACGGCTCGTAGTAGTCGTCGATCTGCGGCAGGTTCGGGTTGGAGAAAATGCGCATCAGCAACTGCCACTTGCCGCCCTGACGCGGCCGGATCCGGCCGTCGGCGCCACGAACCCAGCCGCCGTTCCAGCGGTCCTGGTTCTCCCACTCCTTCGGGTAGCCGATGCCCGGCTTGGTCTCGACGTTGTTGAACCAGGCGTATTCCATGCCCGGACGGTTGGTCCAGACGTTCTTGCAGGTGACCGAACAGGTATGGCAACCGATGCACTTGTCCAGGTTCAGCACCATGCCGATCTGCGCACGGATCTTCATGCTTTCACTCCAGTGGTCGCGCCGTGCGCGGTGTCATGCGCAGCGGCGACGGCGGATCCAGCCACACCCGCCCCTGCGTCCAGCGGCTCGTCGAGCCAGTCGATTTTCTTCATCTTGCGCACGACGACGAACTCGTCGCGATTGGTGCCGACGGTGCCGTAGTAGTTGAAGCCGTAGCTGTACTGGGCGTAGCCGCCGATCATGTGCGTCGGCTTGAGCACGATGCGGGTCACCGAGTTGTGGATGCCGCCACGCGTGCCGGTGATCTCGGAGCCGGGCGTGTTGATGATCTTTTCCTGTGCGTGATACATCATCACCATGCCCGGCTTGACGCGCTGGCTGACGACCGCGCGCGCGGCGATCGCGCCGTTGGCGTTGAAGAGCTCGATCCAGTCGTTGTCGATGATGCCGGCGCGGGCCGCATCGTCCTCCGACAGCCAGACCACCGGTCCGCCGCGGTTGAGCGTGAGCAGGATCAGGTTGTCGGTATAGGTCGAGTGGATGCCCCATTTCTGGTGCGGCGTGATGAAGTTCAGCGCGATCTCGGGATTGCCGTTGGGCTTGCTGCCGGTCAGCAGCGCCGCCGCCTTCAGGTCGACCGGCGGCCGGTAGCTGACGAAGCCCTCGCCGAAGTCGCGCATCCAGGCATGGTCCTGGTAGAACTGCTGGCGGCCGCTGAGCGTGCGCCAGGGAATCAGCTCGTGCACGTTGGTGTAGCCGGCGTTGTACGAGACCTTCTCGCTCTCCAGCCCGGACCAGGTCGGCGACGAGATGATCTTGCGCGGCTGCGCCTGGATGTCGCGAAAGCGGATCTTCTCGTCCTCGCGATGCAGTGCCAGGTGCGCGTGCTCGCGCCCGGTGATCTTCGACAGCGCCTCCCAGGCCTTGACAGCCACGTGCCCGTTGGTCTCGGGGGCAAGCATCATGACGGTCTCGGCGGCGTCGATGTCGCTCACGATGCGCGCCCTGCCCTGGGCGGGTCCGTCGTCGACGACGCCGTTGAGTTCGGCCAGCGCATGGACTTCGTCCTCGGTATTCCAGCCGATGCCCTTGCCGCCGTTGCCCAGTGTTTCCATCAGCGGTCCGAGCGCGGTGAAGCGCGCATACGTGTTCGGGTAATCACGCTCGACGATGGTGATCTGCGGCGCGGTGCGCCCCGGCTCGAACTCGCATTCGCCGCGCTTCCAGTCGCGCACGTCGAGCGCCTGCGCGAGTTCTCCCGGCGTGTCGTGCATCATCGGCGAGAGCACGACATCATGTTCAACGCCAAGCCGGCCGGCACAGAGCTCGCTGAAGCGCTTCGCGAAGCCCTTGTAGATCTCCCAGTCGCTACGTGCCTGCCAGGCCGGATCCACCGCCGTCGACAGCGGATGGATGAACGGGTGCATGTCACTGGTGTTGAGATCGTTCTTCTCGTACCAGGTCGCCGTCGGCAGCACCACGTCCGAATACAGGCAGGTGGTGCTCATGCGGAAGTCGAGCGTGACGAGCAGATCGAGCTTGCCTTCGGGTGCGCGCTCGTGCCATTTCACTTCGGTCGGCCGGGCATCCTGCGCGCCCAGGTCCTGCCCCTGTACACCGTGCGTGGTGCCGAGCAGGTGGCGCAGGAAATATTCGTGCCCCTTGCCCGACGAGCCGAGCAGGTTCGAGCGCCAGACGAAGAGGTTGCGTGGCCAGTTCGCCGGATCATCGGGATCCTCGCAGCTGAGTTCGAGCTCGCCACGTGCCAGTGCCTGCGCAACATACTGCTTCGGATCGGCGCCGGCCTGCTGCGCCTGGCGTGCGAGGGCGAGCGGGTTGGTCTTGAGCTGCGGCGCCGACGGCAGCCAGCCCATGCGCTCGGCGCGCACGTTGTAATCGATCATCGATGCGCGGTGCGCGTCGCGATCGGCCAGCGGGGACAGCACTTCCTCGACGCCGAGCCGCTCATAGCGCCACTGGTCGGTATGCGCGTAGAAATAGCTGGTTGCGTTCTGCTGGCGCGGCGGGCGCAGCCAGTCGAGGGCGAAGGCGAGCACGGTCCAGCCGGTCTGCGGGCGCAGCTTCTCCTGGCCGACGTAATGCGCCCAGCCGCCCCCGCTCTGGCCGATGCAGCCACACAGCATCAGCATGTTGATGATGCTGCGGTAGTTCATGTCGCAGTGGTACCAATGGTTCATCGCCGCACCGATGATCACCATCGACTTGCCCTGTGTGCGCTCGGCATTGGCGGCAAACTGGCGCGCCACGGTGATCACCTGCTCGCGCGGCACGCCGGTGATGCGCTCCTGCCAGGCCGGGGTATACGGCACGTCGTCGTCGTAGCCGGCAGCCGCAGCCGGATCGTCGATGCCGGTGCGGGCCAGTCCGTAGTTGGCCGCGAGCAGGTCGAAGACGGTGGCGACCAGCACCTGCTCGCGCCGGCCATCACGCACCAGTTCGAGTGCACGCGCGGGCACGCGCCGGCGCAGCACGTCGGCGCCCTGGTCGTTGGCATCGAAATGCGGCGTCTCGATACCGCCGAAATAGGGGAAGCCGACTTCGACCGCGGTCCAGTTGCCGCCGGTGCCACTTCCGGCGGTCGTGCCTTCGTCGAGCAGCGACAGGCGCAGCGCCGTTTCGCGCCCGTCGCGGGCATCCCGGTTCTCGAGATTCCACTTGCCGGCGTCGCTGCGTCCGTCCGGCCCCCAGCGAAAGCCGATCGAGCCGTTCGGCACGACGACGTCGCCGTTGTCGTCGAAGGCGACGGTTTTCCAGTCGGGGTGGTTCGGCTGTTCGAGCGCGCCGTCGAAGTCGCTGGCGCGCAGATAGCGCCCGGGCGCGAGCACGGTGCTGCCGTCGGCGAGCGTCGTCGGCTGCAGTTCGACCAGGATCGGCAGGTCGGTATAGCGGCGCACGTAGTCGGCGAAATACGCCGGCCGGCGATCGAGGTGGAATTCGCGCAGGATGACGTGGCCCATGGCCATCGCCAGCGCCGCATCGGTGCCCTGCTTCGGGTGCAGCCAGATGTCGGAGAGTTTGGAGACCTCGGCGTAGTCGGGCGTGACGGCGACGACCTTGGCGCCCTTGTAGCGCACTTCGGTGAAGAAGTGCGCGTCGGGCGTGCGCGTCTGCGGGACGTTGGAGCCCCAGGCGATGAGGAAGGTCGAGTTGTACCAGTCGGCCGATTCGGGAACGTCGGTCTGCTCGCCCCAGGTCTGCGGGCTGGACGGTGGCAGGTCGCAGTACCAGTCGTAGAAGCTCAGGCAGACGCCGCCGATCAGCGACAGGTAGCGCGAGCCGGCGGCGTACGAGATCATCGACATGGCCGGGATCGGCGAGAAGCCGGCAATGCGGTCGGGGCCGTATTTCTCGATGGTGTAGACGTTGGCGGCGGCGACGAGTTCGTTGGCTTCGTCCCAGTCGGCGCGCACGAAGCCGCCCAGGCCGCGCCGGCTGGTGTAGCTCGCCCGCGTGTCGGCGTTCTCGACGATGGCTGCCCAGGCATCGACGGGCGATTTCGCGACCGTGCGTGCGGCGCGCCACGCCTTGAGGAGTGCGCCGCGCACCATCGGGTACTTGACCCGGTTGGCGCTGTACAGGTACCAGCTGTAGCTGGCGCCGCGGGCGCAGCCGCGCGGTTCGTGGTTCGGCAGGTCGGGGCGGGTGCGCGGGTAGTCGGTCTGCTGTGTTTCCCAGGTGACGATGCCGCCCTTGACGTAGATTTTCCACGAGCACGAGCCGGTGCAGTTGGTGCCGTGCGTGGAGCGCACGATCTTGTCGTGTGCCCAGCGGTTGCGGTAGGCATCCTCCCAGGTGCGGTCTTCGCCGGTGGTGCGGCCGTGTTCGCCGGAGAAGGGCTCGGCCGGTTGCGAGAAGAAGGTCAGGCGGTCGAGGAAGTGGCTCATGCAGGTTCTCCGGGGAATTTCAGATCAGGTGTCAGGGCTCGGGGCCCGGGGCGCAGGTGCAGGCAAAGGAACGGTCCGGGGTCGGCGGATGCGCCTGTGCGCAGGCGAGAAGCGCAGCCGCGCCGGCGCGCGTGCGCAGCACGCATCGTTCTCACTCTCGCCGCGTCTGTTCGAGCGCAGCGGGCAACGCCCGCGAAGCGAGTTACGCGGCGCCAGCCGGCGCGGTGAGCATCGCAGCGAACCCCCGCGCAGCGGGGGCAAGCACCGAAGCGCCCGCCGACCCCGGACCGGGCCTTTGCCGGGGCAGGCGAACCTGTTTCGGGATGGCCGCGCTTCAGCACGGCATTTCCGCGTTGCGACGTGCGTAGTACCACCAGGTCACCAGCGTGCACAGCACGTAGAAGATGCTGAAGATCCAGAGGGCGGCTTCGGGGCCGCCGGTGGCGGCGATCGAGCTGCCGTAGCTCTTCGGGATGAAGAAGCCACCGTAGGCGCCGAGCGCGCCGGCAAAGCCGAGTGCGGCGGCGGCTTCGGTGTTGCCTTCGCGGGTGGCCTGCGCTTCGGCTTCCAGGCCCCGACCCTTTGCTTCAGCCAGGCGCTGGTTCAGGAAGATGACCGGGATCATGCGAAAGGTCGACCCGTTGCCGATGCCCGAGGTGAAGAAGAGGACGAGGAACATCAGGAAGAAGCCGGCAAAGCTGCCGTCGACCGGTCCGAAGGGCATGATCCAGGCGCTGACGCCGCTCTTGGGCAGGAAGAAGAGCACGCCCAGCACGGCCACGGCCATTGCGATGAAGTTCCAGAAGGTGACCTTGGCGCCGCCGAGCCGGTCGGCGAGCCAGCCGCCGAAGGGCCGGCTCAGGGCGCCCACGAGCGGGCCGAGCCAGGCATAGGCGAGCGGGTTGACGGCGGGGAATTCGCTGCGGATCAGCAGCGGGAAGCCGGCGGCGAAGCCGATGAACGAGCCGAAGGTGCCGAGGTAGAGCAGACACATCAGCCAGTTGTGCTTGCGGCGGAAAATGGCCGCCTGCGCAGCGAACGAGGCCTTGGCGTCGGCGATGTCGTTCATGAAGAACCAGGCGGCCAGGGCAGCCAGGGCGATCCAGGGCGCCCAGACGAGGGCAGCGTTCTGGGACCAGACGTTGACGGTCTGACCGTTGCGGAGGATGGTCTGCGGTTCGCCGCCGAAGACGCCGAACACGCCGACGGCGATGATGATCGGGGCGAGGAACTGTGCCACCGACACGCCGAGGTTGCCCAGCCCGGCGTTGACGCCCAGTGCCGAACCCTTGCGCTCCTTCGGGAAGAAGAAGCTGATGTTGGCCATGCTCGAGCTGAAGTTGCCGCCACCCAGGCCGCACAGGAGCGCCAGCACGAGCATGACCGGGTAACTCGTCTGCGGGTTCTGGATGGCCACGCCGATGCCGATCACCGGGATCAGCAGCGATGCCGTCGAGATCGCCGTCCAGCGCCGGCCGCCGACGAGCGGGATCATGAACGAATAGAAAATGCGCAGCGTTGCGCCGGACAGCGCCGGGGCCGCTGCCAGCCAGAAGAGCTGGTTGGTCGAGTAACCGAAGCCGAGCGCCGGCAGGCTCACGGCGACGACGCTCCACAGTTGCCAGACGGCAAAGGCGAGGAAGAGCGCCGGTACCGAGATCCACAGGTTCAGGCGGGCGATGGCCTCGCCTTCCCGTGTCCAGAAGGCCTTGTCTTCCGGTGTCCAGATGGTCAGCAGCGAGCCGGGGCGGGCGCGTCTGCCGTGCAGCGAAGTTGCAGTCGTGGTCATCTTGATCCTCTCTCGATGAGACGGGTCAGTGCATGTACAGAACGGGTAAGGCCGCGGCCGATGACTTCACGCGTTCTCATCGGGCCTGCGCCGGGTGCGGGCCCATGAGCTCGGTGCGGCGGACTTCGGTGAAATACATCCAGATCAGCGACACCCAGACGACGCCGTACATCAGCATGAAGGCGCTCGAGCGCACGCCGGTGAGGTCGACCAGGACGCCGAAGAGGATCGGCAGGACGAAGCCGCCCAGGCCGCCGGCCAGGCCGACGACGCCGGAGACGGTGCCGATGTTCTCGGGGTATTCGTCGCTGATGTACTTGAAGACGCTTGCCTTGCCGAAGGCCCAGGCGACACCGAGCACGAACATCAGCAGCGTGAAGGCGTAGACGTTCAGGCCGAGGCGGAAGCTGCGCACGCCCTCGATCGTCGTGATGGCGAATTCGGTCTGCGGGTAGCTGAGCAGGAACAGGCAGATCCAGCTCACCCACATCACCCACCAGGTGACGCTGTGGGCACCGTATTTGTCGGACAGCCAGCCGCCGAAGGCGCGCAGAATGCCGCCGGGAAGCGAGAAGCAGGCGGCCAGCAGCGCCGCGAAGCGGATGTCCAGCCCGTATTCGCCGACGTAGTACTGCACCATCCACAGGCTGAGCGCGACGTAGCCGCCGAAGACGATGCTGTAGTACTGGCAGTACTTGAGCACGCGCGGATCCCGGAGCATCGCCAGCTGGTCGCGCAGACGGACCTGGCTGGAGACGCGATGCGCCGGATCGCTGTAGGTGAACATCCAGAACAGCACAACCGTGACCAGCAGGATCACGGCGTAGACCTGCGGCACCATCGCCCAGCCAAAGGCGACCACCAGTGCCGGTGCGACGAACTTGTTGACGGCTGCGCCCGAGTTGCCGGCGCCATAGACGCCCATGGCAAAGCCCTGGCGGTTGCGCGGAAACCAGCGTGCGACGTATGGGGTGCCCACCGAGAAGGCGCCGCCGGCCAGGCCGACGAACAGGCCGATGACGATGAAATGCCAGAACTGCGTGGCATACGCCATCATCCAGATCGCCGGCACGGTCAGCGCCATCAGCACCGTCATCACGATGCGTCCGCCGTAGCGGTCGGTCCAGATGCCCAGCGGCACGCGTACCAGCGAGCCGGTCAGCACCGGCATGGCGGTCAGCAGGCCGAACTCGGTTGCGTTCAGGTCGAGTGATTCGCGGATCGGGATGCCGATCACGCCGAACATCATCCAGACCATGAAGCAGACGGTGAAGGCCAGCGTGCTGAAGATCAGCACCGACAGGCCCTGTCGTGCGCGTGTTCCCTCGAATCCGGTATCAGACATTGGACGCCTCTCCCTGTGCTTCGATTGTCGGGAGTGGCGCCTGCGCTGAACATCCTGCGATGAGGTGTTCGCGGCCAGGCGGAAGGAGGATGGTTACCGCCCGGACCATCGTCCGAAAGAACTACTACTGCCGGGTGGTCATCGGGTCGACGGCCGGAGCCGCATCATTCCGGCACAGGCGGGGTCATCGCCCGGGCCTGCCGGGCCGCAGGCCGGCTGCAGAGGCCGGATTTGCGCCTGCTTACCGTTCGCTCTGGCGTTCGGCAAGGAAAACGGCCGCCTGCACGCGTGAATTCAACCCGAGCTTGCGCAGGATGTGCTGCACGTGGATCTTGACCGTCGTCTCGGCGATGTCGAGTTCGCGCGCGATCATCTTGTTGCTCGCACCGCGGGCGATGTGGGTGAGGATTTCGTACTCGCGCGGCGACAGCGCCGCCAGCGGATCGGTCTTGCCGGCCGGCGGTTCGTCGGTGCCGGCGTCGCTTGCGCCGGCACCGGAACGAAACGCGGCCACGAGCTTGCCGGTCATCTCCGGACTGACGACGGATTCGCCCCGCATCGTGCGCCGGATCATCGACGCCAGTTCGTCCCCGTCGATCGTCTTCAGCACGTAGCCGTGGGCGCCGGCGCGCAACGCCGCGGCGAGGTCATTCTCGTCCTCGCTGACGGTGAGCATGACGATGCGTGCCCGTGGCGCGGCTTCGAGCAGGTCTTCGATGGCGGCAACGCCGCGTACACCCGGCATGTGATTGTCAAGCAGGATCAGCTCGGGCTGCAGTTCGCGCGCGCGGCGCAGCGCCTCGCCGGCATCGGCCGCCTCGCCGACGACGTCGAAGCCCGGTTCGATCGACAGCAGGGCGACGAGCCCGCGCCGGAACAGGGTGTGGTCATCGACGACGAGCAGACGGATGATCGACCCGGATCGGGCGTCAGTACGGTCAGCCGGTATCCCCATGGTGTCGCTCACCGGCCCGAAACGTGTGCGGTCATCACCGCGACACTGTCAGCCATCGGCGTGCCCTCCGGTACGAGCGGCTGTTCCTCTGCCCCGCTGGCCGCCTGCTGCACGCCGGCATCGGCAACGGACGTACTGCTTCTGGCCGGTTGCGGCGCCGGCGCAATGGTCAGGCAGACTCTCGTCCCCTTCCCCGGGGATGATTCGACAAGCACTTCGCCGCCGATGCGCTGGGCGCGTTCCCGGGCGATGTGCAGGCCGACCTGCGTCTCGCCGGCAGCCGTGTCCAGATCGAAACCGCGCCCGTCATCGCGCACTTCGAAACGCCAGACCGGGTCGCGCTGGACACGCAGCCAGACGTGCTCGGCCGCGGCGTGCTTGCGCACGTTCGACAGCGCTTCCTGCACGATGTGCAGCGCCTGCACCTGCACCGCCGGATCCAGCGGCAGGCCATGCCCCTCGATCTCGAAATCGACGTGCAGGCCGGTCTGATGCTCGAATTTCGACAGGGTGGTGCGCAGCGCAGGCTCGATGTCCTCGTCGCTGGTCCGGGTGCGGAAATGCACCAGCAGTTCGCGCACGTCGCCATAGCTTTCGCGCACGCCGGCATCGATCTCGGCCACCGCCCGTTCGACGGCCGCCGCATCGGCACGCGCGGTGGCGTCACGCAGCAGGCGCACCTGGATCTTCAGGAAGGCCAGCGACTGCGCAATCGAATCGTGCAGTTCCTGCGCCAGCAGGCCGCGCTCATGCGCCACGGCTGTCTCCACGTCGAGCGCGGCCGCACGCATGCTTTCCATCGCATTGGCGAGCTGATTGGCCAGCGCATCGAGCAGCGACCGGTCCTCATTGCCGGGTTCGTGCTCGCGGGTGTAGAAGAGGTCGATTTCACCGAGCACGCGCTGATGCAGGGTCACGGGCACGGCCACCAGCGTGCGATAGCCGGCAACGGCACAGTGCCCGAGCCGCGCCGGCGCCGAGCGGCGCAGGGCGACGACGCGCGTGCCCGGCCCGGCCCGGCTGTCACCGCACAGACAGGAGCCCGCCGTCAGGCAGCGCTCGTCGCGCGCGAACGAATCCGCGACCCCGTCAGCCGCCAGCAGCAGATAGCGCTGGTTCGCTTCGTCCGACCAGCGCACGACGGCAGCGTCGGCGCGGGCGATCTCGCGCACCCTGCCGACGAAGCCTGCGGCCAGTTCGTCGAGCGTGGTCGCACCGCCCAGCAGTGCCGCCGTGTCGTAGAGCGCCGTCAGTCGCCGGCTCTCGCTTTCCAGTCCGGCAGTCTTTTCCCGCACCTTTTCTTCGAGGTTGGCGTACAGAGCCTGCAGGTTCGCCGCCATCCGGTTGAAGCCTTCCGCCAGATCGCCGAATTCATCGCGCGAGACCGCTTCGACGCGCGCATCGAACTCGCCGCGCTCGATGCGCGCCAGGCCGCGACGCAGGCGCGCCACCGGGTCGACCACGTGGATGTATCCGATGTACAGAAGGGCGACGGCACCGCCAATGGCCAGCGCCATCATGGCGAACTGATAGGCGTACAGGATTGCCGTCCAGCGTGACAGCTGCTGTTCGATCGCGGCCACGAAACCATCGACGGCGATCACGAACTCGTCGACGCGCTCGAGCGGCGCGCCCTGCGAGGCCAGCCGCCAGTGGTCGCGCAATGTGTCCCACAAGGATTCGACGCGCGCGAAATGCTCGCGTGTCTCGTCATTCCAGGGTACGAACAGCGGGCGTGCCGGATCGCCGCGACGCAGCACCTCGATGCCTTTATCGAACGCTTCGAGATGGCGAACCAGTTCCGCATGCGGGGCCACCTGGGTGTCGAGCGCCAGCCGCCAGGCCTGCATGCGCATCCGGCCGGCCTCGTTGACGGCCGCCGCACCACCCTGCAGCTCCCAGGTGACCCAGAATGTCAACGCGATCGACGCCAGTGCAAGCACCAGCATCGAAAATCCGAGGACGGCCAGCCGGGCCGCCAGACTCCATCGGGCGCCGCGCATTCTGCTATTTTGCGCCCATGGACCCGTTTTCGCCTTGCCGTGCATCAACCGGCGCACATCCGGTGTGCGTCCGGCGCGGCCGCATGGATGCCGCGCCGCGGCCATTCCGGGGCCTGGTGCGTCCCCGGCAGGCGCACTCGCCCCGCCTCTTGAGCGAGATCATGGAGCGAGGGCGTACGATCGGGCATAAAGCCGGGCGAAGTGCGCCAGGCTTGCGCCGGGCTACACCAACGGTACACACATCCATCGTACATTTCCGCAGCCCAATCAGGAGAGCCGGATGAAAGTCGCATTCAAGTGGGACGACCCGCTGCTGCTCGATCAGCAGCTCACCGAAGACGAGCGCATGGTACGCGATGCCGCTGCCGCGTACTGCCAGGACCGCCTGGCACCGCGCGTGCTCGAGGCGTTCCGCAACGAGACCACCGATCTGGCGATCTTCCGCGAGATGGGCGAACTGGGCCTGCTCGGGCCAACGATTCCCGAACAGTACGGCGGCCCCGGGCTCAATTACGTCGCCTACGGCCTGATCGCACGCGAAGTCGAGCGCGTCGACTCCGGCTACCGCTCGATGATGAGCGTGCAGAGTTCGCTCGTCATGGTGCCGATCTACGAATTCGGCACCGATGCGCAAAAGGAGAAATACCTGCCGAAGCTGGCCACCGGCGAATGGATCGGCTGTTTCGGCCTGACCGAACCCAACCACGGTTCCGACCCGGGTTCGATGGAAACGCGCGCGAAGCGGGTGTCCGGCGGCTACGAGCTGAGCGGCAGCAAGATGTGGATCACCAACTCGCCCTTTGCCGACGTCTTCGTCGTCTGGGCCAAGTGCGTCGGCGGCGATCATGACGGCCGCATCAAGGGCTTCATCCTCGAAAAAGGGATGAAAGGGCTGTCAGCACCAGCGATCCACGGCAAGGTCGGGCTGCGCGCCTCGGTCACCGGCGAAATCGTCATGGACGAGGTTTTCGTCTCCGACGACCACCTGATGCCGAAAGTCGAAGGGCTCAAGGGGCCATTCACCTGCCTGAACAGCGCCCGCTACGGCATTGCCTGGGGCGCGCTCGGCGCCGCCGAGGACTGCTGGCAGCGTGCCCGCCAGTACGTGCTCGATCGCAAGCAGTTCGGCCGGCCGCTGGCCGCCAACCAGCTGATCCAGAAGAAACTCGCCGACATGCAGACCGAGATCACGCTCGGCCTGCAGGGCTGCCTGCGCCTGGGACGAATGAAGGACGACGGCACGGCCGCGGTCGAGATCACGTCGATCATGAAGCGCAATTCCTGCGGCAAGTCGCTCGACATCGCCCGCATGGCCCGCGACATGATGGGCGGCAACGGCATCTCGGACGAGTTCGGTGTCGCCCGTCACCTGGTTAACCTGGAAGTCGTCAATACCTACGAAGGCACGCACGACATCCACGCGCTGATTCTCGGGCGCGCGCAGACCGGCATCCAGGCGTTCAGCTGATCGGTCCATGCATGCGCCGGAGCGGACGCACGCCGCTCCGGGCAACCCGGGCGGCTTCTGACGACTGCCGCCGCCCGGCTTCCCGGTTCCCGCGCGCGGGAGTCCGCAGCGCCGGATTGCGCTGACCTCGCCGCGACCCGGCAAGACCTCCGAACCGGTCCGGCTGCGGTTCTGCGCCGGTCACGGCGCAGATTCCCGGAAACTGCTACGGATAGCGGCGTGCCACGGTCTGTGCGATGCAGACCGGCTTGTCGCCACCCTCACGCTCCACCGTCGCCTCGGTGACAATCTGCAGCCCGCCGTTACCGATTTCCTCGACCTTCGCGACGCGAAAGCGCGCGCGGATGCGGCTGCCGGCCGGCACGGGTGCCGGAAAGCGCACCCGCTCCAGCCCGTAGTTCACGCTCATGCGCACGCCACGCAGTTCGATCGCGCCCTGCATCAGCATCGGCAGCATCGACAGCGTCAGATAGCCGTGCGCAATCGTGGTACCGAAGGGTCCCTCGGCCGCACGAACCGGATCGACGTGGATCCACTGGTGATCCCCGGTGGCTTCGGCAAAGGCGTCGATCCGCTGCTGGCTGACCTCGACCCAGTCGCTGACCGCCACTTCCTCGCCGACGCAGGCGGCCAGTTCGGCCAGACTCTCGAATACGCGCATGCCGTTCATTCCTGGCCACTGAAGCCTTCGCGGTCGCGCAGGCGAAAGCGCTGGATCTTGCCGGTCGCGGTCTTCGGCAGTTCCTCGACGAACTCGACCCAGCGCGGGTACTTGAACGGCGTCAGCCGGTCCTTGACGTAGGCCTTGATCTCCTGCGCCAGGGCATCGCTGGCGCGTCCCGGCTCCTTCAGCACGACAAAGGCCTTCGGCTTGAGCAGCTTGTCGGCATCGCGCGCGCCGACCACGGCGGCTTCGAACACCGCCGGATGCGAAGCCACGGCCGACTCGACCTCGAACGGCGACACATACTGGCCGCTGACCTTCATCATGTCGTCCGAACGCCCGGCGTACGTGTAGAAGCCGTCGGCGTCGCGCTGGTACTTGTCGCCGCTGCGTGTCCAGATTCCCTGGAAGGTATCGCGCGTCTTCTCGCGCTGGTTCCAGTACTGCGCGGCCGACGACGGTCCGCTGATGTACAGGTCGCCCACTTCGCCGTCGTCCACCGGATTGCCGTCCTCGCCGATGAGTTTGAGCTCATAGCCGGGCACGGGCTTGCCGGTGGTGCCGTAACGCACCTGGCCGGCACGATTGGAGATGAAGATGTGCAGCATCTCGGTCGAACCGATGCCGTCGAGGATTTCCGTGCCGGTACGCTCGGTGAAATGCGTGCCGACCTGCTCCGGCAGCGCCTCGCCGGCCGATGCCGCCACCCGCATCGACATCTGCGAACGTTCCGGAAACGCGTCGCTGGCGAGCATGCCGGCATACAGCGTCGGGACACCGTAGTAAATCGTCGGCCGACGGCCCAGCCCGGCCAGTGCGGCCGGCGCCTCGCCGGTCAGCCGGCGAAACACTGCATCCGGCGTCGGACGTTCGGCCATCAGCACGCTGGTCGCACCCACCGACATCGGAAAAGTCAGGCCATTGCCCAGCCCGTAGGCAAAGAACAGCTTGGCCGCGCTGAAGCCGACATCGTCTTCGGTGATCCCGAGGATCGGCCGGGCATACAGCTCCGCGGTCTCGATCAGGCTCGAATGCACGTGCACCGTGCCCTTGGGCGAGCCGGTCGACCCCGAGGAATACAGCCAGAAACAGGGCTCGTCGGCGACGGTTTCGGCACAGGCGAAATCGTCAGTGCCGCTGGCCAGCAGCGTGTCGAACTCCACCGTCTCGCGGGCCAGTTTCGGCAGTGCCTCGCTCGCGGCGCCGGGCGCCGCCGAGACGACGACCGCGCGCAGGGCCGGCGCGGCCATAATGCCCTGTTCGAAGGCCGGCAAGAGCGCCTGCGAGACCAGCAGGGCGCCGGCACGGGAATCGCGCAGCATGTACTCGTAATCCTGCGGCCGCAGCATCGTGTTGATGGCTACCGGCACGATCCCCGCCTTGATCGAACCGAGGAAGGCCACCGGCCAGTCGATCGTATCGAGCATGCACAGCACCACCCGCTCTTCACGGCGCAGACCGATCGCGGTCAGCCCCGAGGCAAAACGGTTCACGCGCCGGTTCAGCTCGGCATACGTGCATGAGCCACGATCGTCGATGAAGGCGATCCGGTCGCCACGGCCGGCGGCCAGGTTGCGCTCGAGCAGATCATGCGCGGCGTTGTAGTCGCGCGGAATGCGGATGCGCGGAGGAGTGACAGAATGATCGGCACTCGAAATCTCAGCCACAGCAGGTTCTCCCGGTTCGTTGATCTGTGCGGATTATCGCCCGAGCCGGGGGCGGCACGACAGCGATGCGGGTATCCGGGAACGTCGAAGCACTGACGGAGGCCGGAATACACCGGTCACCACCGGTCACCGCCGGTCACGAAAGCGAAATCAGGCGGACGACGGTATAGAATTCCTATATCGACAAGGCCATTGCCATAATTTCCTGAATAGATGAACGACTCTTTTCACGAGCCATCGGTTGCCGAACGACATTTTCACGTCGTCGTCGGCGGCCAGTCGATCGAATGCCGGACCATCGGGCTACCGACGGGCACGCAGTCAGGCGCCGGAGCGCAGCAGTCCGGCGACCCCGGACCTGCAGCCAAAACTGGTCCCGCACTGGTTTTTCTGCACGAAGGACTGGGCTGCGTGCGGATGTGGCGCGATTTCCCCGATCGCGTCTGTGCCGCGACCGGCCTGCCCGGGCTGATCTACTCACGCCGCGGTTATGGCAGTTCCTCGCCCTGCACCGAACCGCGCACCGTGCGCTTCATGCATGACGAGGCCGACCAGGTGCTGCCGGCGCTGCTGGACGAACTGGGCATCGTCCGCCCGATCCTGATCGGACACAGCGACGGCGCATCGATCGCGCTGATCCATGCCGGAACCTTCCCGCAGGCCGATCTGGCCATCGCCGTACTGGCGCCTCATCTGTTCGTCGAAGAGGTCTGCACCACGGAGATTGCAGCGGCCGCCGCCCGCTACGAAACGACCCGCCTGCGTGAACAACTGGCGCGTTATCACGCCGACGTCGACGGGGCATTCCGCCACTGGGTGGACATCTGGCTGTCGAAGCCGTTCTCCGAGTGGAACATCGAGGCGGACGTGGAGAAGATCCGCTGCCCGGTGCTGGCCATCCAGGGCGAAGACGACCAGTACGGCACGATGCGCCAGATCGAACGGATCGGTGAACTGCAACCGTCGGCCCGGCTCGTGCGCCTGCGCGACTGCCGACACAGTCCGCATCTGGATCAGCCTGAAGCCGTGCTCGAGGCCATCACGAGTTTCTGCCGCGCAGTGATCGACGATGAACCCGTGGGGGCTCGCCAGGCAGGCAGGGCAGACCCGTGATCACCGGGCCGATGCAAACGGGCCGTCCGGGCCAGGAGTCCGTGCAATCTCCGGCTCCGGCTCCGGATTCGGCCCGCGTCAGAGTCCGTGCGGCGGAAGATGGCGCAGCCGCACAATCCTGCAGGCATCCCGCGCCAGACACCGCGACCCTATAATGCGCGGATCCGCGTGGGGTCGGGCTGACGGGCACTGCCCGTTGCCATCACTGCGATGAAGCATCTGCGACGATCCGGTTCCAGCCCGATGGCCCGTTCGATTGCAGTCCCCGCTCCCCGCGCTTTGCCACCATGGACAGGAGACCGGCATGCAGGCTCCCCAGGGCGCCAATGAACCGGCGGATGGGATCGTCGGCGAAACGGCAGTTCCGATCGTGCGACCGCGCTTCGATCGCATCGTTGCCGCCACGGATCTGTCGGCGATCGGCAACCAGGCCGTGGCACATGCATTCGCCGTCGCCCCCGCGCATGCCGAGATCGTCATCGTGCACGTACTGAGCCCGAACCTGCTCGATCAGGGGCGCTACGGGCGCCCCGCGCACCCGGACTTTGCCAGGATCCATGCCCGGGTGGTCGCCGACAGACGCGCCTGCCTCGAAAAGCTCGTTGCCGACCTCCGCGGAGACGGCGACAACCCGGTCCGCATCGAACTGATCGAGAGCGATCGCACCCGCAGTGCTCTGCTGGAAGCGATCGAGCGCGAGGCACCCGACCTCATCTGCGCCGGCACGATCGGCCGTACCGGTCTGGGCGCCGCACTGCTCGGCTCGAATGCACAGGCCCTGCTGCGCGACACCAGACGGCCGCTGCTGCTGGTGCAGCCGCAGGACTGAAACGACAGGGGGCCACTGCGGCCCCGGACAGGCCATCGCCTCTCCTGGCGTCACTTCCCGAACGCGGCCGCCGCCTTGCGCAGGCGATCGCGTACGGCCCACCACTCGGGGGTGCCCGGCAGATTCTCGACGACGATCCGATCGCATCCCGCCCGATCGAGCCGGCGCAGGGTGTCATACAGTTCGCGGGCGACCGCGCGCGCATTGGACGGCATTGCCGCGCTGACTTCCGCAGCCGATGCCGCCGCGCCCGAGAGCGAACGCGACCAGAGCGCGACCCGCAGGCCCTGCGCGTGCAGGTCCGACAGCCGGGCGTCGAGTTCGTCCGGTTCGACGAGTTCCATCGCGGTGGCCGGCGCGTAATGAGCTGCCAGCGTCCCGGACGCACGCGGTGCGTACTCGTCACGATCGAGGACTTCCTCACCCAGGGCCGCCGACAGCTGCGCGATCGAGATCGCACCCGGGCGCAGCAGCACGGGACGTGCCCGGCTCAGATCGAGGATCGTCGACTCGACACCGATCTCGCAGGGACCGGCATCGAGAATCAGCGGGGCGTCGGCGCCCAGATCCTCGAGTACATGTTCGGCACGCGTCGGACTGATGCGCCCGAAACGGTTGGCCGACGGTGCAGCAATCCCGTGCCCGCCCAGGGCGGCGAATTCGGTCAGCAGCGCCTGAGCCACCGGATGCGCGGGCGCACGCAGGCCGATCGTCGTTTCGACCCCGCAGGCATGCGCCGGTGCGCCCGGCGCGCGCCGCAGAATGAGTGTCAGCGGCCCGGGCCAGAATGCCTCGCTCAGCCGCTGTGCACGCTTTGACCACTGCGCCCAGTAGCGTGCGTCACCTTCCCCGCGCACGTGCACGATCAGCGGATGTCCAGGCGGACGCTGCTTGATGCGATAGACCGCCGAGACCGCATCGGCATTGGCCGCGTCCGCACCCAGTCCGTAGACCGTCTCGGTAGGCACGACGACGAGTTCGCCGGCCTTCAGCCGACGGGCCGCCTCGGCAATCACGGCCCGGTCCGCCGCACTCCCGTCGAGCCTGCGCAGGGCAGTCATCGCCCGCTCCCGCTGCCCGCGGCATCGGCGCCAGCGGCAATTCGTCCTCTCGCCGGGCCGGGAGATCCTTCGACACGGGTGGCCGGCATCGTGATTCCCAGTGCCCGGGCAATCACGTCGGCCACCGCTCGAGCCTGCTCCGGGTCGGAGCCGAGCACGGTCACATGCCCCATCTTGCGACCCGGACGCGCTTCGCGCTTGCCGTACAGATGCAGCTTGGCCGACGGGTGGCGCAGCACGGCGTCCCAGTCCGGTTCGCGCGACTCTCCGTCGGCCGGATCGAACCAGAGATCTCCGAGCAGATTCAGCATGACCGCCGGCGCCAGTGCACGCGCATCGCCCAGCGGCCAGCCGGCCAGCACGCGTGCCTGCTGCTCGAACTGGCTGGTCACGCAGGCGTCGATCGTCGCGTGACCCGAATTGTGCGGGCGTGGCGCCATCTCGTTGACGCGCAGCGAGCCGTTGGCCAGCACGAAGAATTCGACGCACAGGACGCCGATGTAGCCGAGTGCATCGGCCAGCCGGCGCGCTGCATCGACTGCACGGTGCGCGAGATCCTCGTCGACCGGTGCCGGCATCGTCGTGCGCGCCAGAATGCCGTCGACGTGCACGTTCTCGCACACCGGCCAGACCATGCTGGCGCCGTCGAAGCCGCGCGCCAGCACAACCGACAGTTCGCGCTCGAGCGTCAGACGCTGCTCCAGCACGCACGGCTTCGCGCCGAACGCAAGAAAGGCGGCGCGGGCCGCCTCGGCATCGGCGACCGTACGCTGGCCCTTGCCGTCATACCCGAGCCGGGCAAGCTTGACGATGCCCGGGAACAGCTCCGCCGGCGCGGACAATGCCTCCTGTTCGGAACGCAGCGCCCGCCAGGCTGCCGTCGGCAGGCCGGCCGAGGCGGCAAATGCCTTCTCCTCGATGCGGTCCTGGGCAATGGCCACGCAGGCCGCGGACGGCGCGACGATGGTGCGTTCAGCCAGCAGGCCGAGCGTTCGCGCCGGGACGTTTTCGAATTCGGTGCTGACCGCGGCGCAGAGCGAGCCCATCTCCGCCAGCGCCGCCTCGTCCAGATAATCGGCACACAGGTGTCGCTCGGCAATCGACCCGGCCGGACTGTCGCGGCCCGGGTCGAGCACGCAAACGCGGTAGCCGAGACTTTGCGCGGCCATGCAGAACATGCGTCCGAGCTGGCCGCCGCCGAGCATGCCGAGCCAGCTTCCGGGAGCCAGCGGCCGGTGCGGCGCGCGCGCGCCGGCCATTGTCGAGGTCGTCAACGGGAAATCCTCATCAGCCCGGTCTGCCATCGGCACGGCACGATCAGACCGCCGGCAGTGCAGTGGCCCGGGCGGTCGCGCTCTGCGCCTCGCGGAACGCTTCCAGACGGGCCGCCAGCGCGGCATCATCGACAGCGAGTAACGCCACCGCCAGGAGCGCGGCATTGGCCGCCCCGGCCTCGCCGATGGCAAACGTGGCCACCGGCACGCCACGCGGCATCTGCACGATCGACAGCAGCGAATCCTCGCCGCGCAGGTATTTCGACGGCACCGGCACACCAAGCACCGGCACGATCGTCTTGGCCGCCAGCATGCCGGGCAGATGCGCCGCCCCGCCGGCACCGGCGATGATGGCGCGCAGGCCGCGCGCGCGCGCGGCGGCGGCGTAGGCGAACATCTCGTCGGGCATGCGGTGCGCCGACACGACCCGGGTCTCGAACGGCACGTCGAACTCGCGCAGGACCGCCGCCGCGTGCCGCATCACTTCCCAGTCGCTGCCGGATCCCATGACGACACCGACCTGTACGGATGCGGCATCGGCTGCGGAAGTGTCAATGGTGGATGCTTCCGTCCGGTCGATGGCGGACGCCCCCGTCCGTTCGGCTCCCGGGGTACTCATCGGCCCGCTTCCCGACCGTGCACGACCGGCTCGTCCGCAGCCCCGGGTGCTTCGTCCGGCGGCAATTCCTCGCCGACGATGCGGCGCAGCGCCTCGCGGTAGCGTGCCGCCGTCTGCTCGATCACCTGCGCCGGCAGGTGTGGCGCCGGCGCCTTCCGGTCCCAGCCGGGCACGCTCTCGAGCCAGTCGCGCACGTACTGCTTGTCGAAGGACGGCGGCGACTCGCCGACCCGCCATTCGTCGGCCGGCCAGAAACGCGACGAATCGGCGGTCAGCACCTCGTCCATCAGGTACAGCACGCCCTGCCCGTCACAGCCGAATTCGAATTTGGTGTCGGCCACGAGGATGCCGCGTGCCGCCGCATGCTCGGCCGCACGCTGGTACAGCTCCAGACTCAGGCTCCGGATCTGCTGCGCCAGCGGCGCGCCGATACGCTGCGCCATCTCGTCAAACGAAATGTTCTCGTCATGCTCGCCCAGTTCCGCCTTGGCCGCCGGCGTGAAGATCGGCTGCGGCAGGCGCTCGGCCAGACGCAGCCCGGCCGGCAGCGCGATGCCGCAGACGGCACCGCTGGCCTGGTAGTCCTTCCAGCCCGAGCCCATCAGATAGCCGCGCACCACCGCTTCGACGAGAATCGGCCGCAGCCGCCTGACGACCATCGAGCGTCCGCGCACCTGGTCGCGTTCATCGGCCTGCACGACCGATTCCGGATCGATGCCGGTCAGGTGATTGGGCACGACGTCGGCCAGTTGCTCGAACCAGAAGAGCGCCATGCGGTTGAGCACCCGGCCCTTGTCGGGAATCGGCTCATCCAGGACGACGTCGAAGGCCGACAGGCGATCCGTGGTGACGATCAGCAGCCGTTCGTCATCGACGGCGTAGATGTCGCGCACCTTGCCGCGCGAGACGAGCGGCAGGGAATGCAGGTTCGTGCGATGAACGGCGGGCATGGAATTACTTGACGACCTGTGCCAGTTCACCCTGGCGATAACGGTTGATCATGACCGACAGCGGAATCGGCTTGATGCGGCTCGCCTGCCCCTCGCAGCCGAAGGCCCGGTAGCGCGCCAGACAGACCTGCTTCGCCGCCGCGCCGGCCGGCTTCAGATATTCGCGCGGGTCGAACTTCGACGGATTTTCGACGAAGAAGCGCCGGATCGCTCCGGTCATCGCCAGACGGATGTCGGTGTCGATATTGATCTTGCGCACGCCGTGCCGGATGGCTTCCTGCAGTTCCTCGACCGGTACCCCATAGGTTTCCTTCATGTCGCCGCCGAATTCGCGGATTTCGGCCAGCAGCTCCTGCGGCACCGACGACGATCCGTGCATCACCAGATGGGTGTTCGGAATGCGCTGGTGAATCTCCCTGATCCGGTCGATCGCGAGAATGTCGCCGGTCGGCTTGCGCGAGAACTTGTAGGCGCCATGCGACGTGCCGATGGCGATGGCAAGCGCGTCGACCTGGGTCTGCTGCACGAAATCGGCCGCCTGCTCGACGTCGGTGAGCAGCTGTTCGCGCGTCATCGTGCCCTCGGCACCATGCCCGTCCTCCTTGTCGCCCGTCATCGTCTCCAGCGAGCCGAGCACGCCGAGTTCGCCCTCGACGGTGACGCCGACCGAGTGGGCGATCCCGACCACGCGCTTCGTGACGTCGACGTTGTACTCATAGGAAGCGACGGTCTTGCCATCCTCCTGCAGCGATCCGTCCATCATCACCGACGAAAACCCGAGCCGGATCGCCTGCGTGCAGATCGCCGGCGACTGGCCGTGATCCTGGTGCATCACGACCGGCACATCCGGATAACTCTCGAGCGCCGCCTCGATCAGGTGGCGCAGGAACAGCTCGCCGGCGTATTTGCGCGCGCCGGCCGACGCCTGCATGATCACCGGTGCATCGACCTCGCTGGCCGCCGCCATGATGGCCTGCACCTGCTCCAGGTTGTTGACGTTGAAAGCCGGGATTCCATAGCCGTTCTCGGCCGCGTGATCCAGCAGCTGACGCATTGAAACCAGGGGCATGACACAACTCCTCCGAAGTGAACTTGGCGCAGCCTGCGCACCCGGGCCGATCCGGGACGGCACCGTCACTGCCACGGCCGTCTTCGGGCGACAGCGGACTGTGGCACTCGGTGACCGGCTGCGCGAAGTTCCCTCGACCGGCCGATTATCGCCCAGAGCGCCAAACGCGGGCGCCGGCCGGCAGCGCGCGAATCCGCATTGCTGCGACTTCAGTCACGAACGGCGGTCGGGAACGGCGGCCGCGCACCGTGGACGCGGACGGCTCTCGCGAACCGCGCAACGGCAGCTGCGCTCCTGCCAGCGCCACGGTCACGCCCAGTGCTCGCCGACACGCACGATCTTCAGCGTGTTCGTCCCGCCCGACTTGCCGATCGGCTCGCCGATCGTCAGGACGATCAGGTCACCGCGCTCGACCACGCCGATGTCGAGCAGCAGCTGCTCGGCTTCGAGCAGCAGGGCTTCGCGCTCGACCGCGTGGAAGGTGAAGACGATCGGGTGCACTTCACGGTACAGGCTCATCCGGCGCCGGCTGCGCTCCTCGGGGGTGAGTGCATAGATCGGCACACTTGTGTCGACGCGCGACATCCACAGGGCCGTCGAACCCGACTGCGTGAGCGAAACCACCGCCTTGACCTTCTTGTGAAGGGCGACGAACAGCGCGCTCATCGCGATCGTCTGATCGATGCGGGCAAAGTTTCCTTCGAGGAAATCCTCGGTCAACTGCATGCGTTCGGCTCGGTCAGCCTCGATGCATACCCGTGCCATGGCCTCGACGGTTTCCACCGGATAGCGTCCGGCTGCGGTCTCTGCCGAGAGCATGACGGCATCGCTGCCATCGAGCACGGCATTGGCGACATCGGACACTTCCGCACGCGTCGGCACCGGCGACTCGATCATCGACTCCATCATCTGGGTAGCCGTGATCGTCAGCTTGTTCAGCTCGCGGGCACGCCGGATCATCCGCTTCTGCAGCGCCGGCACCGAGGCATCGCCGACTTCGACGGCGAGATCGCCGCGTGCGACCATGATGCCGTCGCTGGCCTTCAGAATCTCGTCGAGCGCACCGATCGCCTCGTAGCGTTCGATCTTGGCAATCATCAGCGCGCGGCCGCCGGCGGCGCGCATCAGCTCGCGCGCCATGTACATGTCGGCGGCATTCTTCGGAAACGAGACGGCGACGAAATCGGCCTCGAAGCGTGCCGCCGTCCGGATGTCTTCCATGTCCTTGGCCGTCAGGGCCGGCGCCGACAGCCCGCCGCCCTGGCGGTTGATGCCCTTGCGGTTGGACAGGACGCCGCCCTGCGTGACGGTGCACGCGACGGCACGGGCGTCGATGCGATCGACCCGCATGCGCACACGCCCGTCGTTCAGCAGCAGGGTGTCGCCGACGGTCACATCCTGAACGAGTTCCGGATAATCGAGCCCGACCCGTTCCTGATTGCCGACCGGACAATCGACGTCGAGAACGAAGGGATCGCCGTCGTCGAGCACGATGCTGCCGCTCTCGAAGGTGCCGATGCGGATCTTCGGTCCCTGCAGATCGGCGAGCACACCGACGCTGCGGCCGATGCGCTCGGCGATTTCGCGCACCCGGGCAACCACGTCGGTATGCTCCTGCGGGGTGCCGTGCGAGAAATTGACGCGCACGACGTCTGCCCCGGCACGCAGGATCCGCTCGAGCACCTCCGGAGCAGCCGATGCCGGACCGAGTGTGGCAACGATCTTGGTGGCACGGGGAGCAACGTCGGACATGGCGGCAACGGTGGGAATTTGCGGACTCCCAGTGTAAAGGAAGCCCGCAGACCGCGTATCGCTGCCCGGACTCCTGGCCCGCCGTCAGCCCGCCGCCAGCGGACCGCGCAGGCCGAACCGCTTCACCCACAGGTGCCGCACCAGCAGGCGCGGCGGAAAGCGGCGCAGGAAATAGCGCGTCTTCAACGCCCGTCGTGCCCAGCGCCGGGCCCGGCCGGTCGGCTGGTCCGGCGTCGCCGGCAGCAGCGATCGGGTCACGAGCGCGTCCATGATCACCATCCCGGGAAACAGCGGACGCGCGCGGCGCGTCGCCAGGCGTGCCGCCTGCGCCGGGATCGGCGAGCCGAGGAAACGGCGGCTGTAATGCAGGGCGTAGAACAGCGGACGATGCAGGCCGTGACGTTCCGCCGCAGCCGCCAGTCGCGCGTCGAAATGCGGATCCGTCGCCCCGGCGCGCAGCATCGCATCGATATCGAGCAGATCGCGCATCTGCTGCCACAGATCCGAATCCTCGAACAGATGACAGCTCGCATGAAGCAGCTGATCCTCGGGCGCCAGGACCCGCAGCGAGGTGCCGGGAACCTTGACCGCGGCCGCCATCAATGCGCCCGCATCGGGCTTGAGCCGGCTGGTGACCGGCAGGATGGTGTGATGCAGATCGATGGCCAGCGGAAAATCGGGATGACGCAGGGGTGGCAGTTCGTGGCTCCACTCCCGGTAGTAGCGCTCGTCGTAGGCGTCCAGTTCACCGGTGCTCCAGCCGGACTGCACCAGAGCGGCCTCGGCGCGCGCGAGATCGGCGGCCGAGACCATCAGGTCGACGTCGCTGAGCAGCCGTCCACGCCCCCATGGTGCCTCCTGGACCAGCCAGGCGGCACCCTTGAGCACGACCGGTTCGATGCCCAGCGGCGCAAGCACCGAGGTCACGTGTTCGAGGATCCAGCGCGCCATGCCGGCGCGGTGGGTGGCAATATTGCGCTCGCTGCGCAGTTGCCGATTCACGGCCACCGGCAGGCGATCGAGAGCACCCGTATCCTCGTAGCGCGCGTGCAGGCACGACGCGATCGAACCCATCCGTGCGATGCGCACGATCCGGTCCCATTGCGCCAGCGTCGGTTGCTGCGGCTGGGCCGGATCGCGCAGCAGCGACAGCAGCCGGTGCGCGCCGGCCGCGGACGCGAGCAGCGAGGCCTTGTTCACCCCCGGGTTCATCGCTGCGTGCAGTGCGCCCAGCGGGTCGTCACCCGCCGTTCGGCAAAGAGCGCATCGATCAGCGCAAACGCATTGTCGAGATCCGGATACGTCAGTTCGTAGAATCTGCAATGCGACAGCAGATTGGTCAGGGCGACGAAGGCGGTCTCGCCGAGCAGCGCGTAATTGAACGCGTTGCCGGACAACTCGATGAATGCCTGCGGTGCCGGCACAGTCTCGATTCGTGCGGCCTTCCCGGGTCGATAGCGCGGGAAGACGACGAATTCGGGTCGCGCCGGTTGCGTACGTGCTGCCACACTGGCCGCCGACGGCGCCAGATGCGCGACCGTGCCCTTGCGTGTGCCGACAGTGGCCGGACCGATCGGTGAGCCCGGCCAGCGCCGGGCGATCAGTTCGATCGAATCGTTTTTCAGGCACACCGGGCGCAGCAGCGGCATGACGTGGCCGGCAGCCGGATCGATGGCACAGAATTCGTCGCTGAGCAGGCGGTAGCCATTGCACATCAGCCCGGCGGTCAGCGTGCTCTTGCCGGCGCCGGAGAATGCCGGAATCAGCAATGCGCGATCCTCGCGGGCGACCACGCCGGCGTGCAGGATCATCCAGGCGTGCGCGCGATGCGCGATCGTCCAGTTCAAGCCCCATTCGACCAGCGGCATGAACATCGACAGCGGCAGCGATTCGAGTGGCGACTCGCCATCGATGAGCAGTTCCGCCTGACGGGCACCGAACCCGCGGCGGCGAGCGCGCAACTCGATGCTGACGTCGGCAAAACCCGATTCGGGTTCGATCGGAAACGCACCGTACAGAATGCGCATCGCCTCGCTGAAATCGTGATGGCGTGCGCGAAAACGCACGGTGCAGGCGCCCAGATCGAGGGCTACGCCCGGTTCGCGCAACTGCTGTCGCAATGCATCGGGCGGGAGACTGGCGATGGTCGGCATCGTGCAGTGTCCGGTGACGTCAGCGCAGATCGGCCGCGAACGGCCGGGCAGCGTATTCGATCAACTGGCAGGTATGCAGTTCCGACAACGCCCTGGCGACGAGTGCGTCCGCTTCCCTGGGAGAAAAACCGATGTCGTCGAGTGCCAGGGCCTCGGCCAGCATGGCCACCGGTTGTTGTCCACGCTCGGCGAACAGGGCCAGCAGCATCGCCGCTGCGCCGCTGACGATGTGCGTGCGCCAGGAATGCGGATCGTAGACGGCAACCGAATCTGCCGACAGGGCACGACTGCGCAGGCCCGATCGCGCACGGACTTCGACAAAGGCTTCGCCAGGCACCAGTCGTCCTCAGGCCTGATCCAGCCAGTATTTCGCGTACGAGGATCCGGTGCGCCCCGCCAGCAGGGTCGGACGGCGGGAGACGTCAGTGCGCCCTTCCTCATTGATGGCCACGGACCCAAGGCAGGCGGTCGAACTGCTGGCGGAACTGGAATCGGATTCGAAACCGGATTCGGTGTCAGGGTCAGACTCGGAGTCTGGATCGGAGATGGAATCCGACCTGGATGTGCACCCGTCGGAAGCTGCCAGCGTCGATCCGGGACGCAGCGTCAGCACCATCGGCATCGCCGTGCCGATACGCAGCAACTGACGCCGGCGTTCCGCCCGCGAACGCTCATCCGGCGTGGATGGCTGCTGATTCGGACCTTCCGCCGAAGGCGGCAGGTTCGGGTCGTGCGGTTCGTTCATCACTCAGCTCGGGTTTGCGCAAAGGAATTCTCCCTGCGATCCAGTCTCGATCGAGGGGGCAGCTGCTGCCAGGGAACTATCGCACGGGAAGATTGCGCCCAGACGCCTTCCGGTAGCCAGAAACTGCCTTTCATCGATGGACAGAATTCAAAGCGAAATTCGTGCCTGTTCTCTCCAGACCACTGATTACCCGCGGATTGTTGCGATCCCGCTTTTGTCCGTCGAGGCTGGCTGTAAGGAAACCCGACAGTCAGGCTCGCGCCATCAGTGCCGCCACTGCCGGCAAGGTGCGACCTTCAAGAAACTCGAGAAAGGCCCCGCCGCCAGTCGAGATGTAATCAATTTCCCCGGTCACACCGAATCGGGTGATGGCGGCAATGGTGTCACCGCCGCCGGCAATCGAATAACCGTCCGAAGCCGCGATCGCCTCGGCGATCACGCGGGTGCCGTTGGCAAAGGCATCGAACTCGAAGACGCCGACCGGCCCGTTCCAGACGATCGTCCCGGCCTGCCGCAGGGACTCCGCCAGCGCCTGCGCCGTCCTCGGCCCCACGTCCAGGATCCGGTCGTCCGCCGATACGTCGTCCACGGCCTTCACGACCGCCTCGGCCGAAGCCGAGAACTCCTTCGCACAGACAACGTCGACCGGGATCGGCACGGCCGCGCCTCGGGCCGCCATGGCATCGAGGACGGCCCGCGCCTGCCCGGCCATGTCATGCTCGGCCAGCGACACTCCGATCGGCTTGCCCGCAGCCAGCAGAAAGGTATTGGCAATGCCGCCGCCGACGATCAGCTGATCGACCCTGGCCGCCAGTGCCTGCAGGATCGACAGCTTCGTCGAGACCTTGGATCCGCCGACAATGGCCACCAGCGGCCGACGCGGCGCATCCAGTGCACGGCCGAGCGCGTCGAGTTCGGCGGCCAGCAGCGGACCGGCACAGGCCAGCGGCGCGGCCAGCGCCAGTGCGTGCGTCGTTGCCTCGGCCCGATGTGCCGTGCCGAACGCGTCGTTCACGTACACATCGCACAGGGCCGCCATTCGGCGTGCCAGTTCCGGATCGTCCTTCTTCTCTCCCGGATTGCAGCGGCAGTTCTCGAGCAGCACGACCTCGCCGGGCGCCACGGTGAAGCCGCCGTCGACCCAGTCCGATACCAGCCGTACCTCCTGTCCGAGACATTCGCCGAGCCGGCGCGCGACGGCGCCGAGCGAATCCTCGGGACGCACCGTCCCTTCCTGCGGACGACCCAGATGCGAAGTCACCAGCACCGCCGCCCCTGCGTCCAGGCAATGCCGGATCGCCGGTGTCGACGAGCGGATGCGGGTGTCATCGGTGATCTGCAGCGCTTCGTCGCGCGGCACGTTGAGATCGGCCCGGATGAAGACGCGCCTGCCGGCGACGTCGACCTCGGCCAGACGGCGGAACTGCATGCGGCCTCCGTGTCAGCGGGCGTTCGTCCAGGCCACGGCGACGTCGAGCATGCGGTTCGAGAAGCCCCACTCGTTGTCGTACCAGCTGTTGACCTTGACCAGTCGACCCGAAACCTTGGTCAGCGTCGAATCGAAGATGCTCGAGGCCGGGTTGTGGTTGAAGTCGATCGACACGAGCGGTGCGTCGTTGTACGCGATGACGCCCTTGAGCGCTCCATCGGCGGCAGCGCGCATCGCTTCGTTGATCTCCTCGACCGAGGTATCGCGCGCGGCGATGAACGACAGATCGACGATCGAGACATTGATCGTCGGCACACGCATCGCATAGCCGTCCAGTCGTCCGTCGAGTTCGGGCAGAACCAGGCCGACCGCAGCCGCCGCCCCCGTCTTCGTCGGGATCATCGACATCGTCGCCGATCGTGCCCGGCGCAGATCGGTGTGATAGACGTCGGTGAGCACCTGGTCATTGGTATAGGCGTGAATGGTGGTCATCAGGCCGGTCTCGATGCCGACACACTGGTGCAGCACGCTGGCCATCGGTGCCAGGCAGTTGGTCGTGCACGACGCGTTCGAGATCACCGTCTGGTCTGCACGCAGAACGCCATGATTGACACCGTAGACGACGGTAGCGTCGACGTCCTTGCCGCCGGGTGCGGAAATCATCACCTTCTTCGCACCGCCCCTCAGGTGCGCCGAGGCCTTTTCCTTGCTGGCGAAAAAGCCGGTGCATTCGAAGACGATGTCGACGCCGAGCTCGCCCCACGGCAGCTTCGCCGGGTCGCGTTCCGAGAAGACCCGGATGCGATCACCGTTGACGACGATGCTGTCGCCATCGACCGCGACGGTGCCGGGAAACCTGCCATGCGCGGTGTCGTACTGCGTCAGATGCGCATTGATGCTCGCATCGCCGAGGTCATTGATCGCGACGATCTCGATCGGATGCTTCTTGCCGTCCTCGTAATGTGCCCGAAGAATGTTGCGGCCGATGCGGCCATAGCCATTGATCGCGATCCGGATGGTCATGACAAACTCCTGAAAAAAGAAGATCGATCCTGTGAGCCCCGCAGCAGCCCGTGCCGACCATCAGCACCCGGCCGGTTCGTGCACAGACTTCTTCGACATCGAAGCAATGGTCACCGCCGCACGACTTCGCGCGAACGGGCAGCGCACCATCGGCATCGGCGGCGCGCCTCCACGCGGCCTGTCTCCGCGCGGCCCGCCTCCACGATCTGCACGCACGATCCAGACTGCGTGGCGGCCTCAGTCGGTCGCACGTCTGTCAAGTACGGCCTGCACGCGTTCGACGACGTGTTCCGGGGTGAAACCGAAGAATTCGAACAACTGCGCGGCGGGTGCCGACTCGCCGAAGCGATCGATCGAGATCACGTCGTCGCAGCCGTATTTCCACCAGCCGTCGCCCACGCCGGCTTCGATGGCGATCCTGGGTACCCGCTTCCCGAGGACCGCCTGGCGCCAGTCCTCGTCCTGACGGTCGAACACGTCGGCGCACGGCATCGAAACGACGCGCACGTCGATGTCGGCGGCAGCCAGAATGTCGCGTGCCTGCAGGGCCAGTGCGACCTCCGAGCCGGTGGCGATCAGCACCACGGCCGGCTGTTCGGCTTCGCGCAGTACATAGCCGCC
>JACDJC010000518.1_pt1 | contig 43974 bp, 90 predicted proteins | sample 7454191 | NCBI WGS metagenome assembly JACDJC01 (sample SAMN14253291, study PRJNA609438) | sludge metagenome | isolation source: sludge after 25d culture with pyrite and EDTA | collected 2018-12-20
CCTTTTTTCGGCATAACTAGGAGGCTCTATGAAGCCGCGTACCGTCACAGCGAACTCCGCTGGCACTTTTACTTATTCACCTTGGATTCGTTTGAGTCATTACTCATACGATTTTAATGTCGGTTTTACGACGCAGCCCCAACAAGGGGCAACGGGTTCTTATTCAGTTCAGGTTACCCAAAGAAACCCGGAAGACTTTAGGAAAGCCCAGTTCTCACGAGTGACTACGACCCTTACCATTACTTGTGTGGACGGTGATTTCCACGGTCTGGCTCAATACGATGGTGTGAACTTCCGTGGTTCTTACTGGGATACTACTGACGGATTCTCTCGTGAAGTCGCTGGCGCTTCATCTACGACTGTCTTTACCGTGACGGTAGCTGATGCCGGCCCGACCTCTGGAGTATTGGAGTACGCACCTCTCCCGGTTCAGGACTTGAACCTGTACAGCGCTGTATCGAATAGACAGCAAGGCACTATCGTTGGCGGAACGGAAATGGTTAGAGTGGCCAAAGGCTCCGCAGGCACACTGGCTGGCAAGGTTAACTTAACCATCGTCCAAGCGGGGTACTAACATGACCACGGGTTCATTAACTGCCGGTCTGTCCCTTGCGGATACTGACGCGGCGATAGCTGCTTTAGAGACCGATGTTGGAGTCCTTCAAGCATCTGTAACCATTCTTGACGATAATATCCGTGGGGTGGTATTTGTTGACATGGGTAATGATGATTACATCATGACGGATGCGGAGGCAAATTCCGCGTTCATCGTTGTTTCCAGTGTAGGGAATGGCACAAAGACTCTCTATTGGCCAACGACCTCGGATGATACTCGGGCTGCCATGCAGTCCCTTGTGACTTTATTTGCCGGAGCTCCTTTCGCTATTGCCGCTCAAAGTGGTGGAGCGACTGCTACTGCCGTTCCTAATACGGTTCATCTTGTTTCAGTGCCGGACGGACTTGGAGCGTTTAACCTTGATGAATACATCCAGATTGAGGCTCGCAGCCAAAACAACGGCATGCAAACCCTTAGCGCAGGAGACACCGTATTTAATGATGCAAACGGCGGGAAGCTTTTAATTGCCGCTGATGGCTCTGCACAAACCCTTACAATTTCGGCAGGTAATTACACGACTAACCTTACAGCTAATGTGTATTGCTCCGGTGCTGGAGGCCTTACGATTCAGGGCGATATGGGAGTAACAGTAACTGGAAATACTGTTTTGACAACCGGGCAATCTTGCACAATCTACCGTGACGCACTGACGGAGACTTACTTATGCGTATGAATCTCTATTTGATTATCAGCGATGTCAATGGCGAGAAAAGGCACATGGTATGCACAGGATATGAAAACGCTCCCGTTCTTCAAGAGGCTGAGTGCCAAGTTATAGGCCGTGGAGGTGTTTTGATTGCGACAAAGAAAAGAGGTTCAAAATCTTTCGATGAGGTCAAATGAGATACCGCGTCCTCACACGATTCAAGAAGGGAACTTGTAACACCATTGACGATGTCACGGGTTTAGCGGTGAAGCTAGACCAGACTTCCAAGCGTTGGGACAATGTCCAGTGTACGGAATTAAACATGGAGCCGAGACAGCCACAGGATTTTCCTGTCTTTCCTCGTCCTCCCGCTGTGTACATTGATGCCCGCCCGGATGTCCAGATGCCTTCTGTGACCCCTTACAATCCTGCCACTGGTTGGGGAGACTTATGAGTTTTAGAGAATTCCTTCCCTACACCCCGGAGGACAAGAATTACTTCCAGATGACCCTTGCGGAGATTATCCGTGATGCACTTGGTTTAATTCAAATCGGGGTAGATGGTGAGCAGTTAGCTGCCGAGTATTACGAAAGGGCCAGAGTCGCTGTTAACAGAGTGGTTCTGGAAATGCAAACACAAGGACTCCACTTGACTTCCTATCGAGTGGGGTACTTATTCCTTCAACCGAATCAACTGAAATATGTTATCGAGGACGAATATGCAACCAATGAGTATTGGACAAGGACGCTTTCAGCTGATGAGGCTTCGGGCCAGACTGTGTTATCTGTCAGCGGTGTGGACGATTTGGAAGTGGACGATATTATTGGAATTACGCTCGAAGATGGCACACTTCAATGGACTACGGTCTCAAGTATCGACTCTGGAAACTCGACGGTAACCGTTGCGGATGCTTTGACTTCCGATGCTCCGGAGGGGAATTATTTAATCAACTACCGGACTGAATTAAAACAAATCAGTCGCATCCACCAGATATGGAGACGGGATAACTATGTCACTGACATTCCTATCACCGTAGTAGGTCAACAGGAATACGATGTCCTTCCCTATAAAACAACTGCTGTAGGTGTTCCTTCGACCGCGTATTACTACAGGGGGATTCCTAAAGGGACTATGTTTCTCTGGCCCGTCCCACAGACTTCCTATCCCATCATAGGATTCTGGTATGAGTCCAAAATAGGGCAGATGAAAGATGTGAATACCGTGATAGACCTTGACCAGTTTTACTACCCTGCTTTTGTTTACACCGTAGCCCTTCGGTGCTGTGATGTATTCTCGGTTTCTAATGATGTGAAGGCCTCTATTCAATCTACCCAGAGGGAGATTATGGCCCAAGCCCTCACCTATGATGATGAACAAACCCCTGTGAAAATCTCACCGAATCGCCGTGTATGAAGCAAAGAATAAAAATGGGCGGACAGAGCAAGGACATGAAGTCCAGAAGGTCTCGGGAAGAGGCTATTAACTGCTTTCTTGAGACGGATGAGAATGGGGATTTTATCCGGCTTAGTAGAACGCCGGGTTTCAGGACTATTTCAACTATTGGAACTGGCCCTATCCGTGCGATGTACACCACTTCCAGTGTTCTTTATGTCGTATCGGGGAATGAGTTTTACAGGGTCACCGTTTCTGCCTTTGGTGGGGTTAATCCGGTAAAAAAAGGCAATATCTCTGGTTTCACTGGGCCGGCGAGCATGGACGCGATTGGAACGGATGAGCCACAGATTCAGATTTTAACCTCTGGTACTGGGTACATATACAACGAGGCAACTGATGTCTTCACTGAGATCACGGATGCTTCTTATACTCCTGACTTGGTAGTCACCTCCTTCAATCAAAGGTTTTGGTTAAACAAGCCGGGAAGTAATGAGTTTTTCGGGTCTGATATTTTAGACGGCCTTAACTACGATGCCCTTTTCTTCGCTTCAGCGGATAACACCCCGGATACTCTAAAAGGCGTTCAGTCTTTAAATACCGAAATCTATATGTTCGGGACTCGTTCGATTGAGCGGTGGCAGGATATTGGGGTGTCGGTTGGATTCCCGTTAAGAAGGATGCAGGGGGCTACCCTGAATCGCGGGATTTCCACTATCTGGAGTCTGGCGAAGTTTGAAAACTCTCTCTTCTTTCTGGCCGATGATTACACCGTTAGAAAAATATCTTTCGGCGGACAGATGGATAAAGTCTCAAGCCTTGCCCTCGAACTAGCGATTTCGACTTACAGCTCTCCCGAAGCTGCAATAGGTTTTGTCGTGGACTATCCCTATTACAAGTGTTACTGCATTACCTTTCCGGGGAATAATGCGACATGGTGCTATGACATTCTTAGAGGTACATGGCACAAAAGAGATTCTTTCGGTGTGGATGGTTGGAGAATCGGAAGCTCGGTTAACTTCCAGAACATGGTGCTTCTGGGTGATAAATTTAACGGCAATCTATACATGATGGATGGTAATACTTACACCGAGGGTGGAGAGCCGTCCACGATGACATGGATTACTACCTCGATGAATGTCAACGAAGCCCCTATGACTTACTCAGCCCTAGAGTTAATCGCCGATATGGGGGTAGGGTCGATTTCCAATGTCACGGCGATTGGACAGATTTTAAACTCTCCCGTAGAGCCTACGCTGAGCTATGCAAGGTCTACCGATGGGGGTTTTAATTGGAGGGGTCTACCGGATAGAACTTTAGGAGCGGTGGGTAACCGGATGAATAAAATTGTCTGGAGGGATCAAGTACGGGTTCCTAGAACTAACGACCTTGTGCATAAATTCTCGTGTTCAGGAGACCATCCTGTAAACATCTACTCTGCCTACATTGATGGAGACCCCGGCCTTGTATAAGGGGAATTATGTCCAGCAATCGGATAAATTGACTGATCCACAAGGACAGCCATCGACTACCATTGTGCAGATTTTGAACCAGTTAACCGACCGGGTCTTTACGGATGTTTACCTCACCGTGGGGGTTCCTGCTAACGGATTGGGACAAGTGGGGGATTTTGCGATAAATCTTTCAAACTTCAACTATTACCAGAAGACGGGGGTTATTACTTGGAGTTCAGGAACCCTCATAGATAACAATTCCAAAGCCTTTCTCTTGATTACCGCCAAGAGGTAGCCTATAATTTTCAATGCCGGAAGGACGGCCATTTATTAACTTAATGGTGTCTTTCCATGCGAAAATCATGTTCACCCATATTGAAAGGCCTTCATGTAACGGCTTTGGCGGATAAATTAAAGGATTCGCCGCTGTGGGGAAAAATCAATTATCGACTTGAGCCGAAGGGCGAGCACTTAAGCCCCCATCGGGAAAGCCTTGATATTCACATAAGATACAACCCGATAGAAAATCAGGATTCACCTGATTTTCATTCAAAACCCCATGTCCCCCAATGGTATCCGGTGGTCAAAGACCTTCCCGAGGTTCTACCATTGGCCGCCGCCGTCTTTACGAATGTCTGCGCGGACATGTTAGGGAGTGTATTCCTAATCAACATTCCGAAAGGAAAACAGATTTATCCCCATGTCGATAAGTCGTGGAATTCAACCTATTTTCAAAAGTATTGTATTTCGCTCCAAAACGAAGGACAGAAAGGAGCTTGCATCTTTGAAGACGGCTCTGCTTTTGCGCCTAAAGCGGGTGATGTCTGGCGTTTTGAAAACGATGTCGTCCACTGGTTTGATAACACCCGTGGTGATGACGATGCCCTGATTATGATTGTGAATTGTCGTCCCATCATGGCGGGTGTTTTAAGTGATGTCTATGGAAAGGAGGTTCGGGATGCTGCCTGACGGAGTCTTTCAATTCGACTTACAGAAACAGACTTTCGAGTCCGGTGGATGTGTCGCTAATGTAATGAAAATTCCCAAAGGCTGTTCTATTGGGAAACACACTCATCCCTACTCTCACATGTCATGTTTGGTGAGTGGAGAGGTCTCTGTAAAAGTAAACCAGACGCAGATTAAACACATGAAAGGATTTTCATTTATCGAAATTGAAGCCTATGACTCTCATGTCATAACCGCTTTGGAGGATTCGGTGTGGATGTGCATTCACTCTGAAAAAGAACTAAACGATGCAGACCAGTTAAAACTGGTCGTTGGAGGTTAATATGCCTGCTGCGTGGGCCGCTGGTATTGCCGGATTAGGTGGAGCGGCAATGAGTTACAAGGGGGCTGGGGATGCCCAAGACACGATGGAAGACCAATTGGCTTTCCAGATGAAGGTCTACAACGAAAGCAAGAAAAACTACCAGCCATACTTGCAAGCTGGAAGGACTGCATTAGACCAATATATGTCTCAGCTTGGACTGGGGGATAAGCCTGCTTACGATGTTTCACAATTACCCGGTTATCAAATGGCCCTCCAAAAAGGCCTCGGTGCAGTGAATCAAGGAGCCGCAGGCTCTGGAATGTTAATGTCCGGAGAGAGAATGAAAGGCCTCCAGACAGAGGGACAAAGCGTCTTTGGCCGTTACTACGATGACTATATGGGTCGCTTAAGCGGCATGCAGGGTCAGGGATTTGATGCGACTCAGTCACTGGCCAATTTTTCGAGCGGCATGGCATCCCAAATGGGTACTACGCGACAAGCAATTGCTGGATACGATGTTGATAAAGCTGGCGCAATCGGTCAAGGATTTGGTGCCGGGATGGGGATGGTTGGATCATATTTTGGCAATCAAGGCATTCAGGCGCCCTCAACATCTCTCCCGCCTCCCGGGGTCTCGAAACCCATTGGAGAGGGACGAGGCGCTTTCCCTGTTAGCTCTGTGACAGGAGCAGGGATGTCGCAGCCCTCGTTTGGTACAGGAATGTTAGGAATTCCGGGGTTTTGATATGCCTAATGACATTTTTTCAAACACGCTTCAATCGTTCATGCAGACCCGTAGGGATGTCGGCACCCATAGACTTTTAGGGCCGGCAATGTCCGGTGATATGGAGGCCTTGAATCGTTTAATGGCGATTAATCCAGAGGCCGCACAACAAGTCAGCGGGCAGCTGCAACAACAACAATCCTATGCTGACCAGCAGAAAAAACAAGCCGCACTTGAGCAACAGCAAGCCTTTGAAAATGAAATGGCTATGAAAAAGTTCGGGCTTCAAGAGAGAGAGCTTGCACAAAACGCACAACGCGCACAAGCCTCATCCAACAAAGCCTTTCAGCCTCAGTTAATGGTTAATCCTGAAACTGGAAAGCCTGAAATGATGGTGCCTATTGTTGATGAGTCAACGGGTCAGGCTCGTTGGGCTCCTATTTCGGGTGCCGCTGGATTAGAGGTTGCGAGGGAAACCCCTGAGCAAGCAAGGGAGAGAGAGGCTGCGGCAAAAGTACAGACTGCTGGAAGATCAGCGACCGCCACAAAATCCGCTGAGCGAGATCAGGCTTGGATTGATAAGGGCGTTGAGGCTTACGATGGTCTTAATGACATAAACCGAATGATGGAATTAAATGAAGTTATTGCAAGCGGTGGATACGCAAAGGCGGCGACTCGTGTAGCGGATGCGCTTGGATACACTCCAGCAGATGAAGGTGAATTCAGGACGCTGCAACGAACGATGGTTTTGGGCCAGCTCAAGAAAGCCTTTACAGGTGCAATATCTGATGCCGAGCGTGAGTTTTTGGAGTCTGCTCTTGCTGATTTAGGACAAGGAAAAGAGGTAAATCGGCGCACCCTAGAGCGCCTTAAATCAATCAATGAGCGAGAGGTTAGAAGGGCTAAATCTGCCGCGCAGCGTCAGGGATTGTCTTGGGAAGAGTATGTCGGCGAAGGCGGTCAGGCTCCAGCAAATCCAGCTGATGACCTTCTGAAAAAATACGGTATTCAATAATGGCCACAGAATCGCAGTTAATCGAAGCACTGAGAGCGGCGGATTCAGCTGGAAACACTGAAGACGCTCAGGCTATTGCTGCGCTTATTAAACAACAGAGAGCCTCGGTTACTCCCATAGCAAAGAAACAAAAGCCACAGGGCGAAATTCCAGTAACTGCCGGTGATGTTGCTCGCTCTACGCTTCAGGGCGGTACTTTTGGGTTCTCTGATGAGCTTGGAGCTGGTATTGCTGCTGCCGCTGCAAAAGCCGCTCAAGCTGTTGGAGCCATTCCCGGTGATGAGACATACATGCAGATTTACTCACAAATGCAGAAACAAGTCTCCGACCAACAAAAAGCATTTGGGCAAGCCCATCCCGGAATAGACATTCCGGCTCAGTTAGTCGGCGGCTTGGCCACGGGCGGCGGAGCAATGAAGGGTGCTACAACTCTCCCGCAGATTATGGGAAGGGGCGCTTTAACGGGAGCGGGATACGGTGCTGCCTATGGTGCTGGGACTGCTGACCAAGGATTAGGAAACAGGGCAAAAGGTGCCGCGATTGGCGGGACTATCGGTGCGGTCGCCGGCGCTGCGTTACCTGTCGCCATGACAGCTACAGGTCGTGTCGGTGGCTCAGCTATACAAAAAGCAAAAGAAGCCCTTGGAAGCAAGGCGGCTGCCGGCGTTAAAGACTTTGCTGAGGCAATGACTGATGACGAGGCGGCGGCGATTGTTGGAGAGATTGCACAACGAACGGGGATGAGTGCCGATGACATTGCTGAAAAAATGGGAAAACTTGGCGAAAAGGCTACGCTTGCCGATGTGGATGAGAATTTCGCTTACGCCCTCCATGACGCTATTAGTCGATTTTCACCAGCTAAGGGTTCTGTCCGTAAGGAGTACGCAGAGAGACTCCTTGGAGAGCATAGCGATACGCTCAGGGCGCTTTCTAGCAATTTCGACAATTATACTGCTGACGATGTATATTCGGCTTTAGAGAAATCTGCAAAGGAAAGGTCTAGGATTGCCGGCCCGCTTTACGAAAAGGCTTTTAAATCAGGCATTCCGGAAGACTTGTCTAAAAATCCCGTATTTGGCATTCCTAATGTTCAGGACGCTTTAAAACAAGCCAATAGAATGGCGGCTCTGGATACTGAGCGGGTTACGAGAACAGCTGCCGGAGAAATGAAGACTGGTAAATTAAACCCAGTAGAAAGGATTCACTATGCCAAGAGTATTTTATGGGATCAGGCTGAAAGTCTTAGAAGGACTGGAGAAAATAGCAAGGCTAGGCTGATTGATGGACAAAGAAAGGAAATCGACAAGGTTTTAAACCAGATTCCAGAGTATGCTCAAGCGAGAAAAATCTGGTCTAGTTCGATGGAGGCTGATAACGCTGCCCAGATTGGGAAGGATATTTTCAAACTAAATTCCAGAGAATTTTCTGAAGCCTTGTCATCTATGAACCCCCATGAAAGGGAAATGGCCAAGATGGGCGCTCTTTCCAGTGCGGCTGAGAAAATAGAGGGCGTTGCTGATAATCGCAGCGTTTCCAGAAAACTCATTGAAAACGAATCCATGAGGAAAAAGGTGGAGGCGCTTTTTGGTAGTAAAAAGGAAATCGACTCTCTGATGGAGAATGCCGATAAATGGGATGCTTTTAGAGGGACGAATCGAATTATTTCCCAGCAATCAAAAACCAGAGAACTTACAAAAGCGGGGGAAGAGATAAACTCCATTATGGATGCCGTTTCTCAGTCGGCGAAACAGAAAGTTATAGAGCTTATCAAGGGGGAGAGACTCACCGCACAGAGAGCAAATGCGGTGGCTAAAATCCTGAGTAAAGAAGGCATGACAAAGGCTGACATTGAGAGGCTGGTAGCTATCAATAGAAAGTTATTCATGCCGGGGAAAACGACTGAGTCCGTGACTAAGTTAGCGACCCGCGAGGCAATAAAGCCCGTTCAGCAGATGTACAGCGATAAAAAATCGCTTAACGATTACATGAGGTAATTATGGCTGGTAATAGATATGTACCAACAATTTTCACCGCCGTAGACGAGAATGGCGCTCCTATTCCGGGGGCGAAGTTATACTTTTACGAAAACGAAACCACAACCCCGAAAGATACTTGGTCAGATATTGACCTTTCAGTGGGTTCTGAAAACGCATGGCCAGTGATTGCTGATGGTGCTGGAAGATTCCTTGTGGACATTTTCCTAGACACCGACCCATATCGAATTAAATTAACCGATGAAAACGGTGTGCAGATTTGGGTTAAAGACGATTGCAATACTTTTAACGGGCCTGCTTCAGCTTCTGGATTTCCATTTCCCGGTGCAGTGGTGGAATTCTACGGCACTCAGGACGAGTTAAATACAGCTCTTGCGTCATTCTGGTATGTATTTGATGGAAACAATGGATTGCCAAACTACGATAACAAGTACCCAAAAACCTGCATTGATGTTGCAAGCATTGGAACCACAGGTGGATCAAATACGCCGACTGGAACTGTTGGCGGCACCGCAATATCAGTATCGCAAATGCCTCAACACGATCACTTGAACGGTATTGGAACATCAAACGCGAACAGCGGATTATTTATTTATGCAACAAGTGCAACTGGAATACCGGGAAGCGCAACAAGGGGGGTTCTTGTTAATAGCGCAACGCCAGAGATTCAGGGAAAGACTTCGGAGGCTGGCAGCGGAGCAACTCACGATCACACATTGACAATGAACACTTTTGACCTTCCATATTATCAATTGATTAAACTGGTTTATTTAGGATACTAATATGACACTTTTGGTCGGGCTTATTCCACAGGGGTTTGACGCAGAGGGCCGGTCGGTTCCCTATGCACTTATGTACACTTATGACGCGGGAACTTACACGCCAAAGCCCACTTATTCAAATCCTGGGTTAACACTTCAAAATCCAAACCCATTAGAGGCTGACGGTGCCGGGAGATTCTTTAATGTCTATTTAGGGGCTGGGGCCTATCGCGTTGAAATCAGGGACAGGGCCGGGGTCGTCCTGTGGGAGCAAGATGACTACACCGCAGGACTTGACGGGACTGACCTTGCCAACATTGATGCTGATATAGCTCTTGCGAATCAGGCTCTATCAAAAACATTCTATATAGGGATTGATACCGGGGTGGCAGACGCATACGAGCTTGAGGCTGCTGGTGTTCAGGTTGAGCCGGATGCTTATTCTAACGCCATGATTATTGGATTCTCCCCAGCAAATATAAACACTGGCCCGTCTACGGTTGATGTTGCTGGTCTTGGAATAAAAAACCTCGTCAATTCTGATGGCTCTGCATTGCCGGCTGGGTTTTTGGCTCTAAATACAGTATATCAATTTATATATATTGTTGGGCAATTTTATTTTTATACTCGGTCTGGTCTTACTGTAACCGATCAAATCAAAGACCTTGCTGTAACTACTCCAAAAATAGCCGAACTTGCTGTCACCACTCCAAAAATAAATTCAAAAGCAGTAACTCTTCCAAAAATGGCGGACGGAACAGCATACAAGCTTATCGGATACGGCTCTGATACTGTTGCCACGACATATACTAATCCGGTAAGGCTTCTTTCTTCTGGAACCCCAACAGCGGCGGCATCTCTTCAATTTGTTTTATCTACTCTTGACCCAATACAAAGCACTGACGGGTGTTATCTTGTCAGGTTCATGGGGATACAGCCTGCCGGTGATGATGTTATTTTATATTTAACGCTTTCAGCTGATGCCGGGTCAACATACGGAGCTACCTTATATTATAGCGCGTGTGCAGGTAATGATACCGGTAGCACAGCAAGGTCTACATTTGTATCTTCCGGTACTCAAATAGAAGTGGCTGGGTCAGGGGTTGCAGGAAAGTCTCTCTCTAACGCGGCAAACGAAACATGCTCTATGGACATGATTTTTTATAATGTAAATACTGGCACAAGTATTGTTCCTACAATAAATTGGACGGTATCATTTTATAATGCGGACGGTGCATTAACGAGACAGTCAGGCGGAGCAAGCAGACTTTCTGCTGAGGATTATGACGCGATAAAATTCACATGGGAGGGCGGCGGAAACTTTGCCGCAGTAGGAAGGTACTATTTATTTAAAGAGGCCAATGTTATTTAATGTTTGGAGACAAAATGGACGATGCAGTAAACGCCGCTAGTGCGGTAGGCGGGGCAACAGTGGGCATTAAAGCCGCTGCCGGTAAAGGTACGCTTATAGCCATGACCGGGGCCGGGACTGTTGCAAGTATCTTTGCCATGCTGGTTTTTGAGCCAAAGACCAGAAAAGAAATGGCTCTATGCCTTGTTTCTACTCTGGTTTGCGCTTCTCTCTTGCCATCTGTGATTAAATTATATTTCGGGTTTGACCTTCCGAACAGCGTAGACGGAGACCTTGCGTTAGCTGCTTTAATTATCGCCTGTGGCTCACCGGGTTACCTGATTGCCGGCGCTGCCTTATTAACCGCGAAAAAGTTTAAGGGAAAGGACATAGGACAAATTATTACCATGATTAAGGGCTGGTTTAAGTGATATGCTCGAAAGACTCGTTATTTATGTTGCTCTGGCTGGGTCTCTTATTGCTTGTGGTTTTGGCTTTGGGTATGGTTTTGCTCAGTCGAGGAATGAGCGAGCAATTGCTGACGCTCTGGAGAAAAGGGAAAAAGAAGTGGTCTATATTGACCGCGTGGTTACGAAATATGTTGATAAAGTCATAGACAGAGAGATTCCTATTTATGTTAAAAATGATGGTGATTGCGAGTATGTTAGTGCTGGTTTCAGGGTGTACCACGACAGTCTCTTGTCCGAAACCCCCCGAGTTATTGATGCAGCCCCCGCGCCTTTTGAGGATGTTGCCAATACCATCGGATACAACTACACCCAGTGCCTCAACAACTCAGATCAATTAACAGCTTTACAAACATGGGCAAGAAAGGTCAGTGAATGATTACCATTGAACAATACTTCCAAAATTTCCCCCATGAAATTGAACACCATAGAAACGCTTTAGACCTCTTGGAGAAAGTCAATCGGATGTTAGAGCATGCGATTGTGGACGGGATTAACCTACAAGAAAACCCAGTGACTAAATCTTATATTTCGGGAAGTCAGTATGGCGGTTATCGTCCAGAGAATTGTCCTATAGGCGCGAAAGGCTCAGCGCATAAAATCGGGAAAGCTGTGGATATTTACGACCCTGAAAACCTTTTAGATGGCTGGCTAAACGATGGCAAGCTAGAAAAATTCGGGCTTTATCGTGAGCATCCGGACTATACGAAAGGCTGGCTTCATGCTGGTACGAAAAGCCCAGCCTCTGGAAAAAGAACATTTATACCCTAGTAGTCTTCCCCAAAAAATCCCACTCCCTGAGCAATCGGAATAATGGTATCTAAAAGCCCATCAATACCCGCTGGGGTAAAGTGAGTGCCATCCGTGTACCAGATATGATTGCCCTCGCAATCGAGGTATTCTGGAGTCCACGGGACTAAATCGTAACCGTCTATATATGTGAAAAAGTCTATGCTTTCTTCAGGATAGCGAGTCGCATATTTTGCAGCTATTTCAGAATCCGCAGCGCGTATGTCAACATCGACCTGTGTTTCATTCTGGCGGCGAGGATGGCTGATATGTAAAACTGCCGGCGGGTTGAATGCTTGCGCCTCGAACAGGTAGCGGTAGAATTCATCCAGTGACTCTTTGTATTGCACGGGGTCTGTGTCATTTGTCCCCAGCATCACCATAACTTTATGCTTGCCGTACGCCAACGCATTCATGGCATATTTCATGTCCACGGCTGAACACTGGAGCATGGCAGGGGTGTATCCTCCAGCGAATTGCTCTAACTCTGGCGCGGTGAATCGTGACATTCTAAGACCGCCTACAGCAAAAGCCGTCACGACCGTATTAGTCCTTGCCTCAATCCGATGATAAAAGTTATCACGCGAATCGTTAGTGATTCCGAGTGAGTCTCCAATAGCTGCTATATGTGTCATTGCTTTTCCTTCCGTTTGTTAAAAGACCTATGCGCCCCTGACCTCATGGATTCTGCAAGGTTTTTTGGTATTCCTAACGAGGGGTCTAAGTTTGTATCCCCCGCCTTTACGGTCTCAATTTTACCGCCTCTTGCCAAGAATTGCTCGACTGTTTCATGCTCGATAGAATTCCGGACTATCGGCTTATCTGAATACTGTTTTTGCCTTCTAATGAAGTCGTTCATACATCCCCCTTAGTTAATAATGCGGCCTGTGTTCGCAGAATATAGTGTTAAATGGCCTTGCACCTGCTCTCAATTGCCTTCCATGTCGGCTCGTATTCTGGCCAATCAGATTCAATCACAAGGCACTCAATAGTTTTAACTTCTGCATCCTGCAACAAAAGCCGCAACTCTTGCTCCACCTGTTTTGTCAAGTGTTTGCGTTTAACTACAATGTATCTTTCCTCTCTTTCAAATGTCATAAGCCCTCCTCAGGCCAGTTAACAACTTGCAGCACACCGACTCGCTTACGCTCGCCTGTGGGCAGCGGGTTAAATGCCGTGCGCATCTTTGCTCCCAATGTGGTCAATCATTGCCGCAGCAATACCTTTAAGCGTCACAGTATTCTGGTTAACAATATCTGTCATCTTCGATAATGTTTTGTCGTGGTAATTAACCCTATCAGCACTCTCTATCATTTTTCCGGCTATGTAGTAGGTTTGCGATACGCTAAAATTCCTGCGCTTCATAGCAAGGTTTCTACTTCTCTTAATCTGCATACCTGTTCTATTAAATTTCATTTTGCCTCCTCGGCAATTAACTACGCAGTCAAGCGGACTGCGCTACGCTTGCTCGCTTACTGCAATGGTTATGTGTCATGAAAATAAGTCCTCGGTTCGCGCAGCCGCTTTTCTTGTTGCATACGCTGTTTTCGCGTGGTGATGCTTGTCGTAGTTCAAGTGGCATTTTTGGCACCATGCTTTCAAATTATCAGGCTCGCAATTTTCAGGCTGGTGGTCAAGGTGTGCCACAGTTAAAACAACTTTGCTGCCGGTTAGCGGATGCGGCTTTCCGTTTTCAGCTTTGCAGTCCGGGTAGTCCGGCGAGCCTTCGCATTTTTGCCCGGCTCGCTCACGAATCCCGTCGGCTATTTGCTTCCAGTTTTTCGGGTATCGCGCTTTATTTTCTGGTCGTATTGGCATCAGTATCTCCTGTCATTACACATAAAAACCGCCAGCACCCAAACATTCGCAGCGCTCACGACTTCACCTCCACAAACGGCCTGATCAGCACTTTGCATCTTTCAGCCCGACGGTGCGCGTAGTATGGCACCGTGTTCGGCTTAGAATTCTCGACTCGATTGCTGATTGTGACACCAGTTTTCGTTTGCCTCGTCCACCAGTCTTTCCATGTGACAACCTTGACGACAGTCCCACAGGTGATCTGGATTCGCTCGCCGTGCGAGTCGTCGCATATTACAAAGTCACCGGGCTGGATGGTCATGTCTGCTTCCCCTCCAACTTGGCTAATGCCTGCTCAATCAAGTTTATTGCATATTGATAGTTGCCACGCGACACCTGAAACGCGGAACGCTTCAAAGCCTCCACCAGCTCCTTGTTTTGCTGCTGTAGCTGTTCAATTTCTTTCTGTGCGTAATAGCACAATTCAGCGTGGTACCTATCACCAGCAGCATAAGCAAAATGCTCCTCGGCAACTTTTAGGCGTTGCAATATAGTAGGCTCTTTCGTATGGCTCATTTTCCTGCCTCCTCAACATCGTAAACATCAAGTGTCATTTCGCACTTGCCAAAAATAAGCGCGACAAAACACACAGCCAATAACGATATAATGTGCATGCGCTTAATCATAGACTTTGCCGTTCTGCTGTTCATCCTGCATCCGGGGCGCTATGTTTTTTGTACGGTCTTTTTGGCGGCTTTATAATGCCGTTGGTTAATAGGATGCTGGCGATTAGCGATCTAGCTCCTTCAATGGTTGCATCGTCTCGATTGACGCTATTGTAAATAAGGGCCAGCTGCGATTTTAGCTGCCTAATGTTCCTGTCTTTCGATTTCAGCAAGTCAGATACAAGGTCTTCATTAAATTCTGTCATTTCCTGCCTCCGGGGTTGGGTTAATTGCGTAAGTTCAAAATAACTTCGTCGTACTTATCTTTGTATAAGTCGCGCTCAATCTCCAGCCCCTGAATCTGCTTGTCCTTTTCGGCTATCGTGTCTCTGGCCGCGTTTAGTTCATTGAACAATAAAACCCTGTCGTCAACAGATTTTTTTATCGTCTCGCGGGCTTGCTGGAGTTCATCAGTTATGTATGACACGCGCTGCCTTGCATTAACTAATTCCCCCTCCCTGTGCGAGAGGGCTTCTTCAATCATCGCTACACACGCATTAAACAAGCCATTTATCACCATTGGGTCTGTAAATCCACCCCACTCAAGCAACCATTTTTGTGCAATCTCCCGCGCTTTGTCATTGGCTGTCATATATTCGTCCTCATGCGATTAACAGCCGCATCGGCTGCGAATGCTGCAACGATGGCGCGGGTTGCCATGATTTCCGGCCACGTTTTTGAGTCGTGACCCTGCACCCCAAACTCTTTCTCAATGGCGGCTTGAAACGCAACAAGGAACGCACGGTTCCAGTTCTCGTTCTCTCGGCGCTGCCGTTCCTCGCGGCTAATATCAACAGTCTGGCGTTTGCGGCCAGCGGCATAGCCACGGGAGTAAGCGGACTCTATTTGCTTGGATTCATTGGCTGTCATGTTGGCTCCTTTATGTTGCGTATTTCCGCTGTTGCATACCACCCTATTTCCATTTCTTGCCCACAATGAGGACACTGGAAGTCCTCTTCGTCGCAAGCCCTGTCTGGCAAGGCCTCGGCATTTATAGGCATTTCTTTGCCGCATTTTGGGCAATCAAGCACAAAGCTCATCCCGCGCTCCCCAGTAATTCGGCTACATGCTTCTCTGCCAGAATAGTTGCCTCCGCCAGCGTACGGCCTTCGTCTCGCTTCATGGCGACAATGAGGCGCAGATATGGCCCCGTCAAAGCCTCAATCTTCCGCTGCTGGTGTTGCCATGCTTCCTCATAAGCTGCGGCCATATTGCCCTTGTAATACACCTGATAGCCCTCTTTTGTGTACCACGCCTCAAACTCCTCTCTTGATTTGTCGTTCATGAGTCAAACCCAATGATAAAACGCGCATCTTCAATGCCATCTGGTAACGATTCTTCTACCCACTCACCACCGAAACAATATCCAATATAACGGGCCTCAAAATCCCATGTTATTTCCCTGTGATGACCCAGCCATTTTTCAACAGCTTTTATTTCATCGAGATTCAGGTATGTCGGTGTATGCAAGCCTTGCGCCTCGAAGATAATTTTCGCGAGGTCACTAACATCCTCCGGCAACCCTCGCACCTTAAAATACTGTCTTTCTGGGCATCTGACGCCAGCCAAAAAACCAAAAAATTCGTAATCGCGCGAGAGCCGCGGCTGACTGTACACATGCCACTTGCCGCCAATTTTAACTTCGTTTATCCAGTGAATGTCGGTACCCATTATAACCACCCCGCCAGTTTCAAAGCCTCACCAACAGACCTTCTGCTCGTGTATTCACACATGCCAACTCGTACTATCCACAAACCGTTTACTTTGCTGATTTTCATAACTCACCTCTCGCTTGATTATCCACACTCAAAGACTGTGTAGTATTGGTAGTTTCCGAAATAAGAATATATTGTGGGATGTACCTAGTCTTTCGGAAGTGATGCTATGTGCTTTTTGACGCTAGAAAGCTGCTCGGGGGTTAGCCAGACTCTAAGCTCTACCAGCCCCTTTGCCTTACGCTCATCGCGTAGGCGCTTCATTAGCTCAGTTTTAGGTTTCATTTTTCCTCAACATGACAATTACAATACCCTCCATTCAATATAGGGCAATTCAATCTGTGCGGCTGATTAGGATAGTTTTTGGGGTCTGCAAAAAACTCTTGGAGTTGATTGTCCCAGTCCGTATTTAACCTATCTAGTTCATTTGCAATCATACGCAATTCTTCTGCGCTAATAGCACCTAAACCATGAGGCCACCACCGATAATATCCATCCTCAAGGCACATAAAATCTCCCCGCTCATGGGACATTTCCACACAGGTTTGTCTCATAGAATCTGCCCATCATTGTACATTTTTAAAACTTCCTCAAAGGCATCCTGTTTGCCAGAATAATGCTTCCATGCAAGCCTGTCGGATTCTTTATGGTCTTGACAATAAGCCTCGGCAGATTGAACGCATAAATCGCCATAAGAATTTATTTTTTGCCGCAATATTTCACTCGTTGTAAACTTAATTTCCACGATTAAACCTCATCTGAAAACAATCAAAACAAACCCCATTATCAAGAAAGCTCTCCCAGTGCAAAGAGCCAACCTTATGCTCATCGCCACACCCACAAACAAATCCCGTTGCAACAAAGTGACATGGCGCGTACCAATCTCTTGAAAAGTCAGATGGGTTTCCATCCACACAAATACACCCACCATCCATGTCGGATACCATTGATATAGCGCAAGGCGACTTCTCCTTAAATAACTCCCCGCCAAAAAAGTGCATATTACATATCATGCCTTTTCTAGCCGGAACCTCATTACCATTTATTGTTTTTATCAACTGCATTACTATTTTTCCTCTCTATGTCTGTTACTAGCCTGTCTAGGGCGGCAAGAAAGCCGTCTCCTTTAGACATATGTATATCCAACCTTCTATCAATAAACTCTTTTTCGAAATCTATAATCTTTTGCTCTCCATCTTTTTTCTGCATTTTTCATGGCCTCAATCATTGTTTTAAATCCAGGAGTTTGCATAACAGTCTCTCTAGTGTCGATATATGAATGCCACTTGCCATCGGACTCTAGTGCTACGCCCATATTCCCAGATGTATGGCACCACCATCCCTTGTGCTGAATCTCCCAATCCCCCTTACGCATGATCTTGGGCAAAAGCTCGAATTTTATAAACATCACCATTTGGCATGGTGTACTTGCGAAGCTCTTGGCCGTTTCTGAAAGACTTTAAAAACTCGCCTTTTAAACCAAGTTCTTTCGATACCTTTACTACTGTCGTCGCGTTCATTTTGTATCTCCGGTTTCGTTTGTGTATGTGTTCATTATATACAGTAACGCTTTACCGTCAAATGTGGGATACACCTATTTTAGTGCAACATAGAGTCAAGTCCATTTAAAGCCCCTTTTTAGCCTTCCCGGTAGCTTGTTTTTTGGCCAATCGTTGAATCTGACTCAAAGGCGTAGTTTGTCAGATGGAATAGTGGATTACCGAAAGGATCGGGGGCTTTTGACCCCCTCTCCCGGACTGCTTTTGGCAGTGGAACTATCCTGTACAAGATAGCCTGTTGATTATACCTATTGTTAAAGCAACCGAATACATGATAGCGTTAATTTTTTGGAGGGATTATGGAAAAAACCTGTAATGTGTGCGGTGAAACGAAGCATATTAGTATGTTTTATAAAAATAAATCTACTAAAGATGGCCTGAGTGGAAAATGCAAAAAATGCGCCACGGCATATCATATGAAAAATTGCGCGCCAGAATACAAACAACCCATGAGCCTAAGAAAGATAAATAAACAGCTTTCAGATAATAGAAAAAGGCATAAAGAGGCGGAAAGATTCATGCCAATCAGAAAACCTGTTGTTTTTGGTGGAATGAACACATAGCCGCTTGCATAGGCTGGAAATGTGTATAGAATACCTTATCGGCAGAGTAGCATCTGTCGTTAGAAAAGCGCATTTTAGGGTTATTTGATATGGGCATCTCAGGTGGGAAACTGTCTGAATGCGCTCCCCAAAATGCTAACTGGGGTGCTCATATTAAATAGCCCTTTTTTATTTCTGCGACAAAATCCTCTCTCCCGGTACGGGGAAAACAACGGTTCCGTTAATACGCAGAATCAATTGCACACAGCTTTAGACCCGGCTTAAACAGCGTTTTTGTCCAGATTGTGCTGGCGAGAATCCCAACTCGATAAAATAGGTTGCTGATAAGTGTGTGAACGATATTGTAAATTTCCCCATACTGGACAAAGAGGGTCTAAATGACTCTTATTGTCAAATGATTAACAAATAGGTACATCCCCTTATCCAACAAAGGGTAGAGAATTGGTAGTTTGAGGCAGGTTTAATTTTTGGTGGGCTTATGAACTTATTTCAGAAAGATGTAGAGAAGAGATTTCAAGACCTTGTAAATCATTTAGACCAGCTTAATGAAAACGAAAAAATAGAAACAATTAACAAGATTCGCTGGATGATTCATGAGAAGAGCCCGTTTAAAAACGAGCCTATTGATTTTGTTGAATGGGTAAAAACGGATTCGGTGCATGCGAATGACTACAACCCGAATACAGTAGCGCCACCAGAAATGCAGCTTTTGGTTCACTCGATTGACCATGACGGGTATACGCAGCCGGTAGTAGGCTGGAAAGATACAGGCGAAACTTATGAGGTTGTGGACGGGTTTCACAGGACAAAGGTTGCGAAGTCATCCGAAAGCGTGAAATCCAGGCTGAAAGGCTATCTTCCGATTGTTTCTATCCAGAACAAAAACACAGATAAAAACGACAGGGTGGCCTCTACCATTCGCCATAACAGAGCGAGAGGAAAGCACAAAGTAGATTCAATGTCTGAAATCGTAATTGAGCTGAAAAACAGAAACTGGACAAACCAGCGGATAGCAAAAGAGCTTGGTATGGATGAGGATGAGATTTTAAGGCTTTGCCAGATAACGGGTCTTGCCGATTTGTTTTCCGATGATGACTTTTCAAGAGCGTGGGATATTAAAGGATCGACACCGGAAGATTTTGAGTTTGAGGCAATTGATGACTCTATTGTTTCAAAAGACGAGGATGTTAGAACGGTAAATACAAGCGACCCCAAAAGGGTTTTTCATACCTTTGATAAGTGGGAGTGCCATAAGGCCGGGTTTTACGCGACGACAAAAGACGGAATGAAGCAGGAGGAGTGCGAGCGATTCTATGCTGATTTTCTTTCTGATCTTGCAAGGTTTGAAAGTGCGCTTAATGGCGTTATAAGTAACTGGCCAAATAGCTGCCAGCACTATCTTACCAACGCATCAATGAATCGAATAGCGTGGCTTGGGCAGGCATCTGTGTGCTATGAGTCAGGGATTCCATCTAAATACTGCGGTGGATTCAATCTTCTGAGCGAGGCGCAGCAAGATGCGGCAAACAGGCTTGCTCTAAAATATCTTAATATCTGGCTTTCTGATAACGGCATGGAGTCTGTAGAGCTTGGCGAGGCGATGACCGAAAGGCAATCGACAATTTACTAATGAAAAATTATTTAAAAGAAAGCGTATATCAAGCATCAAAAGATAGAATTTCAGAGGTGTTTGACGGGTTTGAATATATCTATGTGAGCTTTTCTGGCGGCAAGGACAGCACGGTAATGCTTCATATGGTCATGGATGAGGCAATCAAGAGAGGCAGAAAAGTAGGCGTATTGATTATTGACCTTGAGGCGCAGTATTCAGAAACAATAAAACACCTTGAAAACATTGTTGAAATGTACAAAGGCCATATTGACCTGCATTGGTTTTGCGGTGAGCTTTTGTTGAGGAATGCGGTAACAAATTTTGAACCTCGCTGGATTTGCTGGGATGAGGAATCAAAAGACATTTGGGTAAGAGAAAAGCCGGAACTAGCAAGCGACCTATCGCAATATGATTTTTATGTGCCAAAAATGGAGTTTGAGGAACTTATGGTTATTTTTGGAGAGTGGTACGGAAAGGGAAATCCTACGGCTGCATTTGTTGGAATTCGGGCAGATGAGAGCCTCCATCGTTACTGCGCGATTGCCACATGGGAGAAAGAAGGAAAGATGTTTAATGACCGTAGGTGGACGACAAAGGTTAGCCAGTCAACCTATAACATATATCCGATATACGACTGGAAAACGCAGGATATTTGGACTTTTCACGGAAAGTTTCCATCGCTTCCATATAACAAGATATATGACAAAATGAACATGGCTGGCGTGAAATTAAGCCAGCAAAGACTTTGCCAGCCATACGGGGATGATCAAAGGCAGGGGCTCTGGCTTTATCATATCCTTGAGCCAGAAACATGGTCAAAACTTCTTTTGAGGGTTAACGGTGTTAATTCTGGGGCTCTGTACATAAGAGAGAATGGAAACATTACCGGGTATAACAAAATATCAAAGCCTGATCATCACACATGGAAAAGCTATACAAACTTTCTCTTGTCGACAATGCCAAAGAAAACGCAGATACACTACCGGGAAAAATTCATTAAGTTTATTTCAGGCTGGAAAAGAAGGGGGTATCAACAAATACCAGATGAAGCGCCGATAGAGCTAGAAAATAGCCAATGGGCCCCATCCTGGAGAAGGATGGCAAAAACATTATTGAGAAATGATTATTGGTGCAAAGGACTTGGATTTACTCAGCCAAAAAGCGATGCTTACCAGATTTTCAAACAAATGAAAAAAGACAAAAAGGCAAGAGCTGCATGAAACAACCCAAATACATCACTATCGAAGACCTTGTTTTAATGGGTGTAGATGAACAGGACGCTATAGATTGGTTTGGATTCAGGGGTAAAAAGAAGTTAACGGAGAGGGGCTTGAAGTCGATTGTGAGGGAAGCTGGAAAGCTAGGATGGTCGCTTCCCAGAGCGGTAAAGAAAATGGCTGATAAGGAATGGATTGGATTTGAGGCTGGCTGGGTTGATTTGTTTGAGGAAAAGCAAGGATTCATAGAGAGGCACACAGATAGAAAGTGGGCCGATGGCTTGGATAATGTGAGGAGGTTGAAGTGATTTTTATTCCGTTATGGCTTGTCGCTTTTTTCCCGAAGTCTTGGCAAGAAAGACATATACAGGATGCTTGGGATAGTAAAACAGATGAGCAAATAATCGCCGCTTATATGGATGCCTTGGCGTGGTTATCGTTGAAGGCAGCCGAATGTCTTCATGAAGACTGTAAGGCAAGACTCGACAACTACATTATTCCGCAAATGAAAAAGCGAGGGCTGAAATGAACAACGAATTCAAAGACTACACCCTAGAAGACCTGTTAGACCGCCATCACGATGGCAATGGTGGAGAAAGGGAGGATTGGGAGGCAAGGAAGGAGATATTGAGAAGGTTTAAGGAGCTTGAAAAATCGCTGTCAAAAAGCAACATTTTTAAATTCTGGAAATCAGCATGAAAACCATCTGGATAATCGAACAGTTAGACAATCACGGCGAATTCCAGCCGATGAACGAAAAGCACTTCAAGTCTCGCGATGAAGGCATGGGAAGGGCTGAAAAGATACGAGTCGAATCCGGGCGGAGAACGAGAATGATGCCGTATATCAGGAAGGAGAATCGGACATGAAAGAGATATACATGCTTTTGGATGAGATGAAATCAAGCCCAATCCGAAATTATGTAGTGGCCGGACTTGATAGCTACCTTCTTGAAAATGGAAAGGTTAGATACTTTCAGTGCTCTCGGAATCATCAAGACCAAATAACGCCGCACTCGCATCGGTTTGATTTTGCATGCTTTGTTATTGATGGAAGCGTTACCAATAGGGTGTGGGGAAAAATAAAAGATAAGCACTTTGGTTTCAAGGGGGATTTATTTGAGGAGTCAACTCTTGTATATTCTGGTGAAGTTGGAAGCCATAAGATTGTCGCCGGAGAGCAGAATAATTACATATATGAGGATAATTTCTATAAAACAGGAGATAAGTATTTTATGTTCAGTCACGAAATTCACTCTATCTATTTTAGCAAGAACGCAAAAGTATTGTTTTTTGAAGGGCCGGAAAAGTCAAACGAAAGCAAAATAATACAGCCTGTTGTCAATGGCGAGATTATCCAGACCTACAAAAAAGAGCCTTATATGTTTAGGAGAGATCAATGATTAAATCAGTATCAAGCCTTCAGCCAGAGCCGCAATTATCGGCAAACGAGATTATGGAGAAGGTGCATTACCTGATGCAGCCGCTCGTGATGATGTACAAACTCGATGATAAGTCGATGGAAGGCGGTGTTATCAGGACGGTTTTGGATGCGTACATTAAATTGAGAGGCGATGTGTATGGCAGGAGCGATGAATAAAAAACCCTGCTCGGTTTGCAAAACCGGCGAAGTCATGCGCCACAACAGTGGTGGAAATACGCGCTGTAAAAAATGCCATCGTGAGTATATGCGGGAATACATGGCCAGAAAAAGATCTGGCCGCGCTACGGTTAATCGGGTCGAGGAGTTTTCGCTCGATGAATCATTATCAGCCCGTTTTCTGAGGATGAAATTTTGAGAAAAGACTTCTACAAGAAAGAAGTCTTTCTCGCCGAGGTAATTTCATTTGCTGACAAATGGGATTGGAGTAGACCCTTGTCGGTAAAGTTGGAGCAATTAAGGCGGAAGGAGATACTGTCAAAGAAATTCCACGCCATGTGTGATGATTTTGAAGACTCCCCACTAGAGTGGGCAGGGAAAAGAAGGGAGAGCCTCGAGTGGAAAAACCTCCTAATATCCGGCCACTCAAAGATTACCAAAGAGGACTGTGAGTTAGTCATAGGTCTTGAGGGTGAAATTCTAAACATTCGGGAATCCACTAGTGCAATGACCAACGAGCGCATTTTATCATTGATCTCGTATACAGAGGCGTATGGTGCAAATAACGGAGTGGTTTTCAAAGACTCCAAATACGACGATTACCCGGAGGCAGGATGAAAGTAACTAAATCAAGACTGGTTAAGCTTGGCGCGTGTAGTGATGCGATTGTTAAATACTTCTCTGACAAAAAATCATGGGAGGCGAAAGACTTACTCGCAGAGGCAATCAAGAACGAAGATTATTCAATGGCTCGATGGGGATTGTCTCGTCTGATGAATCATGAACAGCAAATTCAGTGGGCTATTTACTGCGCTGAACAGGTCATTAAGATTTATGAGGAAAAATACCCACAGGATGACAGGCCAAGAAAAGCCATCCGCGCAGCAAAGGCGTATTTGAAGCATCCGACAAAAGAAAACAAAGATGCCGCCGCCTATGCCGCCGATGCCGCCGCCGATGCCGCCGCCGATGCCGCCTCCCGTGCCGCCGCCTATGCCGCCTCCCGTGCCGCCGCCTCTGCCGCCTCTGCCGCCTATGCCGCCTATGCCGCCGATGCCGCCGATGCCGCCGATGCCGCCGATGCCGCCGCCTCTGCCGCCGCCTATGCCGCCTATGCCGCCGCATACGAAAAAACGCAAATCAAACTACTCAAGTGCGGATTAAAAATTCTGGAGGCAAGATGAAAACAAATGTCACTGATAGCTCCAGAGATTGTTTCCACTCAAAGTCTTTCGGGTTAGTCAGGAGAGACTACTGCAAGGAAATATCAGGATGGATGATTATGCAAATGGAGCCAAAGACACGGAGAGAGATTGGCAGGGAATTGAATTTGGAGAGTAACCAGTATTCAGGACGGTGTAATGATTTGATTGCAGCGAAAGTGTTAACTGTGGTTGGCACGAAAAAATGCCCGCATTCTGGTAGAATGGTAGAGGCCCTTATGCACTCAGCAAACCTAAACCCACAAAAGAATTTATTCTCATAGGTGACCCGTGTACTTCTGGTTATTTATTTCAATCTTCGTCGCTACCGCCATATTTATTCGCTGGCTGTGGATTAGTGCGGAGAAACACCACAAATTACCACCCAGTAAAAACGATTTTGTCAAGATAAAAACCAAGCCTAAAAAGTAGGGGATGTACTTATATGAACCTGTTTTTAGATGTGGATAATCAAACTTTTAACCGAGAGGAAATAACATGAGCGCAATTGACAGCATGACAATCAAAGAAGCAAAAGAACTGGCCCAGATGTTCGGCGCTAAATCCTGCAAGCCAGTCCCGTTTGAAATTGGAAAATCCTATCTTATTCGGACGGTAACTCACATTGATGTGGGTCGAGTCACGGCAATCATCGGTGACTTTGTTGAGCTTGAGGATGCTAGCTGGATTGCCGACACAGGCCGCTATCATGACTGCCTGAAAACAGGCGTGTTCAATGAGGTGGAGCCTTATCCTGCGGGTACGGCGGTAAATTGCACGGCTATTATTGACCGCGCCCCGTGGCCTCACGCGCTTCCGAAGGAGCAAAAATGAACGCTGTAATTCTCCGAGAGGGTTACGACAGGTCGTTGTCGTGGTCGCGGTCGTGGTCGTGGTCGTGGTCGCGGTCGCGGTCGTGGTCGTGGTCTGGGTCGGGGTCGAGGTCGCGGTCGTGGTCGGTGTCGCGGTCTGGGTCGTGGTCTGGGTCGCGGTCGTGGTCTGGGTCGGGGTCGAGGTCGCGGTCGTGGTCGCGGTAACCTATATGACCGCATACTCAAAAGGAATACTATTAGCCATGCAGCACCACAAAGAAGGGCATTTATCCAACCCCTTTGTAAAAGGCTCTGATGAGTATTGGGGTTATGAGCAAGAGAAAGAAGATATTGAAGCGTTTGAGAAACTGATTGAGGAGACAAATAATGGCCGAGAAATTGAACATCGTTGAATACATCGACAAGGCAAAAGACAGATTCTGTGAGATTGCGCCGCAGCATATCCAGTATGCAAGCGAGAAAGGCTTTGCCGTTCAGGTTCTATCAAACAATTCCTATTTGATGGAAGTAGCGATGGGAAATCCGGCTAGTCTTTTACAGGCCGTTACGAATGTTGCCGCCATCGGGTTATCGCTTAACCCTGCGGAAAAGCTGGCCTATCTTATTCCTCGCAGCGTTAAGGTTGGCGGCCAGTACCAGAGCAAAATCTTTCTCGAGCCTTCCTACATGGGGCTTTGTAAGCTGGCAACGGATACTGGTTCTATCAAGTGGGTTCAAGCGAATTGTGTTTATGAAAAAGATTCGTTTGTCGATAACGGCATGGGTAAAGAGCCTGAACACAAATACAATCCATTCTCCAAAGACAGAGGGCCATTCGTAGGTGTTTACTGTGTAGCCAAGACTTCGGATGGTGACTATCTAACGACCATCATGACAAAGGAAGAGGTCGAGTCGATTCGTGACCGCTCTGAACAGTGGAAGAAAAGCCAGTCCGGCCCGTGGAAAACAGATTTTAACGAGCAGGCAAAAAAGACGGTAGTCCGTCGAGCGTTCAAGATGTGGCCGCGATCTAATTCAAGCCGTATGGATTTGGCAGTAGACCTGTCGAATGAAAACGAGGGATTTGAGTCGCTTATAACCTCGCCTTCAATTCGTAACTTCACGGGTGAGCAAAAGAGCTATTTCGATAACCTGATTTCAAAGGGTGATTCGATAGGCATGTTTATTTTCCGTGACACTCTCTGCGGAAATGACGCTACCAGTTCGGGTTATGACATTTGGGCATCTTTGTGCAGTTCTTTCAACAAGGGTGAGAAGGGAAAATACCGGGAGATTGTAGAAAAAATGGTCGAGTCTGGCCAGAAATCGGTTAAGGATTATTCCGCCAGTATTGAGATGTATGCTGCCAATGAAGATGATTTAGGTGTTAAAGAGTTGTTGGCTGAGATGTCACAAGAGACAAAAGATTATATTTTAGGAAAGGCATCACGCGAGGTTGTGGTATTTATCAATAACATTCAGGAGGCGGCATGAGTCAACGCGGAGTAAACAAGGCAATTATTATTGGTTCGGTTGGCAAAGACCCCGAGATGAAATCCACGCAGGGAGGCTCACAGATTGCTAATTTCTCTGTGGCGACTTCTGAAAGCTGGAAGGATAAGCAGACTGGACAGCAACAGGAGCGCGTCGAGTGGCACCGGATTGTAGCCTTCAACAAACTCGCTGAAATCATTGGTCTTTATGTCAAGAAAGGCTCAAAGGTTTATATTGAAGGCTCTATTCGCACGAGGAAATGGCAGGACAAGGACGGGCAAGACCGTTATACGACCGAGATTGTGGCAAATGAATTACAAATGCTGGACTCGAAGTCTGATAGCAAGCCGTCTACAGCCCCATCTCCACAGCCAACGCAGGATGATTTTCCAGATGACGAGATTAACTTCTGAGGCAACGACATGAAACTCATCGACTCACTGACAATGAAGTTAATGCTATGGCTTGGGCTTGGTGGCGAACGGGAGCTTATAGTCAAACACGAAGAGCTGAAAAAAGCCCTCATAGTCGCCAAGCGCAAAATGGCAAAGCTGCGAAAAGAGCGTGATGACGCAGAGGCCGAGCGTGATTATTGGCATCATGAATATGCTATAGCGCGCAAACCAAAGAGGAAAGCAAAATGAGCAATCAATCAAGTGGTGGTACAAGCATTCTGGGATTGTTGGGCATTGTTTTTATCACGCTTAAGCTGTGCGGGGTTATTAACTGGTCTTGGTGGTGGGTAACTGCGCCATTCTGGGGCGGCGCGGCACTGGCTATTATACTCGTACTTATTCTATTGTGGGCTAGATCATGACAACCGTTAAAATAGACCCAGCCAATAAAGCAAAGCCTAAGCGGTGTGGGGCCGATGAGCCTACAAACTACTTTTTTGTAGATTGTGGCTATGTGTTTGAGGAAACAGACTACCACATTAACTTAGATAACCAAAGATGGAAAATCGGCAATTACTTTCAAACCAGAGAGCAAGCCCAAAAAGCTGCAGACGCGATGCCTGCATTCTTTGAGAGGTTTCATGAATAAAGAATGGCTAATACCTCTGACGGCGATAATTCTAACAGGCCTCGCTCTGATATGGCTTGGCTATTAGAGTGTGAATTGAGGCAGTGGAGAAAGATGGGCTATACCACGAAGCACAAGATCAGGTCTTTATCGGTAAGGCTTGAAGGCAAGAGAAGTCCCGAGGTAATTAAAAAGTTACAGGAGAGATTGAGTGACCCAAGCTGAGCATCAAGAGGTTTTAAGGCTTTTGAAAGAAGCGGAGAAAAGCCTTGAGAAGGCAAGAAAGATACTCAATCAGAATATGGAGGTTGAGCTTTCTCATAAGGTACGGATAGCGGTCAGGGCATGTACGCATGCGTTTGCGGCGGTGGGGTTTGTTTTATGAGCGATGCAATGATTGTTTGTATTTTTATTTATTCCTTGGGCGCAGCTTATTCGATAGCAAAGGCAGTTGAAACAATTAAACGAAAAAAAATTAATCATGAAACATTTAAAGATTATATGGCGCTTGCTATTGCCGTTTCGTGCACAGCATCTGTTTGGCCGCTTTATCTTGGAACAATGAGTGAGAGGCCAAGCAGATGAATAAAAAGCTATCCGAGGCAATAACCAGATTCCTTGTGCAGTTTGCAGCGTGTGTATTTTGCGCTTTGATTGCCTACCACGAAGGCTCTGAAAAGTCATCCACAGAATCACAGCGGAAAGTCCTGATTGAAATAAAGCGCATGTGTGATTCAAAATTCCTTCCTACCGGAAATCTTTTATTGGACAGTGAGTTATACACATGCAAGCCAACGGGGAAAAAGATATAATGACAAACCTTGATTACATACACTCCCAAGCCCCTCTCAATGAGTGGTACATAGGGTATCGAGAGGCTGAGGAAACGAGACTTGCAGACACTCTATCCCAAGTCATTTGTGGCTGTTATGTCCCAGAGGAAAAGCTGAAAGAGCTGGCTGATTCGATGAGATGGATTGTGAAGTGTAGAGAGGTTTAACCCATTGCACACCAGCGAGCGTAAGCGAGTCAGGTGCTGCAAAGCTGTTAAATGACTTTTTATTAAACTAGAGAGGTAACAAAATGAGCATGTTAGGAAGATTGGTAAAGGCAACCGTGAAAGTAGCAGTTACACCACTGGCAGTAGCAGCAGATATGGTGATGATTATTCCAGATTCGTGTGACCATAACGGGCCAGAGCATCCGCTAAGCAGGACGGGAAAACTACTTGGTTCTGCGGCAAAAGACATTAGCAAGATTGCTGATGAAAATGAAGTCATTTAACCATGCCGCAACAGGCGACGAGCAAAGCGAGGAGTCCAATGAGTGAAACGAATGATGTTAGCGGCGTTGTTAATTGCCGTACAGCTATAGATATGGCATTTGAAAAAAATACGGTTCTTGTGGAAAAGAAAGGGCGTGTTTCCGTGGAGTGTAAAAAAGGATTATGGTCAGTTGATGCTCCAAATAAACAGCAAGCAATGCGCGAAGCAAGGCATTATTTTGTGCAGTATTATGCTGATGGAGAGTATGGCATTTAACCCGTTGCTTTGCGGCACCGAAGGTGTCCGAGCAACAGCAAGTTGTTAAATTTACGAGGTTTTTATGAATAAGTTTATTGTAAAAAACAAGGCATGTATTGCATCAGTATTGCTTGGGACTGCTTTATTTATTGTTTTTAAGTTGTACTGTGAACCGGCGATTATTAGAGAGGCTTGTTCGGTTTTATTTAGATGCGAGTGACATTTAACCCTCGCCACACCGCGCCGCGTTAGCGGTCAGGTGCTGGCGGTGGTTATGCGAATTTAATAGAGAGGTGATTTATGTTTGGATTAATGGATATTGGAATATATGCGGCTCTATCAGCAGAGAGAGCAATTGCTGAGAGAAGGGCGTTTGATAATATGTGCAAAACTCTGCCGGAAGATGAAGAGGAAAGGAGGCAAGAAATTGATAGGCGACGCAAACACAGAGAGGCGTTAGAAATTGCTAATGCTGGCAGGGCGAAAAACTTTTGGGGCGATTAGTCGCATAACCCTGCAATAAGCGGCTAGTCCGCTTGATTGCGTTGTTATACGGCAACTAACTACATAGGATTGATTTCATGAGCAGAGAATCTTGGAAAAAACTTGTTAATCATTACGCAGATGGGAAGCCAATATGTAATTGCGGTGAGGCTTACTATTCACCGTGCGGTGAAGGTATAGACGGACAAGGAATAATGAGAGCAGATATGCTTGTGTGCAAATATGGCTGTAGTGCCGCGCAAATACAGACAAAAGAAGATATAGCTACCATTGTGCTGGCTGATCTTGGTATTGACGCATAACCTTGCTGTAAGAGGCAGGCAAACGCCTGCACAATTTAACTAACCGGAGATTGACTAATGAAAACACTTAACAAAACTGCGTTGCGTTTGACTGTCCTTTTGACAACGTTGTTATGTGTAAGTTGCACGGATGGAGAAAAGGCCAGACTTGCGTCTTATGGAAACGGCGGCACTATTACTTGTTATTCCGGCGGACAGCAGATTTACGCAGGTAAAAGCACTGGAAAAATAAATGCTAATAGGGAACACGCAGGATTTGAGTTTGTTGATGAGAAAACAAAAACCTTTGTACGGGTTAATGGTGATTGTGTTGTAAACAACTGACACATAACACCGCACTTCTGCAAACACGGGCCGCATTAAATGCCAAAAAAGCATAAATCCATAGGCAAGCTATAATGTATACGACAAGGCGAAAAAAGTTTGGCAATAAACGAACGGAGTTTAATGGCAAGAAATACGATAGCAAGTTTGAGGCCGGAGTTGCCAAAGACCTAGAGGTAAGAAAAATTGCTGGCGAGATATTGGACTACGAAACACAGTATCTTGTTGAGATGTGGGCCTATGATGCAAATGGCCGGAAAGCAATGAAGAAAAAGCACAAGGTAGACTTTAGGGTTCACAATCTTGACGGCACATATACTCTTTTAGAGGCAAAGGGGCTAGAGACACAGGATTACAAGGACAGGCGGCGGTGGCTTGAGACATTCTGGCTCCCATTAAATCTAGACCATACATATGAAGTGATTTACAACAGATAGCCAGTAAGTTACAATTACATTTTATGCAACCGGTATATATATGCTCTGCAAGATTGATGGATGCGAGAGGGAAGTTACCATAAGGCGCGGTGTTGGCCTGTGCGTAATGCACTACCACAGGTGGTATAGAAACGGCACATTTGAGCTAAAAAGAAAAAGAAAGTATAAAATAATCAATCCAGCTGGGTACATAAGGGTTTTCGAGCCTAAGCATCCAATTGCCGATAGTAGCGGGTATGTTTTCGAGCATAGGTTTATTTTGTTCAACCATCTTGACGGAATGATAAGCAATTGCAAATTATGCGGCGCCCCAATTGATTGGAAGACATGCCATGTAGACCACATCAATGAGGACATCAGCGACAACAGGATTGAAAATCTTAGAGAGACATGCGCTATCTGCAACAGAGGGAGGGGACAAGAAAAGTCTATAAAGTGGCAAATAGACAATTTATCAAAATACTATTTTGAGTATGAAGGGGAAAGGAAGTCGGCGGCGGAATGGGAAAAAGACCCGAGAGTGTCGGTAAGGGCGCACGCCATGAAGCAAAGGAAAAATCGAGGGCTATCAGATTATGACTGCCTTTTCATGGACAAAAAAACGCATAATGGAAGACATACGGCGCAGTATTATAAAAAGCGCCAGATTAAGGTAGAGGAGGAGAGGCTGAGTGGAAAATGTTCCACGGAGACACTATGAAATTCCGCGCCAAATGTATTGACGGAGTCTATTTCTCCCAAGTAAAGACGGGGTTCTTTTCATCTTGGAAAACCATCCAGATTGATTTTGACCATCACAAACTTCACTTGGTGAAAAACGGGGATGAATTACAAGGCTTTACAGACTTGAATTCAGCAATAGAGCTTGCACATTTATACCTAAAGTTCCACAATGCAAGATATATTATTGACCGTGATTCGCAAATTGACTTCAAAAAAGGGGCCGCATCGGTAAAGGCATGAAACAGTTTTTTAAAGACGGGGATTTATGATGGAATACGAAACAAAGACTTACGGAAAACAAATTGCAATAGAGTGCGAACCCCCAGAGCAGGCGGCAAACGCGATGAATTACTTGCTAACCGGGTATTGCCTAGCAGGGAAATCATTAGATGGCGTAAAAGTTAAGTTTTTAGATGGTGAAAATGCTGGCAAAAAAGCAGTATTTGTAACTGAATTATACGAAATTGAAGGCGATTAAAATGAACACACTGGAAACGACAGATAAGTTTATGGATACCATGTCGAAAGAGCTTTGTAGGCAGATAGATTTAGATCAAATGAAGCTAAAAGAATTCCGAAAAAGATATAATCTCTCCCAGACCGAGTTCTGTCATTTAATGGTTCCCCCCATGCAGCAGACTTACCTGTCGAAATTGGAAAAGCACGGGGCTGAAAAGATGACCAATACCACGAGAGAGAGAATCCTTGCGGCTATGAGGTTGGCAGAAAACTCAAGAATGGACAATGAGCAATGAACAAAAACCAAGACCATTTTACAGATTACAAAATTGAAGACCTTCTGCCAGACATGGCGCTATTAAGGGGTTTGGTGGATAAGCGGGAAAAAGAACTCAGAGAGCTGTGTGAAAAATATGGGCCAAAAGCTGTTTTTCTTGGCGGCATTACAAATAATACGGACAGTGAGCAATGAGTCGGATTATATTAGCGATTATACTTTTCCTTGCCTCAATGGGCTGTTTTTCCTTTGGGATTTTAATGCTCGTCCGATGTGAATACAGATACTCCCCGATTTATGGGTCAGGGTACGAAGGAATATACAGGCATACAACAGGAGAGCTTGTCGTATATTTTTTTAAATCCTCCGAGCGCTCTTGGTGTCCGAGTACAATAAACCCGTGATCCCTAAAATAACCATCATCACCAAGAAGAAAATGAGCCAAGAAGTCATGGCTCTAAAGGAGTATCACTTGAAGGAAGGCAGGAATAGGGGTATACTTTCTGTCCTGAGATTCGCAAAAAGCGCCTTGTCTCCCGCAAAATTCAAGGAGTTTGAGCGAGAATTTAACTATCAAGAGCTTAACGCTCGTTATCCGGAGTCACCTTATGAAAAAGCCCGCAAAACTTCCCCCCGGTGTTTCAACGAAAGACCTGAAGAAAATGTCACCCCGCAAGGCGATGGCCACTAATAACAAATCGAAGTATCGCGGAATGGGTCGCGGCAAATAGACATGCTTATAGCATTTTACCTATACGGTCAAAAGCTTCCAGATTCTATTCTTGAGATAACGCCAAAAAACCAAGATAATTGGGCCAAATTTGGTGGCCTAGTAAACATGGTTGTTTTAAAGGATGGCTCTAACCATGTGGTTCCTATAATACCTTGGCTATATTGCGTCAAGATTAATGGAATTAATGCGACATTTAAAGGTCGGGTGGGCGGCGCTAATAGTATCGTTTATCACTCAGGGCTATTATCATTTTTGGGTTTTGGGTCGCATTGCATAACGGAGTATCGAGGTTAGGGGCGTGGAAAGTAATTTGGTTGGCGCTGCGGTTCTCTATGCCGCACTCTAATGGGTGAGCAATGGTCTTCACACAGCAAGGTTGATATGCAAGCTTATAAGGCTTCCAATGAAAAGCGGTCGAATTTGTTTGTAAAGGTGTGCGCCGTAATATATACGACACTTAATATCAGCAAACCATCTAACTGAGATAGAGTAATGCCCGGAGCCAGCTATAAAGCCAAGAACAGAAAGGTCAGGCAAGAGAATGTCAGAGAAGAAATTGCTGCCCGGTGTAAAGTAACCAAAGTCCTTGAATTGGCTGATAAAATAGAAGATGCCACAGACTCTTTAGATGTCCAAAAATATAAGGCAGCTGCTGATATACGATTAAAGCTCATAGCCAAGTACATACCAGACCTTAAAAGCGTTGAGATGGGCCTTGATGCTGAGACCATATCGACCCTTAGAGCCATTGAATCCACTATGGCGCCTTCAGATGCAACAATGGCCTACAGGGAATCCTTAAAAGCCAGTGTCAGAACACATTGATGTAGTTAGCGTTCTTAAAGAGCGACAGGAAAGGCTTTTGAAGATGAGGGCCGACCCTCGTTTGTTTGAGGCTGCCTGTGTTCATTATCGGACTCACCCCGCAGACTTTATTGATGATTGGGCCATGACCTATGACCCGAGACAAGATGTTAAATTACTCCCCTTTGTCTTGTTTAACCGCCAGAGAGAATATATTGATTGGCTCTACCGGAGATGGTCTGGAAAGGAAGATGGATTGGTAGAGAAATCAAGGGACATGGGGGTTACATGGTTATGTTGCGCCTTTGCGGTGTGGATGTGGATATTCCATCCACAGTCGAGTATTGCATTTGGTAGCAGGAAGGAAGATTTGGTGGACAGGGTAGGAGACCCTGATAGTATCTTTGAGAAGATACGGATGCTGATAGATAACCTTCCATCTGAATTAGTTCCCTATGGGTTCAATCCTAAAGACCATGCTACACACATGAAGATTCTGAACCCTGAGAACGGGTCGAATATCAAGGGTGAGGCTGGGGATAACATTGGGCGGGGAGGTCGGTCGAGTATCTATTTCAAAGATGAGAGCGCCTTCTATGAGAGGCCGGAGAAGATTGATGCAGCTCTATCCATGAACTCTGATGTAAAGATTGATGTCTCAACCCCCAATGGTAATGGAAACCCGTTCTACCAAAAGAGATTTAGTGGAAAGGTTCCAGTGTTTACCTTTCATTGGAGGGATGATCCCCGAAAGGATGAGGCGTGGTATAGGAAACAAAAAGACCTATTAGACCCTGTTATCGTGGCCCAAGAGATAGATATTAACTACGATGCCTCAGTCTCTAATACCCTGATAGATGCCACCCTTGTTCGTACAGCGATGATGGCGAGAGGTTCACAGATATACGGTGACCGCCCGAATGACGCGCCTATCATCTTGGGTGTCGATGTAGCAAGGTTTGGTGATGACAGGTCAGTCTTGTGCTTAAGACAGGGCAGAGAGGTTCATTGGTTCGAGGTCTACAACAAACAGGATGTTGCCCAGATGTCCGGGGTCGTCATCAGGGTTTTAAAACAAGTCTCCGTGGACGCGGTATTCATTGATGTCGTAGGGATAGGGGCCGGTGTTTATGATACGGTCAAGTCGAAATACGAAGGGGTATGGCCTGTAAACGGCGGGGCGGAGGCTCAGGAGTCTGACAAGTATTTCAATCACAGGGCTGAGATGTGGGGCCGGATGAGGGAATGGTTCAAGGATGGGCCTGTCGTAATCCCTAACGACTCGGGAGTATTGACTGACTTGTGTAGTCTCAGGTATTCATTTAACGCCAACGGGCAGTTAGTCCTTGAGAAAAAAGAGGACGCGAAGAAACGGGGGGTAAGGTCTCCCGATATAGGGGACGCATTGGCACTGACATTTAGCCAGATGGTTGCGAGGCTGGATTCTTACCAAGAAGACCACCAATCTGACAATACAAGGGACAGAATTGCTGGATATTAGGATAATACCTATATAATCAAAAAATTATGTGTGGTAGTTTGAATTGAGCCTAAAGGAGGCATTTTATGAAAAAGTTGATTCTATTAATGTTTGTGAGCTTTTCGGCACTTGCAGATGGCGTATTTACAGCCGATGTATCAAAGTGGTCGGAAAAGGCTGGCATATCAGGGTGCGCTATGACTGTAAGCCCTCCTGAGTCATTGACTATTACTCTATTCAATGGTGGGACTTTTCAAGAAGATGCGGTTATATCAGGCATTACGTATACAAAAACAGGCACATGGTCTAACACAGACCTGAAAATGTCCAAGATTCGCCTTGTTTATAGTGGAAACTACGGTGACATGACTGGCGACTGGGGTCTATATGTCGATGGCGTTGAGTCTCTCGTGGTGTCTGGATGCGGGCCTGCTGTTTTGTATGGCCCTACTCTAAAGCCATTGAAGTCAGAGATGATTATTAAGTATGGCGAATCTGATACGGCAAAGATCACTCTTCACACAGAGATATACGGTTTCAGCTATGCACAGGGAAAGCATGTAAAAGCAACCCATAAGCGCGTTATTTCTGGAGAAATGGTGTGGTAGTTTAATAAGTATTGATACTTATTCCATGTTCTGATAAATTGTGCTGCGTCTTATCCATGAAAACTTCCAATGGCGCAGGAAATCGAACCGAGAGAATACGAGGATGTCCCTGAATCCGAGAGAATGATGGCCATTCTTGAGGAAGAATCGGGAGAAACTCAGGAAGAAGAAGCCAAAGAGCATGGAATTCCGTCCGCTTTACGAAAAATCCTAGACGCAGAAAACATCCTTGAATGTCTTACAGAGGCAGAGGTCAAGGATGTACAGACTCGTGTGGCCGATGGTTACGCGACTGACCTTCAGTCGATGGAGACTTACCTCGAACGATACGAGAAGATTATTAAATTATCATCCATGCAGGACGAGACTGGTGATAAAACCTTCCCATTCGTTGGCGCTTCGAGGGTAATGATGCCATTACTCACCGCAGCAGCGGTGGAGTTCAACAGCCGTTCAGTCCCTGACTTTGTCAACCGAAACAATGTGGTTAATGTCCATGTCTTCGGTAAGAGACCTCCAGCGGTCAAGAAAGAAAGGGCGGAGAGACGGAGTATCGCCATAGACTGGCAGGTCAAGAAAGGCATAAAAGAATGGGATGTCAGGACAGACAGGCTTTTACTGTTACTGCCTGTAGTCGGTCAAGTCTTTAGAAAGAAGTGGTGGGAACATGGGGAGATAAAGGACTCCATCATCACAGCGGATAAGATGATATACGACCACAATGGGGAGTCGTTTGATTCCGCTCCCAGAAAGTCACACTGGTTTTACATAGACCAGAATGAATATGAGTCTTGTGTCCGTAGGGAGTATTACGCTCCACTTGTTGCACATGAAACAACCGAGGATGGCAAGTCGCAACCCAAGATAGACGAGCCTATCAAGCTCATCGAATCCCACTGTACTTTAGACCTTGACCTTGATGGGTATTGTGAGCCGTACATCGTGACCTTCTGTGAGTGTTGCGACACAGTGGTCAAGATTGAGAGGAGATTCGTTGAAGAAGATATATTGGTAGACGATGGCCAGGTCGTTTCCATTGAGGGAGAGGAGTTCTTCACCCAGTGTGGTTTTATACCTTCTTTCGACAAGCCGGCGGTGTATGTCGGATGGGGAGAGTTGTTATATGACATCCTGATCTCTTGTAACACGATGATGAGACAGATGATTGACGCCGGGACACTCAATAACACGGCGGCGAATTCAGGGTTTATCAGTTCCACGATTGGGACGCCGGGAAGGACAAAGAGCCAGCGGGTTGAATTGATTTTAGGTCAGTTGAGCAAGGTCGATGTAGGGGCGGGTCAGTCTTTGAAAGACCTTATCTGGACTCCCCAATTCCAAGGGGTTAGCCAGAGCTTCTACCAGATGTTGAAGGACTTGGTAGAACAGACCCAGAACCTGATGTCTGCGTCCCAGTCTTTAGAGGTCTCCACGGGTGAGGCGGCATCTTTGTACCTCGCGCGGGTTCAACAAGCGATGAAAGTCCCCAATGCTATAAGGTCGAGGGTCTACAAGTCTTTAGGGTTAGAGTTCCAGAGGATTGATTACTTAATCGGTCGCTACATGGATGCGAATAAGTACAAAGAGATTGTCAGTTGGAATCCAGAGATTTCCCCACAAGACATTGAGATGTACAAGGGTGCGATGCAGAAGTGGATGGAGGCCGGCGGCCCAGAGTCTGGAGCTCCCGAACCGAAAGACCCGAAACAAGTTGTAGAAGAAGCATACGACAAGGAATCGGATTACTCCGAAGACTTTGATATTTATACCAATGCAGACCCGTCACTGGGCGGTGATGAGGAAAGGATAGCGAGGGCTGAGGTCATCGCACAGAGGGCGGCGGATGTCCCCGGATACAATCGTTACGAGGCAGAGAAACAATTCCTTAAGGCCATTAACCAACAAGATATTGAAACCCTCTTACCGAAACCCACGGGGGAGCCTGATCCTATGGCAGTCCTTCAACAGCAATGGACTCAGGCTGATATTGAACGGATGGTCGCGGAGGCCATGTCCAAGAAAATGCTGGCACAAGCCAAAATGGTCGAGACTGAAATCAAGGCCAAAGAATCGGAGAGCAAGAAAGAGCTTCAGGAGAACCAAGCTGATAAGTTACTTTCAGAGACGATGAAAAACCTCCACGAGATTGATTCTGGAGAGGCCAAGTTGGCGATGGAAACACTTGGTATGGCCCGCGAAGACATGCAAATGGAACTCGATGCCCAAAAGGAATTAACCGCGAGACAGGGTTATAAGGTCATGGAGCATCCTGAACACGGAGAGATTACCGAGGCTGATATTCAAAAAACGATGAGAGATAACAATATGACTCGGGATGAGGTTGTTTCCAGACTTCAAAACTTCGACCGTGGCCAGATGGAGAAGAGAACCGGCGGCAGACTTCCGAATCCACCGGAGGAAGACGAGTAGTGCAGCCTACCTTTTTTGACCCTCGTTTAGCCTTCGAGACTGCGGCGAGATACGCAGAGCCGGCGGCTACTGTTGCAACGGGATTAGCGAGTGAACCTTTTGCCGGATGGTGGGGAATGATCACCGGAAATCCTTCCAATGTGGAGAAAGCACATCATGCGCTTACTTATACACCGAGGACTGAGTCAGGCATGGAGGGGCTTTCAGGTCTTGGGCATTTATTGTCTGGCGCTGGGCAACGCATTATGGATACTCCTTATCTTGGGGCTAGCGTTCGGAATTTTGGAGAATCCCGTGATGCGTTAATTGATGCGGGTTATCCGGGGTTAGCTGCTGCGTTACAGACTGCTCCCGTGGCCGCTGCTTTAGCCTTTCCGGGTACTGAAGGCATGAATCTTTTAAACCGTTCTGCTTCTGGAGTGGGTCAGTTTGCCAAGGCTGCTGGTAAAGAGATTGCGAAGGGCCCGAGTTCAATGATCCCAATGAATGCCCAGAAAGGTTATTTAAACCCCAGCGTCATGGTTCCGAGGGCCGCGAAAGCCGCAGCAAAAGTCACGAGGGCTGGTAAGGCCGCTGCTGCTACTGTTGCTGGAGAAAGGGCCGCCCAGAGAATAGGTTCAGGATTGGAAAGGTCACACCAGATTTACACCGCTGAAAAGGCAGCGGGAAGCAATCACGAAGGCCGTGATTTATTTGCAAAGCATTAAGAGTTTTTAACAACCGATAAGAGGTCGGCTATGAAGAAGGTAAGACCAGAGAGGGTCAGTGCGTGGTTGAAAGACCCCGTGACCAAGATGTACATGGAAGACTTGGAAGGTCTACAGAAGGAAACCGAATCCGCTTGTGCAAATGGCGGGTGTTTAGGAACAAAACTATCAATCTCTGAAATGTACCAGTTCTACCAAGGCGCGCTTGGTATGATTAACGCTGTCCGCGATGTTAAAAAAATCATGGCGGCGAGAATGGAAGCGGGGGAAGGCGATGAGTAAGTTCACAGCTGTAGGTTACAGGGTTGTTATCAAACAAGACCCTGTCACCGAAAAATCCAAGGGCGGCATCATTCTTGCCCAATCCACCCTAGACCGCCAGCAATCAGGACAAATTATCGGGACGCTCATGGCCGTAGGGCCAGTAGCTTTCACCGGCCCAGACTGGGGGAAGGATGACAGAGACCATTTACAACCGGGAACGAAAGTGATTTACCGTCGGTACTCAGGGCAGCCTTTCACCCTTGACCCTAATGACCCGGACGCGGAGCGATATGAAATCTGCGCCGATTCAGATGTATTTATGCCTATCCCTGAAGGCATGAATTTAACCCTCAAATAGGAGACCATTATGAGTGAGACAGAAGTTCAAGTTGAAGAGGCGGTCATTGATACCCCTGAAAAGCCAGAGGTAGACCTGAGTGCTGTGCCTGAAAAGGTTCGCGCTCATGTAGACCCCGATAAGTACACGAGTGACACCGAGTACAAGCGAGCCATTGACCACGGCTGGAAGCCAAAAGATGTCTTCGTGGAAGAGGGCGGGGACGAGGCGGTGTGGGCTGGGTATAAAGCCTTTAACTCTCGGTATGACGGGATTAGAAGTACCCGTGAGATTGAGAAAGAAATGAAGGAGCTGAAAAAGAACACGGAGTCTATTATCCGGACTTTTGCAGAAGAAAAGGAAATTGCTGTACGACAGGCTCTTTCGGATTACGAGAGTCAGTTAAAGACAGCGATTGAAGATGGGAACGCGGCGGAAGCTGCGCAGATTCAGCGTCAGATTATCGAAAAAAATCATGAACTGAAGGCAACATTGCCGCAGCAGTCTGTAAATCTTGAGCCGCTTGCCCTTAGGGAAATCAGGAAGAAAAACAGCTTTTTGAATCCTGATTCTCCGGATTATAACGCTGAGCTTGCAGAAGAATTTAAGGTTTATGCTCAAACAAGAGCCAAGGCCTATTACGATTCTTATGGCGGTCGCGGGCTTGTTCATGACGAAATCAGAATTATTGCCGAGGAGGCTCTAGACATGGTGAAAGACCGAGCGCAAAAGAAAGCCCCACCGAAAGCTCCGGCGGCTTCCAAGCCAGCACAGGGCCAAGGCGGCCACAAGCCGAAGCTCACCCCGATGCAACAAGAGTTCTACAACCAGATGGTTGAGTCGGGTAATAAAGCAGCGGCTGATCGTTATTTGAAATCCAAAACTTAAGAGGCTTGCAATTATGGAAAATACTGATATTATCAATGTCGAAAATCCTGTAAAGCGCAGGGGTCGTCCGGGTCGGATTGAGGTTAAGCCTCAAGAGACCACTGAAGTAGCGATGGGAGATAATGCACTCCCGGAGCGTAGAACCAGAAGGGTTCGTCAGGGTGGCGGCGTACTGACAGACAGGACTGTAGTCCCTGAAGAGATTCGTCGAGCGTATCCAGATTGTGAATTTTTCTGGGAGAACGATGAAAAAGGCAAGGTCGAATTACGAGTTGCCAACGGATGGGAAGTTGTTAAGGGCCAGATGCATGATGGTATTTGGCACCCGGGCAACGACAGTACGAATATGGGGTCAGTTTATTCAATGCCTGTAGGCCCCGGCTCAAGCGGCCAACCGATGCAGGCAGTTTTGCTGTGTATACCGAGCGAATGGTATCAAGAAGATGTCAAAGCTCAGGAAGAATATAACCGGCAAGTCAGGAACTCACTAAGGCGTGGTTCAAATCCGAATGAGGTTAATTCGGATGGTACTTATGCACCGCGTCTGCCTAACGGCAAGATAGGATTAGACATCAAGCAGGGTCAATGGGACGGCTGATAGTCTGATTTATCAAGCGTTAGGGTTAGTCGCGGATTGACTAACTTTTAGTGAGGTAAACATGGCTAACTCTAACGCTCCCGCCGGGTTCCAAGTATGCAACCATGCTGGTTCTGCATACAACCCGCCTACGATGATGGTGGCTTTCGCTGCGGGCGATGCAACTGCTGCTTTCAAAGGCTCTCTTGTCAAATTAACAGGCGCTGTTGACACCAACGGCTATACCCCTGTTGTGACATTGGCTTCCCCTTCAGATACCAAGATTGCTGGTGCGATTACGACTTTCGAGCCGCAACGCGCTGGTAACTGGAATACCTATTACCGTGCTGCAAACACTCATGTATACGCATACATTCCGCGTGACCCTGAGTGCTTCTACATGGTTCAAGAGGACAGCGAAGGTGGAAATATTAACGCTGCCACAGCGATTGGCAAGAACATCAACTTTACTGCTGAATCTGGTAGTACCGTAACGGGTATGTCCACGATGCAGCTGGATAGTTCTACGCCTGCTGCTGATACCGCAGCTCTCCCGATTCGTCTGATTGCTCCCGTTGCGCGGGCTGACAATGATCCGACTTCTTCAGGCACCAATGGCGCTTGGATTGTGAAGATCAACCAGAACGATCTTGACAACACAACCGGCACTGCCTAATAGGAGGATGACATGAGCATTATTCAAGGTGGCGTAGTAAGCCAAGGTAGTATCCAGCGGGAATTACAAGATGGTATTAATGCCATTGCGGATTCATGGGCTGAGAAACCGGCAGTTTACACACGCATTTACAGTGTAAAAAAATCCAAAAAGGCCTATGAAGAAGATGTGATCCGTACTGGTACGGCCATGCTTCAACTGAAGCCTGAAGGTCAGGCGATTAACTACGATAGTTACTCTGAAGTCGGTCTGCAACGGTATGTCCATGTAAACTATGGTCTGGGCGTTGCGATCACTGAAGAGGCTATCGACGATAACCTGTATATCAACGAGATGACGAAGTCTGGTGAGCTTCTGGGCCGTTCTGAACGCGCTACGGTAGAGACTTTGGCTGCTCAACTGTTTGATAACGGTTATGGTACGACGACCTTCACCGCATGGGATGGCGTGGCTCTTTTCAGCGCCTCTCACTTGATTGGTAAAGGCGGTACTTACAGCAACATGCTGGCAACTCCGTCTGCACTGAACCAAGCGGCTATCGAGTCTGCTGTTGTTGCCATTCGTGGCTTCAAGGACTCTTCAGGTCTCTTGGCTCAAGTCAAGCCAAAAATGCTGGTGGTTCCGCGTTCTGATGCGTTTGCTGTTGAACGGATTATGGGTTCATTCCTGCAATCCAACAACGCAAACAACAATATCAACGCATTGCAATCACTGGAAACCTTCAGCGAAGGTTATCTTGTAAACGATTGGCTGTCTAACCAGACTAACTGGTTCATGACGACCGATGTGATGGAAGGCTTGAAGTTCTTTGACCGTGCTCGTAAGTCTGGCGCGGACAATGACTTTAATACTTCTGACTATCGTCACAAGTTGACCCGCCGTTTCAGTCTTGGCTGTACCGACCCGCGCGGCGTGTTCGGCTCAGGCAATGCTGGCAGCTAATTGAAGGGGGGCTTCGGCCCCCTTTCTTCCTAAACTGGAGGAATTTATGTCATTAAGTAATTTACCAAACGGGGTCACCTCTTTCGGTGTCCCGGTAATAGGGAGCGGAAACATTCCTGCTAGTGCTGGCACTTATTACTTTGTCAACTATGGCAGCGGCAATGATGGCTATGACGGCCTGAGTCCTGACAGCCCATTTAAGACGATTGCACAAGCGTATTCTCGTGTTACCGCGAATGCCGATGATGTGATTGTCCTGATGGGAAGCTCTACTCATGTGCTGACAGAGATGCTGGATGTGTCTAAAAACCGCGTTCACTTCGTTGGCATGGATGGCACTTTCGGTCGCATGTACGGCCAAAATGCCAAAATCTCACTGACTGCGACTTCTGGCGCTACGAACATTGCTACGGTTCAGAACACGGGTATTCGTAACAGTTTCACGAATATCAAGTTCATCAACTCGAGCACGGTTACTGAGGGTATTAACTGTTTTGCTGAGGGCGGCGAATATACTGTCTTCACAAGCTGTGAATTCTACAAGGACACCGACCTTGATGTGACGACCGCCTGTGAGTTCCTTGCCAATGGTGATTCTACGCAGTTTGTGGGCTGTACTTTTGGCTCTCTGGCTGATCAATTGAGCGGTGCTGTTATTCGCCCTTGCGTTAAAGTAACGGCGACACTTTCTGGCAAGAAACTTCGGGACAATGTCTTCATCGACTGTATGTTCTGGAGAAAAGCTGGAAACACTGCCAATACGATGGTTTATGGTGCGAATGCTACTGATGTAGAGCGTCTTCTGTTGTTCAAGAACTGCTCGTTTATCAGCAACGCCCTTGGTGCTGCAACTCCTGCCAATGCGGTGGGTTTTGGCGCTGCCCAAACTCAGGGTACTGTCCTGTTGCAGGATTGTACTTCCGTAGACTGTACCGTCATGGCACAGGCTGCGGTAGGCATCTATGTCTCTGGAGCGGTTCCAACCTTCGCCACCACTGGCGTAGCAAAAGCAAGCTAACGGTCGGGGGCTTCGGCCCCCTTCCTTTTTTCGGCATAACTAGGAGGCTCTATGAAGCCGCGTACCGTCACAGCGAACTCCGCTGGCACTTTTACTTATTCACCTTGGATTCGTTTGAGTCATTACTCATACGATTTTAATGTCGGTTTTACGACGCAGCCCCA
>JACDJC010000520.1_pt1 | contig 43892 bp, 59 predicted proteins | sample 7454191 | NCBI WGS metagenome assembly JACDJC01 (sample SAMN14253291, study PRJNA609438) | sludge metagenome | isolation source: sludge after 25d culture with pyrite and EDTA | collected 2018-12-20
AAAGCATACGGACGTTTGATAGACACGCCTGCCATAGCATTTGTGTAATCTTCGATATACTCTTTTGACTTCATTTCTACACCTAGTGCCATAAATAAATTTGGAACAGCTTGTATAAATGCCGCACGATCATCCGTAGATGTGTCTTCGACTCGATCGGCATAAATATACGCGACATTTTCACCGCCGTTTGCGCCGTCTAATTCGGGGGCATTTTCAATACGGATATTAGGATAGTTATCTTTTAACCACGTTAACGGAGTAAAAGTGACTAAGTCAGTAGGCACTGCTAAATAATCGATAACCGCTGTCGCCACCGCCATAGTTAATTTTGTAGTTTTCGGGTTAATAAAACCTTTAGTCTGTGAACGCAACGTTGATAAAAATAACAACAAATCCCCGATTATTTCCGAAGCGGTCTTTTTTTCCCATTCTGTAAAACCAGACGCACCGACAGGAACTACTGTATACGGCAGTTCATTCGGGTCATTTAAAAATCCGTAAGTTAAATTTATGCCATTATTGTACCCAAAAAACCCGATTGCATTTCGTACAATTTCAAGTACTAAAGCCGCTGCTGAACGTTTTTCTGCTGCGTCATCGAGATTAATTTTTGCAGCAATTTCAGATTCAAGCCGTCCAACTTCGATACCAGCTTCTTGACGCACGATGGTTCGAGCGATTTGGTTCACGTTCCAACTAGTGAACGGGATATTAGTAAAATCTCCATATTCCCGTGCTTTACCGGTTAATTCGCGAATTGAGAACACAATTTGTTGATCAGACCAAGACCCAAGTGTAGTACGACCTACAAGTATGTCGATATTTCTCGGCGCGGTAATCGTGTGAATAAACCCGGGTAACCACGCTTGCAAAAATTGAATAGGAGTTGGTGAGCTCGGCGTAGTAATGTCAGGTTGCAAACTAGCATCAAAAGCTCTAGTACGTGCGCTAGCGCGTGCTGCTTCAACGTATCTACGACCATCGAAACCGATTTTTAATAACGCAGTTTCTACTTCACGATAAATTTGATTTTCAAGTTCTACAGACGATAACGAAGAGTCTTGTACACATGCTAAACCTGATTGTTGACCGTGCTTAGGTCTGTAAAAACCCACTTCTTTAGAAGGATTTAATATCATTTCTTTAATTCTCCGTTATGCGTAAGTCGGAACGTAATTTAACTGAATAACTGCTAAACTCGGCGCGCTGTTAATAGCGTAATTTATGACAAAAGCATACGCATCAGAAGACCCGACAGGAATCGGAGTAGCAGGATCAATAGCGTCTAAAACACCAGTGGTGTTGTCGTAAATAACTCTATCTCCGATTTTCGCGGGGTTAGGAAGCGTAACAATAATATGACCCATCGTTGCTAATTGAGCAGTCACAAAGTTTGGCAAAGTTAGGCTAGGAGCTAAAGGATTTCCAGGAACGCCATACAGGGCATGATCTTTCGGCGCGATTAAAATACCGGCAAAAAGCCCGAATGCAGAACGCCCCGCTTGCGCAGTGTTATCCACGGTTCCGCTGGTTGCTGTGAACGCACGACCAAAGACATTATTAGCGGCATTAGGTGAATTTATTAACCACGGCGCGACTATAGTGGGCGAATTGTCATAAAATTCACCGACAACTCCAAACCCTGTTTGAAACTCAACTGATTGTTGTAAAGACATTTTAACCCCCGAGGTATTCGTCTATTTTGAAAACACTTGCAGAATTCGCGATTTTGCTATCCGCTGCTATAGTCACAGTTTCGCTTCGCGAACGCGATACGCCGGATAAATAAGAACGCAACGCTACTAATGAATGCTGGCTATCACACGCAATGCCGAGTTTCTTTACGCCGTACCGCGCGACTTCTTGCAAAGACTTGCCGGCGTGATCAAAAACACCTATTAACGGATAAAGCTTTTTAGCTAAAACGTCTTTTTGCGCGAGTTCTTGTGAAATTCGCTTCACCATAGCATCTTGAACTTTGTATTCCATTTCAGTATCTTCCGTCTTTTCTTCGACTTCAACTTCGCTTGCTTCATCCAGTTGCGGCTCGACGTTTTCAATTTCGTCTCGATCATCAACGGGGACTTCCTCTTCTTTCTTTTCGCGTTTTAATAACAACGCCAATTTTTCTTCAAGCATCGTGATTTTTTCCGCTAAGCTTTCTAAAGACATTTCGTCTGAGGTTTCCTCAAACTCGCCTTTTTCGCCGATTTTTTCGCTCATAATTTTTCCACTATCAAAAGTCGTTGTGAATCGGGCGGCGTCTAACACACTGACGTCTTTCCCCGACCGCCCTTCAGGTACAGATGCAATATGATTTCCACGCAATTCTCTTTGTACGCCGTCATATTGTCGCCCTTTAAAAAAACCTGGTGTCATATCATACCTGCACCGATATCCTATTGACAAATCTTTTTTATCATTTTCTATTACGTCTTCTAACTTTTGTGAAAATACGCGTAAATTTCCTTTAAGATAATCGTCTTCGAAATCAAAATACACGCGTTCTCCAATTACGCCGTGTACCCCTTTCTGTTCTGCGGGCGTTAAGCCATCTTCTTTATCTCCAAGCATTTCGTGCTCGATGATCCACGGCACTAATTTAAATGACTCAACGCATTCAGGATTTGATAATTCTTCCGCAGGTCTATATATGTAATATATTCGATTCGGCTCAAGTCCGAGCGCGCCGTCTTGATCGATTTCTTTTCCTAAATACGGAAATACGCCGACTTTAGAAATTGGGTTCCCTTCGATTTCAATAAATCCGTTTACATCTTCACGCCTTGCTGTCATCTTTTTCCTCCGTCAATTCAAAATCAAAAATAGGGCGCATCGTGCAACGGCAATTTGGCAATTGCCCCGGAATCCCACGTTCTCCTGTGCGTTCATCAATCACGGGCAAATCATCAAAACTGTAAATGTTTCCGTCCATTTCTACGTGTAATTCACGCGGTTTCTGCCCGCCGCCACTATGAATCCATTCAAATTTTTTCACACCGATGGCTTTCATGCGTTCCGCGTTAATCACATTAGACGCTTTTCGTACTTGATCTTCTGCAATATTTTTAGCGCGTCGCTCCGTTACGCCGCCTCTTTTAATTAACGATTCTTGCACGTCTTGCAAATTGGCGTTAGTCGTAATAGCGCGCATGACGTCACCCGTTACTTGCGTCATGTATTGCTCGGGTATATTTTTGATCAAACTAATATTTTCTGCAATAGAAACTTTTATTGCTTCTTTAGTCGCGTCGTTTAAATAGGACGGCACGAAGTCAGATTTTAGGGCAAGTGGGTTATCCGATTTATTTGCCGCGGATTTCACACTTTCATTAAGCGTAACTTTGTTATCCCGCATTACGCCTTTAACCATCGACTCAGATAATTGTTTCGATTTTGACGTAAATAACGCCGTAAATTTTTTCAATAAGTAATTCATAGTAATCCTTGCCTGGCTTCCGATAGATTCGTCTTTTACTTTTACAATAGCCGCATTTTCAGCTTTGAAGTCCGAATACGTCTCGCTGCGGAATAACTTCATGACCTCCCGCTCCGTTTCTTTACGCATGCGCTTGACGAGCGCTTTTAATTGCCGCTTATAGTCCATAAGCCGCTTAGCGCTCGGATGTAGCGTCTTCCCGCTAATATACGGCTGTTTCGTCTTCATCACTCAAGTCCAAGTCGTCAGATTCGGGCAATTCACCGATGCCATTATAACCACTTTTCGGATCGTTCATTAGCCGATTGCGTACATCTTCTCCGGTCAATGCGCCGATGCTCACATTCACAGCATCCGTTTCTGATTTAAGCTTATTAACTTCAGCGGCTTCTTTCTCTGTGAGCTCATCCGAATTTTGCCATTCGATTTTAATATTAAAAGGCGCAATGCCATGTTTCGGGCATATTTCTGACAACATTACTAGTTGATAATGTCTTTCGAGTAACGGCGTGAAATGCGCCTCTTTAATAATGCCCAGCAATTCATGATAACTTGCCTCTTCGTAATCGCCAGATGAATTAAAGCCCCCTGGAGACGTGCCCATAAACTTACTTACTGGCATATCCGCCGCCGCGGCGACTAAATCGTATTGACCTTTAATGACCGCATCCAAATCGCCTAAATTCGTATCTAATTGCAGGACGTCCTCTGAAACGTCTACCATTTGATAACCGTAGTTATCTCGACAATACGACGAGAAAACCGATCGAGTTTCAAAAGCTTGCTGATTTGCTAGCGCTGCTGACATGTCGACTTTTTTAACCATCAATCGTTTTGTCATGAGCAACATTGGCGCCTCATTAGCAGTGCGTTCCGCGTTGTAGACACGCTCATATATTTTTTGCGGGATAGACAAACCGCCAAATAGGTACGCAGGTTTAATGATATCGGGCACCTCTTCGTGGCGAATTACGATCAAATGACTTCTATGATATCGACGACCGTTAATCACCCACCACGTCGGCTCTAGATAATACTGATATCCAGGATCACCTGCTGACCGCATGTCTAATTCCGGCGTAATCCACGAAGGATCAATTTGAGTCATGCCTAGATACGACCCCGGTTTAATGCCGTCAGGATTAAACGGGTTTTCGTAAAATTCGTCGTCTGCATCTTTAATGTCAAATTTCACAATTCTTATGCCAAATAATCGACATCGAGACTCCATCTTTTCCAAATTATGATTTACGCGATAAAATTTATCCAAATCGCGCATTTCGTCAAGAATATTAATGTCAACTTCTGTATCATTATTAACCGTTATTTCATAACCTTTTCGTAACGCATCAAGACCTGGAATATTGCACGCTTTTGCTATTAACCATTTTTGATATAAAAACGCACACGTTTGAAACCCGATAAAACCTTGAGATGAATACCAACGCAAAATTGCGTCAGGAATTGATGAATTAGCTAAATTAAAAACTGACTTAATATAATTAGAATCCATCGCCCCCGTTTTTCTAATGTATTTATTTAAATTAACTTCAAAACGTTCTTGTATTAAACGGATCATTTCATCACGAGAAACAGGCTTAATCTCTAGAATTTCTTCGCGTTTTTTAACCGGCACTTCAATTACTTGTGGAGCGGGTTTTTTCTTTTTTAAAAAATTAAACATATTTCGTGCCTCTTAAAGTTAACGAATAATTCATCATGACGCCATCTGCGCGATTAGGTGACGGCATGCCGTCAGGTGTTTTTTCAACGATCATTTTTCCTGAATTTGAAAACCCTTTGACTGGTTGGGATAATTCAGAAACTAAATCAAATAGCTCCGCTATATCTTCAGAAATAGAAATTATTTCATCTTCTCTATACGGAGTTTGTTCAATAACTGCGCGATGCGTTTGCATAAATAAAAACCTTAAATTTTCCCAACATTGCGCTTTGTAATTATATAGCCTGTCTTTATTTTGCACCCCCGTGGCATCTGAAACTAACGGAAATTTCACAGCTGCCCCGCCATGAAACGGCGTTGCTAATATCGGCTGTTTTCGATCTTCGATCCTAAGTTTATTAATTGCGTTGACGTCTCCACGAACAGGGGAACCTAGACCATCCGCGTCGTAAATAAACTCGTAGCATTTAAATAAATCGCAAATTTGAATCACTTTCAGCACGCTAGAATATACATCTTGCCCTCGCCCCGTCCAAGTTTCTACAAAAATTATCTCATTACCCTCTCGAACAACACAACCATTTAAATCTCGACCTTCATCCGCGACGTCATAAGATATGAAAATACGCCCAGAACGCACGATACCTAGTTTTCTGTAAGCACCAATTGCTGATTGAACCCACGCAGCTGGTATCAATACGCCTTCTACCGAGGCGGCGTAATCAATATCGATTTCTTGTGCGATAATCACGGGGTCAATTAGTTTTTCTTTTTGAATTTCGTACCATTTCTCATCTTTCCTCGGGTCATCACGCCAGTGAAATGTGAAGACGGGAAGCTTTCCGGAAAAGCGTTTTTTAGCGAATGGGTTTGTACGACCATTCGGCGTGCTGATATCAAGACGGCAGTTCGTCGTTTGCGACAAAGCGGAATCAATACTTTGCGGATTTTCTAAAAACGCCGCTTCGTCGACAATATAAATAGACGCACGCCGACCACGTCCGATATTTTTACCTGACTCGGCAGAAATAATGCTGTTCGTATCGGGGAACATGATTCTTTTATACGGCGCGTGTTTCTTTTCGACCCATCCGCAACGGAACCAATGAGGAAGCATGGACATAAAATACCGCACTCTTGGAAGTAGTGCTTTCATGTCGCCCATGCTGTCAATAGCTTCTTCTAAGCGCGACCCGACGCCGATTTCCATACGCTCATGAAAAAGGCATAGCGTTGTGCATAATGCCAACGCTAACCATGACATGCCGCTATCACGCGACTTGTCTGTAACCATATTTTTCTGATTGCGCCAGTTATCTAAAAACCAATGGCACCATTCCTCTTGACGCGGAAAAAGAATAAATGGAATCGACGCCGGCAATCTGAGTTCGATGTTTCTTGGTTCAAGTACACACCCCCAGTCCGTTATAAACTGGGCGGGATGTTCTTTATAGTAAGCTTTCAGCGGCTCGACTAGCCGAGGATTTTTGTCTATGCGTGCGTAATTTTCCGCGCGCCATTCGAAAACTTGCTTATAGTCGGGATTTTTGAAGTCAAAAGGAAAAGGTAACGGCATTATCGTCTCACTAGCTCTGCGTAAGCTGTCGCCGCGTCGGCAGCGTCTACCGCCGTAAATTTCACACGTGGCTGTTTTGCCGGCGTGATGTCAATTGTTTCTTTTGGTTTCCCGCACACACGCGCAAGTAGGGTTTCGACAGTATAGAATTTGTTTTGTTGTAGCGCGAGCAAAAGCGCCGCGGCGATTATGCGCTCATAAATTGTGGCTTGCCCGTTTTTGTACGTCTCGAGCAGTTCGTCCGCAGTGTACGCAAGCATCACTTCAATGGTTTCACGCAGTTCGTCCTGCGTGTAGCGTACCGATTTTTTGCACAGTGCAGGCTTTCGTTCTTTTTTCGTCAAAGTCATAGAGGATTTACCGTATTTTTGCAGATATTATCACACCGCCCCCGCGGGTTGCAATTTGGCTTGACAAATTAGACGCCGTCTTGTAGTGTAGCGAGTCGGCAAGTTTTTGGTGCTACACGACGCATGTTTCCTCTTTGCGTCACTACACCACCGGAATAGGATGACTTGCCGACACCTGCTTAAAACCTTCCCACATTTTTAGCAAATTTCAACGTTTCATGTCAAAAAGCCGCTGTTTTTTCGTTCGCCTGAAAATAAATTACTTGACTTTAAAAATTTGTTTCATAGTCGCATTTTAGCACCATTAATTCCTTAATTTTTTACATAGGCAAAAAATTCATTGACTGACATGTCAATCAACTTTTTTCATCAGGATTGGTTAATTTCGTAAAAAATTAACCAAAAAATAACAAATTGTTAGTATTTAGTAAAAATACTCCTATTTTTACTCTGTTTTTATATACTAAAAATTAGTGAGAAAGGGGACAAGTTTTTATTCCGTTTTAATAAATTATTAGTTTTTAACAAAATTTTTATACGCCGTTTTAGTAAATATTTTTTCATTTATAAAATCGTAGCAAAAAATTTAAACTTTTCACACTTGCGGAATGTTTTTTGAAAAAATATATATTTAATTGGTTAATATTAATATTAATTTAACTATATAATAATGAATTATGACAAAAACGGCGTATTGCCTGTGGATAACTTTATAAAAAATAGCCGATGTTCCACGAATTTTGCTAAATATTACCAAAATTCGAGGGTTTGCCAAATTTTCTCCTTAAAAAGTGGTGATGACGGAATATAAAAACATTCCGCAAGTATGAATTTTTTATGTAACCCATTGATTAAAAACAAATAATATTTTTTTACTAAATTTGCATTATTTTTAGTAGAGAACTATTCTGACATCTTACAGCCGCAAGGCTGTAGAGCACTTTTTTTTATTTTTTATGTCAGGATCAAAAAAACATTCCGCAAGTATAAATACACCCTCTTGACTTGCGAGTTTTTAGCAAATCCTATTTTTTACTTTTTTAAAAAACCGTTTAAAATCACATAGTTAGTTGTATATTAAATTATTATAAAAATAATATATTATTTCATTTGAGATGATGTCATGATCTATGTAAATCGGGGGGAGAATTGGTTTATATGAATCAATGACTTACGAATAGGGTAAAAAATAATAGTAAGGTAGTAAATGAGTAGTAACTCACCCCGCTAGATCATGACAAGTTGCCCTATGCTAGAAATTAATAAAATCATGGATGACACCTTATTGGCTGCGTGTGCACAAGGATTTACTCGATTTAACCAAAATTTCGTAAAAACCCTGCGTAAAATCAAGCCTGCACAGGCTGTGTGAAATTCACTAATTCCTGGTGAAAAATCATGTCATGATGTAAAATTTATTAGACATCGCAAATTCCGTTTTGACACCCCCTCAAGCCGCGCCCAGCCTCAAGACGTCCGGTTGTCATGATCTTTTTCATACTGGCATTTACTAATTTTGCCCGTGGAACATTGGCGTATTTGCATAACGCACGACGCGTGCCGTCAATTTAGCTTTAGAAACGCTTTTGCGGTGCAACACTGTGAAACCCGACGTCAAAAACGGCGCTACGTTGCGTTTTAACGCGTTTTTATGGCTGAGTGGCTATCATCCTACGGCTTTACGTAATACAGGGGGTTAAAACGCACGCTAGGGGCATTTTTAATAGCGGTGATGTCGTTTTTAAGGTTATTAAAAACTAGTAAATGACCGGATAGAGGATTTTAGGCATTTCCCTTATGTACTCTTCGGCTTTTTAGCTCTCTGTGAAATTAACTAAATTTTAATAAAACGCTAATATTTAATAAAATAGGGGTTTTAATATGTTCCACGGTTAAAAAATTATCATATTTTAACAAAAATAAATCGCTAGAATTTAATAAATTTGCTTAGGGTTGTTTATTTTTAACGCGGCTAAGAAATTAACCAATTTTTAATAAACCGATAGGTTTTTTGTTCCGTGGAACCTTTTTTGCAAGAATACGTTGTATAAATTTTATACAGCTTCGGGGGTGAAAATAATTTACTTGACGGATTTATAAAAATATGAAACGGTAGAAATTGGCGAGTTTAGTGGGCATTTAGACAAAAAAAACGCGGCTTGCGCCGCGCTTCTAGGAAAAATGTGGTAATCATGCAGAAGGTACAGAACGTGGTTTTCTGCCGCCTTTGCCGCGCGGAAAAGCTGCGATGGCTTCGACGGGTGTCGTGATGTGCCACGTGCGTCTAGAATCCTGACTTGCTGTAATCTTGCCGGTCTTGCACATCTTTTGTAATGTGCGCACAGCAAAACCAGTATTCTGAGAAACGACTTTAATGGGCGTAGAGTTTTCCATGTAATAAATCCTCATAAAAAATTTGTGAACTTACGATATATCATATTAGACGCCGTCAGTCAATGTCGTCAAGAAAAGGTTTTAACATAGCCATCATCACTTCAATATCTTTTTGTTTTTCAAAGATTTGGGAATTGATACGTTCAATTAGTTTTTGCTTCTCCGAAATGACGCTTTCCATAGTTCTTACGACTCGTTTTATAGCGACCGTATTCAACAGTGTCGTCATCACCATTCCCCCGCTTTAGCTAAACGTTCTAATTCCGCGATGCGTAACGCGCGGTATAATTGCCCGGTAACTATAGCATGATACGCAAGATATTCTTTAACGGCACTGATTGACGTATACCCAGCCGCAATCACAACAAACGTAATTGCCCACGAGTCAGAAAGCCACGTGTATCGGTAGATCAAAAACAAGTGTGACCACAACAGCGTTGCTATGATTGCGTACAACGGCGCGCAAAATTTAGCTCGTTGCACGACGTTAAAAAGCGCGAATCGTGCGTGAGTCATCGGAATCATCCTATTAATCGGGTCTTCATGAACGTTTGTCATACCCTGCCTCCTTCGTTAAATATTGTGCAAGATATTCACGATCAATTGCACACAGTTTCCGCATGATTTCTTTTACGCGACGTCTAATTGCTGCATTTTTAGAAATTTCGTCAAATGTCGGGATAGTAACTGTGAATTCCCGCGAATTGCTGGTTGGATGAACGTCCAGTTTTTCGCCGATCAGGTTTTCTGCGTTGATACCCACACGTTGAAAAGCTGAAGTAGGACAAAAAACAAAATTGTATATTTTACCCGCTGCCGACCGCTGCCCATGAAGTTTAATGGATTTTCGCGTAGGTTGATCGTACAACTGTATTGTAAGTACACGTGTGCGGTCATCATAACTAAATGACGCATACAACTCTATAACGCCATCGCTCAATTGCAAATGTTTAACAACGTCTGAGTTAATCAACGCTTGCCGGTTTTTGTAGAAAGTGAGTTTCATTAATAATCTCCTCGGTTTAAACTGCATGGTTATTGTCAAGAATTCTGTAATTAAAATTCTCGTTTTTTTCAAAGTCTAAAGCTTTTTTTGGTAATATCAGTTTAAAAGTAGTGCCTTCTTTAACTTTTATTTCTGTTTGATTGTTGTTCCAAATACTTAAAATTTCGCCTATGGTCAATTTTACGTCATCAAAAATTCTAGTTTCTAAATCATCCGCGCCCCTGATTTCAGCTTTTGCAATGCTGTAACCAGCAAAAGTTAAAACGTCATTAAATACGCTAAAGTTTTTCTTTGCTGTGACAATTACTCCTACAAAATTTTTGCAAAAAGTATCTTCAAGCTCTTGTATTTCTTTTTTAAACTTTGATGCAAAAACCCAACGTTTTAATTTAGAATCCCATTTTCCACTCAATTCTCTTGCTTTTTGTACTAAAAACCTATTATAATCAGCAGAAAATGGTATGAAAGCGTCGGGTTCTGGATTTTTTTCGTAAACCATGTCAAAAATAATAGTTGTACCATAGTCTGTGCGTATAGAAACGTCTTGTACAGTTAACTCATGAACCCCGGGTTTTAAATGTTCAGAAAGCGGAGTTATTTTAAGTTTGCATTTAAAACCATTTTGTCTACAGTCAAAATATTTTCTGTTCTTTTTTAAAACTTCAAACTTTAAAGTTTTCATAATGTAATCTCCTTAAATTAAGCCCCGCTTGCGCGAGTTAGTTAATGATGTATAACTATCGTCTAGTTATAATAATAGTATACTACTATTATAGTACTGTGTCAATTGAAATACGCCGCCTTGTGAATAAAATTTATACCTTATTGATTTATATAGGAATTGTGCGAGCCTGGTTTTATCGTCCATCTCGCACTGCAACTGTTTTGATCCACCGGTTGCTGGGACTGACGCGCACCCAAGCGCGTATACCGTGTGAATACACACGGATTCAGTAGTTAATCGCGGGGATAAGTACGTTTAACAAAACTTTTTGGTTCTTCGCCTTGCGATTTTATTTTTTTAAAGATTTCTTCTCGCAAAATTGAAGTAGTGTCCGGAGCGGTAATGCCGAGTCGGACTTGCCCAGTTGAATTCACGCCCAAAATTTCAATGATGATGTCTTCGCCAATCATAATCCGTTCATTCGGTTTTCTGGTTAAAATTAACATAATTTATACTCTCCTAATTTAAAAATAGCCCCGCTTACGCGGGGCATTGCGGTAATTACGTACCCCTGGTAGGGGCGTGTGAATTCCACGGTTAAAAAAATGATGCTTTACGATCCTGAGGCGTAATGTAATCTCGCCACGGTTTATACTGCATCACACGTCCGCGCGCTTTGTCTTTAAGATAAAAGTCTAAAAACGCGCGGAATTCTTTTCGAGAAGGTCTTTTAGTTTTGATATTGACTCCGTGTGATTTTAAAAGCTTATCTGCATCATTATCAAAACGTTGTTGTGCCCATAACGTTAATTCATTGTATAATTCGTCGGTCATAAGTTATACTCCATAAAGTGTAAGCATTGCGGGGGTGCAATTTGTAATTTCTTGCGCGATACGTTTATCGTGCACGATATCTCCTGACGATTTTATCTCATCAAGCGTCAAGTCGTCAAAAACGTATTTTAAAGTCCATCCTTTACAAGTTTTTATAGACGCCCATCTGACAAAAGGATCCCGGCAAAATTTTGGCATAGGGCATATGCCGCTACTAAATATATCCCCTACTGACGCTTTATGATACGCGTGATATAATAACTCATTTTGAAAACTAGTCATAAGTAAATCCTCCATTGATTAATGAGTGTTGCTTGTCGAGATATTGTGAGTATAAACATATTTGACTGACATGTCAATAAAAAAATGTAAGTAATTGACGTCATGTTATGCTTGAGAACTACTGTACGCGTCTAGCAACGCCCCCACGTCAGTGATGCGCAGTAAGTTCGACGTCTTCTTGACGTAAAGCGTAGTGCGACACGCATCAGGCATCACTTGCCGTGGTGTCCTGCCGCCAGACGCGTCAAGTAATGGATGCGGTACGTAGCCTAGTCGGTCTAAGTACTGACGTCTTGCGCGACGCGGTAACATTTTGTGTAAAAAAGACTTTTCAAGTAATTTTTCCATCGCGCTCGACGAGATAAAACCGGCACGAAATCCTGGTAACTCATCAGTAATGGCATCTTTGATTTCGATGTCGTAAGGTGCTTGAGTAGCTGTGATCGCTTCATGAGTTGTTGAAGTCATCGGAGCGCGAACGCAGTTAGTTGCCGGATTGTATTCGTCAGGAATTTCATACGTAGCAAGAAAATCATGAACGATGGCATAACCATCTTTCTTAAGAAAATTATCAACGAAATTGACGAAGTATTGCGAAGTTAATCCCGATTTTTCTAAGTCTTCATATGTTTGCTGCGCAGTGAAAAAGATAGCGAAACGTCGCTCGTTTTGTGTCTTCCTGATAGCATGTTTATAATTTGTGTTAAGTACGAAATTCACACACACTTCTTCAAAAAAAGCGTCCACCCCTTTTGGTTCTAGTTCAATTCGGTCTTCAGAAAGAATGACTTTTAGCGTTTCAATTGCTTCATGATCCGTTTCTTCGATAAGCACTTCGTCTACCCACGCGAACAATTTTCGTTGCATCCAACTGTTGAAACGAGCTGCGATAGCCTGCGCGCGGGGGCTGTGTGTATACTGAAAACCGACAGCTTCAGCAACGCACTTAGCGAGTAGTGTCTTTCCGTTACCTTCCACGCCTTGTATGAGTGGGCACCAACGAAATTTCACCCCAGGATACTGTACGCATGCGGCGAGATACGAGATAAGAATCGTTTGATCTACGCGATCAGGAAGTAGTTTAGCGATGTGCGTGAGAAATGGCGTCGGGTCGCCGCTCAAGCGAGGTGTCTTGATGGGATACCACGTGTTAACCACCAGCCTGCCGTCATGCTCAAAAATTTCGCCAGGACATCGACGCGGTAAGAACACACCTCGGTAAACTTTCGGAAATTTTATTGCTTGGCTTTGTGTAAAAGCGCGCCATGCGTCCGTAGTAGTTTTCTCACCCCCGTGATCGAGTACGAAAAGCCTGCCGCCGTATTGGACTTTAAACTGCTCGGGGTCAAGCAACAAGCCGTCTGGCGTCAAAACCTGATGCGTGCGATGTACGTACACGCATCCACGGAAGAATTCGGGCTGCGCTTGTATATGCACGCAGGCAGAACCTTCGATAGGGATGGGGGTGTGCTCATGCGGCGCAATGCTAACCGCCGCTCTCGTTGTGGGCGTGTCGGCTGGTACAAGTTGTGTACTTGTCTCTGTGCGCGCCATTGTCATGACAGATGTTTGATGTGCACACGCGCGTAAGATTGTATCGCGCAAATAATCAGGTCGACGGATCCATTTGTCACGTATGAGCGAAGACCGCAGCATTAGTCGATACATACGCTCACAGTTCGCGCCAGTGTAAAAAGCAAGATGACACGCTAAAGACATGTCAGCATCCGACTCGTTAAAAGCACGCTTTGCATCAGGAAAATATTTTGCAAGCGCATCGACATCACGAAACCAAAGCTCTCTAAAAGACGCTGCATTGCCAAAAGCGCTACGAATCGATTTTGAACTGAGCGCGGCGTTAATCAGCGCTTCATCTGTATCATACCCTTTCCACTCCGGTCGTGCGGTATCTGTCCACACGCTGGCGGTCGGAGTTTCCGACGCGACGAAATATTTCGCGATAAGTTCACGCAGAGCGGGGGTGCAGTCATGACCTACGTCGCCTTGCGCGTGGTATCCAGTCAGCGCGACGAACCGGCGCTGTGTGTACAATTCTAACCCCGGCACTGTGGCTCTACATCGATGTACTACTGGTTCAGAAAATGATCCGATAATGTGTAGTCCGGTACCAGATGTTGACGTCTCAACCGCGGCGTACGGAAATGATGTGCGGATTTCACACGCTAACTGCGACCATTGACGCGTTTCTGTATTGTAAGCTTTATCGATGTCCACAAAGAAAAACGGATCATTTTCGGTAAAAACGAAACCTATCCCGTGGTTAATTGGCGCATTACTTAGTGCGCGTTGCGCAGTAAAAAAATCCACACGATTTTGCGCGTCGTTAATATCGCACTTGATTAACGTGTGGAGATTCACCGGGTATTTTATAGCCCCCTCAATTCTGTACAAAATAAATTGCGCGTAATCCCCAAGCGCGCGAAAAGCTTCTGACAGCTTTTGCATAGTATCCTCTATAATAATGATGTGAGTATTGCGCAGTTAGCGCTTTGGTATTAACGTGAGTAGCGGGGGTTACAGTTAGATTTTTTTAGCGAAATGCTTAGCGGCTTTTTTCTTAATGTCGGAGGGGATAGCTTTACAATAAGGTAATTCTAGCATCAGTCCCTCGATGATAATGTCGTAGTTTTTTTCCTTTACAGCTTTTTGCAAAATCTCATCTTTCAAATTTTCGATCGAAACAAAATGATAAGAAATGGTTCCAGAATGCAAAACTTTTTCATGTTTCTTTAAGTACTCTTCTTGCAATTTTAATTGCGAAACTTTACGCAAGCCTAAGGTCTTAGCTAGCTTGTAAGCAATGTCGATGATCTTTTCTTTAGTCGTTTTCATTGTCTGAGTTCACTATTTTAGCATCGCCCCCGAATAACTGAATGAGCAATGCCCAGTTTTTCTGTGCATCAAGTCGTTTAGTTTTGTTGATGCGCACGCAGGGGTTTTTAATTTCTCGCGATACAAATTGTCCGATAATTTTTCCTACGTGCGCATCAGTAATTAAAATAGGTTTTATTCCAATTAAGTCCGCCGATTTAAGAGTCGAATTAATTTTTTTCGATTCGTTTGCAAGCCCGTATCTTACGATACGCTTTTTGTCGTAAAACGCGCCCACGTTATTACGCCATAACCTGCCGCCTGTGTCCATAAAGTCAAGTCTAATTCTGTTCTGTAAGTCGAGTTCAGTTTGTAATTGCGTGTTATCAGTTATGCAAGTCGTCGGTTCGATAAGTTCGATCAATTCTTTCAGTGCGTCAGTTGTAATGTTGTAACGGTTAGCCCAGGTATACAGTTCGTTCATATAATCACACCCCCACAAAGGTGGGGAAATCTGCCTGTACGGCAGTGTAGTAGTGTAAAACAGAAATTTCTAAGCTGCCTGTACGGCAGTATTTACATGCAATTGATAAATTTCTAAGCTGCCTATACGGCAGTTCTCTCTATTAAAGCCCCGCCGGCGGAGAGTAAGAGCCGGCGGTTAGTACCTGTTCTTCGGTCACGTACAATGCGCACTTTATCAGACGTTTAGAGACATGTCAATAGAAATTTATGCGTGATTGCAAATTTTCTGCTCCTGACGTGCCAAGCGTTTGAGCTGTAAGTATATCTATGCCGTAATCTAAATAAAATTTCCGATATATTTCATCGTCTTGCATACCTTCAGCGCGCCGACATCCCGCCCACTGAGCTATGTGTGCTCGTAGCGCTACTTGCGCATCGCGTCGGGCGTTATGGCGCTTGATCATACCTAACTGCGCCACGGAGTCAAGATGCGCAGGAGGTCTTGGCGCAGCATCAATGCGTGCAATCTCTCCCCTGAGCTGCGTGAGTACTGCTTCGTCAAGCTCCGTCAAGTCACCGTCGACATGCTCCGGTGCGCTACGCGCGACGTATGTGACGCGCTGACCGCAGTAAGGGCAGACTTTATATATACGCGGGTAAACAGCGTTGCATAACGGATTGTCGCATACCCTGATCTGCACGCTAGTAGCCACATTAGCAGCGCGCTTGTCGCGCCGATCTAATGACCACGTGCGCGCACGGTCAGGCAAACCATGACGCAACGTATTACCAACGTGATCGATGATGATAGCATGTGACTTCCCTGGCGCTGGACGTAACGCACGACCGAATTGCTGGCAATAAAGCCCGTATGACTGAGTTGGTCGTGCAAAACTGACGACAGAAACTTCTGGCACATCCACCCCCTCGCCAAGGATATCCACATTAACTAACTGATCCAGCGCGCCTGCACGAAACTCACGCATCACTGCTGCACGTACCGTTTCGTCTGTTTTACCTGTAATCATTTCTGCGCGCACCCCCGCCGCACGGTACGCACGCAAGATTTCTTCAGCGCTCTCGATGCCTGCTGCGAAAGTAATGCCGCGCTGTCCCGCCGCATGACGTAAGTAATGAGACACGACGTCACCCGTGATGTGTGACTTTTGCACTGCGGTACGGAGTTTTTCCGGGCTATAGTCGCCGCCTGCGGATATCGTGACGCTCGATAAATCGAGGTCACATGGGGGTGCGAAAATTCGATAGTCGCACAGATAACCTTGTGTGATGAGCTCACGCATGCTGCAACAGATGACCAATTCGTCAAGTAAACCATCGGCATGACGACCAAGACCTTTGCCGTCTGTACGTGCGGGCGTCGCTGTCGGGTACAGCCCTACTGCATTAGGAAAAAGTTCTGCGGCGCGCCCCCATTTGTTCTCACGCACCACGTGGTGAGCTTCATCTTGTACGACAAGCCGGATTTGCGCATAGCGCGGGTCGTGAGGACGCTTGAGCAAAGTATCGACACTCGCTACAAACGTGTGAGCTCCAGACTTATAATACGATCGCCCAAGTGTTGCGTGATGTACTGCTATAATCGCGCGTATCGTTTTAGTGCTCGCGATAATGTCATGCGTAACGCCGTTGCTCGCTAGAGCGAGAGACATTTGACAAACGAGTTCGCTGCGATGGACAATAGCCGCGCTGGCGCCGGGGTGCTCATAAAGTATGCGTGAGAAAATAACTGTTTTACCGCCGCCGGTTGGCAAAACCAAGCCGACATTACGCGCGCCCCGCGCCCAGGCGGCTCGAACTTGCTCAATCGCAGAAAGTTGATAATCGCGTAAAATTTTTATTGACATGTCAGTATTATGTTGCTAAGCTTATTGCAAGTCAAGCAAGAATAACTTGACGTTAACAACAGGAGATTACTATGAAATTATTGCATGATTCACCGCTTACTCTGATTGAAGTCGAAGTTGACGATAACGAGCAAGCGTTATTAACTGCCTATCGCGCCATCAAAGAATTTCAGAACAAAATTGCGTCATCTACTTATACAAGTTCTGATAGCCCATTACGCGCTGTGCCATCTATTGATAACGACGCAATTTTAGCACAGCTAACTCCTGATATCGACGTCATGGCAGAACCCAAGCCTGAAGTAGATGCTGACGGGCAAGTGTGGACGAAAGGCACGCACAGTGCGACGAAACGCAAAGACAAAAATGGGCGTTGGGTAAAAGCCAGGGGCGTGGCTACAGATGACAGAGTGTTGGCTAACGCTTCTCGACCTGTCGCTATGTCAGAACCTATCGCAGTTCCTGAGACAAAACCGGCAGCGATACCCACACCGCCTCCGGCGCCGGTCGCACCCCCACCCCCGCCGTCAGTAAATCTATACGACAAACTGTTGGACATTTTGCGTCAGCGCGTAGCTAACGCTAATTTCAGCCCGTCGCACATAACTCAGATTTTTGCAAACCATGGCGTGCAGAACGTTACGCAGCTACAAAACGATGAAGTTAAGTTAGCCGCTGTTATCGCTGAGCTGGAGTCCACACTATGAGGCTTTCGCCCAGCGGCGCGGCGCGACGCATGACGTGCCCCGGCTCGCATCAGCTTTTACAGCACGTACCTAAACGCGAGCGTAATGACGCTGCGCTCGCAGGCTCCGCTGCGCACTATGCAGCGATGCACATGCTGCGCTCTCTAGATGATAGCTTTAACTACTCGCGTGAAATCCCTGTGCATGCTGAGTATGTGATCACGAGCGAGATGATTACTGACGCAGAAATATACGTCTCAGCAGTCATAGATATACTTACTACCGAGGGGCTGTCGCCAGCGAATCTTGATATAGAGCAGCGCGTAGAAATTACAGCGATACACGAGACTTGTGTCGGATATATAGATGCGTGCATTTACTCACCAATCACCGACCGCTGTTATATCATCGATTACAAAAGCGGCTTTACACCCGTTTCTGCTGTCGAAAATTGGCAGCTGCTAGAATACGCAATCGGCGTGATGAATACACATCCCCTGGTTTCCAAGCGCACGGAATTTCGTTTAGTCATCGTGCAACCCAATGACTTTTCAAGTCCCGCAGTAAAAACCTGGGATGTGACCGCGGACGAAATCACACGTGTTTATTATCCGCGCATCGTACAAAACGAGCTGCTTGCACTACAAGACAACGCGCCGTGCGTGCCGTCGCCAATGTGCAAGACTTGCGACGCGCGTGCAGTATGCCCCGCGCTGCATAGCGCTGCGTTATCTGCGATCGACTACGCAGCGGGCGCTACGCCGGAACGTGTGAGTAATGATTTTCTTGGGTTTGAAATCAAGCATTTACGTCGTGCGCAGAAATTGCTTGAAGCACGATTATCAGGGCTAGAAGAAGAAGCTTTTCAAAGAATAAAATCAGGACAAACCGTTTCAGGATTTAAGTTGCAACAGCGTCTTGGTGCAGAAAAATGGATCTGTGATATCAATCGAGTGATAGAAACAGGACGGATTTTTGGAATTAATTTAGAAAAACCGCGTGATGTGATCACACCAACACAGGCGCGCAAAGCTGGACTACCTGCGGATTTTTTTTCTTTCATCGCTGCTCGATCCGCAGGCGCATTAAAACTTGTCGAGCAAGATGATACAAACTAACTTTACTGGAGAGTAAAATGGCACAAAAACATCTACAATTGCATTTACCGATCGCACGCTTAGTCTACGGGTCGCTGTATGACTTTGAAAATGATGACACGAAACGATACGGCGTGACGCTAGCAATACCAAAATCCACAGAACCCGATTGGCGTTTGACGCCGTGGGGAATGCAAATTGTTGATTTTGCTAAATCGGTTTTCGTAAATCGTGAAACAGAAATGTCGGCGTTTTCCTGGAAAGTTTTTGACGGGGATCAGAACACCCCGAATAAGGGCGGTTCTATACCCGCAAAATTCCCCGGATGGGCGGGGCATTGGATTATGAAAAGTACGAGCATGGTGCCGACGAAAGTTCTAACCACTGATGGTTCGCGTGTAATTCCTGAAAAAGATGTCGTAAAATGCGGCGACTATTTAGAATGTATTGCGATTTTCACGCGCAATTTCCCACCAAAAAACGACCCAAAAAGTTACACTCCGGGTTTATATTGTTTTGTCTCACACGCGGCTTTCAGCGCGCGCGGGGAAGAAATTCAACGCACGCCTATGGTTGACGTCAGTAATGAGCAATTCGGCAAGCAAGCCTTGCCCGCAGGTGCTGCACCGGTAACTGACGTTCAAGGTGTACCGATCGGCATGCACACGCAGCGCGGAGTTGACCCCGTGCCCACACCTGCACCAGCCGCCATGCCAGCACCGCATACGGGCATACTATCCGCACCGCCTGCCCCGCCCGTTGTGCCCACATCTGCACCAGCCCCAGCGCCGGTGCGCAAAATGACGGGCAAAGCGACAACGACCTATGAAGCGTACATCGCCGCAAACTGGACAGACGAGCTGCTTATACAACATGGCATCATGACCATAGAGTAACCACACCGCCCCGCCCGCGCGAGCGGGGCAATTAATATAGGAGATTAATATGCAATATATGCTATACAAAAGTTTAAAACAAGACGTACTAGTTCTAAAAAATATTTCACTAGAAGATTTAAAAGAATCTCAATTTGGTCTTTTTAGTTTTGTCTCTTGGTTTTTCAGAATAGAAAGTTGTGGGTCTATCTTTTTTGATGGGTTTTTAACAATGTTGTTTTTAACAAAAAGTGGTTTTTTTTAGAAACGCTTTATAAAAAAATTATAAAAGACATAGATAAAGAATGTTTAAATTTGGGTAGATTTGATAATGAACCTCAAGCCGTTGAAATATTGTCTCGGTTTTCTTCTCTAAAAAAAAATATTATTGACGTTTGTTATAAATACAATAATTGTACTTTAAACAAAGAAAACTTTCTTGAGTTTTTAAAAGAAAGAAATGATTGGGAAGAATACTTTAAAAACGCCGGTATGATTTTGATTGAAGAATTTATCGAATATACCCATGAAAAATACTTTACAAGAGGTTAACGATGAATAACACACATCAAAATGAACTTAAGCGCATTTTATATCATTTACATGAAGCGGTTAGGATTTTAAAAACCACCCACATCATGACTAAAAAAGCGACAAGTAGTTATGAAAGATATATTGAGATGGGTTGGACGGATGTTCAGCTTATTGAAAATGAACTAATGCTTAATAATGAGCCGATTTTAGGCTTTTTACTTATGGCGAACGATATACTTATTGAAATAACTAATACGGGTTTAAAAATTGACCAGAATAAACTTGCCATTATACAGGTATTTAAAACGTTTCAAAGGGTATGCCCTTTCGAACCTTTTGAAAATTTCAATATGTATAAATCAAGTTATTTAGAATTTATTGAGAGTTTAATTATAGTTTTAGACTTTTACAAGTCGTCAAAAGAAAATTTTTTGGAAACTCTTAATTCTATTACTGATGAGGAGATTAATAATGTCTGACGGTTATACACCAATCGGAAAATTAGACATGTCAAATTCCCCACAAGGGGGTTCTGGTGTGATCGCTCGTCTGGATAGAACAATTGAAAAAATAGATTTTTGTATATCATTGTTAGATAAAATAATTGACATTTTAGAAAAGCGGGATATATCTACAGAACTTTCTCGAGAAAAAATATAGCGCCGTATAAAATGGCTTTCTAATAAGCCATTATTACCGTAACTATAAGAGGTTAACAATGACTAAACAACAAGAATACATCAATTTAGCAAATCGATTTTATGACGCTTTTACTTCAGAAGTTTTGACATCCAATCTAGTAAAAGAAGTTTTAGTAGCTATGAAAGACGCATATTTCATGCAATGTGTGGCTTTAGAATTCCCTTATTCAGACCGATACCGGCTATTGAATTTCACAGGGTTATTTGTGTATTTTTCTGACGACAGTAAAGAAAAAGTCGAGCAAATTTCACAAGGGCTTTATGAAACATTACGTTGGATGTGTATGCAAAAACATACTACAACTACTTATAACGAAATTATTGGGCTTATTCCAGGAGTAGATTAACATGATACACGAACCGCTATTATTACTTCAGTACATACTTACTCATGATAGTACTAACAATACTTTATCGACAATCCACCAAGGCGCGTCACTTTTAAAAGCCGCAATGGAGAGCGAAAAATTTTCTAAAGGAGTTGAAAATTCCGATGACGGTACTATTCTGACTATGATAGGATTGTCAAGCGACCTCCACGCGTTAATTAATGCTATAGACGATCTTGTAAAAATTTTAGTAAAAATTTTGCAATACAAAGTCAGCGCGATATCTCGTAGCGATATATTTAAAATGCTTGATGAAATCGACTTAAGTTCAGAGGATGAAGTGACTAAAGTCTTGGATCAGTTTTTAAAAACGACATAAGGGAGGGACTAGTATGTGCGTGATTAATTTCATATATAAAATAGCGCCGTTCGTGTGTATACCCTCACTTATATTTTTAAGTTTTGACATCGATGCGGTGTTACATGACGTTTTTAATTTTCAGAGGATTGACTGATGAGTGATGAACTAAGTGTTAAAGAATTTTTCAACTTACCTGCTGCGAAAATAACAAGTGAGCATTCGAAAGGTAGGTTAATCATATTTGAAGGGATTGACGGCAGTGGAAAAACCACAGCTGTGAAAATAGCAAGTGAGCATTTGTCTAGGCTTGGAATTCCGCACATATGTACAAAAGAACCGTATGGGTTAGATGCGGTACCTTTTCCTAACGAAAACTCTTGTCAAGAATGTGCTACAAATGCTATATTTTTTAAAATAGGGGCATTCGTAGCTTCTAGAGAGTTACATATTAAAGACGTGATTCTCCCCGCGTTACAAGAAGGAAAAATTGTTTTGTGTGATCGGTTCATTGAGTCAACTTTCGCGTATCAAGGAATTAACGAAGACGCAACTGAGGTTATTGAATCTATATATCCACAATGGGGTAAAAGTAACAAGTTTATGGGTTTTTCGATACATTCTATTTTGTTGCAGTCTATGTTATCAGACATTGAAAAACGTCTTTTAGATAGAGGAGAAAATTTTGACTTAGATCGTCTGAAAGAAATACAAGCCCGGTATTACTATAGATATGACTATAAATTACAGCCTTTAAAACATGCTCATCACGAAACATTTTGGAACCATAACGAAGAACATCCTCTTTTCGAAAGTCGAATTATTGCTTTTATCGATCGCGCAATTTTCACACGAGGAGCCTAACCCATGACTGAACACTACGCACACGAAGAAGCGCTTGTAATGATGCGCGGACGATATGTTAAACCAGGGTATGCGAAAGAAAAGCTCTACACTAAGCCTATTTTGTGCCCTTATTCTAAAGCCGCCCAAAATACGGTAGAAGGAGAATATCGTGGGGATTTTTTTAAAACCGCACGTAAACTGTTAGGGTTTTCACAAGTGCAGATGGCCGAAGAGTTTGATATCACATCAAGAGCTGTGTTGGCGATGGAAAACAATCAGAAAAAAGTTCCTGATGAACTTTTTAGAGAAATCAACGCTTACTTGCGGGAACTAAAATGAAACTTTCAGACTTGATGAAAACTTACGTGGAAGATCGACTATACATTCCGAAACGTATGAAATTTGGCGCGACGCAATATAAAGCTTTATATTTGCCGCAGTTTTATATTTTTCGAAATGTGTACAGACGGTTTATGCTTGATTTAACAATGCAATACGATTCGGGAAACATTTATTTATCTGTTCACAAAAATAGAATTTTCAGGTATTCTTTTGAAAAATATCGATATCACCGAGCGCCGTTTATTGCGCTTGCAGAAGACTTTTTAACAGACGATTGGCAGCTCGTAGAATGTCCAATTGAAGCCAAATACATAACGGAAAACCCGGATGAAACTCCACCTCGATTTTGAAACGTACTCTGAAACCGATTTAGCGAAAGTCGGCGCAATGAACTACGCGTTACACCCCAGCACAGATATTATTTGCATGGCTTACGCTATCAACAATGAGCCAGTACAATTGTGGACTCCACACAAACCGTTGCCGGACGTCATCGCGCAAATAACCCCAGACGTATTATTAGAAGCGTGGAATTCATTTTTTGAAAGAGCAATTTGGAAATACGTAGGTGTGAGATACGGTTTTCCGCAAGTTTACGCATCACAATGGCGCTGCACGATGGCGCGCGCGCGTGCATATGGTTTACCAGGCGCTCTTGATGACGCGGCTAAAGTTCTTGGCACAAAGCAAAAAAATCCAGCTGGAAAAAAACTTATAGAGAAATATAGCAAACCAAATAAAAAAACAGGATTACGAATTGAATATGATTCTGATATTGTTGATTTTTACGAATATTGTAAACAAGACGTAACGGCAGAACGGTTAATTTCACATGCAATTCCAGAGCTAGAGCCAAAGTCGGAATTCAAATTTTGGCAAGCAGATCAAGAGATAAACTGGCGGGGCGTGGCAATAGATGGGCGATCTGTAGGCGCTATTATTAAGTTAATCGAGCAAGCTGAACAAGCCGCAGATGCAGAGTTACACACGCTTACGCAAGGCGCGGTTTCCACTGCGCATGAAGTCAAAAAGCTGAAAGACTGGGTTAACAGTCGGTTAGATGAACACACTCAAATACGCGATTTGACAAAAGATACGGTTGCTACTTTGCTAACTGAACCAGAATGCAATGTTCCCGATGATGTTCGCCGCGTGCTAGAAATTCGGCAAGGAAACAGTTTGATATCAGTCAAAAAAGTATACGCAATGGCAGACCGTTCTGCTAACCCCTCAAACCGCGCCCACGGGCTATTTATGTACCACGGCGCCCGTACTGGGCGAGCCGCAGGTAGTAGCATACAGCCGCAGAATTTTCCGAACAGCGGCGTAACACTTAACCGGTGCACGTGTAGAATTCACACGCTCAAATTTTTCTGCCCAAGTTGCTTTAACACTGAATTAACACCGGTGAAATGGTCGCATGAAATTGCGGAGCACGTATTGCAAGATGTGCGTCAATACGCAGAGTTAGATCGGTTAAATTATTTTTATGGCGACATCATGCCGGTTCTCCCCGGATGCTTGCGTAGTTTAATTACCGCCACGCCAGGAAAGACTCTTATGGGCGCCGATTATTCTGCGATTGAAGCGGTGGTATTAGCCGCGCTTGCAGGCGAAGAATGGCGGTTGGAAGTTTTTCGAACGCACGGAATGATCTATGAAGAAAGCGCGTCGCGCATTACGGGGGTTCCGTTTAGTGAGTTTTTAGACTACAAAAAGCGTACAAGCGAAGATCACCCTTTAAGAAAAAAAATTGGAAAAGTGGCTGAATTGGCATCAGGATATCAGGGCTGGATCGGGTCATGGAAACAGTTCGGCGCCGATCAACATTTAACTGACGAAGAAATTGAACGATCAGTTAAAGCTTGGCGTGATGCAAGTCCGAAAATCGTAGAGTTTTGGAAAAAAATGGAGGCTTGCGTTCGTTTAGCTTTGACGTATCCTGATTTACCGCATCCATATCGTTCTATTAGTTGGATTTATGACAGCAGAAAAAACGTATTATTTTGCGTACTTCCCTCAGGTCGAAAATTAGCGTATCATAAACCCAGGATTGAAAATATTGAAATAGGATATGACGATCAGATTGTTTTTGAAGGCTGGAATACAAATCCCAAATACGGAAAATCGGGCTGGGTTAGCATACCGACATATGGCGGAAAGCTGACTGAGAATATCACACAAGCGGTTGCCCGCGATATTTTAGCGCATGCGATTGTTGAACTAGAATCACAATGGTATCCAGTCGTGTTGCATGTTCATGACGAAATTGTTGTCGAGGTCGACCGTAATGCAAGCGTACAGACTTTTGCAAAAATCATGGGAACGTTACCGTCTTGGGCGTGTGATTACCCTTTGCGAGTCGGCACGCCGTGGGTCGGAAGTCGATTTAGAAAATAACGTTACCTTACAAAGAGGAAAAAATATGTCTGAAATTAAATTAGAAGGTACTACATTGGTTTTAACCCCGGTGAAAAGTGACGTCGCCCCCTTAGAAGTATATCCAAGTGTCGACCCGAGAATTTGTGTTGCGGGGGCATTTGTTTTAAAGTCATATTTAAACGAATATGACGGCGAAGTTGTCGTTGCGGATTATGTAAAAAGTGAAAATACGCAGTTATATAAGTCCATATCAGGAAGATTTTTTCTGGAAGTGTCTGGTGGCACCGCGATTTTTCACCATATGTACGGGTCAAACGGCGAAGAAACGACTCAAGAAATTCCTGTGGGATTTTATGAAGTTCTAGGATTTGAATCTGACCGGTTGACTAATATATAACGGACTGTTATAATCCTCCCGTTTTTCGAGAGTGTTATAATTGTTCGCCAGGCGGCTTAGTGCCGCCTACTTGCCTTCCGTTGCTTAGGGTGCTTCGAACACCCTGGGCAGCGGAATTCGTTGCTTAAGGTGTTCCAGCACCTTCGGCAATGTAAGTAACTTATCTCAATGTGTAAACATATTAGACACTATTTTCAATCCGTATCCTACCCCCATCACAATCAATCCTAAGGACGAATGTGTAGCAAGAATCGTACTCACACCAGCAACGTTAAATGCGCTCAGCAAAGTATCGCCCACATTACGCATTTTTTCGGGTGTTGGGTGGAAAATAAATTGGACGCCAAATTTCATAACTATCTCCACAGGTTTAAAAAGTTTGCTTTTAAAAAATGAAAAATTTCGCTCGCCCCTTGAAACGTGAATGCAAATCCTATAGTCATGATGGTGATTTTTCCAAACCACGCCCAAATAGGTTTTGTGCTTTGTATTAAATTCCATTTTGCCTGATCTTCAATTCTTTGAATTTCTAGACGCGAAACGATGCTCTCTAAATTGAGTAATTTTTCACTATGCGTAGCAGAAAAATTATCTAGTTTCATGACTAGACGTTCTTGTCCAATGCAAAATTCATGCAACTGGTCGATTAATTTTTGTATGCTCGCATTTAGTTTGTCTTCCCGAGCGCTCATTTCTGAGCGTAATTCCGTGCGTAATCTCTCAAGCTCACCATGTCCGATATCGGCTCTATCCATTCTGGCTAACAGGTGGTTCGATAATGGATTCGTAACCAAATTTTCCCCATGTTAACAACGCGGATTCTGCATCAGTAGCGTTTGTCGAAGAAATTAAAACAAATAGATCATTAGTTTCTGTATTTCTCCAGAGCATGAAAAAACCTTGACCAAACAGTTGTGGATCAATCGTCGGCTCATTATCTGTGGGATCTCTATCACAAGTTTGCATAAAGACAGATGAAGTTTTTAAAATAGGGTCTGACATAAAACCTCCAATAAAATATTAAACACCAAGAACAAAAAAGACATTTACGATAGAAGTATCCGTCGCGCTTGTAGATGTCACAGTAAAACTTCCCGAATTACACGTTACATAATGCGCCCCAGGAGTACCCCCAGCTGTAGCTATAGATGCCATTCCGACGCAATTTGTTGTTACAATTGAATTATTTATAGTGCCGGAAGCACCGGCGGTTAAAGTAATTCCAGTGACTAAAAATCCATTTGCAGTCCCAGCAGACACAGTCGTCGACTTTTGTTTCAATCCTTTTGTGCTGGTATTTATGACTACGTTTCCAAGCAGTGCAGTAAAATCACTGGTGCTCGCGCCAAATTTAAAATTCACACCACCGGCTGCCACAGAATAGTATTGATAATCTGCTGAACCATCAGCTCTCGTTCCCAAATACCAATCGGCTGTCCCGTTTGTAAAAAGACCGATTTGCGCATAACCAGAAGTCGTATTGCGCTCCATAAAAACATCAGCTTCGTTTGCTGCTGATGCATTGCTTGTTTTGATAGTCCAGCGAGCTAAAATATTAGCGGTTACAATGCCGCCGCTGCCACCTGAATATGTAAAGTCACTACCTGCGGCAGGCGCAGATAGAGTACCGCCGCCCAGCATAATCCCATTGCTTGTCAGTGCGCCGCTACTAGCCATGCTGGTCGTCGAATTAAACCATGGCACTCCGCCTTGCGTTCCAGATGTCAAACCTGTGCCACCCTGTGCAACAGTGACTGCTGAGTTGCTTGTCAGAGCCGTAGAGTTGGCATTTGGGTAAGTAAAAGTTTTGACTGAAGTGGTTGTCCCTGTGACTGAATAAAAAGCATTTCCTGTCCCACCAGAACTAGCAGGGATTGGGATAGTTGAGTTAATCGAATTGTTAGTAGCCATGGATCACATCACACGTAAGTTAGATTGCCTTGCGCAGAAATCACGCTAAAGTTTGTATTTGCAGCGGTACAAACTAAAAAGACACTGTCATATTGGTTACTGGAAGACAAGCTGCCCCCCGTCCCCGAGGTGGTCGCGACAGAACCGAAATTGATTGTTTGACCTGAATTCTGTGCAATTCTCCACCCACCGGTTCCTGCAGCTGATCCAGTCACGTAAAAAACTGATCCTACGGCGGCGGTAGATGGCAAAGTCAAAGTGACTAAACTACCCCCAGTTGTGATGACCCCTGTATTAACCGCTATTGCTGCCGACGCATTTACTGCCGACCAAATTACCGTCTGTGATGTAGTAGCCAACGTGCCAGACGTCGGCAAAGTTACGTTAGTAGCACCGCTTGCGGTTAGTGTGATATTTGCGCCGCTGGTGGTAAAACTGCCACCAAGCGTAATGGTGTTCTGTGTATTTAACGCGTTATTTACCGCCATTTTTTTATCCTCTGACTAAATTAAAATGAAATTGCCATTTGGCTGTATGATGAAAAACTCCGTATTCGCAACGCCACATTGCAAAGTTAGTCCCGAATTCGCGTCCACTGAATCTACTTGACCTGCCCCACCTGTAGTTGTACTCACACTCAGCAAAGAAACTTTTTGTCCCGCGTTTTGAGCGATTCTAAACCCACCTGTTCCGACGCCGTCGATTCGGATCACGCCGCCGACTGCAGCAGTGGTCGGTAAAGTCAACGTAGTTAACGCGCCGTTTGTACACAAATATCGATTGCCTGTTGATAAAGTTGCGCTAGTTGTGGTGACGACAGAAAGCGGGAAATCCGAAGAATTAGAATTCGCGACTTTGAAAATGTTTGCTTGCGTAAAAATCTGTTTACAAAAAGTATCAAACGGAACGCTAGAAGTACCACTACGAATCACGGGAGCGTAGATAACGTCATTATAGGCACACGTAAGAGTAAACACCACGGTCTGAGTTATTTGTGCATTGTCAGTAGTGCCATAGGTATAAAGCGGGAAATCTTGCGTAGAATCAATATTTGCAGCTGAAAAACCATTGATACCGAAATTTATGAAATAATCTACTACGCCGTTATTATTGATAGAAACAAAACGAATCGTCATTTCTAAAATATAGGTTCCACCGGTAGGGTCTAAACACCGAAAAACGGTGTGTAAATTCCCGTCTGTCTCTACTGAAAATAGATTTGTTTTGCTGTATGAAGCTGGAGCACTTAAAGTTAAAAAGGGCAAATAACTCGTGGTATTTGCAAAAGAAATGCCGCCGGCGGTTGTTAAGTTTTTATTATACCCGGCATTAGCGTAACTCGACGCCCCTGGCAAAACGCCTGAGCCCAGCGCGGCGTTAATTCCTTCTAAATGTCCTTCAATATAAACTGACGTAGGAGTATAATTCGATGGCGCTGCATACTCAGCATTCAGATTTAACCCATTAAGTATAACTGAACCATCTAACTCATTAACGCTAATCACTAAATATTCCGGCACCCATGTTCCTTGAGGTGTCGAATTATCATTTAAAACTAGATTAAATGCTCGTGACGCACCTAATGCCACGTATGGCGTCCCATTGTAATATCGCAGCTCAAAATCTTCGCTTGACGTCGACACTTCAAAATATATTTTTTGACCGACCCCCATCGTCGGTATTCCTGCCACATTTACTTCGGGCAAATTTATACTTTGACCTGTGCTAACCATGTCAATAAAAACTTCATGCGGCGCAGGTGTAGATAACGCTACGCTAGATGTGGCATTAACTCTTGCGGTATAACTTAACTCGCCAAATTTGTTATCTACACCTTGAAAATAATCGTTCACCGTTCCGCCAACATAAGTGAAATTCACGGGGGTGTATTGCATCACAACGCCCGAAGCGAGGCTAAGCGGTACCCATGTGGCGCCATTTGAAAGTGTGGGAATCGCGGAAATGTCACAGTCAGTTAATAAAAAAGTAGTAGGATTATTTACAGATATCGAATTGAAAACTAAGCTACTGAAAACGAATTGCTGCAAAGCATTCCCGCCCAAAGAATTTAGATCGACAACTCCAGAAACCAGCGCTCCAAAAATAAAACCAATCATGCCCGCAATGACCGAATCATTTAGAGCGGTGAAAGACAGAATATTCCCGCCGCTAACGACATATCCGGATAGATTTAGAAAATTAAGCGCAAGCCCTGTTTGAAAATTTCCGCAATCTTTCAGATTTAATGATTGGTCTCCGGTTCCAATTACGGTAAATAAATCCTGGATCAAAACGTCATTAAGCGAAATAAAAACCGGTTGAACCGCCGACGCTGAAAAATCTAGCGTGATTCCGCCAGTAGCTAAAATCAAACAATTTTTTATAAAAAGGTTTACTGACGCTCCACCAAAATAATTCCCCCATTGGCTTGATAAAGTCACACTCCCTGTGACATTGATTGTCGCGTTATTTCCTACGATATATACAAATGGATGTAGCTCTAACCCGGAAGGTTCTTCGTAAATCTCTGAAGTTAAAATAATATCATACGGATTAAGATCAGTAGCTAAACTAGCGACTTGATTTTGTGCGTATGAAATTGAAGCATAAGGATTTAATACAGAGCCATCCCCCGTGATATCACTGCCGTCCGCAGGAGAAACGTAAACCGAATTTGCAGCAGACTTCAATTGTGATTGGCTCAATTGGATTATTTTCGCAAGCGTAAGTTTCCATGTAACGTTTGTGGCGTCATCAACCGCAATTTGATCTGCTAACTCCGCGTTAAGTTTTTCGGGTAATTGTGATATTTGCAAATCTGCGGCAAGCTGTGCAATTTTATCTAAAGGCTTCATAATCACACCACTGCTGGTTTAAAAACAATACGTTGACCTAAGTTCGTCACAATGTAATCCCCTAGATTTGTTATCCAGAAAGCAGTTCCCGAAGGGGGAAAATTCGCGTCGCCCATAGACGAAAATAGTAAGAAAAATAGCGCCGGGTTCATGGCGTGCCCCCTTTATAAATCGGCTGCAAAATGGCTTTGCATTGAAAATCATCAGGCATAAGTACACTACTTAAAAAAAGCAAAGACCGTACAGAATCCGTCCAATGTGGTCGCATCGTCAACCCGATCGGTATCGGGCTCTGAGTAACCGGTATTTGTACGATCCCCGCGTTTATTCCATCACCGTCCCACAGTTTATAGATATTACCGCCATTACTATCCGGAGAAACAAAAATTTGCAAAGTGCTCGTAGGAAACCCGCCCGGTAAGCACAACATACGCAAAGCTTTAGTACCGGTACCATCGCTATCGGGGGAAACCGTGATTAATGGAGATTCCGTATTTCCCGCCGCCCATGTAAAATTTACGACAGTTGCAACATCAGAAAAAATATAATTAACCATCGACCAAATCTCCATTTACATTAATGCTGTCAAGTAACGCCTCATCCGTTAACTCTATGACTTTTTTTTCTTTCAGCGCTTCATACAAAGTTAAACTTGGAGTAGTAAGTGGCCCACGATATGTTATTGTAAAAATACACGTCGTGCGTGATGTGACATTCGGCTGCGGGGCGATGGGAATACCAAGTGTCGCATTAGCCACTCCGCTATTTGACCAGGCTAAAAAAACATAGTCTGTCGTGCCGTTTAATTGCACATTGTTCAAAACTATTTCTGCTTTATCTTGCACATTTATTGCAACATTTCGACACGGTTCTGCTGCTCGTACTACTGTCCCTGAACCGGTTACGGTTTGTAAAGTTAGAATCTGTTCAGAAAGTGCCGCAGTTTGATATGAAACTTGCGCAGTTATATCGTAATACCCCGAAAAAGATGGCTTAAACCAAAAATTCGTTGGGTTCCACCAATTTAATACGTCCGTTTCGACATTATCGAATTGTATTACTTCATCTACAGCCCCAGCAGGTATCGCTTGAGTAGAAGCGTTTAAAAACCGAACAGTAGCATGCGGTACCGGCACGACAGGATGTCCAGGAATCGGCTCGGCGATTGGAGATGGATCGACAAGAATATATGTTGACCCATTGAAAATAAAATTGTAGACGCTACCCGCAAGCAACATGTTAGCTTTTAAATTACCCAATACACCGAGATATCCAGTCTGTACGACATACGGGGACTCAGAAGACCCGACTTGTAAAGTCGCGCTGCCGGTGTTTGTATTTTCGACTTTGACAGTGACAATCACGCCATTTGTACTAATTTGTAACGGGGCGCCCGCAAAAACGTGAACTGCATTGACCGACCCAGTATCCGTTGCGTTGAGTTTAAACGCGATTTCCTGCCATTGCTTAGAAGGAGTAGATGGCGCAGTTTCTGGCGCTTGCGTATTGTTATCGATTAGAGATTCATAAATCCCTATTGTAGAATCTGATTTTAAATAACGGACTAAAGCTTTTTTAGCATACGGAAAAGGCACGCCGTTATTATCCGCTGGAGCAATAAATGCAGGATGATCAAAATGTTGCCAATATTGCAAATTATTCGTAACGTCGTACATCAAATTATTAAAACGATCACGTTCGACATCAAGAGCATTTGGGTCAGTATTTTGATCAAGTTGGTAATCTATCCCATAACCTGATGTATAACTTACACTGCCATCTGGCTGCGTGGCGTTAGGTATAGCAGTTTGCGTTCCAGAAGCAGCAAAAGGCGTGATATAATATTTAGGCATAATTGTGTCCGACAAAATTTCCGTGTGTGAAATTCTTTCTATATTGACCAAAACCCCATGATTTTCTTTGCGCTAAAACGTATTTAATCCCGACACCACAAGGTCTAGGAAGAATATCATATTGTTTTAAAAAATTCAGCAAATTGTTTGAAGGCGTAAATTGAAATACGTAGTTCATTGTCATATTTAAACCATCTAACGCGTATACACGCCCAAAATTTCGAAACGCCCAGTTTAGAAATTCGTTGATATTAGAAATTCCGAATGCGTTAGAAATAGACGCACGACATGAAAGACGGTAATAACGCAAAATTAAAATAAGCCTTTTTTCTTCGATCGTCAAATTCGGAAATTTATCGTTGTCTTTAGCAAAATTGCCATGCGTGAAATTTTTTCGATATTGACCAAATCCCCATTTTGAATTTGGCGCGGTCGGCGTATTGTTTATGAATAGCGGCAAATCTAAAATAATCGCCCACACAGCTATACCGAACTCGTTCGCAGTTTGTAAGTTAAATACATCAGTATACCAATCGTTCCAAAATTGCGTGTAATTCTCCGCCAACCAAGCATTTTTATCTTCGAGCAACCCTGTGATATTTGGCGCGTTATTATATTGCCACAACAACGCTGTGGTCACATCCACCGCTAAATCTATATGCTCCACGCGCATCATACGTATATCACCTGTATCACGCCTGGCGTGATTTCCGCTTTTTGATAAATTTCAATAGGTAAAGATGTCGTCTGATAAACAGGCGTTCCCCCCTGATACGCAACCTCTACCGTTTTGACAAAAATACTCGGCGCAACTTGATTAATGGCGCCAGAAAATTCAAATGGCGAAACAGGTACGCCCATTTTTAACCCGCGTTCTTGTGGTAATAACCCCAGCGCATACGACATAATCGCGCCCACAATGGTTTGCGTAGGATCAGGTATTGATGTCACAGATGCTGAAGACACAGTTATTCTTGCAGCAACCGGGATAATAGCCGGACGTGAAAATTTTACTTGGATCGTCTGACCACTGTATGGATCAATATATGGTACAGTTACCGCACCGTTATACGCGCTGCCGGAATTTTTTACGCTAGACAAAGTCGCCGCAATTTCTGAATCTAAACCTCCGTCAACGCATACAAAAATACTGTGTGAAACCATCGTAACGCCGTCAATTACTTGCGTTGTAGACGCTACGTTTTCGCGAAATAAAACGTCAGTAACACCAGATAACGCCAGCAACGAAGAAATGACGGATTCAGATTGACCGGTACCTTGAATTCCTAGCCGCAACGTGCGTGACGTGCGAAATTCTTCGTCGGATTCTTCTGTACTTCCGACCGTACCAGCATTCGGATTATTTACGGTTTCCCAGTTTAGCGGCGCTCCAGGTGCAATTATTGTCAACGTATTCGCTTCAACGGGCACCGCGCCGACTTGCGTAGCTTGGAAATTTACTACCCCAGAACCCGACGTATTGAAAGTCACACTGCCCGTAGTCTGGAAATTAAACCCCGCCGTAGTTTGAGCAATGCTACCTTGTGGTAGTGTCGTCCCCGGAATACCTGTGACCGCAACTCCGGTAATCACACTGTATGAATTTCCTTTACGCACAGTATTCGTCAAAGCGCCAATCGCATCTAAATAAATCCCCCCGGCAAGGCGCGGGTTTATTTGATTAGCAAGCTTAGCGTTATTACGTGCAACAGAATCCCGTGCGGTAGTTTCTGCGGTAATCAATAACCCTTGTGGCGTTGCGGGGTTAAGCGATAAATTGGAACCGAAAAGCCCTAAATACTCTTGTTGTACGTCAGTACGGATATCCACAGTATTCGGCACGATCGTGCCGGTATTTACGATATATTCATACGCCGCCATTTATTTGCGTCTCGCCGAAAGTGGTTTGTATTATTGCGCTGTATGAAACTGTTTCTCCGCTGACCGAAGATTGTAAATTGAGTATTTTTGAGACGCCGTCTACCGCTTCTAATTGACTACGTAACCCAATTTCAAACTGTGTTAAATTTGGCGTACCGTTCCACACCGTGGATTTTGTAGGCACACCATCATTCAAATTGTAAATCATTTCGCCACGTTGAGCTTGAGCGGCGTTTAAACAAATATTTTTCACGCCCTCAATTCCGTCGGACATAGAAATATTTCCAGACGTATCTAAAAATAAATCATTATTTTCGTTGACGGAAAAAGTGGTCATGGTGGTATGGGCGTATTTGGGCTAATAGTACCTGCGGCAGTAATATTTCCTCCGCAATTTAAATCGTGCTCGACTATCACCCTGCCGTTTAAATTAATCGTGGGCGCGGTCAGGGTGATATCAGAATCAGACATTGTTATTGTCACAGTTCCTGCGGAATTTTGCAACACGAATTTATCAGAATTTGCTGCATCAAACGTATAGTCTTGCAAATAATGCGGGAAAAAGACGCCGTCTGAAAAATTTTTAATCCGTCGGGTGTTAGGCGCGCCTGATTTTTTGTAACGCAAGAAATTACTAATGTCACGATCATTTGCAATAATCCAACCTAAGCTTCCCGCGCTTACCGGAAAACGCATGAGAAAATTTCCTGCGCCCATTGTAAATACGGGGACTTTTGCAATAGGCGCACGGTCTTGAGATACGCCTGACGTATTTACCACAGGTATCATAATTTGCACTTGCGCTGAATTACTATTGCTGTCATAAGCTAATACTTGCGCGGGCATCATGCCTGCGGTCTTTTCTAACATTTTTCGAAATGTGTGGGATAAAACGCCTACCAGCGAGTCATTATCCGCCGGGTTTAAACTCGGATTTGAAAATTGTTGCGTCATTGTTTAACTCTCGCAGCTTCTGCAATCCAATAAAAAGGTTTTTCTCTTGTCGCTAATTCAAATCCGAGTTTGTAAATAACATACGTGCCATTTGCCGCAGGATTCGTTATGCTCGTCAATTGTAGTGCGGAACCTAATGTAGTTACGCCGTCAAACATAAATTTAACTTTTACGCCTTGCTCAGTAAATTCCGGCTTTTCAATCATGCCGTGATCCAAATCCACCTGGATAGTTTTTCCCGATAACGGCGTCAATATGTCTTTGACAACCAGCACATTGTCATCTATGTACGCATCGTAATCGCCAAGCTCTTGAATATCGGATATTTGATTTAACGCGCCGCCAGTAAAACTGTAGTTCGATACGGTTTTATTAGACGCTTGGAAATTTAAATTAAGACCGAGCGTCGCAGCAAGTTGTTGTGATATTGTGCTCACGGTGGTTTCTGGCGCTTGCGTTATGCTCACAATGTTTCCTTTTTCTGAATTTTTGGTCAAGCATCGTAAGGTCAAAAAAACGTCAGGCGGTTGAGAAATAATGGATGACGTAATATTGCCAATGAACACCGTCGTTAATCCGTACGATTGACGCCCCGCTTTCACGATTACCGTTTTCGGAGTTTTGTTCAACGTAAATGGCGAAGTCTGCGTTAATAGATAATCAGCGGTTTCTCGTTTTAAATTTCCGATTGTAATTTCGCCTTCATTCTGATTTTGATTCGCGTATTTAGTCCCTACCGCTTTAATATATAGGGGTTGCGAAAAGCTAGACGTTTTGCCGTTGATAACCACGTCTATTGTCATCAGACGTGGATCAACTTCCTGACGAGCTGAAGCCATCGATTTCCGCCTGCGAATAATAGATCAAAAATTGCGTAACGCCGAATTGCGTATAATCAGGGTATTCCTGGTCACGAGTTAAAAAAATGAAATTTCCATTTTCTTGGTAACGATACGGCAATATGGGATATCCGCTAACCACGCGTATACCCGTTTGTAGTATTGTATTATTGCGCGTGATGTTGCAAGACATCACAGAGTTACAGAAATTCAGCTCAAGGTCATAATAGTCATTATCCAACACTACAGATAACAATTGATTTGGCACCGCTTGTAAAGGGATTTGTAGCATATCAACCCCCGGATAAAGAACGTTTAATAGCTAATGCCGCCGAAACTCTTTTTTTCTGTTCGTCTGTCGCGGGTTTAGCTTGCACCGCGCCACGGTTAATGGACGTCGAGTTTGACGGATTGGCTGATGCAATTTGCACAACGGTAGTAACTTGTTTAAATTCTTTGAATTTCACAACCATGGCTATCGTATCAAAATATTCGGGTGTCTCGTCATGTGGGATGCTTGATAAAATAAACTCTTTGTAATAGTCAACTTTCGTTTGTATGTTTAATAATTCTCCAGAATAAAACAATTTTTTTATGTTTTCATAGGTACTTTGATAGTACTCTGGACGTAAAATTACCGTCATTTCTAATTCAACCAGTTTGTAAATGATAAAATCAGTTCGTGCAGCGCCGGTTTCTACAGGGTGTTCTGGCACTTCCGATTCAGGTTTTACAATGACGGACATAATTTCAGCATAAGGGAATGCAGGTTCCCCTGTTTGCGTGAATACCGATACCACGGGTTGAACTGTTAGAGGAAACGGGATTGTAGTTGGCGATATGATAGGGATTTCACGACTCATATTGCTACTCCGTCATCCATCGTATTGATGGCTTGGCGTAACTGTCGAGTCAACTCGCTTGTGAAATCAGACGCTATAGCAGGCGCGTCGGTCGCTTGCGTGTTAATTTCTATCGCCCCGGTATTAACGCTGATCGAACGATTACCGCCGACTGTAGTAGGGGAGGACACACTAGCGAATCCGCCATTAACCGCACGTGCGCTAAGTGGATTGCTAGCGCTAGTCGGCACCGGCGCGGTGAATTTAGACACCACGGCGCTTTTAGCTTTGCTAATTGCGTTAATGACTGCAAGCACTACATCAAGCGTAGTTTTTATTACCGCCGTCAAGCTCTCCCATAACCCTTTTATAAAATCGGTCGCTTTTGCAAAAGCGGAAGTGATCATCTCGATTTGCGGCTTAATAGCTGGAAATAATTCTTTAACACTTTTAATTATGCCGTAAATCCCTTTTTTTAAATTTTCTGCCGCACGCATTGGGTAAAAAAAGCTATCTTTAGCAAATTGGGCAAACGTCATGAATATTTGAATTAAAATTTTTACCGCGTTAATAATCCCCATTACTATGGATTTTATAACCGGATATTTTGAAAATATTTCCCCTATTAAAGATTCTTGCCCGTCTAAATACGCAGTAATATCATCGTAAGCTAAAGCAAAAAGCGCTATTATAGTACCAATCAAACTAGCCAAAAGAGTTAATGGCGCACTAGCAGAAACTAATCGAATTACTGCGGGAATTAAAAATGCAGTTAATGCTGTCGCGATTCCAATAATTGCTCCTTTAGTTAAGTCTTTATTGTCTTTAATGAAAGTAAAGACTTTTTGAACGCCCCGAAGTAATTTCGAAAGTATAGGAAGTACAAGACTACCGACTTGAATACCGACTGAACGAAAAACATGTGCCGTATCGTCAAGTTCATCATTGAATTTTGCGGCAATCGCGGCGTCTTCTTTTGTGACCACACCTAATTCTTTTTGCCGTTTCAAAACCGCGTCAACTTCTTTACGACCTTTTTGCAACAGCATGATCGTGCCACGGTCAAGACCTAATTTTTGCCCTAATCCAAACGCTTGTTGTTTTGATAGCCCTTCGAATTTTCCGGCAAGTTCTGGCAAGATGTCTAAAAAATCTCGTGCGTGACCTTTTGCATCACGAAGACTGATACCGAGTGCTTTGTAAAATGGGGCGATTCGACTTTTACCTTTGACCGCGTTTTCTTGAAGTGCAGCAGTCATGGTTTTTACAGTCTCTTGAAAACCTTCTGCGGTTCCGCCGCTCAGTTTAACGGCATCACTCCACATAGATAATTTCTCAATGTCAACTTCCAGCGCTTCTGACATTTCGCCTAATTGATCTGCATAATTTGCCGCCGCTAAAACCGCCGCAACGCTAGCTACTGCTGCGATAGAACGAGCGATAGCCGTGGTGGTAGAACGTAATTTTTTATCTAGCCCGGTAATAGACTTATCTAAAGACGATAATTTTTTATTTGCGTCCGACGTATCGGCTTTAAAAAGTAAGTAGAATGCGTCAAAAATCGCCATAAATTATTTTCGCCTAGATTTTTCTTGCGCTTTTTTCATAGCGCGAAATTCGTTGTATGACTTAGTTATGGCGATTTCCCAGAATATAAAAGCGTCTTCTAATGTGTAGACCGTTTTTAATTCGTGGAGTGTTGCGAGTCGGCTTGAGATGATTGCGGCAATAAATCCGTCACTATTTTCACAGCCCAGTCCTCTATTTTCTTCGCAAAACTTTGTAAACCATCTAGGCAACCGCCAATTGGAAAAAAACCAAACGTGTACTCGAATATGTCTTTTTCTAAACGCACAATATCACACGGAGAAACGTGGCTATCAATAGCCGCTTCTGTTTCAAGTTTCATGTGCGTCCCGTCGATATCTACATATGCGTGTGATAATAGCTCTAAACATATCGCTTGAGAGACCGAATAATCTTTTTCTTTAAAAGATTGATACAAGCCACTTGGGTACATCACGAGCATTTTTCTCGCGCGCGTCGCGGTCATTTTGCAAATATAGATTTTAAGACCCTGGGGGGTGTCGCCCCAATATTTCGGTTCGATCATAAAACCCTCGTATAATTTTCAAAATGGAACTTGAATGACAGAGTTTTATACCGACCGCTAGATTGACCACTTGGTAATGAAACACCACTCATCATTTTCCCATTGATTAAAGACACAATAAGATTATCCGCAGTCGTTATGATTGCTGTGACCACATCTCTAACCGCCAATTTATTAGCGCCCGGTCGATTATTATCAAATGCGATCGCTAAATTTCTGGCGTCCCCAGTCCAGTCAGGGATTACCGCGATATTCAATTCCACAGGATTAGCCACTGAATATGTTACAAGATTTCCATTAACTCCCATCGCAGATTCCGCAATTGTTAAATCCGGAAAATCAAACGGGTCTTGATCATCCGAAAATTGGGTAACGTCGAATCCTACGGGAAAAGATTGGCTGAAAATCAGACGGATTTTACCGCCTAAAACACTAATATCGGTCATAAAATCGCCCCTAAATTAAAACATGTGTGCCAGTGACTTTACGAATATCGTCATCTTTAGAATATACAAGCGTATATTCAGCTTCTAAATCCACAGTTATAGATACCTTTAGCCAATAGCCGGAATTTTGTACTAGCTGCCATGCTGTATTATCACCCGTAATGGTCGTAATGTAGCTTTTTTGCGCAAGAGTTAAAGGCTTTCCGACGCTAATCGTGCCATTATCTAACGCTTGCTGTATTACTGTTTGCAGCACCGCTTGGATTTGCCCAATGCCTTGAGGATTTGCGGGTATTCGCGTTTCTCCAAGAAATAGCGACATTATCGCTACGCCTGCCGCATCTTTTAGCCACTGTTCGTTAGCATACACGCCCATATCTGTTGGATCAGACGCAGTTCCCATTAAAACGCCACGTTGAAAGAAATTGATTTTCTGACCGGCATTTTGCGTTTGTCCATAATAATTTACGCGTTGTGAATCAAGGGTATCAGAAACCGTCGTGCTCGTAACAGATGGCGTCAGAAAATCAAATACTTGATACATGTAGTTTTGTACTGAATTTATTGCCGCGTAATTCGTGGTCGCTAAAACACACATAGGGGCTTGTTCAGGATATTCACCTGCTGTATCAGAAATTTCCAGCCCAACGCCCGCATAATCAATTAGCGCAGCACTGTACGTAGCTGCGTCAGCAGAAGCTACTGGCACGTAGTATTGAAACAATACATTATTATCGGGCAGGTTATTCCATTGCGCAGCTTCTGTAATCTGATCTAATGTCAACGTGTCGACAAAAGCAAAGCTTCCAAAATTGTTAGAAACGTCAGTAGATTCAGTCAGCACATCAGTAACCGTTTGTGCATCAGCACCGTATGAAAAGGTGGCGGTAGAACCCCATCCGATCAAATTTAAAATTTCCGTACCGGTTCCTGCGGTCGTAGCGCTAATGCTTGCCGCACCCACAGCTCCTCCGGTGAAATTAAATGACGCACGAACATTATCATACGCAACTGTCGCGGCTGTCCACATCGTACCGCTTTGCGCGTGGATACCCGTTTGTATAACTGCCGCAACGCCCGCTAAGCTCACAGTTGCGGTGAAATCCAAACCGCTAATTACGTGCGATACGCCCGCTAATTCTAATGTAAATGCGCCGTTATTGATTGCTTGAAATTGGGCTAACGTTGTGGTTAATTTTGCCCCGAAAATTTGGGGGGCGGTGTCTACATCTGCCCAACGTGCAAAAGAAAGTTTAATTGGCGTGCGGGTATTTTTCGGACTGATGTAATTAAAATACGCAGTACTCGCGCGCAAATACTCATCAGAAGTGGTTCCAAAATACACACCTACTGCTGACGCAGTTGTGAATTCTAAAACTGTGCCCGTTGGAATTAACGGGTTTGTAGAAATCAATCTTCCAATTAACTCTCTATTTTGTATAGCCGAAGTTGCACCTACCACTGAATTTATGTCGACGTATTTAGAAAATGCAATTGCCATTTTTAGACCCTATAAATGCCTGGAGTTACGGTTGATGCTGCTGGTACAGCGCTCTGCACAGAATTAACGTGCGAAAAAATAACGGATAAATACGGCGCTTGTTCAAATCGATCCACGTCGTCTGAAAAATAGGGCGTTGTCTCTTGTATAATTCTCAAAACGCCTACCCCCTGTGACTTCAAATAAAATATCGATGTATCATTTTGTAGCGTAGTTGCAATCGCGTCTAAAATATCTGACGCTGTTGGCGCCGTAATGTCCGCAGGATCAGCGCGGCTTAACGCCATAAATCTGAATTCCGTTTCGAGAAAATATTTCATAACGTAATTTTCTACGTTATTCAATGAATCCCACACATACTCAGAACGCGGAAAGCCATAACGTTTTGTCGAAATCTTTTGAAAAAACGCTGTTGGCGTTGAGTTAACCCCCTGTTGTACAGGTTGTGCTGACGCTACGACCGCTACATCCGTATAACCTTGTGCAATTAATCCATTTTGCACAATCGGCAAAAATAATTCAATCAATTCGTTATCTAGCATGATATCACACGGGTGGTGTTAACTGCCGACATACCATTACGCCTTTCCACGAGTCTTGCGGAAACCAGTTCGTGTCGCTTTCGCACTTCCAATACTGACCATTATACACTAAATAATCACCTGTGCGATTCCGTTCTAAAGACACAATCGGATTGACGCTATAAAATATCGCGTATTCTTTAGATAAATCAAGTTCGTATTGTGCATACAAATTTCGGGGCACCGCTTGAAAACTGCCCATGATGGTCACAGGGGGTGCGTAATCTGTTAAATATTGACCGATCGCATTTTCATCCCGAGACACGTATTGATAGTATTGCACAGATTGTTTTGCTATCAACGTCAACGCAGTTTTTAATAGATTCGATCCGGGGATATTCATTCGTCTTGCACCACCCCGGTTACTGTATTCAATAAGACGCCCGTATCTATCAACGGCTTGTCTAACTTACCGATGGTTTTTCGGTCTTTTCGCCTTCTGAGTCGTGCCGCAATTGTGGCTTTTTTCAACGGCGGTTCAGTCAAATCACTGATCGTTTTTCTCACATCGCCTGCTGCCCTGTCGACTAAACTTTCTAATACGACGTCAAGCGGGTCATCATTTTGTAACGTGGTTTTCCCTATTTGCGTTACGATTTCTGCCCATTTGTCTTTTTGCTTTTCGACCGTTGCGCCTAGCATAGAACGCGCAGGGATATTTTTAGCGGGGTTCCCGTATTCTTGTACCGCCGCAACCATTGCAATTAAAGTCCCATCTGTATATTTAGACTTATTGACCCACCCTACTTTTCCCACTTTACGACTTTTTTGCGCAGCGTCTAATTTCGACACCAATGCGTCAAATTTTTTTGATCGGATAACCACAGCTCCAGAATTCATGGCACAAATACTCCTGCAACGCGTCTGAATGCCGCTAATTCCGGCACGCTACCTAAATACATCCCGCCTACCGACAACGCGCGTAATAGAGCAATTAATTGCTGCCCGTAGGGCGTTTGGTATAACCAATAGTCCCAACTGTTTTTAATCGGCGGAGAGTACATGCCCACAGTGACTTTATCGATCGTCGCATTCTGCAAAATCCCCGTGATCTCTCCAATATTATACTGCGTTGATAATGCCGTAATGTGCGCCGTTAACATATTTAAAGCTTTCTGCCTGCACGTCCCTTGCAGTATTCCGTAGTTTTCTGGCGTCATGTAACACGTGGCAAGATCCCAATTGCCCTGCAAGACCGCATCGGGAAAATCGGTCTCGCTGGCAAACGCGGGATATTGCGCACGAAATTGCGTGACATCAAAAGTTACGGAACTCATTATTTCTCGTTATTAGATTTCGGAGCAGTAGTAGCTTCAGGCACACGTCCTCCTTCACCGAATTCGTTCGGCTTTAGCGGCGCGCTAGGATCAGCCACCATGTCTTTCGCCTTTTTATTCGCTTTTTCTTGAAGCTTTGCTGGATCAGTGCCTTTTTCATCCGATACAACATAATGTCCGCGTTTAACAAAGTTTTTAAAAGTCGGATGATCTTTTAGCCATTCATAATGTTGATCGGAAACCACAGTAGCATAGCCCTGATGAGTGAAAATTCCGCCTGCATTATTATAGACCGCAATACCAGCTTTTCCGTCGATCGTAACTAGCGCTTTAGATAAAGGGAGCCCGGAAGGGTTAGATTTCGGTTCATAAAGACGAAAACAAACTGGGGCTGAAAGAGTGCTGTAAATTATTTTTGACATTAAATTCCGCTCCACCGAGTTAAAGCATATGGACGTTTGATAGACACGCCTGCCATAGCATTTGTGTAATCTTCGATATACTCTTTTGACTTCATTTCTACACCCAATGCCATAAATAAATTTGGCACAGCTTGTATAAATGCCGCACGATCATCCGTAGATGTGTCTTCGACGCGGTCGGCATAAACATAGGCTACGTTTTCCCCGCCATTTGCGCCGTCCAATTCAGGGGCATTTTCAATACGGATATTAGGATAGTTATCTTTTAACCAAGTTAAAGGAGTAAAAGTAACTAAGTCAGTAGGCACTGCTAAATAGTCGATCACCGCCGTTGCCACTGCCATGGTTAATTTCGTGGTTTTCGGGTTAATAAAACCTTTAGTCTGTGAACGCAACGTTGATAAAAATAACAACAAATCCCCGATTATTTCCGAAGCGGTCTTTTTTTCCCATTCTGTAAAACCAGACGCACCGAC